>Ga0209060_10000410_pt1 | contig 83193 bp, 72 predicted proteins | sample Coa_R1_8_FD_187155 | JGI IMG/M metagenome (GOLD analysis project Ga0209060, IMG submission 187155) | Surface soil microbial communities from Centralia Pennsylvania, which are recovering from an underground coalmine fire - Coalmine... | ecosystem: Environmental > Terrestrial > Soil >... | reverse complement strand
ATGCACTCCCACCGGTCATCGCCGGCGCAGTTCCCAATGCTCGATCCACAAGCATGCCGAACGTACTCGAAAACGCCCGCGACTAAAATCGGGTTACGGCGGTTCACCACTTTTATGTCGCGCACCCTGCTTACTGAAGCCGTGGACGCATCTGCTCGTTGGAAACCAAACCGTCGAAAATCGCAAGTACCTGTTTACGATAGGTATATACCCGTTGCAGGTTCTCGCGGAAGCAAGCTTCGAAATCGCGGGCCTTCATCCATTTTTCCATCATGGTTCGAGGCACATCGATATCTTGCCTGAGTGTTTCTACGTCATGCCCGCGCAGGAAGAGGCCATAGAAGAATGCGGCCTCCCTTTGGGGCGCTAAAGGATCGAAATCGTCTCTCGCCGTCATAGACGTCTCAGCGAAAATGCCAGTATACCGATGCCCCGGATGTCCTGGCAAGTCCTATTCTCCCTCACTTTCGACAGCGCTCCTGCTAAGATGAGCCCTGAAGGAGCGCCGGACCATGCCAACACTCATCAGTGCGCCGACCCGCGTGGAAGCCGCTGGAAATAAGCCCAAACTCATCGACGAGTATATCGGACGCGTCAATAGCGGCAGTGCGGATGTCAGCATTGCCCATATGCGCAGTCCCGGGGGTTGGCAGGAGCCGGGGCAATCGCCGGAGTTTGACGAATTTACGATAGTTCTGCGAGGAGTATTGAGGGTGGAAGATCGAACGGGCGCGCTTGATGTGCGCGCAGGACAGGCAGTGATCGCCCATCGCGGGGAATGGATTCGTTACAGCACGCCGGATCCCGAAGGAGCCGAGTACATCGCCGTGTGCCTTCCGGCGTTCTCCCCCTCCTCAGTACATCGGGACCAGTAACCGGGTTCCAACGCTATGCCCGAGCGGCTAGCCCGGCAGTACCGCGAGTCTTGAATTCGTAGCGCTCGATCCGCACGACGGCGCGATCGATCTCGGAGCGTACCACGCGCCCTACAGCCACGAATTTCAACGGGCAGGTGCCACCCAACCTCGCAGGCCAATTGACCGACAACTCGACGGTCCGCCCCATCGGAATGCGGTCTTCGGTGCTGAACAAAATGCCGCCACTCCCGATGTTTAGCGTCTTACCACTCCCACTGATTTGGGCCGACCGGCCGTTGATTACTTTATACGTAACCTCTTCCTGAAGCGGAAACCGGCTGGATCCTCTACGATCTGTAATCCCCCCGTAATTCCGGGAGACCTCCGTGCCTAGGTTCATCGTTATCCTATGATGCTCAATGGTTTGAATCCATACAATAGACCTGAAGGTTTAAAAAGCACTTAGCGGTGGTACTTTAGTAACATCGAATACTAACGATCGGCCTTAGTCCCCGGGCTAGGTTCACGGATTCACAAATCGCCAAAAAGTCTGGCGTTCCAAGCTCCCTTCTGAACCTTGATATTCTGGCCTCATGGACCAGGACCAACTCCGGACGCTCTTCGAGCAGGTGCGCGTCGGCGAAACTACCGTCGACTCGGCCATCGTCCGCATGCGCCACATGCCGTTTGAAGATCTGGGGTTCGCCAAGATCGATCATCACCGCGAACTGCGCCACGGCATGCCCGAGGTGATCTTCGCCAAAGGCAAGACGCCCGAACAGGTTCTGGCGATTGCGGAAAGCCTGCTGGAACACTCGCAGAACGTTCTGATCACGCGCGCCGACCGGCAATGCGCGGCGCTCCTCACCGAGCGGTTGCCCGCCGCCGAATACTTTCCGCTCTCGGGCGTGATCCGCTTCTGGCGTGAACGCACGAATCGCGGAAAAGGCACGATCGCCGTGGTCTGCGCCGGCACCAGCGACATGTTCGTTGCCGAGGAGGCGCAGATTACGGCTCAGGTCATGGGCAACGAGGTGGATACTATCCACGATATCGGAGTCGCCGGCATCCACCGCCTGATGCACAATCGCGAACGCCTTACGGCGGCGCGTGTGATTGTCGTGTGCGCGGGCATGGAAGGCGCGCTGCCAAGCGCGGTCGGCGGACTCGTCTCGTGCCCGGTGATCGCGGTGCCCACCAGCGTAGGCTACGGAGCCAGTTTCTCCGGACTGGCGGCGCTGCTCGGCATGCTCAACAGTTGCGCCAGCAATGTCACGGTGGTGAACATCGATAACGGTTTCGGCGCAGGGTACGTGGCCAGCCTCATCAATCGGCTTTGAGGTCGGGCACGTCCACCCAGGCGCGTTTGCGCCACGATTCCAGTCCCTTTTCGGCAAGCTGGACGCCCTTGGCGCCTTCCAGCAGGCCCCAGCGGAACGGCTCGTCCTTCACGATGTAGCGCAGATACAGCTCCCACTGCCGCTTGAACGCATTATCGAAGGTATCCTGCTCCGGCACCTTCTGCCATCCGTCGAAGTAGTTGAGCGCACTCTCGACGTCGGGATTCCATATCGGACGCGGGGTGGCCCCATAATGCTGGATCCAGCAGTGGCGCAGCCCTGCCACCGCGCTTCCCCTGGTGCCGTCCACTTGCAGCGTGAGCAGATCGTCGCGGCGCACACGCACGCACCACGACGAGTTGAAATGGGCGATCGTGCCTCCGTCCAGTTCGAACGTGGCATAAGCGGAATCGTCAGCCGTGCACTCGTAAGGCTGCCCGGCTTCGTTTCGGCGCTCCGGGATATGCGTCGCGCCCAAGCACGACACCGCGCGGACATTGCCGAAAAGGTTGTCGAGGACGTATCGCCAGTGGCAGAGCATATCGAGGATGAGCCCGCCGCCTTCTTCCTTCCGGTAGTTCCATGACGGGCGCTGTGCCGGAACTGTATCGCCTTCGAAGACCCAGTATCCGAACTCGCCGCGCACCGAAAGGATTCTTCCGAAGAACCCGAGTTGCTTGAGGGTCTGCAGTTTCAGCAGGCCCGGTAGCCAGAGCTTGTCCTGCACCACGCCGTGCTTCACGCCGGCGCGGTTGGCGCGGCGGCAGAGATCGAGCGCCGTCTCGACGTCTCCGGCGATTGGTTTCTCGCAGTAGATGTGCTTTCCGGCCGCGATCGCCTGGCGGACCGCGTCGGCGCGGCGATCGGTGGTCTGCGCGTCGAAGTAGACGGAGTATTCGGGATTGGCGAGCGCTTCGTCCAGCCTGGTGGTCCAGGGCAGGCCGCCGAATCTGGCGGAGATGGCCTCGAGTTTAGACGGATTGCGCCCCACCAGCAGCGGTCGGGGCATGATGGCTTCGGAATCGCTAAGGCGTACACCTCCTTGCTGCATGATGGCGTAGAGCGAGCGGTCAAGGTGCTGATTCAGGCCCATGCGCCCGGTGACGCCGTTCATGATGATCCCGACGGAATGAATCGTTTTCGCGCTCAAAAGGTCTCCTTAATTGTCTTTGGTGCGGCTGCTTGTTCTGGATTGCGCTGTCCCGAGGATCTTGACGCGCCGATATGGCGCAACACTGTTTGCCGCGTCATCTCGGCGCTCTTCGCATATCCACCAAGTCTGCAGTACGAAACTGCTTTGACGCTGCTGTCTGGACGACAGAGATGATCCAGACCAAATCGGAAGGGCAGACGTCGTGGAATCCCGAAAAGCGTCGAGAGGAGTCTCGACGCGGCAAACAGGAGTGTTTGCGCCACGTCTGCCGACTAGGTGCATTGGGGGGCGGCGCCTTCTGGCAATGGAGGCGCCTCGACTCCCGCGCGCGGCAATGTGCCATCTAATTCCTGACGCCAGTGCGCCACGTCACCTGCCGGACCGTAGCAGTAAATCATGCGCATCGGCGTGTCGCCCGTATTCGTCAACTGATGAAAGACGCGATGCGGAATGTAGACTGCCTGGCCGGCGGTCACCGCCCGGCGTTCCTCGCCGAGACACATCTCGCCCGAGCCTTCGACGATGAAGTAGATCTCTTCCTGGTCCTGATTATGCCAGGGGACTTGTCCGCCGTTGGGCTCGAGCGTCACATGCCCCATCGAAAAATTGGTTGCCTGGATGGGACTCGCGCCCCCAACCAGGTTTTGTGTGCGCCGGCGCGCGGGATAGGTGCGGCCCGGTGTTTCGGCAAGGTCAGCGATGATCATGTTTTCGCGTTTGGTCTCCCAGAAAATAGGCTACAACGCCGAGAACGATCAGGATACCGCCGAATTCCAGCGCGTTCATCGGCCCCACAGGTTCGGCATAGTTGCGGACCGCCGCCAGCACCAGCAGCACCAGCGAGGGAACCCCCAGAAGACTCGCCACCAGGAACCCGCCGGGCACACGATAAGGCCGGGGAAGTTCGGGCTCCCGGATTCGCAGCGCGACTAGCGACGCGAACTCGAGCAGCACGCTGAGTCCCGTCAACAGCACGTCGAGAAGCACCAGCTTGGTAAAGCTCATTCCCAGCGAAAGCGCCCACACCACGGAACACGCGGCGATGGCCACCCACGGCGCACCCGTTCGAGAGAGCCGGCGTGCCAGAACGATGGGCAGGAAGCGGTCCTCGGCCAACACCGCGGGTAGGCGCGAGAACGTCATCACCTGCGCGTTCAGCGTGCCCACCGCTCCGATCATTCCGCCAATCGTGATCCCAACCGCCAGCACTTCCGCGAGCAGCGGGTGCTGGACCACAGCGCGGGCGACGTCTGCCCATCCACCAGTGGACCAGCGATTGGGATCGAGCCCCGTGAGCGCGACCGCGCCGACGGGCAGCAGATAGGACAACGTCACCAGCAGAATGGCAGCGGCCATCGCCAGTGGATAGGTGCGCTGCGGCCGCTCCACTTCTCCCGCGACCGTCGACGCCTGGTCCCAACTCATGTAGTTCCACATCGCCACCAGAATGCCGCCCAGGAAGTCGACATTGTGCAGAGGAATCGGTGCGCCGGCCTGCGCTACTCGATGCGTGAACGCATAGCCGGTGAGAAGGACGAACGGCGCCAGAAGAAAAACTCCCATCCATACCGAACTCCCGCCCACGCGGGCCGCGCCAAGCAAGTTCCACAGCGCACAGGCGGCGATCAGCCCAACCTTGATCCAGATCCCTCGCCCTCCTGCCGTCACCGAGGGCGCAAAATGGCCGACATACTCGACAAACAGAGTCGGATAGATGCCGATATCGAAAATACCGCCGACAATCGACAGCCACGCTTCCTGGAAGCCCCAGAATCTGCCCATGGAGCGCGAGGCCCAGATGTAATAGCCGCCGTCCTGTGGCAGTGTGCTGGCCAGTTCGCTGACCATCAACACGGTGGGCAATGCCCAGAGCAGCGGCGTGACCAGGAGGATCAGCAACGCGCCCGCATAACCGGCCTTCGAGACGATATCTTCCAGACCGAAGGGTCCACCGGCGACGATGAAGTAAGTCGCGGCAATCAACGAGAGCAGCGTGATCTTACGCGGCACTCTCTGCCCCACGGGCGATAACAAGCCGATGGCCATCTATCCAGAGTAAGGCAAAAGTTCCAAATTTTGTTTCGATTGTGGAGCGTTGCCGGCGGTCACAGCGTGACCGGAGTGCGACAGCCCAATAGAGCCATCGGAGTGCATGTGCAGTGCATTTCACCCTTTATTTCCAATACTCCAAAAGACACTCGAAACCTCCTGGATTACTGGCCACGTCCATGCAAATTACCAGTTCATTTGGAGGATTAGTGTACGTTATGCGAAGAGCGCTCGCCTTGTGCATTCTTGCGTCTGCCTGCCTCGCGGCCGCGAATGCCCAGGAAGTAGCAGGTGTTGGAGCAGTGACCGGTATCGTCCGCGACAGTTCTGGCGAAGGGATCCCGGATTGTACAGTCTTGCTGGCGAACGATGCCTTGGGCATCCGGCGCACGATGACGACTACCGACGAGGGCGTCTTCGATGCCCCGGCTTTGGCTCCGGCCTCCGGGTACAGCCTGAAGGTTTCCCGCAAAGGATTCGCCGATTGGCAGATTCCCGGCTTCTCTGTCTCGGCCGGACAGACTCTGACCTTTCGCATCCCGCTCGACGTGGAAGCACCTTCCGCCAAGATCGATCCGCGTTCCTATATTTCTCCGGTGGAAGACAATAAGACTGGTGTCTCGATTCAAGTCTCCCCGCACCAGGTTGAGTCACTGCCGAGGAACGGGCGGGCATTGGACACCTTGGTGCTGCTGGCCCCCGCGGTCAACTCCGACCGGTCGTCGGGCGCGATCGCGTTTCGCGGCGAGTTGTTCCCAAACTCGCTTTTGACCGACGGTCTCGACAGCACCAATAGCTTCTACTTCACCAAGCCCGGTATTGGGCCGCAGGTTTCGGGTGACGCGATTCAGGAAGTGCAGGTTCTGTCGTCCGGCTGGCCCGCCGAGATCGGCCACAGCATGGGAGGGGTCGTCAATGCGGTGACTCCTTCGGGCACGAACACGCTCCACGGAACTGCCTACGACTACTTCCACCCGGGCAGTTGGAACTCCGCCGACCGTTACGCGCCGGGATTCAATCCGGCCGAAAGGCAGCATCAGGCCGGCGCCAGTGTGGGCGGCCCGATCCTCACCGACAAGCTCTTCGGGTATGTCTTCGGCGAAGCGATCAATGGCGATTCCAACGCCATCAATCACATCACCAACCAGCTCCTGGCGAATCCGTTCGGCACTTCCGTGCTGGCCTCGAACTGCAAAGCCAACGCGGCGCAGTGTACCGCAGCCATCAACTTCATCAACTCCCAGTTCAATGTGCCGGTGGCACGCTCCCTGCACTCGCAGGAAGGCGTCGCGCGCATCGACTATCGCTTTAGTGAATTCCACAACTTCACGGTGGAAGCGAACGCCATGCATCGCAATGCGCCCAACGGTGCGCAGCCTGAGACCGTCGCGCCGAACGGTGGACTGCTGGGGCAGAACGGCAATTTCGGCGAGGAGACGCGCTACGCAAAAGCCGGGTGGACCGGCATCCTGGGAGCCGGGATCGTCAACGAGCTGCGCGCCGGCTGGTATCACGACCGTGACGCCGTTTATACCGATACTCACCTGCTGCCGTCTACCGGCCTGATCGGAATTAACGTAGCCGGCGTGCCCGTCGGAGGCGCCAATCCGGCGTTTCCTGAGATCGTGAGTGAGAACCGGTATCAACTGGTGGACAACTTCACGTTGACCAGCTACTCCCACACTTTGAAGGTCGGCGCCGATCTTTCGAAGAACGAGGATTACTTCAATCAACTGTATGACCGCTACGGAACGTATAACTACGCCTCATTGACCACCTTTGCAGAGGACTTCAGCGCCAACCCGCTGGGCTTCCGCAACTACACCAACTTCACTCAAGGTTTCGGGAATCCCGTTACCGACCTGCACAGCCGGCGCTATCAGTTGTACGCGCAGGACACCTGGAAGGCTGGATCGCGAATCACCGTCACTTTCGGCGTGCGCTGGGAGAAATCGCATCTCCCGCAGCCCTCCGAACCCAACACGAACTGGTATCAGACCGGCACCATTCCGTCGGCCAACACGGATTTCGCTCCGCGCATCGGCGCTGCCGTCATGATGGATGAGAAGACAGTGCTGCGGGTCGGCTTCGGCTATTACTATGCGCCCTACACCGGCCAGTTGTTGGACACGCTCTTCGCCGACAACGGGGTATACCGCAGCAGCATCACCGTCAATCCGGTGCAGAGCGGGTCGCCCGTATTTCCCAAGCTCGTGTCTCCGAGCGCGATTCCCACGGCCACCACAAACGTGGTTTTTGCCTCAGCCAAGTTTTATAACCCGCTTACCGAGCAAGGTACCGCCGCCATCGAACACCGCTTCGACAGGAACACCACGGTGACCCTCAGTTACATCAACAGCCGCGGTGTGAAATTATGGTCCGAGCAGGATCTCAACCCCTCCGCGCCCACCATCACCGATAGTTACAACCTGTTGAACGCCGCGGGAACTCAGACCGGCACTTATAGCACCTCGATCTGGACCGCCCGGGATTCCACCAGCTTCGGTCACGTTTATCAGATCGCTAACGAAGGCAAGTCGCGCTACTCCGGCTTCATCCTCGAAGGGCGGCGGCGCGTGACGAACGGCCTTTCGGTGCAAGCCTCCTACACGCGTTCCACTGCCACGGACAATATTATCGGGAGCCCGATCTACGGTTTCATCCCGACCAATACCATTCCCGCAAATTACGGCTTCGATGAAGGCCCCTCCAATTTCGACCAACGCAACCGCGGAGTCATCAACTGGACTTGGCAGCCCACCGTCGGCTCCGGCAGTCCTTCGACGCTCCGATACGTGGTGAATGGCTGGCAACTTTCGGGCATCGCCACGCTCGCCTCGGGAATGCCGCAGACGCCGCTGGTGCTTACGGTGGGACAACAGTTCACCGGTGTCACGATGCTGTACACCACTTCGTTCAACGGGTCGGGCGGCTGGTCGCGCGCGCCTTTCGTGGCCGTAAACAGCCTGTCGACTGGGGCACAGTACAACGTGGATGCTCGGCTTTCGCGTACGCTGCAGTTCAGCGATCGGGTGAAGGCGATTGTGCTGATCGAGGCATTCAACGCATTGAATAAGCAGTACAACACGGGCATCGAAAACATCGCGTATGCGGCGACTAGCGGCACGATCCGCCCGGTACCCGGCGGCGGTGCTCCGAACGCATCGTATGGCTTCCCTTACGGAACGAACGCACGCAGCGCGCAGGTGGCGTTCCGAGTCGTTTTCTAGGGCGGGCGCCGATCCTGAAAGGGTAGGGTTGTGGCTTGTAACTTACGCCGGGGCGTCAGGTGCGCTGACGAGCCGCGACCGTAGGTGAGTGTGAGAAGCTGTGAAAAATCGGGGAGCGCCTGCCCCACAGACGATTGGACATCGCTTGCTCACGCGCGCGGCTCGTCACTGTCTTGCGAGCCGCGACCGTGAGGGAGCGTCTTCCCCCTCTGATTACCGATCGCTTGCTCACGCGCGCGGCTCGTCACTGTCTTGCGAGCCGCGACCGTGAGGGAGCGTCTTCCCCCTCTGATTACCGGTCGCTTGCTCACGCGCGCGGCTCGTCACTGTCTTGCGAGCCGCGACCGTGAGGGAGCGTCTTCCCCCTCTGATTGCCGGTCGCTTGCTCACGCGCGCGGCTCGTCACTGTCTTGCGAGCCGCGACCGTGAGGGAGCGCCTGCCCACATACGATTGGACATCGCTTGCTCACGCGCGCGGCTCGTCACTGTCTTGCGAGCCGCGACCGTGAGGGAGCGTCTTCCCCCTCTGATTGCCGATCGCTTGCTGACGCGCGCGGCTCGTGGTCGCAACTCGTCGCAGAGTTTGAGTGGCTACCGCACCTCGAACCAGTAAGGCATCAACCGTAAATAGCCACCCTTCATCCACGCGTGAAATGGCATCTTGCCAAAAACTTGCCCGAGCTTGGATTCCAGCACGTCCTCCTGAGACCTCTTCATGAGGACGTCGAGGAAGTTCCGATGAGGCGGATAAGTAACCAGCGTCACCTGCTCGCTGTCTGGAATGTTGGCCTTCTTCTTCAGCACCGCGATAGCGGTGTCGAGGCCGCCCAACTCGTCCACCAGCCCGCGAGGCTTCGCCTGGCTTCCGAGCCACACCCGTCCTTGTGCCACCGCATCGATCTCGCTCACCGGATGATGGCGCGCATCGGAAACTTTCGCCAAAAAGTCCTGATAGCTTTCGTCGATCCCCTGGCGCAGCTTGTCTCGTTCGTCGGGGGAAAGCGGGGTGTAATCCGAATCGATATCGGCGTGTTTCCCACGCTGGATCGCGTCCTTTGAGACGCCCACCTTTTCGTACAGCCCGTGAAGATCCGGCTTGCCGAAGACAACGCCGATGGAGCCGGTAAACGTGCCTGGTTCGGCGACGATCGAGTCCCCCGTCATCGCCATATAATATCCGCCCGACGCCGCCAGGTCGGACATCGAGATCACCATCGGCTTCTTCTTGCTCAGCAGATTCATCTGGCGCCAGATGTCGTCCGAAGCCGTCACTTCTCCGCCGGGCGAATTGATCCGGATCAGCACGCCTTTGATCGTGGAGTCGCCGGCCACCTGCGTAAGCAGCTTGTCGAAACCGTATGACGTCAGGCTGCTCTCGTCGGCCCCATTATCATCAGGCCCCCCGCGAACGATGTCGCCCTCTCCAATCACCAGCGCGATGCGACTCTTACCCGAGACACCGGCGCTCTCCGGCGGCACCTTCACGTACTTCTCGCCGGACAGTTTGACCGGTTCTCCCGAGTGCAGCTTGTCTTTGAGGGCGCTCCACATCTCGTCCTCAAAGCAGAGTTGATCGACAAGCCCGGCCTTCAGTGCCTGCTTCGCCGTAAACGGTCCGTCATCGATAATGGCCTGCACTTCCTCCGGCGACTTCTTGCGCGCCGCGGCAATCTTCGCCACCAGGTTTCCGTACAGGTCGTCCACCACGCTATTCATCACTTCCTTGGTTTCCGGACTCATGTCGCTGCGCGTAAACATGTCGCCGAAGTCTTTATACTTCCCGGCGTGTTCCACTTCGACCGTGACGCCGAGCTTGTCGAGCGTCTTTTTGAAATACATGGACTCGGCACGCAGGCCTTTGAGCATGAGAGGCTCTTCCGGCCCGCTGAAAATGCGGTCGGCGGCCAGCGCCACATAATAGTCCCGCGCAGATGGCGTGCGCAGGTAAGCGAACACCGGCTTGCCGGATTTCCTGAATTGCTCCACATCGGCGCGGATCTCCTCCATCTTGGCCCAACCGGCAGAGAGCCCGTCGGGTTCGAGTACGATCGCCTTGATGTGAGAGTCGGCAGCCGCCATGCGGAGCATCATCCAGACATTGGCAACGGTGACTTGAGAGCTCCCGCCGCCCAGGAAGTCAGGCAACTCCACCGGTGCGCGCTCCGGGATGTCACCCTGCAAGCGCAGTATGAGCACAGAGTTGTCAGCGATTTGCGGCGGCTTCTCGCGAAAGCGAAGCAGCGCGACAAAGAGGAGGAAGAACGAGAGGAGGACCAGCGCGACGCCCGTTACCAGGCCGATGAAGAACTTCGCCATAGCTAATCCGACGGTAACATAGCGGAGCAATGCCAACCGTACGTTTGCGATCGTTCTGCGGGTGTCGAGGTAACCCCCTGCGACTCATTTCCCTCTCCGATCATCCTAACAATCAAGAATTACGACAACCCAACCGGCGAGGCGGGACTACCGCCACGCCACCAAAGGAGAATTGGTATGGAGCAGCGAATCGATCTTATGAAAACCGCTCGTGGCGCGGTCGACGCCATGCTGGGCATCGAGAAATATCTTCATAAATCTGGTCTCGAGGAACGTCTCCTGCTTTTGATCCAGTTGCGCGCTTCGCAGATCAATGGATGCGCCTTCTGCCTCGACATGCATTGGAAAGACCTGCGAGCCGCTGGTGAAACGGAGCAAAGGCTATATGGACTGGATGCGTGGGAGGAGTCCCCGTATTACACCGATCGCGAACGCGCGGCCTTCGCTTGGACCGAAGCGGTAACCAACATTCGCGACGGCCATGTACCCGATTCGGTGTATGAAAAAGTACGGCCGCACTTCACCGAAAAGGAACTTGCCGATCTGACGTTAGCGATCGTGGCGATCAATGGCTGGAATCGTCTTAACATTGCGTTGAGGACTCCGGCCGGCTGGTATCAGCCGTCCAAAAAGCACGAACTCCTGGCGGCGCATTAATACCGAGGCTGTTTCGTGTGCATTGTGGCGCAAACACTCTGTTTGCCGCGTCGACATTCCTGTCGACGCTTTCGGGAGTCCGTAAAGTCTCCAAGATGGAACCCTGAGGTTCGTTACTACGAGCCGCGCTCGCGTTAGCGAGCGATCCGTCTAGCCGCAGCAACTGCCGCGGTAATAGAGCTTTTCGAAGTGCTCCTCAGGAGTCATGGAGTCCCATTGTTTGAAACTGCTCCAGGGAGATCCCTGCCGGCGGCCATCCCTAACTGGGCCGGCAATGCCTGCCATCCAGCCCTCGCCTGGAGCCCAGGGGCGGGGATACTCCCGAAAGCGGAACAGGTAAACTTCTTCCGGCTCCTCGCCTTCGTCTCCCACCAGGAAGATTTGCATCAGCTCGATTTCTTCCGGGGGCACCCCCAGTTCGTTGGGGTGGGAAGCCCAGTGCACCAGGTCCGACGCCGCGAGAAGATCCGGACGTGACCAGGGCTCGGGCATGAGCCAATGCATGTCCAGCTCCCGGAGAAGGTTCATGAAGGTCATGCGCATCTCGTGGCTCTCCGCCACGCGCTCGATCTCGTCAGGATCAACCACTTGCTGGAGCCGCAGCAGCGACACAACTGTAAAGCACTTGAGCCGCGGGTCGGCGAGGTGGATAGCCCGTTCCAACACGCTCCTCACCCCATCCATATCCAGATAGCCGAGAAGATCGAGTACTACTTCCGCCTCGGCGCGAGGCTCGAGATACTCGTCTTCCAGCATCCACTCGGTATCCGGTCCGGCCTGTTGCAGCGGCTCCACGCGAGCTTCGATTGCGCTCCAGTACTTCAGCGCAGCCGCAGTGTACTCCGAGATTTCGGCCAACGACAGATCACCGCGCTGGCGCAGCGACAAACAGGCTGCGGCGACATCATACTGCGATCCGACTCGCTCTCCGATTTTGAACAAGCTGGCAATCGCGCGATCTCGTCGAGGCCCACGAACCCCTTGGATGGCCTTCACCAGCGCTCTTACGTCTTCTTGCATAGGATCACTCCAGTCCGAGCGGCTTGCCGTACTTGATGGCGACGTCCATAGGCATGTGCTCCGACACAGGGCCCACGGAGTATCCAGAAGCAAAGTATTTCGGGCGTGCCCGCCGCTCCAGGTCAGATGGGCTGCCGAGTTGGTAACTCTTCACTCCGAGGGACGCGAGCGCGTCGGCGACGCGGGCGGTAATCATTCGGTAATTGGGTAACGGCCAGACGATAAAGAAGTCGTCACCGGACCACTCGTGCCAATCGATTAATTGGGAGGCGTCTTCCAGATCCGTGTAGCTCCAATAGCCCGGATGGCATTTTCCTTCGACAAGTTGGATGCCCGATTCGGCACGAGCCAGACCGCCCCACCCCGCGACAATCGCCTGGCAATAATCCTTCGAGAGGTATCCGTCGCGAAACCGGACCAATGCGGGACGGCAGCGCAGACCAGTAAAACCGCGCCTCTCGAACTCGTCCAGCAAGCTGGAGTGAATCAGGAACCCGCGACAGCTCCAGATCATCAGTTGGTCGCGTTTGCGGTGTGATACTTCAAAACCAGTTTCTTGACATTCCTCGGACGTCTCCGTCGCGGTCAGGCGCCGCGAATCCGGAGAGTGCAAATAAAAGTAGTCAGGCATGCGACGCGGTCGACCGGAACCGCTGTTGTCAGCCTACGGCGGGCATAGCCGCAGGTAAAGTTCACTTTGGTGAGGCGTGGAATTATGCCGCCGGATTATATTTCCCAATGCCGCACGCCGGCTCGGTAAAACGCAACGGACCCATCCTCGCTGATCTTCAAGACAGGACCGAACCGCGAAGCGTGGACCGCGGCCGTGGTGCGGCCCCCATCGAGCGCGGTAACATGTTCGCCGGCGTTGCGCAGAATCGCTCCGAACGCCAGCAGGTTTCCGTCACGACTGAGCACGATGCCGCCGTCCACGCGCGCGATGCTCTGCAGCACACTCAGGTCGAGAGTGAGCACATTTTTGCCTCGCAGCAGGTAGTGAATCTGTCCTTTGTTGGTGCCCAAAGGGCCATCGTTCTCCAGCAAATCGGGATGCGATACCAGATCACGCGCCGAAATGGAGTCATCCAGAATAACGAAGAGTCCTCCGCGGCGATGTTCTGCGAGATTCAACGCCGCGGTGAACAGCCGCTCGGCCAGCGTGACGTCTCCCACCGCGCGCTGGAACTCGCGATACTTCTCGACGATGTCGGTGAGGTGCCAGCGCCCTTCGAGAAAATTGAAAACCTGCACACCGCCCGCGAAGACTTTGATCTCGCCATTGGGCGTCAGCACCAGGCAGATGTGGCCGCCCTCCAGCGTAGCCATACAGTGCGCCATGTATCGCGCCGAGCTTGGCGCGGGCAATGCCGCCTTCGCGTGAGCTCCCGAGAACTCCTGCATGTCTACCAGATCCACCAGCATGCCGTCGCCATCCACCAGGAAGACCGTCTTCAACCCGTCGCAGAGCCGGTGAAAACTTTTGATTCCGACCAGCGAGTTGTTGTATTGCAGGGCGCCGTCCGGCAGAGACGGATTCTCATGAAACGGATCCGACTCGCGGCCCATTAGAATTACGCCCGTCGAGATGCGCCGGTTTTCGTAAGTGAGCAGGGAACTCTCGCGCAGCACTTCGATCGCACTGGCTACGGTGTCGTGAAGCACCGGCACTTCGTTCTCGTTCAAGTAGGGCGTGTGGTCCAGGAACGCCGAGACATAGCGATCTTCCGGTAGTCCCTCAAAGAACGCGAAGGCGGAAGTCGACGAAGCCGCCGAGAAAATGCTGCGATACCGTACCGAATGCACCGACCCAATGGCGCCCAGAAGGCGCAACTGATCCTCGGTGAACGGCCGGCTTCCCGCAGTTTCCAAATGGTAGCGGGTCCCCATCCACTCCAGGTTGACGCCGCCGTCGGTTCGGCCGCAGATCAGAAGACTGGGTTTGGTTTCGGCCGCGGCGCCGCCCGTGATCAAGATCGAATCCGGAAAGAAGTACCGTATGCCACGCTCAAAGAAGCCTCGGTAAAGTGCGTGCACAACATCCGCGGCTTCAAACATCGGCGCCTTTCCGCAACGCGCGCAGGTCAATTCCCAAGGCCTGGCACTTCTTGTAGAGGTGGCTGCGTTCCAGCCCGAGAGCCTTGGCGGTATCGGTCATCCGCTGATTGTGACGCTTCAACTCTCCCAGAATCTGATCGCGCTCGAAGGCGTCGGTGCGCTGTGCCAGCGTGCCTATGGACGGTGAGGATTCTCCCGCTTGGTTTTGGCTGTTACCCTGAGGAAGCGCCAACTGCACAGCCGCACGGTCGACTGGTCCGTCAGCCAGCAACAGCAAACGCTCCACTACATTGCGCAGCTCCCGGATATTGCCGGGCCATGGGTAGCGTTGCAGTTCGGCAAGCGCCTCGGGTTCGAATCGCTTGACCTTCCATCCGTTCTGCTCGGCTACCTGCGCCGCAAAGTGCGCCACCAGGGCCGGAATGTCCTCCAACCGTTCGCGCAGCGCCGGCAATAGCAGCGGGAAGACGTAAATGCGATGGTAAAGATCCTGACGGAAGGTTCCCTTCTTGACCAGGTCGTCAAGATTGCGGTGCGTCGCTACGATCACCCGCACATCCACGGGGATCGACCGATCGCCGCCCACGCGCTCCACTTGCCGCTCCTCCAAAACCCGCAGCAGCTTGGCCTGCATAACGATCGGCATGTCGCCAATCTCGTCCAGAAAAAGCGTGCCGTGATGTGCCTGCTCGAATTTACCGATATGGCGCGAGGCGGCGCCCGTGAACGAACCTTTCTCGTGCCCGAACAGTTCCGATTCGATCAGTTCACCGGGCACCGCGGTACAGTTCAAGGTCACGAATGGACCATTGCGCCGCGCGCTGCGCTGGTGCAGGGCGCGCGCGATCAGTTCTTTGCCCGTGCCGGTGTCGCCCAGGATGCAGACCCGCGCTTCGCTCGCCGCCACGCGATCCACCTGCGCCATTACGCGCTTCATGGCTTCGCCCGAGTGCACGATTTCGTGTTTGCCCACGCGCTGGCGCAATTCGCGATTCTCGTCCTCGAGCCGCTTCAACTTGAGGACATTGTCGATGGTGAGCAGCAGTTTGTCGGTCGAAAGCGGCTTCTCCAGGAAGTCGACCGCGCCGAGCCGGGTCGCGCGCACCGCCATCTCGATATTGGCCTGGCCGGAGATCATCACGACGGGAAGCGTGATGCCCAGGTCGCGCAACTCACCGAGCAGCGTGAGGCCGTCTTTGCCCGGCATCACGACATCCGACAGCATCATGTCGAAGGGCTGCGATTTCACCAGTTCCAGTGCGCGCGCAGCGTTATCGCAGACGCTCGCCTCGTGTCCGGCAAGGCGAAATGCCCGTGCCAGGGAGGCTAAAGTGTTTGCATCATCATCAACGATCAGGAGGTGGGCCAATTTTGAGGGTACCCCATTTGATCGTGGCTGCAAAAACTCCCGTTTGTCCGTCTCGACACTCTTATCGAGGCTTTCCGCAAGCCGCCAACTTTGTACCTGCACACCACATTACCGCTAAACCTGATACAACTGTCTCATGACACAGGAATGCACAGGCGAAAGCAGCCGCCGCCATTTCCTCAAGACCGCGGGAGCCGCTGCGCTCACCACGTCTCTTTTCACGGGCAACATCCGGGGCGCGAACGACCGGGTCAACGTCGCTTTCATCGGCGTGGGCCGCATGGGCTCCGGCAACATCGGGTTCGCCGCAAAGGTGCCCGGTTTTCAGATTGTCTCGGTCTGCGATGTGTATCAACCCGCGCTCGAAAAGGCCGAGAGCCAGGTGAAGCGGCTGGGCTTTGACGGCGTCAAGACGACGCGGGATTTCCGCGAAATTCTCGCCGATTCGTCAATCGATGCCGTTTCCATCGCCACTCCCGACCACTGGCACCCGTACCTCACGGTAGAGGCGTGCAAAGCCAGGAAAGACGTCTGGGTCGAGAAGCCCGCGTGCGTCTATGTGGACGAAGGTCCCAAAATGGTGGAAGCCGCGCGCAAATACAAGCGCGTGGTGCAGGCCGGAACCATGCAGCGCTCCGGCGGCTTTTTTCAGAAAGCCCGCGAAATCGTGAAGAGTGGCGAACTGGGCGATATCAGCTTCTGCCGTACTTTTCAGGCCGCAACCAGCAAAAAGGAAGGCTACGGCCATCCCCCCGATTCCGAACCGCCCGCCGGACTCGATTGGGACCTGTGGCTCGGCCCGGCGCCCAAACGGCCGTTTAACGCGAATCGATGGGGCGTCGGACCCGATCGCTGGTCCACCTTCCGCTATTTCTGGGACTACGCAGGCGGTGCGATGACCGATTGGGGCGTGCACCTGCTCGACATCGTGCAGTTCGCTTTTGACGAGACCATGCCGGTCTCGGTATCCGCGCAAGGCGGCAAATTCTACGTCGACGACAACACCGAGACGCCCGACACCATGCTGGTGACGTACCGATATCCCGGCTTTGTCGGATCCTACGAGAGCCGCACCGCAAATCCCTTCCCGATGTACGACGATACCTACGGAACCTCGTTCCACGGCACCAAGGCCACGCTGATGGTAAATCGCGGCGGCTACACGCTGTACCCGAATACCAAGGGCGCTGAGCCGATGGTGGTCAAAACCCAGGAAATGTCGGACATGAACGTGCCGCATTGGAAAAACTTCATGGAATGCCTGCGCACTCGCCAGAAGCCGATCTCCGATATCGAGACCTGCGTACGCAGCACCACTACCTGCGTCCTCGCCAACCTTGCGCTGCGCCACGGCATGACCCTGGATTGGGACGATAAGGCATTCACCGTGAAACAGAATGAGGTGAAGCCGTACCTGAAGGCGAAATATCGTTCGCCTTGGAAGCTGGAGGTGTAATCGATGAAGTGGATTCGACTTTCGACTGCCGCATGGGCCTGCCTGGCTGCGGCGAATGCGCAAACGCTCACCGGGCGGTGGGTAGGGCCCGGGACGGCGAATGATAACGGAACCGAGATCGTCGTTGCGTTGAATCAGCAGGCCGATGGAAAGATCACCGGATACGTGATGGCCCCGCGCAATCAGGACCCGATCACCAGCGGAAAAATCGAAGACGGCAAGATCACACTCGAAGCCGAACGAACCGGCCGCAACGGCGACATCCAGAAGGTCACCTACACCGCGGTGCTGGAGGACGGCAAGCTGAAGCTGACCATGCCGATGTTCGGCGGCGGTCGCGGTCCCGGGCGCGCGGCACCGAATGGCGCCCCGCCGAAAGCTCCGCCTCCTGCCCGTGCTCCCCAGGTTGTCGAACTCGCCCGTGTCTCTTCCGAGGTACCCAAGCCCCTTCCGCCCAAGGCGCCACCGATTTCCCTTCCCTTTCCTGCCGCCGTGAAAGCGAATGGCCTCGCCAAGACGCCGCCGATGGGCTGGAATAGCTGGAACAAGTTCGCAGGTCGTGTGACCGACCAGATGGTGCGGGAAATGGCCGACGCGTTCGTCACCTCTGGAATGCGCGATGCCGGTTACATCTACGTCAACATCGACGATACCTGGGAGGGCGCGCATCGCGACGCCAACGGCAACATCACCACCAACAACAAATTCCCGGATATGAAGGCCCTCGCCGAGTATGTCCACGGCAAGGGCCTGAAGCTCGGAATCTATTCGTCGCCGGGTCCAAAAACCTGTGCGGGCTACGAAGGCAGCTTCCAGCACGAAGAGCAGGACGCCAAGATGTACGCTTCGTGGGGCATCGATTATCTGAAATACGATTGGTGCAGCGCTTCGCAAGTTTACGACGGCACACAGGCGACCATGGCCGCGGCTTACGCCAAGATGGGCGAAGCGTTGCTCCACTCCGGACACGCCATCGTCTTCAGCCTCTGCCAATACGGCAATCTCGACGTCGGCGAGTGGGGCGAGAAGGTGGGCGGCAATTTGTGGCGGACGACCGGCGATATCCGCGACACGTGGGAATCCATGAGCGATATCGGATTCAATCGGCAGTCCGGCCGTGAGCACTACGCGGGGGTGGGACACTGGAACGATCCCGACATGCTCGAAATCGGCAACGGCGGCATGACCGATACCGAGTACGAGACGCACATGAGCCTTTGGTCTTTGCTCGCCGCTCCACTGCTGGCCGGGAACGATCTTCGCGACATGAAGCCTGATATCGCGGCCATTCTCATGAATAAGGAAGTGATCGCGGTGGATCAGGACAAACTCGGCAAGCAGGGCGTCCGCGTCGCCAAGGACGGCGACACCGAAGTGTGGGCGAAACCCCTGGCCGACGGCGGCTATGCCGTGGCGCTGTTCAATCGCGGTGCTTCCGTCGCTAAGATCACGGCGAAGTGGAGCGATATCGGCGTGACCGGCAAACACAAACTGCGCGATCTCTGGAAACATCAGGATCTCGGCGGCGCCGCGGACGTTTATTCCGCGGATGTGCCGTCTCATGGCGTGGCAATGATCAAGATCGCAAAATGAATATCGAGTGGATCCGCAAATACTGCATGTCGCTGCCTCACACCACCGAAAAGGTGCAGTGGGGCGGCGACCTGGTCTTCAAAGTCGGCGGCAAGATGTACGCGGTCACGGTGCTGGATGTAGCGCCCGTTGTGATGTCATTCAAATGCACACCAGAGGAATTCGCGGAATTGGTGGAACGCCCTGGCATCATCCCGGCGCCTTACTCGGCGCGCTATCATTGGGTCGCATTGGAGAGTGAAGATGCTCTTCCCGCGGCGGAGCTCAAGCGCCTGATACGCCAGTCATACGATCTGGTCTTCGCCAAGCTCCCGAAGAAGATGCAAGCGCAGTTGAGCGCGAAGTAGAAACGCAGAAATGCCGGAGTTCAAACAACTCATCGCCAGATTGAAGCGCCACTATGGCGATCCAGCACTGCCTCCGGCGCAAGGCCCCTTCGAGCTGGTTCTCTGGGAGAACGCCTGCTATTTGCTCTCGGACGAACGGCGCGCAGCCGTGTTCGAAGGACTGCGTCAACAGGTCGGGCTCAACGCTGAAGCGATCTGGAAGGCCGATCAGGCAACGCTGTTGCCGCTCGCCAGGATGGGCGGCATGCGCCCGGAGACGCGCGTCTTCCGCTGGCGCGAGATCGCCCGCATTACCATGAGCCAGTTTGGCGGCAATCTCGACCAGATCACGAAAGAGCCGTACGCCAAGGCGAAAAAGGCGTTGAAGCAGTTCCCGAGTATCGGCGATCCAGGAGCCGAGAAGATTCTCCTCTACTGCGGGGTTCGATCGGGCCTGCCGCTGGATTGGAACGGCAGTCGCGTACTGCTTCGCGTGGGCTACGGCAGAGCGCAGAAGAATTACGGAGCACAGTACAAGTCGCTGCAAGAGGCGATCGCGGGGGAACTGCCGCGCGATGCGGCTGGTCTGGCACGCGCCCATCTGCTGTTGAGGGAGCATGGCAAAACGCTGTGCCGCAATAACGGCCCGCTGTGTGATGAATGTCCGGTGACGGATCTGTGCGCGTTCCAGAAACAGCGGTCTTAGAGCGTGTCGCAAACACCGCTGTTGGTCGAGTCGAGACTACTCCCGACGCTTTTTCGGCCCTCCAAGCAGTTGCTGGCACAAAGGCTATCGACCTGACTATCAAGACGGGAGCACCCTTTCGTGGCGCCAGCATTTGCGCCCGCACAGTCTTGACCTGAGTGTCGAGACGGCAAACAGGAATGTTTCCGCCACGGCCGCCCGCGAAGATTTCTACGACTTCAGCGATGAAACAGGCCTACGTAGGCGGCCTTGCCGCGAATGTGTCCCGCCATCGCCTGGAAGATGGACGTCCGAATCGTTTGCACGTTCGGATTGGGATCCTGCGGACCTTGGGGGTCGACCTTCACATCCAGCATCGTATCCAGCGCGTAGAGTTCCAGGATGTAATGATGCAGCGGCCCTGCGGCGGGCGCCCCCGGCCCGCGATATCGCGAGCCGCTCACGCTGATCTGGCGCGTGCCATCCGGCCATTCGAAGCCGTCGGGACGTCCCTGCGCGATTCCCGTCGACGTGCCGGGAATATTCCAGAGAAGCCAGTGCAGCATGCCGTCGGTGGAGTTATTCACTGACGCATCGGCGTCCGTAAACACCAGCACGAAACTGGCAGTCCCTTGAGGCGCGCCACTCCACTGAATCGCGGGCGAAATCTCCGGGCCGGCCTGCGTGTAGCGCGTGGGAATTATGCCGCCATCCGCCCACGCCGTAGTAACGAGCGTCATGACTTGCGGTCCACCGCCTCCTCCGCGCCCACCCCGGCCGCCGCCCCGTCGTCCCGCGGGAACCGCGCCCTGCGGGGGAGTTGCGGGGGGAGTCTGCGCTAACAGATCGCCCGCCATCGCGGCCATCAGACTCAGTAATGCCATCAGCCATCCAGTGGTTCGCATGGTCATTTCTCTATCGCTTGAATTCGGGATGCGCCTTGAGCCAGGCATCATAACGCATGCGCAGCGTCTTGACGGGGTCCAGGTCTTCACCCGCTTTGATGCCGAAGGCCGGCCCGTGATTGGGTTGAGAGACCGTGATGTACATGGCGTATTTGCCGTTGTTGTGGGAGTTCATGGCATCGCCGGGGCCATTGGTGTCGTTCGGATCGGCCGCCAGGATGTACGCCACCAGCGTAGTGCGGATGGTACACGGAATTGAGGCGCTCTCCGGTGGCACTGCGGGAATCTGGCAAGTGCAGCGGCTGTCACCCCCCGCCGCATCGGCTGCTTCCATAGCGGCCATTACGCGATCGGTGACACCGCCCTTGGCAGCGAGAAAGGCCTTCACCGCACTTGGCACCACAGCGCCCGATCGCAGAATATTCCCTTGGATGGAATAGAAGATTTCGGTTCCGGGAACCTGTCCATGCTGGTCCTGCGTGACGAAGCCGTTGGTGAGCCCGGAGTGGCCCGCCATGCGCCCTTGCAGATCGACAATCCCGAATTGCCGCGACTGGAATCCGGGGTCCTGGCTCAGCATCTCGATGATTCGCGCGGGATCGGTTCCGCGCTGTAACTCCTCGAAGACCAGTGTCTGGTTCTGATGCGTAGCCTGGTCGACGCCCGCCTGGCACGCCGCCACACCTTTTCCGGGCACCACCACCGCCTGAACATCTTTCAGAAAATCGTCCGTGTTACCGGTGCAGGTGGACGACGAAATGACCACGCGGCCCGTCGCACGATCCACCGCAATCACTGACCACGTGGCCAACGCGGACGAGTCGAGAGCCAGGAACGCAAGCAGCAGGAGAATCGGTCGGGGCATTCTGTGCGATTGTACTGCACTCAGGAGAAATCGCGCAGCGGGATCTTATCTCATGCAAGATGAGCCTGAACGGATGCCGGATTCTCATGCAAGGTGAGCCTGAAGGGAAACCACGGGATGCTGGGATCTGATCGTCAGCCCGGACGATTCACAACCAGCCTGGAGCAAATCCGGGCCTTTCCGGCGGGCGGCGAGGTGCGCTTTGCCTGGAACCCCCGGACGAGGCGTACCGCTCGGTTGAGCAAACCTTGGTACGTCACCAGTGCCAGCCCATTGGTCCACGCAGCCTACCTACGCCTGGCCGCGATCTCGGCCTACGCAACACCAGTGTCTACCGGAAACGCACATCAGCTACCAGCCGACAAGCCCACCGTCAAGCCCACCGGGAGCTTCGCAAGCCCCATGCCTCCGAGATGCCCGTATACCTGCGCATCGACACGGTACACAAGCAGATCACGATGGCCGCAGGGTTGGATCCCTTTAATACCGTCAACGAAGTGAAGTGACGCAATGGGAGATGGCGGCGGTCGTGTCACAGATTTCCGAGTTGTGGCTGCTGCTCCGGCTGCCCTACTGGACGGCTGGTACAGGCGTGGGGCAGATTACCGGTCTCGACCGGCGACCCGCCCCATCCGATTGGCCGCCAGACGCTACCGGGGCGCGATGAAGCTCACAATCGGGAGTGTCGAAAGGGGCTCCAGTTGCGCTACAGCCACGTGCCCGACTACGACGTTACCTTCCGACTTGGTGATCACCAGCCCGGCGTTCCGTAATACCTCGAGGGCCGCTGGCGAAGCGCCATTCAGCGTGATCCGCACGTACGCCCGATCTCCGAAAACGAACCGGGCCTCGTCCACCGACGGCCGTCCGCCGCTTTTCACCCGCTGGATGAGGGCCTGGATGATCGGATCCAGCCTGGCCGCGAGGTTAGCTTTGAGTTCATCCTTCATGGGGCGCGGCCGAGGCGGAGCTACCTGCTGAGGGCCCGCTGCCTGGCGGCTCATCGGCATTCCCGACGGCCTGTTGCCCCCAGATCCGCCTATGAACCCACCCATCACCGGCATGGGGGACGCCGCCACCTTCACAGCCATGTCCCGGTCCATTTCGCGCCCGAATACGCCCTCGTAGCTCATGCCTTCGGGCATCTCCACGGGCACATCGACGCGACGGGGAACGCCGCCTTCGGTCACCGTCTTCTCCTCCACGGCCACAAACGAGGTGAATTGCGTCATCAACCGGAACTCCATACCAAGCTTGGTGATCTGCGCTTTCAAGTCGTCGCCAGTTGTGCCGCGCTGCAGTCCGTGGAAATCCTGGCTCATCAGGTCGGCCACCCGGCGACGGGCCCAAAGGGTGGCGAGTACGTCGTTCTCCGGCTGCGAGGCCGGCAGGCTCACGCGGATCTCGCGGGTGAAATCGCGTCCAGCCATCTTGCCTTTCAATCGAATCACGCCGTTCCCCGCGGCGGAGTAACGCCCCGAAATCACCATCGGCTTGGCGGCGAACAGGTCCGGAATTCGGGCCGGGATAACTTCGCTCACTGCAAGCCCGCCCCAGTCGACGGAAATATCGGTCAACAGCGGATTGCGGATGCGTTCGTAGAAGCGCCGTGCGGCAGCCGATCCGTCGTCGCGCAGTCCCACATATTCCACCTCGCCACGGCCGTATCGCGCCATGTTGTCGAGCAGAAAGTGATTCACGGAACTGCCGATGCCGAAGGCGAAGACCCGGGCGTCAGCGTGCTTCTGCACTTCGGCGATGATGTCGAGATCGTTCCCGACTTCGCCATCGGTCATGAAGCAGATCACTCGCACATGTCCTGGATCGCCGGACGGCGCGAAGGCTGCGCGGATGGCGCGCATCATTTCGGTGCCGCCGCTGCCGTAAGCTCCATCCAGGAGTTGGCGCGCGGCGCGGATGTTGTCGGGCGTTGCCGGCACCGGACTCGGGAACAGGATCCGGGTATCGCCCGAAAAAGTGATCAGGTTGAAGGTGTCGCGCGGGTTCAGGCCGTCGAGCGCCATGCGCATCGTCTCCTTGGCCTTCTCGATGGGGAAGCCGGACATCGAGCCCGAAGTATCCAGGACGAACACCAGTTCCTTGGGAGTGGCCTCCTCGGATGTGACACGCTCCGGCGGCTGCAGCATCAGCGTAAAGAATCCGCCATTGGCGCCCTTGTGCGTCAGTACGGCATCTTCCACGCGCTTACCAGCTACGGCGTACTTCAATATGAAATCTTTATTCGGGATGGTGGCCTTGTCGCGCAGATGAACGACAGCGCGATCCCCACTGGGCCGATCGACAGCCACGTCGTGGGTCTTCGACTCCAGCGAATCGATGGGAACCCCCGCCTCAATGCTCACCTCCACGGAGATGTCGTGGCCGGCGCGCGTTCCTTCGGGTGTAACGTTGGGAGAGATGCGCGATGCATCCGGCACCCTGGTAGTATCCGGGGCCCATCCGCCGCCCTGTTTGCCCGTGGGATGTCCCGGCATGTAGCGCGGCGCCACCACCATGGGGAAGTTGAACGCGTAGGTTCCGGCCTCGTAGGGCATCGTCTCCACGTAACTGATGACGATCTTGACCTTCGCGCCCGGCATTATATTGGCCACCGCCTGGGTGAAGATGTTAGGACGCTCCTGATCGAGCAGTCCGGCCACTTGCCCGGCGCGGCGCGCGTCATCGTATATCTTGCGGGCTTCTTCGCGCGGCTTGATCAGGCCCCGGATAGTGTGGTCGCCTACAAGCATCGTCATGTCGTCAACCGCGGAATCGGGCGGCAAGGGGAATGTATAGACTGCTTCGATCTTCTCGGCGAAGGGATTTTCGAACTCCTGGGTAACGGTGACCCGTGCCAGCGGCCCACTGATCTTGGCGTGGACGTCGGTGTGTTTCAACGGGCAAATGCCCTTGGGGGTGATCAACGAACCGGGATTTCCATCCCCCTCTTTGGCGAGGATGGAGAGCGGCAGGCACACGAACAGCAGCGCACAAGCCGTAACAGCAAACGATCGGGACGACATGCAGAACCTCCAGCCTGGGAATGCTGCCAGGGCTGAGTTCCTTTCACGCCTAAAATAGTTTTCATGTCGAGACGGACCGGGGCGGTACTGTTCGCGTTGTTAGCGGTGCTGTTTCTGGCCGTGAACCGGAACGCCTATCGCGGCTATTTCCAGGACGACGAACTCGATACCTTGAGCTGGGCGCGCTACGGGTCCGCAGCGGACTACCTGAAGGCTGCCGTGTCGCCGCGATTTCAGGAGAATAACTTCCGTCCGGCAGGCCATTTTTACTTTCACGAGTCGGCGCAACTCTTCGGCTTGGATTTCCCCAAGTACGTGGCTGGAATTCATCTGCTGCACCTGTTGAACGTGTGGCTGGTGTGGATGCTGGCAAGGTCTTTGGCGGCGTCTCCTTTGGCGGCGGGTCTGGGGGCGGCGTTTTTCGCGTTTCACATGGCGCTGTTCGACGCGGTGTGGAAGCCCATGTATGTCTTCGACGTCCTGTGCGCTACGTTCTGCCTGGCCAGTCTGCTGCTTTATGCGCGGCAGCGATGGGTGTGGAGCTTCGTGGCTTTTTGGATGGCGTACAAGTCGAAGGAACTGGCGGTGATGCTGCCGATAGTGCTGGCTTGTTACGAGATCTGGTTCGGAAAGCGCAGATGGAGGCCCTTGCTGGTGTTTTTTGCGGCTGCGTTCTCGTTCGGGCTGCAGGGACTACTGTTCAATCCGAATCGCGACAACGAGTACACCTTTCGATTCACGCTCACGGCTTTGGCGAAAACGAGCGTGTATTATGCGGGGCGGGTGTTTCTGGTGCCGTACCTGGGCTTCGTGCTGCCTCTGGCTGCGCTCCATCGGGGCCGGCGCGTTTGGTTCGGGCTGGCGATGGCGGGACTATTCTTTTTCCCGCTGCTGTTTCTGCCGGGGAGAGTTTTTGCGGCGTATTGCTACTTGCCGTTCACTGGTATCGCGATAGCGCTGACGGGTTTGGCGGAAGGAGTTCGCCCGGTGTGGATCGGCCTCCTCGTGCTGGCGTGGATTCCCTTGGAAGTGCACTCGCTGCGCGTGCAGGAGCGCGCCACACTGGCCCGCGATCGGGACGTGCGGGAATGGGTGACGACGGTGGAGGCGTTCGCGAAGTCGAATCCGGCGATCGATGGCGTGGTGGCCGATGGGGCTCCCGATGGCTTCGCCCGCTGGGGCGTCGAGGGAGCACTGAAATATGTGTTCAATCAGTACGATCTGAAAGTGAGCTATGCGGGGGATCCGGAAGCAGCGGCGATGGAGAAGAGCGGGAAGGTCGTGCTACTGCATTGGGACGAAGGACACCACAGGTTGGAAGTACGTGGCGCAAACACTCCTGTTTGCCGCGTCGAGACTCTTCTCGACGCTTTTCGCGGGTCCACCAGACTCACTGGACACACGAAAGTCTCGACGTGAGTATCTGAGGTGTCGGAAGGAGTGATAACAGGGCCGCCGTCGTGGCAGCTGAATCACTCGTATCGCAGGGCTTCGATCGGATCGATCGTGGCGGCGCGGCGAATGGGCGCCCAACAGGCGGCCAGCGCCACAATGCCGAACAGCAGCGCCACGCCGGCGAACGTCACAGGATCCGTCGACTCGACGCCGAATAGGAACGTCCTGAGCACTCGCGCCAACAGTACGGCGGCCACAGCGCCGAACACGACACCGCCTGCGATCAGACGCAATCCCTCCGCGAATACCAGATTACGAATGTGTCTCCGTTCCGCGCCGATCGCCGCGCGAATCGCAATCTCGCGCCGCCGCGAGGCCACCGAGAGCGCCAGTACTCCGTAAATGCCGACCAGCGTCAGAATGCTCCCAACGGTCGCGAAGCCCACCAGCAACTGCGCGGCGAAGCTTCGAGACGCCAGCGAATCGTCGCGAATCTGGTCCATCGTCTTCACGTTTTCCACCGCGACCGTCGGATCCACCTCCCGCAACTCGCGCTGCACAGCCGCAATCATCGACCGCGGATCCGCCGATGTCCGCACCACGAGGTGTTTCGAAAACGCCATCGCCTGCCAGAAACAGAGGTAAACTTCTGGCTCCGCCATCTTGGTCAAATCGCCGGTCCGGCTGTTCGCCACTACGCCGACGATCTCGTTGGACGGCCTCTGCCTCCCATTGCCCCAGATCTTCTTGCCGATCGGGTTGCTGTGCGGAAAATAGCGGTCAACCAGCGCTTGATTGACAATGGCCACGTACGGCGCTCCATTCTTATCGGAAGGCTGAAAGTCGCGTCCCAACGAAACCGGCTGCCCCAGCAAATCGAAATATCCTGGAGTGACGGAGCGGAGCGGCACCTGGACCTTGTCGCTGGCTTTGCTCGCGGGAGGCTGACCTTCGATTTCGATCTCGCCAGGCCAATCGTTACCCGTCAGGGGCACGCCCCACGCGAACGCGGCGTTCTGAACTCCGGGAATCGCCGAGACGCGGTTCAGAGCCTGATGATGAAATGCATACCGGTCTCCCTGCACGGCGGTCACCGTTGCCGTCAAGATGTGTCCCGTTCGAAATCCCGACTGCACCTTGGACAGATTCATCATGGTGCGAATTAGCAGTCCGCTGCCCACCAGAAGGGCTAAAGTCAGCGCGGTCTGGACCATGGTGACCCCTCGCAACAGTTGGCGCTCTCCGCGACCCGCGCTGCTCTTGGGACCGGCGCTCTTGAGCACGTTGACGGGATCCATACGCGAGGCGCGCAATGCCGGAAAGAGGCCGGCCAGTACCGCCGCCAGGATCGCGGTGCCGAGTCCCCATGCGAACACCGGCCAACCCGTGGTGACCGCGTCCAGACGTGGGATGGCGTGCCCGCCAATCAGCTTGAACAATTTCACGACGCCAAGCGCAATACCAATTCCCAACATTCCGCCGGCGAGAGCCAGCAGAAAGCCCTCCGCGGAGACCTGCCGCAAAAGTCCGGCCCGCCCGATTCCCAGTGCGCTGCGAACCGCGTACTCCTGCTGACGCTGCAGGCCTCGTACCAGAAGCAGCGCCGCCACATTCCCGCACGCAATCAATAGGACCAGTCCCGCCGCGCCGAGCAGCGGAAACAGAATTCCACGGCCCTCGCGATTCAGTTCGTCCGTCAGAGACATCAGCCGCGGCGTGTACCCTTCAAAATCGCGATCGCTCTCCGCTTCGCGGGACGCCAGGGCGGTCAACTCCGCCTGCGCCTGCGGCAACGTCACACGATCCTGCATTCGGCCCACGACGTCCCACTGGCGATCTTTCATTCGCTTGGGGTCGACGGTAGCTGGAAGCCAAAATCCGACGGGCGCGTTCAAATCGTAATTGGGCTCCTGGGATGCGCCCGGCGAAGGAAGAAAACGCACGTGGGGCGGCATCACTCCAATCACCGTCGGCGGTGTGTCAAACCGGCTCATGCGGAGAGTCTGTCCGACGATGTTCGGATCTCCATTGAATTTCCGCTGCCAAAGCTCGTACCCCAGAATGATCACGGGCTTTGCGGCCGCGCCCACTTCGGAGTCGAGGAACGTACGGCCCAGCACCGGTTGGAGTCCCAGCACGCGAAAATAATCTTTGGTGACCCACATTCCTTCCATCGATTCGCTGCCATCCGGGCGAACGAGGAAATTGAAACTCCAGCCGTAAGCCGCGATTGCTTCCATGTTTTGGGCGCGACTTTGCCAATCCATCCATTGGGTCGCGGGCCAACCGCCGGAGTTAGTCACGGGCTGCCCATCGGTTCGTGCCGGCGGTATCAATACGAGGCGAGCCGGATCGCGGTATGGGGGCGGGGTCAGCAGCACGCCTTCGATCAAACTGAAGACGGCGGAAGTCGCGCCGATGCCGAGCGCCAGCGTAAGCATGGCGATCGCAGTGAACCCGGGCTGCTTGAGCAGCATCCGCAGACCTACACGCAAATCTCGCAGCATTCACTTCTCCTCAGGCGGTAAATAGCTTGGACGTCCGAGCGCGGAAAAAGTTGTTCGGGCTGGAGATGATCGGTGAACTGGAGACACTTCGGCTGGAAGATCGAGGTAAAAGTAAGACGTTGCAGCGGCCGGTCCCGCGAGATCATACCCCCTCCCCAGAAGGTATCGATCCTGTTTCCGACAGCCCCAAGGCTGGGGCTGATAACGAGGCATTTAGAGTTGAAAATGTTTTGCGAATGGCTGTGACTGCAGTTGCACGGAGGACTCTTGGACGCGTAATCTCGTTCCAGGCCTATGAACTCGGCAACACCAATCCTTTGGAAACGCACGGTAATTGCGCTGCTGTTGTTCGGCACCGCCTTCGGTTATCTCGAAGCTGCCGTCGTCAGCTACTTGCGCGCCCTTCACGAGCCCGTGGTGCAGCGTTTGTATCCCGGGCGTGCCTCCGGCGATCTCTTTCCGCTGTTGACCCTCGATCAGCTTCGCAGGGAGGCTCCCCAGCAGATTCAGACGCTGGCGATCGAACTGGGCAGGGAGGCCGCGACCATCGCCATGCTGGCAGCCATTGCGCTCGCGGTTGCGCGCAATTCCGGCCAATGGGCCGCGGCGTTTGTGATCGCGTTCGGAACCTGGGACATCACGTTTTACCTTTTTCTGAAGGTCCTGCTCGATTGGCCCGCTTCGATCTTCAGCTGGGACATTCTGTTTCTGGTCCCCGTACCCTGGGTCGGACCGGTGATCGCACCCGTGCTGGTCTCGCTGGCGATGATCGCGGCTGGCCTGTGGCATCTGCGGCGGGAAGCCGAGGGCAACCCGGTACACATCGCCGCACTGGAGTGGGCCGGGATCCTTGCCGGTGCCATCGTAATCGTCATCGGGTTTGCCATGGATTATCGCAATATCTTGTCGGGTGGGATGCCGAATCCATTCAACTGGGCAGTGTTCGGGCTGGGTCTGACGTTGGGGGCCGGTAGTTACGTGCGCGCCGCAATAGGCGCGAAACGTCTCGCAGCGCTTGAGGCCACCGCGTAGCAGTGCGACGACGAAGGTCCGCGCGATACGCGCTCTTTGCGGTCGCGGCTCGTAACCTACCCAAATACGTTCGCGCGATGCGTGCTCTTGCGAACCACGCGCGTCAGCAAGCGTTGCCGCTGCCGAACGTTCAACGTAACTTCTTCGGTTGCCGATACGCACCTGTGGACGTGTAAGGATTCACCTCGCGCGCCATTGTTTCGGCATAGGCCTTCTTCACAAGCTCCGGAAAGTCCTGCAACATCGATGCGATCTTCGCCTGAATCGGCACCTTGGGAGCCTGTAGCTACCTGCGCTCATGGGCGCGAAACGTCTCGCAGCCCTCGAAGCGACCGCGTAGCAGTGCGACGACGAAGGTTTGGGTGACGCTCCCTCACGGTCGCGGCTCGTAACCTACCCAATTACTGTTCCCTGCGATATGTGATTGCGAGCCGCGCGCGTAAGCAAGCGATGCCTCATCGTATGTGGGGCAGGCGCTCCCGGATTCTTCACAGCTTCTCACACTCAGTTCCAGACTCAGATACTCAGCAAGCGTTGCCGCTGCCGAACGTTTCGACGTCACTTTTTCGGTTGCGGATACGCACCTGTGGACGTAGAAGGATTCACCTCGCGCGCCTTTGCTTCATCGTAGGCCTTCTTCACAGGCTCCGGAAAGTCCTGCAACATCGATGCGATCTTCGCCTGAATCCGCACCCTGGGAGCCTGTAGCTACGTGCGCGCCGCAAAAGGCGCGAAACGTCTCGCGACGCTTGATGCGACCGCGTAGCAGTGCGACGACGAAGGCCTGGGTGACGCTCCCTCACGGTCGCGGCTCGTAAACCTACCCAATTACTGTTCCCTGCGATATGTGCTTGCGAGCCGCGCGCGTGAGCAAGCGTTGCCTCATCGTATGTGGGGCAGGCGCTCCCGGATTCTTCACAGCTTCTCACACTCAGTTACTCATCAAGCGTTGCCGGAGCCGAACGTTCTACCTCACTTTTTCGGTTGCGGATACGCACCTGTGGACGTGGAAGGATTCACCTCGCGCGCCTTTGCTTCCGCGTAGGCCTTCCTCACAGGCTCCGGAAAGTCCTGCAACATGGTAGCGATCTTTGCCTGAATCTGCTGCACGATTTCGGGATGCTCGGCCGCGACGTCATAGCTCTCGTCGGGATCGTTCGCCAGATCGTATAGCTCCGGCTTCGGCAGCAGGTAGCTGTGTCGCCCGTCCGGCGGCGGGGGAGTATACGCCGCCGTATTGTGTCGCGCGATGTGCAGTTTCCAGTTCATCGAGCGGGCGCACTGCAGATCCCAATTGTCGAAGTAGAGTAGCGGTGCACGATCGATGGATGGCCGGTCGCCGTGCAGCAGCGGCCAGATATCGATGCCGTCGAGCGGCTTGGCCGGCAATTCACATCCGCAAAGCTTTGCCACGGTAGGGAACACGTCCATCATCGAAGCTAATCCGTCCACCACGCGGCCCGCGGGAATCCTCCCCTTCCAGCGCGCAAGGAACGGCTCGCGGACGCCGCCTTCGTACGTCGTGTTCTTGCGGCCGCGAAGTTTGCCCGGGCTCCCCTGATACCACGGGCCGTTGTCGCTCGAGAACATCACCAGCGTGTTCCGTTCCAGACCGTTTTGCTTGAGCGCCTTCAGCACCTCGCCGACGCTCCAGTCGATTTCCTCCACGACGTCACCATACAGCCCTTCCTTCGACTTGCCGCGGAATCGTTCGGAGGCGGCCAGTGGAATGTGCGGAAAGGTATGCGGCATGTACAGGAAGAAACGCGACCCCTTGGAGGCCGCGATGAATTTCATCGCTTCGTCCGTATACCGTCGCGTCAGCGTCTCCAGATTGGCGGTCTCTTCGACGACTTGCGTATTGTGCAACAGGACCCTGGGATTCATGTCGTTGCTGTACGGAATTCCAAAATACTCGTCGAATCCGCGACTCGTGGGCAGATACGCAACAGGCCGGCCCAAATGCCACTTACCGACGCACATCGTTTTATAGGAGCGCGCCTTCAGAGCCGATGCCAACGTGGTTTCGTCGAGATTCAACCCCTCTTGATCTTGCGGAGATAGCACTCTTGGGATGCCTACGCGAGTCGGATATCGGCCGGTCAGCAGGGCCGCGCGCGATGGGGAGCAAACCGGGTCGGCCGAGCAGAAATTCGTGAAACGGACACCCTCTGCCGCGAATCGATCCAGATTCGGCGTGTGAATTTTCGATCCGTAACTGCCCAGGTCGCCGAATCCCAGATCGTCGCAAAGGATGAAGAGGATGTTCGGAGCACGCGGCGTGGCGCCCGGCAATTGCGATCCGGCAGCCGCTGCTGCTGTGCCCAGAAAGTCGCGACGCGTCATGGTCTCTACGATAGTAAACCAACCGCCGGCGTGACGGTGACAGAATGAAAGTATGCACTTGGCGGGGAGGTTCGGTGGACGGGCGAAAAGTCCCGGCAGGAGCGCCGAGACGGCAAACCGGAGTGTTTGCACCACCGCGCTGCTGCTTTTTCTTCCGATGGCATCGGCCTGGGCGCAAGCTCCGGATCCTTACGAACTGGTGCGGCGCTCAGTCGCGCAGGACCAACTCGATTGGGTTCGTATGAAGGACTATACGTGGCAGGCCAGCTCCGTGGAAAAGCATCTCGATCCGCACGGGACCGTAAAATCCACCAAACGCGAAGCCTGGGAGACGGTGATGCTCGACGGGCAGCCGTTCCGTCGCACTACCGAGCGCGATGGCAAACCGCTGAGCCCGGAAGAGCAGCGCGACGAGCAGAAGAATTTCGACCGCGAGACGCGGCGCCTGGAGTCGGAAACCCCGCAGCAGAAAGAGCGGCGCATGCAGGAGGCGGAGCAGCGGCGCCGGCGGGAATTCGCGTTCCTCTCGGAAATTCCGGAGTTGTTCGATCTGCACTTCGAGGGCGAAAGCACTATCGATGGGCGGCCAGTGTGGATTGTGTCCGGGGGACCTCGGCCCGGCGCGAAAGCCAAGACCAGCGACGCGAAAATGCTGCTGAAAGTGCGCGGGAAGATGTGGATCGACAAAGCTACCTGTCAGTGGGTGAGGGTAGAAGCGGAGACCACGGGCACTATCGCGTGGGGGTTGTTCCTCGCCCGCCTCAATCCCGGCGCGAAGATGACATTTGAACAAACCGAAGTGACATCCGAGTTGTGGTTCCCCAAGCGCCTGCTTCTCAGCGGCAGCGGCCGCATCGGATTGATCAAGCGTCTCTCGCAAGACGAGGAGATCGAGTGGCACAACTACCGCAAGTTTTCGGTGGATTCGAAAATCGTGACCGGCTCAGAGAAATAGCTTCGCGATTCCCAACAGCGCCCCCACCAGCCCTCCGACCACCGCGCCGTTGAGCCGGATGTATTGCAAATCGGCGCCTACCTTATCTTCGATCTGCGCCACCAGGTGCTCGTCGGAAAGCTTACTCAAGCTGCTTCGAACCATGATGCCAATCTGCTTATGCCGCGTCTCCACCAGTTCTGTAATCACTTCCCGGACCCATCCATCGAGCGTTTCCCGTGTCTCCGGATCTTTGCGGAAACGGCTTAACTGCTCCTGAAAGATGTGGTGTAGCAATTGGTCCAGATCGGAGCCCTCCTCCGCCAGCTCAGAGTCGATGGAATCGTGCAGACGATGAAGGGCCTTTTCGACGTACTCTCGGGTGTCTACACCTTCGGCGAGCGCACGCCGCACCTTGTCCATGCCTTCCACGGATTCGGGACGCCCCTCCGCCAGTCCGTCCGCATAATCCAACAGCATGCCATCCAGTCGGGCGCGCAGTGGATGCTCGGGATCGGCGCGGGCCTCCTGGGCCAGTTGTTCCAGCTTGCTGATCAATCCGTCAACCATATTCGCCTTGCGAAACAGGCGAAGACTCTCGACGGCCTGCAGGGTCCATCCCTGGAAGAAGCCGCCTTCGCGGTATTCCTGAATGATGTAGTCGACGAGTTTGCCCGCCATCTGCCGGAATTCTTTCGATTGCGTGGCTTCCTCCAGCCACTCCAGCACGGTCTCCCAAATGCCGTCATGGTCGCCTTCGCGAATCGCGTCACCGAGCCAGGCGCCAATCGGATTCGCCAGATCCGAGCTCTGCAATCGCTCTCGCAGCGCGCGTTCCAGGAGTTCGGAGACCTCCGGTCGATCCAGCCCGCTCGCCAGCTTCCGAAACAGACCACGCAGGAAGGAGATCACCCGATCGGCATCCGCCTCGTCCGAGAATCGTTCCAGCAGTTGCTCGGATGCGGAGAAGCGCTCCAGGTGCTCGCGGATAACGGCCGGCGAGAGCCAACGATTCTCCACCATGTCGGCAATCGCCGACACAATGCGCGTCCGGTTTTTGGCAATGATGTTGGTGTGCCGGCGGATGATCGGTAACGGTACGGTGCGAAAGAGAGCGGTCACCGCAAACCAGTCTGCAACGCCGCCAATGGTGGAAGCTTCGAATGCCTGAGCGATCACCTGCCACGCCGCTCCGCGGACCAAATGCAGCCGGAGCGCTGTTTCGACCGCAACCAGGCCCGTCACGGCGATGCACAGCGATACATTTCCTAAGCTCGGCATGGCTTCCCCTACCCGAATTCCATTGTGAACCATGCCTCGTGTGCCAGCCGCCACCCCGGGGGAGAGCTTCCTATTGACATTCTATACGGAAGCTCGTACGCTTCCTATAGAATTTCGATATGAGGTCGGCGATGCGCCTGAACCGCAAGCTTTCTCTGCTCAAAAGCAATCTCTTTCACAAGGACAAGCTCGACCACGATCTCGATCAGGAGATGCAGGCGTTCATCGATCAACTGACGGACGAGAAGATTCGCGGCGGACTCTCTCCCGCGGAGGCGCGGCGCGAGGCACTCATCGAAACCGGCGGTGTGGAATTGGTCAAGGAGCAGGTGCGTGACACACGCGCCTTCGAGTGGCTGCACGGCGTATGTCTGGACGTCTTGTACGCCATTCGCAGTTTGCGAAAGAGCGGCGGATTCACCGCCGTGGCGGTACTTTCGCTCGCGCTTGGCATCGGCGCTAACGCCACGATATTCTCGGCATTCTACAGCGTGCTGCTGCGGCCGCTGCCGTATCGCGATCCCGCGAGGCTGTTCTCCGTGGCGCGCGTAGCTCCGGACGAATCCGACGGCGGCGTGATGTCTCCCGAGTTAGTTGCATGGCGCAACGGCAATCGCGTCTTCGAAGGCCTCGCCGCGTGGGACGACGACCGCTACAACCTTACCGGAGTGGGTACTCCCGAACGACTCGTGGCCGCCACCGTGACATCCAATTTCCTGGAGGTTCTCGGTGTGCAGCCCGCCTTGGGGCGCAGCTTTGTGGCAGAGGACGGGCACCCCGGAGCCCCTCGTGTAGTCGCTCTCGGGAACGAACTTTGGCAAAGGCGATTCGGCGCCGACCCCTCTGTAGTCGGCCGCGCCATCCTTCTCAACGATCTGCCCGCAACCGTGATCGGCGTGCTTCCCGCGAGCTTCCGTTTTCCGGGAGAGCTCCGTCCCGATCTTCTGTCGGCCTCGCAGTTACCTGCCGTCGCCGACTGGGGTGCGCAAAGGATTGAAGGCTTCAATGCCATTGGCCGTTTGCGCGCCGGATCGACTCCCGGCACCGCCGCTGCCGACCTCACCTCCATTAGCTCCAGCCGCGCCGCCCTAGGTTTTCTTGAGGGCTGGGGTGGCAAAAACACACACGTGCAGGTGAGTGCGCTGCAGGAGCAGTTGGCTGGGAACACCCGCCAGGTATTGCGAATCCTTCTCGCGGCTGTGGGCTTGCTATTCCTGATTGCCTGCGTCAACGTAGCCAGCCTGCAATTAGGCCGCGTGGCGATACGGGGCCGCGAGATCGCGCTGCGTTCAGCCTTGGGCGCGAGCAGGACCCGCCTGGTGCGACTGTTGCTGATGGAGAATCTGGTGCTCGCCTTCGGCGCTGGGCTCGCCGGTCTGATCGTGGCCTCGCTACTCTGTGAGCTGCTCTCACTCTCCTCCGGTGTTCCTTTGCGCGATCCACGCGACTTGCAACTGAATTGGGTCTCGGCCGCAACTGCGTTCATATTGTCTTTGCTGGTGGGGGTCCTGATCGGTTCAGCACTGGCGGTGCTGGCACCGCGAATGAATCTGAACCAGGTGCTCAAGCAACAGGCTCCCGCAGCTTTGGGAGATCGCGGAGCGTGGGTACGCTCCGCGCTGGTGCTGAGTCAGGTCGCCCTGGCATTGGTTTTGCTCATCGGTTCGGGCCTGCTGTTGCGCAGTCTGCAGGCGGTGCTCGCCGTCAATCCGGGCTTTCGGCCGGATGGCGTTCTCACGGCCGGTGTGCGCTTACCCGATTCGCGATATCCCTCGGACGTCGAGCGTCACGCCTTCGTGCAAGCGTTAGTGGAGCGCCTGCGTGCCATGCCCGGCGTCGAGACCGCGGCTGTCAGTGATGGGATGCCCCTGGCTGGATACTCCATGATCGGTAGTCTGCGCACCGAAGGCCAGGCGATTCCCAAACGCGGAACCGAGGTCCACACTCCGATCGTTTCGGCGACTCCCGAATATTTCCATGCGATGGGCATTGCCTTACAGTCCGGCCGCCCCTTCGACGCCCGCGACACCTCTACCTCGCCCCGTGTGGCGCTCGTAAATCTGCGATTCGCCCAGCGATTCTTTCGCACGACGGACGTGATCGGGAAACGCGTGCAGGCGTTCCATGTAGCCGATGATGCCCCGTGGATCGAGATCATTGGAGTGGTCGCCAATACCCGTCATGACGGGCTGGAGCGCGGGGTCAGTCACGAATTGTACGTTCCCGAGACGCAGCAGCCCGCGCGCAACCTCCACATCGCCATTCGCACCACCCGCGATCCGCTCTCGCTGGCTGACGAACTGCGTTCCGCCGTCTGGTCGCTCGACAAGGACCTGCCGGTCAACGATATCGCGAGCATGAATCAGCGGCTCTCGAAATCTGGGTCCGGTCGAACCCTGCAGACTTCACTGCTGACCTCCTTCGCCGGGCTTGCGCTCTTGCTCGCGGCCATCGGCATTTACGGCGTGGTGTCCGAAGTAGTGAATCAGCGGACTCGCGAGATTGGACTGCGCATGGCATTGGGAGCGCAGGCATCTTCGGTGCTACGCATGGTCATGAAGCGGAGTCTCGCCCTCGCCTTCATGGGAATCGCCGCCGGCACCTTCGCGGGCAGATACCTCTCGAAATATCTGGAGTCGCTCTTGTTCGGCACCAAACCTACAGACCTGGCGACACTCTTACTGGCCGGCACCGTCCTGCTCGCCTTTGTGGTGATCGCCGGGCTCGTGCCCGCGCGCCGTGCCTCTCGCATCGACCCCGTTGCGGCCCTGCGCTGTGATTAAGGCGTGGCGCAAATACTCTGGCCGAGACTTTTCGGGCGCGCGACAGTTCTCACGGAAGCCAGCTCGAAAGGCAGACCCCTTGGACACCTGAAAAGCGTCGAGAGGAGTCTCGACGCTAAGAAAGAGTCTTTGCGGCACAGCGTAGAACTGGAGGCACGGTAGTCGCACCGGCGAGCCGGAAGCCGGGTACCCCCAAGCCTCAGGTCTGAACTGTGGTCAATCTCACCTTGAAGTACATCATTGAATCTAATGTCAGTTTTCGCTACACTGCAACCCTGGGCTGATTGATCGCACATGTCCTCGCCGAATATCACGGCCATCCTCCAGTTGTGGGATCGCGACCCTCAAAATGCGATCAGCCAACTGACCCCGTTGCTGTACCCGGAACTCCGCAAACTGGCGGCTTCGTATCTCCGCCGCGAGCGGCCCAATCATACTTTGCAACCTACCGCGCTGATTCACGAAGCGTATTTGCGTCTGATGGACCGTCCCACACCGGCGTGGAAAGACCGGGCCCATTTCTTCGGAGTGGCGGCCCGGATCATGCGCCAGATCTTGGTCGATTTCGCCCGACAGTACCGCGCGGCCAAACGCGACGGCGGTATCCAGGTGACTCTCGAACCCGGCGCACACGCGTCACTGGATCGCTCCGAGGAGTTGCTCGCGGTTGATGAAGCATTGGAAAAACTCCGCGCGGTGGACGAGCGAAAATGCCAGGTCATCGAACTGCGCTACTTCGGCGGCCTCACTCGGGATGAGATTGCCGAGGCGCTCGGTCTGACGCTCCCCACTGTGAAACGCGATCTGACCCTGGGGGAAGCCTGGCTCCGGCGTGCCCTGGATTCCCGCACCTCCTCCGCCTGACGCCATGACTCCCGAACTTTGGCGTAAAGTGGAGTCGCTGTTTGCAGAGGCCAGCGAACTTCCACCCGAACGCCGCAAGGAATTCCTCGATCGCTGCTGCCCGGATGAAAGCGTACGCCGGGATGTCGAGTCTTTGCTGCGGTACGCCGGCGCGGACGCGCGGCCGCTCGACACCATTGTGGACGGAGTCGCCGCGATCCTGCCCCCGGCGCAGGACTTCGCGCGGCGCCGCGACCTGGCTGGAAGAACGCTGGGCCCATATCGCATCATCAATCTGATCGGGCAGGGAGGAATGGGCGAGATTTACGCCGCCGAAGATCCGCGGCTCGGAAGACAGGTCGCACTCAAGTTGCTGCCCTCCTCCGAAACGCGAGATGCCGAACGGCTACGCCGCTTTCAACGGGAAGCACGCGCTGCGTCCGCCCTCAATCATCCGAATATCGTGACCATCTACGATTTGGGTGAGGCAGACGGCATCGATTACATCGCCACTGAACTCGTCCAGGGCCGGACCATCCGGCAAATCATCTCCTCCGGAGAACGATTGCCCGTTGCGGAGACGGTTGCCATTGGAATGCAAATTACAGCCGCGCTGGCGGCGGCGCACGCGGCCGGGATTGTCCACAGGGATATCAAGCCGGAGAACGTGATGGTCCGGCACGACGGATACGTGAAGGTGCTCGATTTCGGATTGGCCAAACTCCGCGAGGCGCGTACCCCCACCGGTGCCGAGTCGCTCACCCTGACGCGTCCGGGCATCGTGATGGGAACCTTGCGGTACATGTCGCCGGAACAGGCCCGCGGCCTGGAGACGGACGGACGAAGTGACATCTTTAGCCTCGGCGTGGTGCTGTATGAGATGCTGAGCCGGCAGGCACCCTTCACCGGCGAAACCGCTTCTGACGTGCTGGCCGCCATCCTGCGCCAGGAGCCCGAGCCTATAAATCGGATCGTCGCCGTGCCCGCACCGCTGGAGGCAATTGTCCGCAAATGCCTGCGAAAAGATGCCAGCCAACGATACCAGTCGGCTGTGAGCTTGCAGGCGGATCTGCAGAACTTCAAACGCGAGCTCGATTCCGCGGAGACACTGCCGGTAAGGATGGATCCCGTTCGGTCCCTGCTATTGACGCGGCGTCGCGCAATCCTCGGTTGGGGTGTGGCGGTGGCGGGCGCCGGCGGCCTCGGGGCGATCGGATATGAGCTGCTGAAGCCCAAGTCCCCAATCGCTCCGGATCATCTGCGAATCACCACCTTCGTGACTAGCAGCGATATCGACAACGCCGCTGTTTCACCGGATGGAAGGTACGTCGCCTATACTCTCAGTTCGAGGGGGTCTCATGGACTGAGAGTCAAACAACTGGTAAGCGGCAGTAACGAAATCGTGATCGAAGGATCGCACTCCGTTCTTCACCCGAGCTACTCTCCCGACGGAACCTATCTCTACTATGTGACCCAAGCCGGGGGGCAGTTGGGTCTGTATCGTCAATTGGCTCTCGGCGGAAATCCGCAGCTACTGATGAAGGGAGCGGACGGGCCTGCCGCGGTATCGCCCGATGGCCAACAGATGGTGGTGCGGCGCTACAACGACCAGCACGTCTGCTTCCTGGTGCTGGCCCGTTCCGACGGCAGTGCCGCGCGGGATTTGGCGTCTTCGCGCGATGAGTACGCATTCCTCTCTTACCAATGGGCCCCAGACGGCAAAAGCATCTTGTATCACTCCGGCAGGAAATTCCCGGAAGGCAACAAATCCTATCTGGGTGAGCTCGAGCTTGACGGTTCCCACGGAAAAATCGTATCGCCGCCTTCCTCGCCGCCTATGGTGGAGGTACGTTGGATCGGGCGGAACGAGGTCTTCGCGATCTATCCGGATCCCGATGCCGGTCACCAAATCTGGTATGTCCCGTTGACCGGAGGAAAGTCCCGGCGCCTGACGCGTGACTCCAACGACTACCGCACGTTGAGCCCCACCGCGGACGGCAAGACTATCCTCGCGGTCCAAACCACTTCCACCTATAGTCTCTTTTCCGCGGAACTTGCGCCGAAAAGCGCCAGGACTGGCCCGATCACTACGGGGGTGGGTGCCTATCGATCGGTTCTGCTCCTGCCAGACGGCAGGATCGTGTATAGCCTGGCGACGGGCGGCAAGACCGATCTCTGGCTGCTGCCGAAACAAGGCGGACCGGGCCAACAGCTCACTTTAACCGGAAATGTCCGATCACAACCCACTCTTTCGCCCGACGGTCGATACCTCGCTTTCTGTGGAAAAGATGCATTATGGCTGCTGGAGCTCGAGGGCCGCGGCCTGAAACGGCTTCGCACCAGCACATTTTTTATGAGCCCGACCTTCTCCCCGGACGGGCGATGGCTATACCACGAAGTTGCGGCTGGTGATGAAAAGGGGATGTGGAGGATCCCGCCGGAGGGCGGGGAAGCCGTCCGATGTGACTTGCCTGATCGGGTAGTATTTTCTGCTGATGGCAAGTTTATGGCCGCCCTGCGATATGACTCTCCCCATCCTTCGATCGAAATCCGTCCGGCCGATGGGGGCGCGGTCGTGAGGAAAGTGCATCTCCATTCGTTGAAGTTGGGGATAACCCTCAACTGGATGGGAGAAGACTCGTTCATCCTCTCCCAGTTGCACGGAGGTACCCCCGGCATCTACCGGCTGCCGGCGAATGGCGATCCGGAGTTCCCGCTGCTCCTGGTAAACGATGAGGACATTACCGGATCCAGCGTGTCGCAGGACGGTAAGCAGGTGGTCTATGCGGCTGGACGGTCGGTTTCCAGCCTCGTTATGCTCCAGAGCTACTCCTGACGGTCTTCAAAAGGGCAATCGATTCCCAACAGAATCGCTCTCGTATGTTTCGTCATATTGCCGTTGGTGGGTATGCCTGGCGAACGATTCCTGTCACTTGGTCTGAGTGCTTGCATGGTGTCGAGCTGAATCTTTTTAGCCTTGCGCTTACGTCTTCTATGGGGTGCGGGAAAATCGGATCACGGTTTAGAGAAATTATTCCTGCTATAAGAATGAATTACTTGGCAGAAAGAATTGGCGAGTGGCGACACGTCCAAGATTAAATTGAAATTGTAAAGGATTGCAGCAAGGAAAAGCAATCTCACAAACAAAAAATGTCGGGCGACCCGATTATTATAATCATCCCCGGACTGTGGTAATCTGAGCTTCCGCTAAGATTCGCTAAATCATCGCGTTCCCCACAGGCGCGGTCTGCTGATAACCCCCATCGGGGGGTATCTATTAAAAGATAAATGCTGGTATCATTCTTTGGGGGTACTTCTTTCGAGGAAGTATTCCCAAAGTGGCCAGACAAAAGTCTGAAATCCAAACATATGGCCAGGGGCTGGATTAGTGAGAGCAGCCAGGATTTGGTCTTGGTGCCTGTGTGGACTAGTGTTTTGCGGTACCTTGTTACGGTACCTTCCGAATTCCCCGGAGAGGCCTCTTCATTCCGCTTCAAAAACGGCTGACTCCGTAGAACCACGCTTCAAAGCTCTGATGAAGGAAGGCGGCGGGTTCTTCGTTCAGGGGCGCTACAGCGTGGCCCGCGAACGCTTCGCGGCCGCCCATCAATTGGCCATCGCCTCGTCTCGTAACGATCTGGCCGGCCGCGCCATGAGCAATATAGGAGGGTGCCAATATGCCCTCCACTCCTATCAACCCGCACTCCACTCCTTTCTGGATGCTCGCCGCCTCGCGGACGCGGAGGCCGATGCCAATACCGTGGCTGTTCTGGACGCCAACATCGCCTCTCTTTACGCCCAGATGGGAGAAGTAGACGCGGCTGTTCAGTGGCTCCAGGGCACACTCACCCAGATCGGATCGAAGACCGGGTATTTCCGCTCCAAAATGGAAATTGAAATGGGCGCGCTGCTCGCGCGGCAAGAGCTCCTGAGTGACAAGCCAGAGCGTCTCCCGCTGGATCAAATGCAGCAGGCTGAATTGATGTTCCAACGAGGGATCGATGGCGCCGCCAAGGACCGCGATCTCGCTACCTACGCCCTCGGTTGGAATCGGCTGGGCGAGGAACTTCTGCGGCGCAAGGAACTCCCCGGTGCCGAGCGAGCTTTGCTGGAGGCCTACCGCGTTCGTAAACTCAACCATTTGCCGCTGGATAGCTCGTACTGGAATTTGGGGGAATTGCGACTCGCGCAAGGGGATTTGCCCTCTGCCTCGGCACTGTTGGATCGCGCCGTCGAACTCTCCGAAAACGCCCAGGGGACCATGCCCCAATGGCACGTCTTCGATGCGCGAGGCCGCGTCCGTATGGAGCAGGGGCGCTTATCCGAAGCTCTGGACGATTTCCGCATCGCGGTGCGCCTTGCGCGCACCGAGCGTTGGTCGGCCCCAGCCGCAGAAGCCACCAGAATCGGTGCCGAAGGCATGCTCGATCAAGTCCATTCCGATCTGATCGAAGCCGGCAACCGGCTTTACATCGAAACTCGGGATCCGGCGCTGATCCGTGAGACTTTCGATGCTGCCGAAGAGAATCGCGCCAACAGCCTCCGGCAAATCGTACAAGGACGGCACTCCGCGACTGCGGACCTGCCCCCGGAATACTGGGAACTCCTCACCCGACTGCAACGTGCCGAGGTCACTGCCATTCGAAGCTCCGACCCTGCTGCGCAACAGGCAGTGAGCACCGCACGAGCGGAAATCGTCCGCATCGAGGCGTCGGTTCTTCCAGACTCGCTGCCCCTGCCCGGCGGCTTGCTCGATCGCGCTCAGCGGGCGCTCCTTCCCGATACCGCTCTTTTTTCATTTCACCTGGGCAACTCAATCTCCTGGCTTTGGGCTATGGATCGAGACAGTCTTAGACTCTATGCCCTGCCGCCCCGCGGGCAGATCGAGTCCCAGGTGCGACGCGTGACCGAGGCGATTCGCAACAACGCATCCGACGCCACGCGGCAGGGCGCGGAGTTGTATCGAACCCTATTTGGAGCACTCGCGCCTCGCTATCAAAGGAAGGGACAATGGCTTCTGGCCCTCGATGAGTCGCTGCTCAACGTCCCCTTTCCCGCGTTGCCCGAGCGGCTGCAAGCCCACCCGACATATATCGTGGAACATCACGCCACCGAAGTGATTCCTGGCGTTGGTTACTGGTTGGAGGCCGTCGCCCGGCATCGCACACTCGAGACCACACCAATGTTCCTGGGTGTGGGTGACCCGATCTACAACCGGGCAGATCCGCGTGCACCCTCAAGAAACGCTACGGTGCGCCGGATTTTTCCCAACTCCTTGACGCTCTTCGCGGCATCGAAAGCGGACGGCGATTCTTTGGCGCTCCCCAGGCTGGTGGGGAGTGGTCCGGAACTGGACCAGTGTTCGCGCATTTGGCAGGGCGAGCACTTGCTGTTGAAGGGCGCAGATGCGTCGCGCCAGAACCTGTTGGAGCAACTGCGCCGTAAACCCGCCATCGTCCACATTGCCACCCACGTCCTCGCATCCAGCCAGCGCCCCTCATACGGATTGATTGCCCTGAGCATGAACGACCGGAACGAGACGGAGTTACTGCAACCCATGGAGATCTCGCGCTGGAAGATCGAAGTAGGCCTGGTGGTGCTGAGCGGCTGCCACTCCGCCGCCGGCGCAACTCTCCCCGGTTCGGGGTTGATGGGATTGACTCGCGCCTGGCTGATTGCCGGTGCCCAATCGGTTGTCGCCAGTCATTGGGACACACCGGATCAGGAAGGAGATATCTTTCGCGCCTTCTACGCAAGCTTGAGGGCTCAGCCACATCCTGACCCCAGGCAGGCGTTGCGCACAGCCCAGTTGGAGATGATTCGCGGCGGCAGTTGGCGCGCAGAATCCCGTTATTGGGGAACCTACTTCGTGGTGGGTGATTGATGAATTCCGAAACCGAGCCTGTTCTCGAACTTGCCAGTCAGGGAGACGCTTCCCTTGTAGCACTGGTGGACCGCGTGCACCGCGGTGATCCCTCCGGGATGGAAGAGCTTTACCAGTTGTTCTCGAAGGGAATTCGCTTCTACCTTTGCCGTCATCTCGGGCCCCAGGATCTGGATGATCGGGTCCACGATCTCTTCCTGATCATTATCCAGTCCATCCAGAGAGGCGACCTTCGCGAGCCTGAGCGCTTGATGGGCTATGTGCGAACCGTCGTGCGCCGCCAGGTCGCCGCGCATATCGATAACGTTATGCAGGCTCGTCGCAATCAGATTGGCCTCGACTACGGTCTTCCGCTCTCGGATGGATACCAATCGAATCCCGAGCGCCAAGTCATCGCCGAACAGAACAACGCTCTCGCCATGCGAATGTTAAACAGTTTGCACAAACGGGAGAGAGAGGTCCTGATGCGTTTCTATCTGAAAGAACAGACTGCGGAACAAATCTGCACCGAAATGGACCTCACTACGACACAATTCCGTCTGATCAAATCCAGGGCGAAGGCCCGTTTTGGGGAGCTTGGCAAACGGAGGCTTTCCCTGAAACCGGGCGTCTGTCAAGAGTCTTAGAAGTACTAGATCTACTAGTAATTATTTTGAGAATATTTTGAGAAACTCGGCACTGTAATATCGAACGCGAAATCGTTCACAATGGAGATTCGAGCGTGCTCAAAACGAACCACCACCTGGACGAGGAGGACATCGAGAAGTATTCCATGGGTGATCTCGGCGAACCCGCGATCTCCCTTTTCGAGGAACACCTGCTCATCTGCGAGTCTTGCCAGGATCGGGTCGCACAAAGCGATCGTTACGTTCCGTTAGTGCAATCCGCCAGTGCCGAAATCCGCCGGAAAAACGCGAAGTGGGCGGATCGGAGTCGATGGCTTTTTCCCCGCTGGACCCCGGCTTTCGCTGCCGCGGCGCTGCTGTTTTCGAGTGCATTGGGTCTGCAATGGTTCGCTAGACGGCAAGCTTCCAATAATCAGCCTCCCGTCGCGATTTCCCTGGCGGCCACCCGCGGTAATGGATTCGGGTCCAAAGCACCGGCTGGAAGAGCGCTGACCCTGCAGCTCGATTTCACTGCAATGCCGGCCTCGGAATCATATCGACTGGAATTGGTCGACAGCCGCGGCAAGCGCGTCTGGCAGGGTGGAGTAAATCCTCAAGACACCCATGGCGCGGTTTCGATCCCAGGATTGTCTCGGGGGCTCTATTTCCTGCGGGCTTATGCCCCCACCGGCGATCTTCTCCGGGAATACGGCCTGGAAGTTGCAAGCCAGTAAACTCCTCATCCAGCCCGTTTGTCAGTGCCCTTTCGCCAACCCTTTCGAGATCAGGTCCGCCATTCCCAATCCTCCGTGTTGCGATAAAGCTGCGGCGAACTGCTGTTCCGCGTACTCCGTGGCGCAATCGCTCGTAGAGTCGCCGCCACCCGACCCCAGCCAACCTCCTCCGCTTTCGCGCACTGATCGCAGCATCTGGCCGATCAACAAGGCTTCGAACTGCTGGGCAGCATCCCGCACTTTGGCGGGGTCATCGCCTTTTTTGGAGTTGGCCTCTCCACCGCTAAGCAACGGCATCATTTGAGCAATTCCCGTAGGACTCATCTTCAAATCACCTCTACATCCGCCTCGAGAGCACCCGCGCTTCGCAGGCTCTGCAGGATCGCGATCACATCCCGCGGCGTGGAACCGATCGCCGCCAGTGCCCGCACCAGTTCTTCGACGGTGGCTCCCTGCTTCAGCACTACGCTTCGCGCCTTTTCCTCTTTTGTAGTGACCGCGGTTTGCGGTACGACCTCGGTAGTCCCCTGCGGAGAGAGGGGTGCGGGTTGTGAGACGGCAAACGTGGTCTGGACCTCCACACTCAAGTTCCCGTGCAGGATGCCTACCGGAGCGATGTGGACGTCTTTCCCTAAAACGATGGTCCCTGTTCGCTCATTAATTACGACTTTCGCTGGACGGTCCGCTTCCACCACCAGGCTCTCCAGCACCGCAATGAACTCGGTGGCGCGGTTTCCGTAATCGGGCGGAATCGAGACACTGATCAGGCCTGCATTTTCCGATCTGGCAGTGCGCATCGCAAATCTCTGATTCACCGCCTCTACGATCCGGGCTGAAGTAGTGTAATCCGCCTGACGCAACTGCAGCCTCACGACGTCGCGCGGCGTCAACGACGGCGCCGCCCGTTCAATAATCGCGCCGTTCGGCGATCGGCCTACGGTGGGATGATTCACCGTCTGGCTGGCACCTGCCCGCCCCGTGGCAAAGCCTCCTGTGACCACCGGTCCCTGTGCTACTGCGTAGACCTGTCCATCGGCGCCACGGAGCGAGGTCAGCAGGAGAATGCCCCCCTGCAGCGTGCCTGCGTCTCCAATTGCGGCTGAGGTCGCGTCGATGCGCATCCCCGGTTGGGCGAATGCCGGCAGAGTGGCGGTTACCATGACCGCCGCCGTATTCGTCACCCGGATGGCCGTGGACGGAACCGAGATGCCCATCCGCGAGAGCAGGTTCGTCAGACTCTGCGCCGAAAACATGGTCTGCCGGCTATCGCCTTTGCCCGCCAGCCCGACCACCAGCCCATAACCAATCAACTGGTTCTCGCGAACGCCCTCAATCGACACCAAATCCTTCAGGCGCTCCGCCTGCGCCGGCAGGGGAATCAGCGAGACCATCATCGTAAATGCGAACAGTGTTCTCATGTTTCAAAACGGCAACAGACCGAGGAGCAGGCGATACAGAAAGAACGGGCGCCGGATCGCGTCGTTCACCACACCTTTGCCGTCGATGTGAACCTCGAGTTGTCCCAGGCGATTCGACGCCACGCTGTTCGTCGCATCGATATCCGCGGGCCGGACTACGCCGCGTACGGTGATCATCTGGTGCTCGGAATTAACCTGAATATCCTTTGAAGCTTCGACCACCAGCGAGCCTCCGGGCAGCACATGCGTGATCCTCGCGGTGAGCGTCGTGCTCAGGGTGGTGGTGCGGCTGGTAGTGCCCTGTCCAGCCAGTTGCTGGTCTCCCGAGACGTTGGCGAGGTTGGCCAACGCGCCGGTAGCGCTCGTCACACCGGCCAAGGCGGCTATCGAATTCTTGGTGCTCGAGGTGCGTTGCGTCTTCGTCGTGCCGGTCGTGACCGCCGAGGCCTGCTCCGAGACCACAATCGTCAGCAGGTCATCCACCTGGCTCGCGCGCACGTCCCGCGCGCCGTCCGCCAGCCTCGAGCCGGGTAGCCAGATCGACCCCGGCGTCAAAGTAGCCGCCACCGCGGACCGTGCCTCCGCATCGGACACATATCGATCCAAAGGTGTCGCGGAGGCCTGCGCGGGGGGCTTCTTGTTGCCTCCCGAGGCCAATTCTGTTCCCATCAGCATGCAAAGCAACATTAATTTCATTGACCCTCCTTACCTACCGACACTTGTCCTTTACCCACGACCACGGCCCAGAAGCGCTTCTTCGAATCTTGATTTCGCACCGGAATATTCTGCCCCACGAAGCCCGACGCTTCGGCGACCGCAGGCAACTTCAGGTGGGCCCGTCCGCTCCACACCTCGACTTGCACCGTGTCGCCGCGCGCGATGTCTTTCGGAGCTGCGAGCCATTGCGAGCGCAGTGGAGTTCCAGCCGCCGCCGGCCGCTCGAGAACTTTCCCCACCGCCTGCTCGATTGCCGTGACGAAGATGTTGGCTGCCGGAAACTCCTCGCGCTTTTCCAGGCGCACCTTGGTTTCGTCAATCACCTGGCCTGGCTTCAGGTCTTCCGTCGCGACAACTCGACTCTCTATCGTCGAGATCTTCACGCGGGCCCATACGGAGAAGCGGTGGATTACGCCATACCGGACCGATCCGGACCACAACCCGCCCGAGGGCAGCGGATGCAACCCGCTCAGCGGAAACTCCAATTCGCCTTCCGGCACGGCCAGCCGGCTATATTCGAGGACTTCGATGGTGGCGTCCGGCAACTGGCGATGTAGCGTTTCCCGCACACGCTCCACGGCGAGCGGCGCGATTGGGCGCTCGAAACACAGCTCAGTTATGGGCTCGGTTGAAACATTCAGGCGAGTGGCCAATCTGCGCAATTCGGGCAGACGGAAGATGCGCTGTATGCCGGGAGCCGGAGCCAACCCGACCGCCTGATCGAAGAGGCCGGTGTCGATACCGGGAAACGCCGGGGCAACGTCCTTGACGGTGATGTGATCGGAACGCGCGCTCACCGCGAGACACGCGGCGACGGCTAATGAAGTCAGTGGGCTCATTTGGAGAGGTTATTGATCTGCTGGTACATCTGGTCGGCGGCCTGCACGACCTTGGAACTCGCTTCGTAGCCCCGTTGCGCCACGATCAGATTGATAAACTCCTGCACCACCGAGACGTTCGACTGCTCGACGTAGCCTTGCATCACGGTGCCGAGACCTTCCTGACCTCCGGGTGTCCCGACGGTGGGATCGCCGGAAGCGTCAGTCTGGCTGTATAGGCTGCCACCCAGGCTGTTCAGCCCGGCTGGATTGGGAAAGTTCGCGAGCTGAATCTGCCCGGCTTGCTGCGCCGCAGTCTGATTCGGCAGATTGTAGCTGACCGTCCCGTCCGGGGCAATCGAAATCGTCTGTGCGGCCGCCGGAATGGTGATCGCTGGCTCGATGGGATTTCCGTCCGACGTCACAATGTTTCCGTCTTTATCGAGTTGAAATGTCCCGGCACGGGTGTAGGCCAATGAGCCAGAGGGCAGCCTCACCTGGAAGAATCCCTTGCCCTGAATCACCATATCGAGCGGATTATCGGTTTCCGAAAAGGCCCCTTGCGAAAAGATGATCTCGTTGGAGGTGGCGCGCGTACCGAGACCCAGTTGCAAACCCGCAGGCACGACGGTCTGCTGTCCGGAGGCGGATCCCGGTTGCACCACGCTTTGGTACATCAGGTCCTGGAATTCCGCGCGCCGGCTCTTGAAACCCACGGTATTGGCGTTGGCCAGATTGTGAGCGATATTGTCGACGTTCATCTGCTGGGCTGCCATTCCGCTGGCAGCGCTGTAGAGTGCTCGAATCATAAATCCCTTTCTACGCTCCCACCTTCGCGACTTCCTCTACTGCCCGGCGATTCATCTCCACGCCAAGCGAAACCGCCTTTTGCAGCATCTCGAATTGGCGCATGACATTGACTAACCGCACCGCAGCCTCGGCCACCCCCGTATTGGAGGCTTCCAATTTCCCCTGCAGGATTGAGGTGGAAGCGGGCGTTGTGGGCTGCAGAGCGGGGTCGGTCAGACGAAAGTAGTTGCTACCCTGTTTGACCAGCACACGGTTACTCGGAAAGTCGGCGATGGCGAGTTGTCCGATCGCGTTTCCATCCTGCTGGACATTACCGTCGTTGGAGATGTCCAAAGGACGGGAAGGCTGCAGGGTCAGGCTGGTGGTGCCCACCCCCATTACCGCATATCCGTCCCCGGTGACCAACCGTCCGTCGGGCGCCAGGCGGAAGTTGCCATTGCGCGTATAGAGAGGTCCGTTCGGACCCGCGACCGTGAAGAAGCCGCTCCCCGAGAGAGCCACGTCCAGCTGATTGCCGGTGGACTGAAGCACTCCCTGCGAAAGATCGGTCCAGTGTCGTTCCACCAGCGGCATCGTCGAAGAAGGATCCGAGTCCTGCCCGGGACCCACGTAGAGACTGTAGAATTCGCGATCGGCCTTGTATCCTCCGGTCGCGGCATTGGCCACGTTGTTGGCGAGTAGTTCCAGCGATTCCATGCGGGAGCGAAGTCCACTCGCCGCGGTTGCGGTCAGAACATCCATAACATGGAGTCAATTAGCACGCTGTGCTCCAAGCAGTAAAGCAGGTCTAACTCTCTCAAAAGATGGAATCGGCGACACGATGAAATGGATATGGGAGGAGTGCGCCGCGCCAGAATCTTGCCGCAACCCTCTCCCGTGACAATTTCCTGCCGCGGCCATCCTGTCTAACCCATTGAAAATCAGCGCTCCTCCATTGGTCTCCAATCTGCAATTCATCCTGCCGTGACCGCTCCTTCCATCCGAGCCCCTCTTCTCGACGGCCCGCTCCCGCAGGCCGTTGAGGCATATCCCCGGACCGCGTCCGCGAAAGAGGCGCTCCAGAGAGAATCGTTCCGGGCGGATAGCGATCGCCAAAATCCATCCGAGGGCAAGCCATTTCCGGTGCTGTTGATAAGCCTGTTCGGGGAATCCGATTCTCAGGCAGTGGCGCCAGGAGCCGGTTCCACCACCCCCCATACCGAAACATTGGGAGGTACTTTCCGTAGATCGCTTGAACCCTCTGCCAGCGCGAGTTCCGCGAAGGCGCCGCAGCAAACTACTGTGAGTCCCTTCGCGAGCAATCAGCAACTTCCCTTGCCCGCTCCGAAACTCAACGGTAAATCGCCGGTCCAGTCCTATAGCATCTCGAGCAGTCTCGCACCTGACCCGCGGACTCCGCTGACACAGGCGGACACCTCCGATATACAGCCACGCAGCGCGTTTCCTTTGCCTGGTGCTGATCCGGTTTCCTTGCGGACCGCGAAGACCCCGAAGGCCAGCACTCATGGAACCAAGATTCCGCCAAAGCAGACCCACCGCCAGCAAGAATACTTCGTAGTGACGAACCACGTTCCGGCGGACAGGAAACTTGCAACCACTAGTCCCACCGCAGAGACCACCCCGCTCGGGATCCTTGGAGACGATGCTTCCGCGAATCTCGCATCCCCGGTGCCTTCTGATCCTATAGGGCTTTCAGTCTCCGAATCGGATTCCACAGCAGACGCACGGGTCCCGCAGTTCGTCTCCAGCGTTGCGAGCAAATTGGACGCGCCGGTCGAGGCTCCCTTGCGACATTTCTCCGGCAAGGCTGATTCTCCGCGAGCCGCTCAAGCTTCTTCACGAATTGCTCTTCCTTCCGTCACGGCGCCGATGTATTCACGGCCCGAAAATCCGATGCTGGCGACCCGGTCCTCTGCTGCAACCACGGCACCCACTCAGCCGCAGATTACGGACTGCTCACCCCAATCGGCACTCCTGCAAGGGAATTTATCTGCTGCCACAAGCGAGCCATCCACCGCTGCACAGCCAGTCAGCCCTCGTCTGGCGCCTTCGCCGACAGTCCAAGCGCCGTTGTCTTCGGACCGCCTCGATCCAGAATCGTTCGACTGGAAGTCGACCGATCCGAGCCCGCTCAGTTTACTGTCCTTCGTTCCTGAGGCGCCTTCTGCCAAACAGGTTCAAGCGCACGTGAAAAGAAAAACTCAACAGCGGGACCAGGGCCAGACGAATCAGCCTGTCCGGCCCGGAGCTGACTCTGCTGGAGTGCTGGCACCGTCAACGTCGACGGCCACGATTCCATTGACATCCGCGCCCACATCGCCCCTGCCTGCATCGCCTGTGTCGACACCGCCGGTGCAGGCGGACGACCCAAGGCAGGAACAGCCCCCGGAGGGGCCCCGCCAGCGTCCACTCCGAAGCTTCGCTAAGGAGGGACATGGTTCGGGCCCGGTTGACCGTGCCAGATCTGCGTCCATTGTGCCCGAAGCCGTAGAGTCGTTAGCGGAAGACAGCCTCAACATTTCCGGCGGAAATCCCGGAAATGAAGATTCCCGCGCGCCTGCCCAATCGGCCTTTAGTGGACGCCTGATTCCTCTGATGGAGCAAGCCGAACCCAGCGCACCAGCGCGTGGCTTGGCGCCCATCATGACTGACCGAATGAGTGCGCCACCCGGGGCCGCTCCGGCCTCGAAACCCACTGAAGACGCCGAACTGCCCGTGCGCGCCATCGAAAAGCCTGCCGCTACCACCAATGAGCGAAGCGCGACGCCCGGGCAGGCTGCGGAAAAGGCCGATTCAACTTCGGAAAACCGGCCGTCAAAGCAGTCTGGGGGCCAGCCATCGGACAGCGTGCACGACGCACCACCCGCGCCCGCCGGAATGCCCCAGGCCTTCGAGAGAAGCCATCCTGTTTCCGACCTCCGCCCCAGAACCAATCCCGCTGCCGTCGAAAGGGAATCGACCTGGCTGGAAACCGAGACGCCGAAACCGGCGGCCGCCACCCACGATATCAAGCTGGAGGTGAGCAGCGGCGAACAGCGAGTCGAGCTGCATTTGGTGGATCGCGGAGGCGACGTACACGTCGACGTGCGGACTCCGGACACCCATCTGGCGGGAGAGCTTCGAGAGAACCTGCCCACCCTTTCCTCGCGGCTCGAGCAAAGCGGGTTGAGACCGGAAGAATGGCACACCAGCACGCCCGTGACTGGCGAATGGCACCGGCAGCTCGACCACTCGGCTGGCACCAATACCAGCGATCCTAACAGTCAGCCCCGCCAGGACACCCGTGAGCGGCAGGACGATCCGCAGCACCGCCCAGCCAAAGAAGTCGACGAACAAGCCCATCGAAAACAGAAAGGAAAGGAATTCGCATGGTACATGTCCTCTCTCCCATAAGGTCACAGATCCACACGGCCGCCACCACCAGGAAGCCCGCGACGCCGGCCGCGACAACCACCGCCACCACGACGTCCGATACGGGAGCGGCCGATTTCAAGGCGATCTTCACTCCCAAGGTAAGCTCGACACCTTCGACCGGTACACTGCCGGCAACGGTCGCGCCTGTCCCGGCACCTACCGCGGAGTCTGTCTTCGGGCCCAGCCCATGGGTCTCGAATCCGACCGGCGTCGGGCCGAATGGTGCGACCTATTCGTACAATCCCTACTACTTCGCCAGCGCGGACACGGCGGCAAAAGTGGCTCAGATGGTTGGCGGGACCGTGGTCCAGAGCAACCAACTCACCGGGAATGGCGGCGCTTTTTCACAAAACCAGCCTAATCTGATGGTGCAACTGCCGAATGGGCACCTCATCAATCCTGGTCTAGTCGCCTCGTTCTACACCCACGGGTATCCGCAATCCTATGTCGACCAAATGGTGGCGAGCGAAGCCGCCAACGTGTAAGGAGTAAAAAAACCATGACATCGATGATTACCTCCAATCAAGCCGCGACCGGAAGCGGCCAAACGTCCTCCGGCAGCAGTACCACCACCGCCACGCCGTCGGTTGACAAGAATATGTTCATGCAACTTCTGGTTGCGCAATTACAGAATCAGGACCCACTCAATCCTTCCGACGGAACTCAGTTCGTAACCCAGCTCGCGCAATTCCAGCAACTGGAGCAGTCCGTGAACTCAGGGCAGGACATAACGGCGATTCGCACCGACCTGGACCAACTGGTCTCGTCATCTAGTAGCGTCAAGCAGTCCTAATACGGAGGCACACATGTTTACTACGTCCTTTTCCACCGCTCTTTCGGCCCTAAATGCAACCTCCACGGCAATCGATGTGGTGGGCAACAACCTGGCAAATTTGAACACGCCCGGATTCAAAACCAGCGACGTGGAGTTTCGCGATCTGGTCACACAATCACTCGGCGCGGGGCTCGGCGACACCCAGGTAGGATTCGGAACCGGCACGCCGTTGACGGTTCGCCAATTCACCCAGGGCTCGATCCAGCCCAGTACGGGCCTCCTGAATGCCGCCATTCAGGGTGACGGTTTCTTCGTCGTCCAGGATTCTTCGGGAAACACGAATTATACTCGCGCTGGGGATTTTCAGGTCGATAAGTCTGGTAATCTGCTCACCAGCAACAGCGAGTTTGTGCAGGGATGGACCACTATCGATTCGACGACCGGCAACGTCAACACCAACGGGCCGGTGAGCAACATCACCGTGCCGGTGGGGTCTGTGAAAGCGCCGATAGCGACGTCCAGCTTCACCGTCGACTTGAACTTGAATTCCGCAGCGGCGGCCGACTCCACCTCGGACTTCACCACTCCGGTGACGGTGTACGACAGTTTAGGGAAATCGCACGTAATCACACTCGATTTTCAAAAAACCGGGACCAATACCTGGAGCTATCAGGCCTATGTTCCCGGCGATGAGATCGGCGGCGGAACGGCTGGCACGCCTTCGGCGATTTCCGGGGCAAGCGGCACCCTCACTTTCGGCAACGGCGATGGACTCTTAACCGACCCCGCCAATGGCAGTCCCATCCAGTTTTCGATTCCCGGGCTTACCGACGGCGCCAAAGATATGAATCTGAGCTGGAATCCCTATACCAGCGCCGGAGTCGGCCGGATCACCCAATTTGGGCAAGACTCGGCACCGTCGGCCAGTTCGCAGAACGGATCGCCGGCCGCACAGTTGAGCCATATCGGATTGGCAGATGGCGGTCAGATTCTGGCGCAGTACACGGACGGCACCGAAGTCGTTGTGGGCCAGGTCGCGCTGGCCTCCATCCCCAATCCCGACACTCTGGTGGCTGCGGGCAATAACAACTTCCAGGTGAGCGCCCGCACCGCTATACCGTCGGTCGGCCTGCCGGGGACGGGTGGCCGCGGAACCATCGCCGGCAGTTCCATCGAGGCATCCACGGTTGATATTGCGACCGAGTTTACCAATTTGATCGTCTATCAGCGGGGCTACGAGGCGAACTCCAAAGTCGTCACGACAGCCGACACTTTAAGCCAGGACACTATCAACTTAATCCGGTAAGCTGCCGATGACTCCTCAGGAAGAGATTGCACCGCTCGGTGATATTCCGGTCGAGATCGAGGTCGAACTCGACCGGCGCGAGATGACAACTCGCGAGGTGCTGCAGTTAGAAGAAGGCAGCATCATCAGCACGATGCGGTCCGCTGGCGAAAATATCGACATCTACATCGGCGGCGTGTTGTGCGGATCGGGCGAAATCGTGGTGGTCGAGAGCACGCTCGGCGTGCGGATCACCGACTTCCGTGACGATTGAGGAGTTTCGGAATGGAAATTTTCCAAGAACTGGCAGCGGTCGGCGGCGTGCTGATGCTGCTGCTCGCAACCCTGTGGTGGCTACGCCGCCGCGGCTACGCCGCCATCCTTCCTGTCAAGAAGAGCTCCGGGCGCAGGCTGGAATGCCTCGAGCGCCTGCCTCTCGGGCCCCAACACACACTTCATCTGGTCCGGATGGGCGACACCGCGCTGCTGCTAGCCTCCACGCCTGGCGGATGCGCACTGGTGGAGAGCCGTCCCATCCGTGAGATGGTAGGGCGATCCGAGGCCACCCAGTGAGAATCGTGCGCATGCTCATGGGGCTCTTCGCACCTTTTTGTCTGTTCGCGGGCGGCGGGGAACCTCTCTCCCTACTCGGCATATCGGCTGGAAAGGGCGGTTCTACGCTGAGCGTTCCGATGCAAATCGCCATCCTCATGACGCTCATGGCGCTGTTGCCGGCTGCCGTCATGTCGATTACGCCATTCTTGCGCATAACGGTGGTGCTGCACTTTCTGCGCCAGGCTCTGGGTACGCAATCCACCCCGTCGAATCAGGTGCTGGTCGGTCTGGCCCTCTTTCTATCGATCGTGATCATGCAACCAGTGGCTGCGGAGATGTACCACCAGGGCTGGGAACCGCTGGAGGCCGGCAAAATCACGACCCAGCAGGCGATGGATCAGGCGGCACAGCCGCTACGCCATTTCCTGGTGCGCTTCGCTCGCGACAAGGACATTCGGCTGTTTCTCGAGATTTCTCACGCCCCCGCGCCTCACAATGCGGAAGACCTGGACCTGCAGGTGCTGATCCCGGCCTACATCTTGTCGGAACTAAAGACCGGATTCCAGATCGGCGCGATCCTGTTTCTTCCGTTTCTGGTGATTGACCTGGTGGTGGCTTCGGTCACGTTGTCCGTCGGAATGGTGCAATTGCCGCCGGCGATGATATCGGCACCCTTCAAAATTCTGCTCTTTGTGCTGGTGGATGGCTGGAACCTGGTGGTCGGCTCGTTAATGAGGAGCTTCTATTCATGACCCCCGAAACAGTGGTACAGGTCATTCGGCAAACGCTGATGACGGCCTTCTGGCTCTCGGCGCCTTTGCTGGCCATCGGGTTTATCGCGGGTATTGTCGTCAGCCTGGTGCAGATTGCGACGTCGATGCAGGACAACGCGTTCAGCACCATCCCGCGGCTGCTCGCCTTCCTGATTGGACTGTTGCTTCTGCTGCCCTGGATGCTGCAAAAGACCATGTCATATACCGCGAGTTTACTGGGAGATCTCGGCCGTTATGCCCGGTAGTTTGACGCTCTCCGTGGGCACGCTGTACGCCTTTCTGCTGGTCCTCGCACGGGTGGGAGGAGCGATCGTTTTCGTTCCACTGCCGGGCGTGAAGGCTGTGCCGGAACCGATGCGCGTCGCGTTCGTCCTGGCGTTTACCTTCGCCCTCTATGGCCGTTGGCCTGCAGTCGACGCTTCGAGCGTTACCGCGCTGCAAATCGTCACCTGGATCCTGTCAGAAGCGGCATTGGGCATCGCTATTGGAGTTTCGGTGGCCATTGTCCTCGAAACCTTCGCCTTGGCTGCGCAAATATTGGGCCAGCAGGCCGGCTACGGTTATGCCTCCATGATCGACCCCAACACGGAAGCCGATTCCGGCATTCTGCTGGTGATGGCGCAACTGATGGGTGGGATGTTGTTTTTCGCCGTTGGACTGGACCGCGAGATCCTGCGGTTGTTTGCCCTAAGCCTGGAGAAGGTTCCCGCTGGCGCATATCTGCCGGGCCCTCTTTCCGCCCAGAACCTCATCAAGCTGGGGTCCGGGCTCTTCTCTGTGGGAGTTCGCTTAGCTCTCCCGGTCGTCGCGTTGCTCGTGATGGTGGACGTCGCCCTGGCGCTCCTGGGGCGCCTCAATTCGCAACTGCAACTGATCCAGATGGCGTTTCCCGCGAAGATGCTGACGGCTCTCCTGATCCTGAGCTGGGTGGCCTCTCTTTTTCCGCGCGTCCTGATGGAATTTAGCGGACACGCCTGGGCCAGCGCGCGACAGCTCATGGCGAAATGACGATGAGGCGATGAGGCGCGATGGCGGACAAGTCCGGCAAAACAGAGGAACCGACACAACACCGCCTCCAAAAGTCGCGGAAAGAGGGACAATACGCCTCCGCCAAGGACTTCGTAGCCGGACTGCAGTTCCTGGTGTTTCTCGGAATCGTGGCAGTGGGCGGCTCCCGGTGGTTTGCGCAACTGCGCTCGACCATACGCTGGCTCTTATCGCAGGCCTTTACCGGAGAACTGCACCCGGAGGACTTGTCCCAGGTCGCCTGGAAAGTCTGTTGGCAATTGGCGCTACCTCTCGCCCTCGGCGGCCTCGCAGTAGCGTTCGCGACCTTGGGGATCCGCCTGCTCACAACGCGATTCGGCCTGAGCCTCAAGAAGCTGGCACCGGATCTGAAGCGCCTGAACCCCGCCTCCAAGCTCCGCGAACTGCCCCGGCAGAATCTGCCTGCGATGTTCCAGGCAATGATCATGCTGCCAATCTTCTTGTGGGCGGCGTATGTCATCGCCCGCGAGAAGCTGGAGTCTTTTCTGGCGCTACCGTTGCAAAGCGTGGAGAGCGGCTGCCGTTTGATTGCCGGGTCGATGATGGAGCTGTTTTGGAAGGCTGGGAGCGTCTTCCTGGTCATGGGTGCAGTGGACCTCTTCCGCCAGATGCGCCGCCACAAGCAGGATCTCCGCATGAGCAAGCAGGAGATCAAGGAAGAGATGAAGGAAATGGAAGGCAATCCGCAGATGAAGGCGAAGATCCGGCGTCTGCAACGCGATCGCGCACGCAAGCAGATGATGAAGGAAGTCCCCACTGCTACCGCTGTGATCGTCAATCCCACGCATTTTGCGGTGGCCATCCGTTATCAGATGGAGAGTATGGCTGCGCCTCTGGTGGTGGCCAAGGGCAAGAACTATCTGGCGCTGCGGATTCGCCAGAAGGCCATCGAACACCAGGTTCCCATCATCGAGAACCCGCCGCTGGCCCAGGCACTCTACAAAGCCGTGGATGTTGGGCAGGAGATCCCGCCGCACCTGTATCGTGCCGTCGCCGAGATCCTGGCATACATCTTCAAACTCATGAACGGGAGACTCCCAAGCTGAGATCATGACCCCTTCACACGCCATCGCGGCTCCGGGCCGGCGGGCCCCGGGGAGTGCGCCGGCCGGTTCTGCCGCCGGAGCCGCGCCGGGTTCCTTTTCCCGCTGGATACAAGCCCTGCCGCTCGGCATTCTGCGCGAGATGGCCGTGCCGCTGGCCGTCCTCGGCATCGTAATCGCGCTGATCACGCCGCTGCCGAGCTTCGTGCTGGATCTGCTGATCGTCACCGATATCCTGGTGTCCGTTACCGTGCTGATGGTCTCCCTGTATCTCGTGAGACCCGTCGAATTTACCTCGTTCCCCACTACTCTCCTGTTGCTGACGCTGTTCCGGCTGGCGCTGAACATCTCCTCTTCGCGTCTGATCCTGCTCGACGGAAACACCGGCACCTCCGCCGCCGGAGACGTGATCGGCGCCTTCGGCAGCTTCGTGGTGGGTGGCAACTACGTCATTGGCACGGTGATTTTCCTCGTGCTCATCGCCATTCAGTACGTGGTCATCAACCACGGTGCGGTGCGTATTTCCGAAGTCACCGCGCGCTTCACTCTGGATGCCTTGCCAGGCAAGCAGATGTCGATCGATTCGGACCTGAATGCGGGCCTGATCGATGAAGCCGAGGCGAAGCGGCGGCGCAAGCAACTGGCTACCGAAGCCGAATTCTACGGCGCCATGGACGGCGCTTCCCGTTTTACACAGCGCGATGCAATCGCCAGCATTCTGATCACGGCCATCAACATCGTGGCCGGGTTCCTGATTGGCGTGTTGCAGCATGGCATGGATTTCCAGAAGGCGATCCAGACTTACACCGTTCTCACCATCGGCGACGGGCTGGTAACCGTAATTCCGGCGTTGATGATCTCCATATCGGGCGGCCTGATTGTTACCCGCGCCAGCTCCGAAGCGCGTCTGGGAGCGGAATTTCATCGCCAGATTTTGAGCAATTCGCAGCCGCTGTTGCTGGCGGCCGGTGTCCTGATGGTGTTGGCGGCGATTCCCTCGATGCCCAAACTGCCTTTCCTGCTGCTGGGAGGCGGCACCGGTTTCGCCGGGTGGAAGATGCGGCGGCGTGAGAACCTGAAGGCCGCCGCTCCCTCCGAACAGAGCAAGCCGGCTCCCGCAAAGGACAACGTTGAGTCTCTGATGCGGGTGGAACCTCTGGCCATCGAAGTCGGGCTGGGTCTGGTCGGCCTGGTGGAAGGAGCACAGGACTCACCGCTCCTGCGGCGCATTTCTACGATCCGCAAACAACTCGCGACCGATCTCGGGTATCTCCTGCCGCCGGTGCGCGTGACCGACAATCTCGGGTTGCACACGCGGGAATACGTCATTTCGTTGAAAGGTGTGGAAATCGCGCGTTACGAGCTTCCGCAAGGGTGCGAGCTCGCGATTCCCATGGGCCGGAATGAAGTCGCGCTGGAGGGTCAGGCAACCCGCGAGCCGGCGTTCGGCATGAGCGCGTTCTGGATTCCGGCGGAACGTGCCGAGCGGGCCCGGAATTCCGGATATACGGTGGTGGATGGGGTCAGCGTCCTCGGCACGCACTTGTCGGAGCTGATCCGGCGCTATGCGCACGAACTGTTCTCCCGGCAGGACGCCAAACGCCTGCTGGATCGAGTGAGTGTAGAACACCCCAAAGTGGTCGAAGATCTCGTACCTAAGCTGCTATCGCTGGCTTCGGTGCAGAGGGTCCTGCAAAACCTGCTCCGCGAACGGGTTTCGATCCGCGACGCAGTGTCGATCCTGGAGGCGCTGGGAGAAGCCGCCACGGCGACTCGCAATCCAGTTCTGCTGACGGAGTATGTACGGCAAGCCGTCCGGCGGACCGTAGTACGCCCGTACTTGAACCGGGCGGGTGATCTGGCGGCATGGTTCCTCTCGCCGGGAATCGAACAGGCCGTCGAGGGAGCGGTGGAACATGGAGAGCAGAACAGCCATTTGAACCTCCCGCCGCAGACGATCCGCGATATCCTGAATCGCATCTCGGGCCGCGTCGCCTCGCCCGAAACTCCCGTGGTGGCAATTACATCGGCAGGGGCGCGCTATTTCCTGCGGCAGATTGCCGAAGCCGCCGTACCAAACCTATTCTTCCTGGCGCACAACGAGATACCGCCCGGGTTGCGGGTGCACTCCCTGGGCAACATTCAATGAAACCCCTCTACAGAAATCCGGTTTCTCTGACGATAGTTCATTCGTGAGCAAAGTGGTCAGCCCGCGATTGGGCGCCGGGAGGCGAATCCAGTGAAGATCAAGTCCTATTTTTCGCGAACCGTGGAAGACGCCATGGCAATGGCGAGCCAGGAACTAGGACCCGACGCGGTCTTGCTGAATAGCCGTAAAGCCCCTGCCGAAACCAGGCATCTCGGCGAATACGAGGTGGTCTTTGCAAATGGCCTTGCAAATGGCGAGGGTGCGACCGAGGCCATCGCAGGTGAAGCCAGTCCGATTGCTTCCTCGCGATCGCCGGGCGGCGATCAGCTCTCCAAGGATGTGGCAGACCTCAAGCGGGATCTCGAAGGAATGCGGCGGACACTTTCCCGCTCGGTGCTTGCACCTGCCCAATGGGCAGGGGCGCCGCCAGATCTTTCCGACGCTTATGCTGTCCTGACGAACAGCGAGATTGGGCCGGAGCTAGCCCGCGAAATCGTTCAGGCGGCCGAAACGCGCGTCACGGGGGCGCGCGGAACGCAAAAACGAGCACAGCGTCTCGATAAGAATGCTTTTCAACGTGCTTTGGTAGAAGAAATCCAGTCGCGCTTCAAGGTGCAATCCTCTCTGGGAAGAGGAGAGCAACGCCCCAGAATCGTCGCAATGGTTGGGCCCACCGGTGCTGGAAAAACCACAACTCTGGTAAAGCTCGCGGTCACCTACGGATTGGCGAGCCGATGCCCCGTGCTGGTGCTCTCGATGGACACCTACCGCGTAGCGGCCGCGGAACAACTACGGTGCTATGCAACCATTCTCGGCGTCGGTTTTCAGGTACTGCAGACCGTTACGGCGTTGGCGCAGGCCATCGAAGAGAACCGAGGCAAGGACCTGATCCTGATCGATACGCCGGGCTTTGGATTGGGAGATATGGATGGGGCGAGCGATCTCGGCCGGTTCGTCTCGACGCGGCCAGATATCGATTCGCACCTGGTTCTTCCGGCCTCGATGAAGGCAGCCGATCTGTCTCGCATGGTGGACGCCTTCGAAATCTTCGGACCACAACGCCTGCTCTTTACCAAGCTCGATGAGACCAATTCGTTCGGTCCCATTTTCAATGAAGCGGCCCGTACGGGAAAGGCTCTGTCGTTTTTTTCCAACGGACAGCGCATTCCCGAAGACCTCGAGATTGCCAGGAGCGACCGGCTCATCGAAATGATCCTGGCGGGTTTCAGCGGGAAAGCCCGATCGGCTGCGTAAGCGGATTGCTGGATGGCGGAATCATATGTATTCCTATGCAGTGTCGGAAGTGATTACTGAAGACGAGCGCGAAAGGCTCATCCTGGAGCACCTGCCGCAGGTGCGCCTGATTGCCAGGCGCATCCAGGAACGTCTGCCGGAAAACATCAGCCTGGAAGACTTGGTCTCTACCGGGGTTCTCGGATTGATCTCGGCTATCGATAACTTCGACCCGAGCCACAACGTAAAGCTGAAAACGTATGCGGAATACAAGATCCGTGGCGCCATTCTGGACAGTTTACGGGGGCTGGATTGGGCGCCGCGGCAGAAGCGCCGAAAAGCCAAGCAGATCGAAGCCGCGATTGCAGCCGCCGAGCAGAAACTTCAGCGCTCACCCACCGAGGAAGAGACCGCCGCTCAACTGGGGATTTTGATCGATGAGTACCATCAATGGCTGGTAGAAATACGTGGGTTGAACGTCGCCAGCCTTGAGTATGCGGGCAACGAGCAAGGCAAGGACCTGCTCCACTACATTCCGGACGAGCGCGAAAACCTCCCCTCCACTCTGCTGGAGAGGTCTGAGCTGGAACGATTGCTGGCAGAGGGGATTGACCGCATCCCTCCTATCGAACGCACCGTACTTGCCCTCTATTATCACGAGGAACTGACCTTGCGCGAGATCGCGCAGATTGTGAACCTGCATGAATCCCGCGTCTCGCAACTGAAAACGCAAGCGATTCTCAGGCTGCGCAGCCACCTGTCTGAACAATGGCCCGCACCGCGCGGCATGTTGACGGCATGACTATATGAGCGAGAGCAACGAATTACGACTAGACACACTGGAGAATGCCAGGCTGCTGCTCGGACAACTCGGAGACAGTCTGGCTCAGGTCTTGGAATCCATGACAGACCAGCGTCCCGGAGTTGACTGGAAGGCAATCACCGGGACCATGTCCGAGGTTTGTTCGGCCGCAGGCGCGGGTCCGGAACCGGATATTCTCTGGTGGGAGCAGCCATTCCAATTGTCTCCGGACGCAATCGTCTGGGTGGGGGCGCCGCGCGCGACGTGGGAATATACCGGAACTCTTACCCTCAAGGTGGCCGGGCTCGAAACGGTGGAGGCCGGCGAAGCCAAGAACACATGGTTTGAGATCCTCGGCCAAGCCCTTTCGACGATCGCGCGCGCAATCGGCTCCATGCTGGGACGTGAGGTGACCTGTGAAGCGGGGGTGGAGCGCGTTCCGAATTCACCGCTACGAGAATGGGCCGCTATATCCTTGAAGTTCTCCGAGCAGGATTTGCCCCCCTTGGTCGTGGCGCTGAGTTCGCGATTAGTTGAATGGATCGCCTCGCCGCAGAACGAGCCTGAGGCCGAGCCTGAGGAAGTGCCGGCCCGGCCCGCGCACGAGGAGTCGCCTCCCGAGCATCACCGGACCAATTCGCGCACCATGGAATTGTTGCTGGATGTAGACCTTCCCGTCAGCATCTCCTTCGGCAAAGCGCAACTTCCCATGAAGGACGTTTTGAAACTGACCACAGGTTCGATTGTCGAACTCAATCGGGGCGTGAGCGAGCAGGTCGAAGTCCTAGTGAACCAGTGTCTCATCGCCCGGGGAGAAGTTGTGGTCATCGACGGCAACTATGGCGTGCGAATTCAGGAAATCGCCAGCCGCCAGGACCGCATCAGGACCTTCCGATGATGCCCTTCGCTCCAGCCGTGGTTCGTGTGCATCTCTCGATTGAACCGAACGTCGCAGTGTTCGCGGCTCTCGCGGGGCTGGTGATGGCGGCGTTCTGTTTGAGCAGCTTAAGCTGGTACGCCCTTCTGCGCGCCAAAGCCCTCGTCCGGCGCACGGAGCAGAAGGCGAAGACCGGACAGGAGCGTTGTGAAGCCCTCCTCGAATCCCTGCGGCAAAGCCACGATACCCTGGCGGAGGAGTTGCGGGAGCTGCGCGATCAACCTCCTCCCCTCATGCCTCCTGGGATCCTGAAGCCGGGCTTGAACCTTACCACACGATCGCAGGCTCTCCGTATGCACCGCCACGGGGAGTCCCCGGACCGCATCGCCGCTGCGCTCAACGTCCCTTTTCAAGAAGTCGATCTGCTCTTGAAAGTCCACCGAATTGTGATTACGAACATCTGAAGAGCCAGCCTTATCCCTTTCCGCGAGTCCGGGTTATGCTAAATCCGATACGGCGCGACACCCGATGCCGGATAATGAAGGATGAATGATGACCGTTGAGATCGAAGGAGTCACGCTGCACCTGGGCCACCCGGATGAACTCTCGATCCGCTGGGTCGGGCAAGATGAACTCATGAGGCAGCTGTTGGCGGCATGGATGGTGGTCAATGACCAGGACATGCCGATGAATCCGCGGCTGCTGGGCAAACCGGGTGTCGGCAAAACCACGCTTGCGTACGCTGCCGGCCGGCGTATGGGCCGCGATGTCTATATTCTTCAGGCAACCATGGACACTCGTCCAGAGGATCTGCTGATCACTCCCGTGATTGAAGGGGAGGGAAGCCTGCGATACGTGGCGTCGCCCTTGGTAACGGCAATGATCCGCGGCGGAATCGCAATCCTCGATGAAGGCAACCGCATGAGCGAGAAGAGCTGGGCCAGCCTGGCACCCCTTCTCGACAATCGCCGCTACGTCGAATCCATCGTCGCGGGAATCAAGATCAAAGCGCATCCTCATTTCCGCCTGGTCGCGACTATGAACGACGACGCGTCCACGTTCGAACTGCCCGAATACATTCACTCCCGCTTGCAGCCCCAGATCTTCATCGATTTTCCGGAGCGCGAAGAAGAGTATCACATTCTCAAAGAGAATCTGCCGTTCGCCGAGGAACGAATCTTGACGTACGTGACGGATTTCCTCCAGATGGCGCACGCCGCGGACGAGCGATACACCGTTCGTGATGGCATCAACATTGCCCGTTTCGCGATCAAACTCAAGAGTCTTGCGACGCAGCGCAACCACGAAGCCGAGGCCTTGGAGATCGCGACCATCCAGGTATTGGGGGAAGAAGCCCTGCGATATGTCCGAAGAAATCGATCTACTTCCTGATCCGGGCAGTCTGAAGCGCGGCCGGTTTACCTATTTCCCGGTGGTTCCGGGACGTCTGGAGTTCGCAATCGAGATCCGGCAGGCCATCCTGCGGGACCGTCCCGGCGTGGTGGCTCTGGAGCTGCCGGTGACCCTGCAAGACGCCTGGATGAAAGCAGTAGCGCGGCTCCCGGAGATGTCCCTGATCTTCTATCCGGATGATGCCAGCGGAGGCGATCAGGCTGTCTATGTTCCCGTGGAGCCGGCCGATCCTTTTACGGAAGCGATCCGCACGGGACTGGAGGTCGGCGCCGAAATCGTATTTGCCGACCCCGATGCCGGGCAACGCCCGCACCTCAAGGACAATTACCCGGATACCTACGCCGTGCGGCACATCGGCCTCTCCAAGTATGTAGAGGCGTATCGCGTATATCCGCAGCCCCGGTCGGAGGAGCTGTCGCGGCATGCCGCCGGAATCGCCTGGAAACTGCAAGGCACCGACCCGCTGGCCAATGTGTTGGTGGTGGTATCTCTCAACCTGCTCGATCCGGTATTGGACGCCATGGAGGAGCCGCAGGCGCAGCCGTTGGCGCGGACCCGCCGGGAAGGCGTCGAGCTTTTTAACCCGCACCCCGAATCGCTGGGGGAGATCACCATCGAGTATCCGGCGTTGCAGTGGCGCTTTGAAAATTTCCGGCTCCTGATGACCGATGGCAATGCGATCGATCGCCGGCACGCACAACTCGCGGTATTTCGCGATGCCGAGAAGCAATACGAGGCCGCCACCGGAGAGAGGATCGCGCACTGGCAGCGCCGCCTGCTGGCGCGCTACACCCGCAACCTGGCTCTCGCGGCCAGCGAGCTTTCGGCGGGAATCTTCGACCTGACCGTGGCGGCGCGGGGTATCGCCGACGATAACTTCGCGTGGGACGTCTGGCAGGTCGCCGGCCTTTATCCTCCGCAGAAACTGAATTCGGACGTGATGACTGTGCGGATCTCGGGCGATGAAGTCTGGTTGGACACGCGCCGCATCCGCCTGCGGCGCCGTCTGCCGAGCACCAAGCAGCGGTTGCGCCCCGTCGGCATCAAGCCTCGCAAGAAGGAGAAAGTCCCCGGGGAGTGGGCCAGCCAATTGAATGGCGGGGGCATCTGCTCCTACCCGCCTGAGGACTTGGTAGTCGAGGACTACGGCCGCTACCTGAAGCGAAAAGGCAAGAGCATTCTTTCGGAGGAGCGGGTGCGTGTGGAACCCTTTACCACATCGATTCTCGACGGAATCGATTTGCGGGAGACCATCCGCAAGTGGTACGAACACCGCATCTATGTGCGCCAATTCCAGAAGATCCATGGCGAAGTCGGCTCGGTCGTGGTGATCTTCGATGAAGACCGGGACAACCGATATCCGTACATGACCACGTGGCTGGGCGAGAATCAGAACGAATCCGACATGGCCTTCTACTCCACGTTTCCTTTCGACAACCTGGTGGGGCCAGGAATCGGACGCGCCGAGTATGGCGGATTTCTGATGAGTCTGCCGCCGCGAAGAATGTACGATGTCTGGCAGGATCAGGACTATGCGTTCGCCGAGTCGAAGTCTGAACGCCTGCTGTTGGCGGCGCTCGATTACTCAATCCAGCGTTTTGTTGTCTACGTAGCGAGCAAGCCGCCCCGTTCCATCTTCAAAGCGATCGCTTCCCGGGCGGGACGGACCATCATCTACATTCCGATCGGCCAACTCTCGCCGGTTTCATTGAAGAAGATCCGTGTGGTGCACGTCCTCGACGGGTATGACAAGAGGGAGATTGCGAAAGACTACTTGTGGTAGCCGTTGGCCGAGGCGTCGCCGGGTGTATCTTCCGATGACTTCATCGCCGATTTGAGCTCCACGCCCGCCGCGAATCTCGGGACCCGTTTGGCCGCGATCTCGATCGAGCGTCCGCTCCTGGGATTGCGCACCTTGCGCGCTTTACGATGCGTCACACCAAAGGTTCCGAATCCGGCGATCGTCACACGATCTCCCCTTACGAGGCTGTTCTGGATCCCCTCCAGAAAGGCATCCAACGCAAGGGCCGCCTGGGAGCGGGTCAGCCGCGCGTCCGTAGCAATCTTACCGACCAGATCTTTCTTGTTCACGAGGCACTCTTTATGCACGCGACTAATATCAGAAGACGCGTGCCGGTGTCAACCACAGGACGGCGGAAAACAAGCTGCCAGCATGCGGCCTCGATCGCACATGCGGCCCCGGTCCAACTAGAAGTTTTTCCTGCATTGTTCTATACTGCCCGTTCGGAATACGTGGAGAACTTTTCATGCAAGATACGGTGAGGTTGGTCGCCCTCGTTTTGCTCATCATCGTGATCGTGATCATTTTCCTGCGGCGAAAGCGCAAGAAAAAGACGGAGGACGAGTTCTAACCGAACCGCCGTTCGCCTCTTCGAATACGCAGCGGGTACGGTGGAAGCCCTAGCCCACCGTGCGATCGCCCTAGACGCTTACTACCTAAGTAACAGAGACCCTATTACCGTCTGTCTATCGACTCGCCTCCTCATTTCCCGCACACTGGCGCTGTGAACCAGCATCTTGCGCTTCTATTTTTCCTGACGGCATCCGGTGGATTCGCGGACACCATTCAGTTCACTGCACTTCCGGTAAATACGCAGTACGGCACTTATAACGGGTACGCCTCCGCCACAATCAACGGCACCCCTCTGGAGGCCCTGATCTGCGACGACTTCAATCATGAGACGTTTGTGCCATCGGGACCGATGGATTTTTCCCTCTCCACCCTGACCGGCTCAAACCCACTGCAGAACGCGAGGTTTGTCGATCCCAATCAGCAAACAACCACGATCAACAAGTACGAAGAGGCGGCGGTCTTGCTCGACGGGCTAAATCATACCGGTCCGGGTCTGCTTTTGGATCTGACCGGCGACTACCAGTATGCGTTGTGGATGTTGTTTACGCCGACGGTGAATGCGCCGAATGCAACCGCCCAAACGCTGCTGAACGACGCTGCTGCCGCGGTGAGAGCCAATGCCATTTCCACCCAAGCGCTATATTCGGAACTGCGGATCTTCACGCCGACGGCAGCCTTTGCCTCCAATCAGGAATTCCTGCAATTGAGCGCCAGCGCGACGTCGTTCGATCTCAGCGACCCGGGCGGACCGGTGGCAACACCGGAGGCGCCTCCATCGGTTCTCTTCGCGATCGGAATCGGAGCGATCTCGCTCAGTCTGCTGGTCCGCCGGTTCTTGAAGCGCGAGGCGGCTGAAGTCAGGGCTATTCGGATGCCACACGGCTTCGGGCGTTAGAGTCTTCCGCTCATTTCGACCGGCTCCAGGAGTCGAGAACTTCTTCAATTCTGCCCTGGACCCGTTGCCGGGCATCTGCGCGTTCGGTCCCATTCGCCAGCAGCTCGTCGTATTTCGTATGCCGGTGGCGGATGGCGGCAGCTACCGCCAGCGTCACGGCCTTTTCGTCCAGTTGCTTCGCGGCGGCGGACCTCCCCACACGCCCGCTTCCGCGCAGGGCCGTGTGATGGGCAATCTCGCGAATTTCGTCGGCGGAACAGCCAGGAAAAAGGGCCTGCAGCTTAACCTTCAGCTTTTCAACAAAGACTGCGTCTTCCTTTTTCCGCGCTACAGCGTCACGTTCGCGATCGCGGGCGCGCTCGTCGGCGTCCTCTGCGCACTCCGCTTCGGCTTGTTGGATGGCAGTTGGTTCCGCCAGGATGCCCTGACGTTCGTATCGCTTGCGTGACCGGCTCCACTCCACTACCACCGCGCGAGTTTTGCTGTATTTCGTGGCACGCCGCGTTAATGCAGCATCGCCGCGCCCCAGAAACTCCAGGTCTCCCAAACCGGCGCAGGCCATACAGAGTGGCTGCCCCTCTTCCATCGCCAACAACTCTCCGGATTCGATTTCGACGCCGCACTCGGAGCACGCCGTATCGCGCCGCGGCAGGAAGACCACCCGCTCGGGAGCCGCGGTGACCTTCTTTTCGACGCCCTTCTTGCGTCGCTCCGTGATTTTCGGCGAGACGTAATGCGCCCGCAGCGCCTGTTCCATGCCGGGGTATTTGGTGTTGGTAAATCGGAGCTCAATCTCGCCTTCACGCGTGGTGCGCACATAGCGCGCTTCCACGGGTTCCAGGCCCTGTGACTTGGCCCACTGGCCGAAAACCTCGAGCACCCGCCCGACTTTGTCCGGACGGACCTGCATCATGTCCTCGAGATAGTCGATGCGCCCCTGACGCCAGGAAGCCACGTGGGACTCGGCGAGAAGCCCCATTCGCATCAATACATCGATCGCACTCACATGGTGCTGATCGCGAAGCGCCGCCTCAGCCGAGCGGACCACGCGTTCTTCGAGGGTCAGCTTCGGTTTGGGAGCGAAAATGCCGCTCATACGTTTTCATTTTATCGATCGTGTCAAGCCCGCCCGCATCGTCGCCTGTACGAAATCGCCTAGCTGTTCTGCGCTGAATTCGTTACCTTCGAAGTCGGCCTCCAGCGTGCCCGAACGGCCGATCACCAGTGTGTGCAGTGCGTGCGTCAACTGGCCTTCTTCCTGCCAGAAGTTCAGGCCGAGCTTCCGCGCCACGGCCTTTACCTCGTCGACAGTCCCGGTCAGGAAGTGCCACGTGTCGGCATTGGCCTTCCAGGTGGCGGCATAGCTGGCGAGCACCTTGGGCTGGTCGTGCGCCGGGTCGATGGTGATGCTCAACAGGATCAGGTCGCGGCCCATGCGGTCCGCAAAGCGCTTGCTCAGCCTGCCGAAGTTATTTGACATTCGGAAGCAGAAATTGGGCAAGGGGCAACTCGTATAGATGAAAGTGACCGCCACCACCTTTCCCGCGAATTGCGACAGCGAGACGCGGCGGTTGGCCTGATCGGTCAGCGTAAAGTCCTCCACCTGCTGGCCCGGTTGGACCGTGGCGCCGGGAGGCTCCAGCAACTGGAGGCGCCGCGCCGTCATGGGTTCCTGTTCGGTGCTCTCGAAGCGGTGGGGGCGGATGTGCTCCGCGTACGAATCGTCCTTCTCTACCACCAGCGTGAACTCGATGTACGCTCCCGGCCGCAAGCCAGCCAGTTCCCTGCCGTCGCGAACCGAGTACGGCATCGCCATCGCTTCCATGTAACCGGGGATTGCACCGCAGGACGCTTCAAAGCGGCGATGCGCCTGGTCGATACTCAAGACGATGCCCGTCACCTGGTAACGGCCCGCGGCGTTGGCGCCGCATGCGGCAAGGAAGATCAGAATCGCCGCTCTACTTGCCATGCCCACCCCCCAGATGCGCGGGATGGCGCTCCAGCTTGCGATAATCCGCCGAGCCTTCTTTGATCTCGATCGCCTGATTCTTCGCCAGATTAGAGAACTTCTGCGATGGACTCGAACCGCCGGGCCACTCGATTTCCAGACTGACGATCGTCGCAGCCTTCCCCAGTCCCACGTGCTGTTCCAACGGGGAGGCGCCAAACGATCCGCCGCTGTTCACCGTGCGGTAAATCGATCGCGGCTCTCCGCTTTCGTTCTTCACGGTCAACTTGATTCGCGCGCCGATCGCAGCGTGGTTCGCCTTGACACCCACAAGCCGCAAGCTGATCCAATCGTTGCCTTGTCCGGGATTTTCGAAAAGGCGGAATGCGTGGCTGTCGCCGGGTGTCGCGCCTCCGATCACCGTGAGAATATCCTCGTCGCCATCGCCGTCGATATCCGCGAACGCCACGCCATGCCCCTTGTGGAGTTCGCCGGTGCCCGAGGACGCCGTGATGTCGACGAACTTCTTGCCCTGGTGATTGTGCAGCATCACATTCGGCAGGATCGAGGAGTACGAGGGATCGCCCGTGCCTAGATAGATATCGAGATAGCCGTCGTTATCCACGTCGCCGAAATTCGATCCCATCGGCATGAAGACCTTATCCAGGCCGGCCTGCACCGTCACATCCTGGAACGCCCCATTGCCGAGATTGCGGTACAACTTCATCGTGCCGGCGTTATGCGGCAGCCCCATGTACGTGCGCGCAGTCTCTTCCACCGACATGAAATAACTGCTCACCAGGAGATCGGGCCAGCCGTCGTTATCGTAATCGAAGAACCACGCGGGGAAGCCGTGGCCGCTTCCGGGGACGCCGGCCAGGCGCGCCACGTCCGTGAAGGTTCCATCGTGGTTGTTGTGGAAGAGCGCATTCTCACCCCGATAGTTGGACACATACAGATCCACAAATCCGTCGCCGTCGTAGTCGGCGGCTGTCACGGCCTTGGAGAATGCCGTGATATCGGTGCCCGATGCGTGGGAGATGTCCTGAAAAGTGCCGTCGCGTTTATTCAGAAAGAGCTGATTCGGCGCGTTCTCGTTTCCTACGTAGAGGTCGAGCCACCCGTCGTTATCAATGTCGACCCAGACCGCCGTTTGCGTGGCAGTGGGCTCGGCCAGTCCCGCCTCTTTGGTGACGTCGGTGAAGGTGCCGTTGCAGTTGTTGCGCAAGAGAGATTTTCGCTGCGGCAGTTCCCATCCTCCGCGGAGCACCAGGATATCGAGGCAGCCATCGTTGTTGTAGTCGGTCTGCACGATGTTGAGGCCGCCCAGCTGTTCGGCCAGTCCCGATTGCGCACTGCGGTCGGCGAATGTGCCATCGCCGTTATTGTGGAAGAAGTGCATGGGCCCGCACATGTCGAAACTGGAAGTGACCACGTCGAAGAGGCCGTCGTTATCGAAGTCGTCAACAATGATCCCCGCTGCCATCGAGAAGAGACTCAATCCCGCCGCGGGTGCGGCGTCTTTGAATCGGCCGATGTCTTCGCTCGAAGTGAACAGAGTGGGGTCCAGCAGAAACTGCTTCGGGACTCCCGCGGGATGCTGCCCCAGCGTCATGTAGGCGAGATTGAGCAGCCACTTCACTTCGATATCGTCGGGCCGCTGTTTCAGGAACGCGAGGAAGTGCTGGACGGCCTTCTCGGAATCCTCTGTCTTGCCGTAGCGGAACTCGGGACGAATCGGAAAAAGGCAGTGCTCGCCGGGATGCCGATACACATCGTTGGCAATCTCCGACTTGTGCAGGTATCCGATTCCGAGCAGTTCTTCAAGATATGGCATCGCGCGCGGAAGTTCGGCGGATCCGATGCGGTAGGCCGTCTCCCACTGAGCGACCGCCGGGGCCATTTCGCCGCGATAGGCGTAGATCTGGCCCAGCGCCACTCGCAGGGACATGACGTCGGCCGGCGGACGCCCCTTCGCCGACGCGATCAGGCCTTCGGCGCGCTCCTTCATTGCGTCGTAGGACTGCTGCCGAAGAGTGCAGACCATTCGAGGATCCTGGTTCCAACCGGCGGGTTTGGGAAATCCCGCAAGCGCAGACTCGGCCTCGTTGAGTCCGGAAATGTCGAAATCGAAGCGGATGCTGCCCTCCGCGCTGACCGCGAATTGGCGGGCGCGCTTCGCGTCCTCCATGCCGGTGAGTTCGGTCTCCGGGAGCATCTTCACGATGGCGAAGCCGGTGGGCAGGCGAATCACGGCCGACATCTGACCGGGGCGCAACGCTTCAATGGCGTTCCGCAACTCTGCGCGCAGCGTGGCGGGGTCCACTTTTCCGAGTAGACCGCCATCCACCGAAGTGGGGTCCACCGATTTCTCGCGCGCCAGCACCGCGAAATCGGCACCCTTCTGCAGCTGTTTCAGGATCGTCTCGGCTTCCGCGGCGGAGTTTACCACCAGCAGGCGCAACGGAACGGCAGGCTGGGGAGGGTCCTGTCCCAATGCCAGCAACGCAACCACGAACAGCCAACTGAACACGCGAGACATGGCGGCCGGAAAACATTGCTATGGTAGCATGTGCCCGGCTAACCTAATGTCTATGACGCGGAGGGAGTTGTTGGCGATGGGCGCTCTGGCTGCGCGGCTTGGACTCGCGCAGAACGCCGGTATGGGCTCGCGCGGCGTGCGGCCCACACCGCGGGGCAAACCATCCGGCCTGCCGTTTCATGCGCATTTCGTCAACGTGGCTCATTCCGCCGGCCTGCGCGCGCCGATCATCTATGGCGACGTCGCGACTAACGACTACATCCTCGAATCCATGGGCTGCGGCGTGGCGTTCGTCGACTACGATAATGACGGCTGGCAGGATATCGTGCTGCTCACCGGCCGTCGATGGAAGAACACGCCGGAGGGCGCCACCATCCGCCTCTATCACAACAATCGCGACGGCACCTTCTCCGATATGACGCAGAAGTCCGGACTGGGGCGCAGCGTCTGGGCCAGCGGGATCACGGTGGGCGATTACGATAACGACGGTTTCGACGATCTTTTCATCACCTGCTGGGGCCAGAATCTGCTGTTCCACAACAACGGCGACGGCACCTTCGCCGATGTCACCGAGCGGGCCGGTCTGCTGCATGCGAATACGCGATTCGGGTCGGGATGCACCTGGATCGATTACGACCGCGATGGCAAACTCGATCTCTTCGTGTCTCACTACATGGTGTTCGACCGCGGTGCGCTTCCCGCACGTGGCGCCGATCCCACCTGCAACTATCGCGGCGTGCCCGTATATTGCCGGCCGCCCCAGATGCCGCAGGAGCGCTGCCGCCTTTATCACAACAATGGCGACGGAACGTTCACCGACGTGAGTGAGAAGTCGGGGATCCTGGCGATCGATCCCGGCTATCCGCTCACCGCCGCGGCGACCGATTTCGATGGCGACGGCTGGCCCGACCTCTACGTCGCCTGCGACATCTCGCCGAGCCTTCTGCTGCGCAACAATCACGACGGCACGTTCACGGAGATGGGACTCGACAGCGGCGTCTCGCTTAGTGAAGATGGCCAGGTGCAGGCTGGAATGGGTCTGGGTGTTGGCGACTTCGATACCAACGGCTCGCTCGATATCTTCAAAACGCACTTTCGCGACGATACGCCGGGGCTTTATCGCAACAACGGTAAGGGCAGTTTTCGCGACGTCACGCTGGCCGCCGGGCTCAGTGTGGAGACGCGCTTCGTGGGATGGGGAGCGGGCATTGTCGACCTGGACAACGATGGCCTGCCCGATCTGTTTGTAGCGACGGGAATGGTTTATCCCGAAGTGGAGCGGACCGTCTCGGAAGTGCCGTACAAGACACCCTGCGTGGTCTATCGCAATTTGGGAAGCGGCAAGTTCGAAGAACTTCTCGAAGAGGCTGGCCCTGGCATTGCGGAAGCGCATTCGAGCCGCGGGGTGGCATTTGGCGATTTCGACAACGACGGCGATATCGACATCCTCATCATGAATATGAACGAGCCGCCTTCCCTGCTACGCAACGACATCCGCGGCGCCAATCATTGGCTGAAAGTGCTGCTGGTTGGAACGGCGTCGAATCGTTCGGCGATTGGCGCGCAGGTGGTGGCGGCTTACGGCGGACGCAAACAGGCGCAGGCGGTACTGGCGCAGAGTTCTTATCTCTCCGCGAGCGATCGCCGGCTCCACTTCGGGTTGGGCGACGCAGTCAACGCCGACCTGGAGATTCGCTGGCCGAACGGCGGCACAGAAAAGATTCCCCACGTGGATGCGGATCAGTTAGTGGTGATCAAAGAGGGCTCTGGAGTTACGCGGACAGATCGTTTCAAGAAGTAGGTGCCGCGTTCGATTTGAGCGCCTGCGCCACTTCGGCATCGAATACGGCGGGTTCACTGCACACCCGCATGATGCCCTCCAGGCTGGCAAACCGGCGCACAAATTCCGCCGTGACGTGGATAAAGCGGGAGCCGCTCAACATCGTGACGCTTCGCAACCCGCTCTTGTGGGCGCTTAACCACAACGCCCAATCGCCGCTCACCGCGATTGACGCTCCGGTCACGTCGCGCGCGTCTATGAAAAAATCTACTGGATGGGCGGCATCGATCCAGGCGCCGATCTCGTTCATCGGCTCTTTCCCAAACTCGCCCACATCACACCCGGCGATCCGGAGAATGATGACACCTGGCGGGAATCGCTGGATCACCAGATTGCAGTGGGTTGCTTCGTAGCGGATTTCGTGAGTCTCTGTCGCCATGGCTTCCAGTTATCGTATCGCAGTGAAGCTGTGTTTTCACAGTGTCGTCACACTTCTACGGCACCACATAGCGGCGCGTATGAGAAACCATAGACTTTGCGATTGGCGGGTGAGATGCAATGTGAGGGCGGCAAGGTGACACTCATGTTCTCATCGCGGAATCGCTCGACACTTGTCTCAGGGTTACTGCACCTTGGTGTTATTGCACTGGCTCTGCTGGTAAGCAGGGTGAAACCCGAGCCCTTGCCCAAGATACCCGATACGGATCCTGTCAGAGTGTATGTGCCGCATGATCTCGTGAACACGCCCCATGTGTCCCACAATCTCGGCGGTGGCGGAGGCGGCGGTGATCCCACGCCTGCGAGTAAAGGGCCGTTGCCGAGAGTCGCCCTTCGGCAGTTCACTCCTCCCACGGCGGTGATTCGCAATTACCATCCGGAATTGGCCGTGGAGCCGACACTGATAGGGACGCCGCCACAGATCCTAACTTCCATGCCTTCGCTCGCTTATGGCGATCCGAAGGGCGTCAATGGGCCGCCTTCGAACGGTCCGGGCTCGGATGGCGGAATCGGCGGTGGCAAGCACGGCGGCATTGGCGACAACGACGGCCCGGGTTACGGGGACGGAGATAAAGTTGGCGTCGATGGTCTGAGCGCGCATTTTGTGGGAAGTACCGTGCCGCCGTACCTCTTGACCAAGGTCGATCCTGAGTACACCGATGAGGCCCGGCAAGCCAAGGTTCAGGGTTACATACTGATTCACATGGAGGTGGATACCAAAGGCCGCCCACAGAACATCAGAGTGGTCCAGGGACTCGGACTCGGATTGGACGAGCGCGCGAAAGAGGCCGTGAGTAAGTGGACCTTCCGCCCGGGCACGGTGAACGGAAAACCTGTAGTCACCACCGCAACCATCCAGGTAACTTTCCGCCTCTTGTAAGAGAGTGACTTAGCGGCTCGAGCATAACTGTTCAGATGGTCAGGAAACTGTACAGGAGCCGAGAAGGCGCGAGGGCATGACGGCGGTGGCAGCGGACTGCACCAGTTAGATAGCCCAATACGTGACATCGCTTCCGCTTGGCAGTTGCGAGACGTCAACAAACAGGCAGTCGCGATTTCGTCCGCCGGGCTGCGGTTGCCGAAGGTGATCTTGCGCCGTCGACGCTCACCGCAATCACTGCGCTGTCCTTCACGCTTGCCGCGGCCTGCTCGGTCCCGGCCGCCGCGCTACATTACTCGATCCAACTAACGTACTGCGCCAGGCGTCAGGATCGCCTACAGCAATCGAATACACCCACTCCGAGTGGTGCCTTCAAGCAATTACAAATATGGGATTTACTTGAATTCTCTCGCACTTATGGTGTACACTGGCGTTCAGAATGTCTTGGTTTTCCGCCAGCTCGTTTACGGTCCGGTCCCGGCAGGTTTGCCGGTTCCGGTGAGTGGCGTTGGCTGAATCGGGCATTCCGAAGTTCAGTTCCGACCAACCCACTCGCAAGAGTGGGCTTTTTTATTTTTGGAGGGGGTTTGTAATGGTTATTTCGATGCGGCCGCACGCAACCCGGGAAGAGATCGACCACGTCTGCGATCGGATCCGCGAATTTGGCTATAAGGTCCATTCGATTGAAGGGGAAGAGCGCGTAGTCATCGGCGTCGTCGGGATGGGCGACGTCACGGCGTGCCTCGAATCACTCGAAGCTACGCCCGGCGTGGAGCGCGCCATGCGCATCTCGGCGCCGTATAAGTTCGTCAGTCGTGAATTCAAGAAAGAGCACTCCACGATCAAGGTCGATGGCATCGACGTTGGCGGCACAGAGTTCATCGTAATGGCCGGCCCCTGTTCGGTGGAGAGCGAAAAGCAGATCATGGAGACCGCAGAGGGGGTGGCGGAGGCAGGCGCGCGGGCGTTGCGGGGCGGCGCCTTCAAACCGCGCACCTCTCCCTACGACTTCCAGGGCTTGGAACGCGAGGGCCTCAAACTGCTGCGCAAAGCCCGCGAGGCCACGGGGCTCGCCATCGTGACCGAGATCATGAGCGATCGCGATGTCGATCTGGTGGCGGAATACGCCGACCTGATGCAGGTGGGCGCGCGCAACATGCAGAACTTTGCGTTATTGAAGTCGCTGGGAGGCTGCGGCAGGCCGGTGCTGCTCAAACGCGGCATGAGTTCCACCATCAAGGAACTGCTCATGTCCGCGGAGTATATCGTGGCGCATGGCAACCCGAACGTGATCCTCTGCGAGCGCGGCATCCGCACCTTTGAGACCGCCACCCGCAACACCTGCGACATCGCTGCGATCCCCGTTTTGGACGAACTCACACATTTGCCGGTCCTGCTCGATCCCAGCCACGCCACTGGAAAGCGCAGCCTGGTGCCGGCGGTTTCGCGCGCGGGAGTGGCTATCGGCGCGGACGGCCTCATCCTCGAAGTCCATCCCTGCCCCGAAAAGGCGGTCAGCGACGGCGCCCAGTCCCTGACAGTCGCCGGCTTCAAGCAATTGATGGCCGACCTCCAGCCCTACATCAAGCTGTGGAAGGAATCGCGCCAACCGTCTGCCAGCCAAGTCGTAGGCGAACCCGTAGCTGTGTGATACTCGTCTTGTGAGTCCTCGATATCGCGCATGGCTGCTGATTGCGATCCTGGCGGTCGTGTGCGGCGGAGCTGTCTGGGGCGTTGCATGGTATCGCGGGCGCCCCTTGAGCACCGGCATGTTGGTCAAGCAGATCCCGTCGCGGGACGCCGTGGTTCTGTACGTCGACTTTGCGGAGTTGCGGCGGGGCGGCATTCTTCAATTGCTCGAAGGCTCCAAAGCCAACGAAGATCCCGACTATCGGATTTTCGCCAGCAAGATCAATTTCGATTACCGCGAGGATCTGGATTCCGCCCTCGTGTCCTTTGCCCCCTCAGGCAAGTACATGATGGTCAAGGGACGCTTCGACTGGAAAAGCCTGCGCACGTATGCCGTCGAATCGGGCGGCAGTTGCGCGGCGGCCACCTGCAAAATGGTCGGCAGCACTCCCGATCGGCGGATCTCGTTTTACCCGGTGCAGTCGGGCCTGCTGGCGCTGGCCGTGAGCAAGGATGATTCCGCGGTGGTTCGCATGACTGGCCGCCCCAGCGGCCCTCCGGTGGAGGTCCCCGATGCGCCCATCTGGCTGTCGATTCCCGGCGCGCTTCTCAAATCAGACGACTTTTTGCCCACCGGCACGAAGATGTTTGCGCACGGCCTGGAGGAAGCGGATCATCTTACTCTGGCTTTCGTTCCGGAGGGCAGCCACCTGGCCGCCAAACTCGAAGTGCGCTGCAATGACGAACAGCACGCCGTGATGGTCTCGTCGCAACTTGCCAGCGCCACCCTCACCCTGCGCCAGGCGTTGGAGCGTGAGCATCAGAAGCCCGGCCCGGCGGACCTGGCGGGCGTCCTCGCATCGGGAACCTTCCGCAGCGAAGGACGCATCGTCTACGGCTATTGGCCCGTAGACCGGGCCTTCGTGGAGACAATCCTCTCCGGCGTCTAGTTGAAATTCATCCCGCACATTCCGGGATTGCTGCACCTTCCGCTTGGGCAGGACGGCATCTCGGAGGACTTCGACGCTCCGTTAGCGTGGGCGGCAAAGGTGGAGAGTTCCTGCTTCAGATGCTTCTGCCCGCAAGAAGGGCACTCGACCTCCGGAACGTCCGCGGCGCGGCGCACCAATTTCTCGAACTTCGTTCCGCAATCTTCACAACTGTATTCGTAAATCGGCATAAGGCGATGGGAGGGCCGGCAGCAGCGCCGCCTCTCCTCAATTCTGACACAATCCCGCCGGGCGAGTCGGCGAGCGGAGATATCGCGGCTCCAGGCGCACTCCCTTATGAATTTGACATTGCAATAGGATACGATTACGTAAGCATAATCACTTTTGATTTCCAGAGAATAGTAACTCTCTGCCGGATTCTTTATGGCGGGGCACGCCACACCACTTCCTGGTATTACGGGTTACGAATGCCTGGCGGGCGGAGGCGAGATGGGCGCTTTAATGCGTTCTCTCGATTGGTCCAATACCCCGTTGGGCCCGGTCAGCTCATGGCCGCAGAGCCTGCGCACCTCCGTGAGTACCTGCTTGAATTCCCGGTTCGCCATCGTCATCTGGTGGGGGCCGGACCTGGTGATGCTCTACAACGATGCGTACCGCGACATCATCGCGTCCAAGCACCCCGCCGCGTTAGGTCGTCCTGGCCGCGAATGCTGGCCTGAGATCTGGCCCACCATCAGGCCGATGCTTGAAGGCGTGTTACAGGTCGGTGAGGCCACCTGGTCGAACGATTTCCTGCTGCCTCTCGAACGACACGGGTATTCCGAGGAATGTTATTTCACCTTCTCCTACAGTCCCATTCGCGACGAATCCGGCGGCGTGGGTGGCATTTTTACCCCGGTCGCCGAAACCACCGAGCACGTCATTGATAGCCGCCGAATGCGCACCTTGCGCGATCTGGCGAGCCGCGCCAGTGGCGCACGTGACGTAAAGGCGGCCTGCGAGGCCTGCGCCAAGACTCTGGCGGAGAACCCACAGAGTATCCCTTTCGCCGCCTTGTATCTCTTCGATGATGCTCGAACCAGCGCGATGCGGGTGGGAAGCGCGGGCATTGAACCCGGTTCTTTGGTTGCTCCCGAAGCGGTGGTGGTCGCGCAGATGCCCAAAATCGTCGCCGATGCCGCGAGGAGCGCGCACATGACGGTGATCGACGACCTCGCGGAAGTGCTGGGCCCGCTGCCGCAAGGCCCTTGGGATACTCCCACGCGCTCCGGAGTAATTCTTCCGATTCTGATGCCCGGCCAGAACTCGCCGCTAGGATTCGTGCTGGCCGGCGCGAATCCCCGCAAGCGGCTTGACGCAGCATTTCGGACTTTCTTCGAACTCGTCGGGGGGCACATCTCCAGCGCGGTTGCCAACGCCCGCGCCTACGAAGTGGAGCGAGAGCGAGCCCAGGCGCTGGCCGAAATCGACCGCGCCAAAACCGCCTTCTTCAGTAATGTCAGTCACGAATTTCGGACGCCCCTTACCTTGATGTTGGGCCCGATCGAAGCCATGCTCGAACGAACTCAACCGCCTGGAGCCACTGGTTGGGAAGAGCTTCGGCTGGTGCATCGGAACGGCATGAGACTCCTGAAAATGGTGAACACGCTGCTGGATTTCTCGCGTATCGAAGCCGGACGAATCCAGGCCGTGTACGAACCTACCGACCTGGCGTCCTTCACCGCGGAGATTGCCAGCGCATTCCAGTCGGCGATGGAACGGGCCGGCCTCGAATTCGTCATCGACTGCCCAACTCTCGCCGAGCCAGCCTACATCGATCGGGAGATGTGGGAGAAGATCATCCTGAATTTGGTCTCAAACGCGTTCAAGTTCACGCTTGCGGGCCGCATCGCGATCCGGCTCAGAGATGCGGGCAGCCGGTTCGATCTGTCGGTGGAGGATACCGGGATCGGGATTCCCGAAGACGAAATGTGCCGCATATTCGAGCGATTTCATCGCGTCGAAGGCGCGCGCGGCCGAACTCACGAGGGCACCGGGATCGGGCTCGCGCTGGTCCAGGAGCTTTCGAAGTTGCATGGCGGCTCCATCCGCGTCGAGAGCGCCGTTGGGAAAGGCAGTGTCTTTATCGTCGGCATACCGAAAGGCTGGTCGCACCTTCCGGCCGAGCGGCTTGGATCGGCGCGGACCATGAGTTCCACCGCGGTGGCGGCCTCGGCGTATGTCGACGAAGCGCTGCGGTGGCTACCCGAGGCCGAGCGCCATTCCGCGTCAGGGCCCTTGTTCGCCGCGGACACGGTTCAGGCTCCTCACGTCTTGAACACCTCCGGGCGCATTCTGCTGGCGGACGATAACGCAGACATGCGCGAGTACGTGCGCCGCCTGCTCGGCGAATACTACGAGATTGAAGCCGTCGGCAACGGCCTGGAGGCACTGGCCGCTGCCCGCGAGCGTCCCCCCGATCTCGTCCTTACCGACGTGATGATGCCTGAACTCGACGGGTTCGGCTTGTTGCGCGAACTCCGCGCCAGCGAGACGACTCGAACCGTACCCGTGATCCTCTTGTCTGCCCGGGCGGGGGAAGACGCCCGGATTGAAGGACTGACGGTGGGCGCCGATGACTACATCGTCAAGCCGTTTACCGCCCGCGAACTGTTGGCGCGGGTGAGTGCGCACCTGTCTCTGAATCGCGTGCGGACTGAGGCGGCGGACCGTGAGCGGGCTCTCCGTGCCGAAGCCGAGGCCGCACATGAGCATGTCGCTGCGATTCTCGAGAGCATCAGCGATGCGTTTATCGCTCTCGATGAGCAGTGGCGATTTACCTATGTAAACGCAGAGGCGGAACGAACGAATGGAATGGCCAGGGGCGAGCTGATGGGGCGGGTCTTTTGGGACGTCTTCCCAGAAACTCGCGGCACCAATCTGGAGACCCAATGCCGGCGTGCCATGGCCGATCGCGTTGTCGTTCGCCTGGAGAATTACTATCAGCCTTGGCAGCGATGGTTCGAAGTACGCGTCTACCCTTCCAAAGATCAGGGAGTCTCGGTGTTTTATCAGGACATCACAAAGCGCAAGGAGACCGAAGAAGCCATGGACCGCGCGAATGCGGCGCTGCGGGCTGCCAACGCGGATCTTGAACAATTCGCGTATTCGGCGAGCCATGATCTTCGCGAACCACTAAGAACAGTTCGTACCTACTGCGAGCTATTGAAGCGGACTTACGCCGGCAAGTTGGATGCGAAGGCGGATGTGATGATCGGATATTGCGTCGACGGCGCCCAACGCATGAATGTGCTGATCGATGACCTGCTTGCCTACGTGCAAGCCTCCTCCGATGTAGCCCCGCCCTCGGAAGCTGTCTCCTTGCAATCCGGGCTGGACGAGGCTTTGCTGAACCTGGAAGCCACGATCAGGGAAACCGGCGCCGTCATTAGTCATGACGCCATGCCGGCCCTGCGGGTCGCTCCTGTACATGCGCAGCAGCTCTTTCAGAATCTGATCGGTAATGCCTTGAAATACCGCAGCGCCGTGCCACCAGCAATCCACGTGGGCGCCCATAAGGAAGCTGCCGCGTGGATCATCTCGGTGCGCGATAACGGGATAGGCATTGCTCCGGAATACCGGGAGAAGGTTTTTGAATTATGCCAACGCCTTCATTCGGCCTCGGAATTTCCAGGCACAGGTATCGGCTTGGCCATTTGCAAGAAGTTGGTCGGTCGCTACGGCGGCACCATCTGGGTCGAGTCCGAACTGGGAAAAGGTGCGACCTTTTTCTTTTCGATTCCGGAACTGATTTGACCAGGAAGGCCGAAGCCACCCACCATACGCCGCAAAGCAGTTGACAATGGCTGCGTCAATGGAAAGTCGGTCTTGGTTGATTCAAGGCCGTTAGTTTTGGGTTGGAACCCGCATAGCCTCGTCGATCATAAGTATCTTGATCGGTTGCTTTTGTGATGCCAGTTGGAGTCCTAATTGCCGTTGCAAGGCAGTTAACAGATCGTCTGAGCTAGAATCTGAGACGATGTCATTTCTTTGCGTGCCAAGGGGTGTATACGTTAGCGCGTAGTCAAAGCGCCCTTCAATCCCCGTTCGATCCACTACGGGGCGACCGACCACTAACTCTAGCTGCTTCGCGATCCGGGATATGGTTATGTTACTCCCCGATAAGACCGCCGCTCCGGCAGCTTGGGCCGTCACTCTGGGTTTGAAGGGGCGCCCCGGGTCGAAGGCAGCGAGCTTGCAACCACCTTTCGCGATAAGTAGATTGTACGCAGCCTCTTCCCTAATTTCGGTATGAACGACCAGGTGAAAGCGCTCTTGAAGCAAATTCTGAAGTAGCGGCTGGATGTCGTCCTTTTCTAATCGCCCACCATCAGCTGTTTTGGCTATTATGTCGTATTTGTCGGAGTCAATCCATTGCGGGCCATTGATCCGGTCATCCGCAATGTCAAATGCAATGGCCAGCAAAGTTCTGAGCAACACACTATCAGCAGTAAATGTACCGTTTCGGAATTTGGGAGGATGCCGAATCGTTGATTCATTACTGTGAACCTTGACACTGGCTACCTCGAAGGTTGGAGACTGAGGCCAGAGTGGCGCAGGACCAGTAAATTCCATACTTATTAAGATCAGGACTGGATTCAAACGGCTGATGAAGCATCTCGTCATTAACGTGCACCCGCTCTTCCCGAGGTATTATTTTAAGCTGCTTCCGTGCACAGGCGGCTATTCGCTTTGGAGAGTATTCGTTAAAGGTGGTCCCTGTTTTTGTTTTCGTTTTGAGAAGCTTTGGGTGCATAAGCATAGTGGTGCTGGGATTTCAGACCAGGCAATAAACTAAAATTCGGGCGGAGTCATTGATACGGAGGAGTCGATGACGACGACGAGAAAACAGTACAGTCCGCAATTCAAAGCACGGGTGGCTGTGGAGGCGATCCGGGGCGAGAAGACGCTCAGCCAACTGGGGTCGCAATTCAAGGTGCATCCCATGCAGATCGCCAAATGGCGGAAAGCGCCGATCGACCAACTGCCGGATCTTTTCGTGGATGGTCGGACCCGTAAGACGTAAGCGTCTGAGCAACCGCACCCTTTTCATGCGCCGCCACCAGTGATGAACTGGAGGGGTGGACAAACAGACGCAAGCCACGAACATCAAGCGCCGCCGGAACCGAGCGGAAATCCAACAACTGGTGGCGGAGTTCGAAGCCAGCGGCCTGGGCCGGACGGCCTTCTGCCAGCAGAGAGGGCTGAGCTTATCGACGCTGGCTCGCTATCAAAAACGGCAGGAGCAGAAGGCCGCTGAGGGCGCAGAGGGCAAGCGTTGGTTGG
>Ga0209060_10000408_pt1 | contig 83480 bp, 70 predicted proteins | sample Coa_R1_8_FD_187155 | JGI IMG/M metagenome (GOLD analysis project Ga0209060, IMG submission 187155) | Surface soil microbial communities from Centralia Pennsylvania, which are recovering from an underground coalmine fire - Coalmine... | ecosystem: Environmental > Terrestrial > Soil >... | reverse complement strand
GTGGCGAAACCATCCTCGGCCAGAAGATCTCCTGGTGGAATCTCGCCGACCAGGCGCGCCAGGGCGGAAGCCAGAACAATCCGCGCCTGATGGTCCTGAACCGCTGCGATAACTTCACGCTCTACCGCATCACCCTGATGAACTCTCCCAACTTCCACGTGGGCTACAACAATGGCAACGGATTCACCGCGTGGGGGGTGAAGATCTGGACGCCCGAAAGAGCCCGCAACACCGACGGCATCGACCCCGGTAACTCCACCAACGTCACCATCGCCTACAGCTACATCCACACCGGCGACGACCACGTCGCTATCAAAGCCCCACCCGGCAAACCTACCACCCACATGAGCATCGTGCACAACCACTTCTACACCGGCCACGGCATGTCCATCGGCAGCAATACCGACGGCGGCGCGAGTGCGATTCGCGTCTCCGATCTGTCGGTCGAAGGCGCCGACAACGGGCTGCGCATCAAGTCGAACATCACCCGCGGCGGTCTGGTGCACGACGTGGTGTTTGAGGATGTCTGCATCAAGGACACCGCCAATCCCGTTATTACAGACACCAGCTACACCGCGCACGAAAGCCCCACCACCAACAAACCTCCGGAGTTTCGCGATATCACCGTGCGCAACGTCTGGATCGGCGGCAGCGGCAAGGTGACGCTCGAAGGCATCGACAGCGCTCACCGCACGGGGATTCAGTTCGACAACGTCGTCTTCGAACAGCCCGAGAAGATCAAGGTCGCGGCCAGGCATTCGGAGGTGAAGGCCGGTCCGGGGCCGTTCAATCTGCAGATTGACGGCGAGGATGTCGCGTTTACCGGAAAGCCGGGGGCCGGCGCGAAGAACGCGTGCAGCGGCAAGTTCGTCGATTTTCCCTTGAGGTGATGCCGTCATGAAAAAGCTGCTATTGATCCTGGCAATCGCCAGCCTGGCCCCCGCCCAGCAGACGCGCCGCGAGATCGTTAACGCCTCGCCAGCCCCCGCTGACGATGCCAAGCCCAACAGCGATCGGGTGCCCGATGTCTATGCCATCAGCGGCCGCTTCGAGCGGGTGGTGATTCTGCGCTTCAAGTTCGACGCCGATCTTCTGGCAGGCATCGAGAAGATGGTCAAGCAGGAGAAGATCCGTAATGCCGTCATCCTCTCGGCTGCGGGTTCCGTGCGTGGCTATCAGGTCCATCAGGTCAGCAACCGCACATTCCCCTCGAAGAACATGTTCGTGAAGGATCCAGCCGCGCCCGCGGACCTGATCGCGATGAACGGGTATGTGATCGATGGCAAGATCCACGCCCACATTACCTTGGCGAATCCCGAGAAGGCCTTCGGCGGCCACCTCGAGCCCGGCACCACCGTCTTTACTTTCGCGATCGTGACGTTGGGAGTGCTCGACGATAGCGTCGACTTGAGCAAAGTCGACGACAAGACTTACCGGTAGCAACGTTCGGAATTTTGAGCTACGGAGCGGCGATGCCGCTGTCGGCCGCAATAGCAAAGACTTCGAACATTGCGGAGTCCTCATCAACCCATGGGAAGCTTGACGCCAACTTCGGGTGCCGATGGTAGTCTGAAATCATATGGAACTTCTCGAACTCGCGCAGGATGTGGTGAAACTCGCCCAGGCGGCGGGGGCCACTGACGCCGAGTGCACAATCTCGGAAGGCGAGGAGTTTTCCGCCAACATCCGCATGCGCGAAGTGGAGAACCTGAAGGAAGCCGGGTCGCGCGGCGCCGGGCTACGGATTCTGATTGGGAAGCGTACCGGATCGTCGTATACGTCCGATCTATCGCCGGACGGCATTCGATTGATGGTAAAGTCCGCGATCGAGCTTGCCGATATCACCACCGAGGATCCGCATGCCGGTCTTCCCGACGCGGAAGAATTAGGCAGCATCTCAGGCGATCTCGAACTGTATTCCGGGGACGTCGAGGGCCTGGACACCGCCCTCAAGATCGCGACCGCCAAGCGCGCCGAAGAAGCGGCGCTCTCCGCGGATCCGCGCATTTCCAACTCGGAAGGCGCCTCGTTCGACACGCACCTGGGCCGCCACATCTTCGCGAATTCCCGGGGCTTCGCGGGCGAATACAGCTCGAGCTATTGCTCACTGAGCACGGTGCCGGTGGCTCGCGACGGCGAATCGATGGAGCGCGACTACTGGTATACGATGGCGCGCGGATTCAGCGGGTTGGAATCGCCTGAGGAGGTCGGCCGAATCGCTGCGAAGCGGGCTCTTCGGCGGTTGAACGCCGTGAAGGTGGAGACCCAGAGAGCGCCGGTGGTTTTCGAGCCGCGTACGGCGCGTTCCCTCCTCGATAACATCTTTGAGGCGGTTCACGGGATGTCCGTCTATCGCCACGAATCGTTTCTGGCAGGAAAACTCGGCGAGAAAGTCGCGGTGGACGGCCTGACGGTCATCGACGATGGCACCATCCCGGGGCTTTTCGGAACCTCGCCCTTCGACGATGAGGGCGTGCCGTCGCGGCGGACCGTGGTGATCGAAAATGGCGTTTTGAAGAGCTATTTGATGAATAGCTATGCGGCGAGAAAACTCGGAATGAAGACCACTGGCAACGCTTCCCGTGGTTTGACCGGTAATGCCGGTATCGGTCACGGGAACTTTTTTATCGAGAAGGGCGTCCAAACGCCGGAGCAGATCCTTGCGGGGATCCCAAATGGCTTCTATGTCACGGAGTTGATGGGATTTGGGGTGAATATCGTCACCGGCGATTACTCCCGCGGAGCGGTCGGATTGTGGATTCGTAACGGAGAGTTGACGTACGCCGTTTCGGAGGTCACAATTGCCGGAAACCTCAAAGATATGCTCCTGGGGATCGATGCAATCGGGTCGGACCTGGAGTTTCGGAGCTCGGTGGCGGCTCCGACTTTGAAGATAGGAGAGATGACCGTTGGTGGTAAATAATACAGCAGTTCGCCCGAAGCAGCAGCCGGTCTCTGTACCACCGGCCGCCTACGTGATTGGCTTGCTGGTGCTTGCCGGAGTGGCAGGATTCTGGTACCTGGATCATGTCTCGAAGCGCCCCGTTCCCCCGCCTCCACCGCTGACCGGGCCGGCCAAAGCCTATGCCAGAAATCTCAAGCTCAGCGAAGTGAATATGACCGCGAACGACAGCTACATGCAGCAGTCCGTGGTCGAAATTACGGGCAAAATCGAAAATGCCGGCGACCGGGTATTGGACGTCGTGGAGATCAACTGCATCTTCAAAGATGCATATGGGCAGATGGTGCTGCGCGAGCGCGTGCCGATCGTGAGTAAGAAGATGGGCGGTCTGGCTCCCGGCGAGGTCAAAACGTTCCGGCTGCCGTTCGATCACATTCCAGAGAGTTGGAACCAGGCGCTACCCGACATGGTAATCGCCGGGATCGATTTCACGTAGAACTCTGGTAACAGCGCCTCCTCGAATGCTTCCAGAGGTCGCATATACAGATGCCGCACAACCCAATTCCGATCCTCTATCCGGCCGCAATCGAACTTCTGGCCATAGTAGGACCGCCTGCCCCGCAGGATGCAACCCGCCCATCCTGAGCCAAAAGAGGACTGAATCCTTGCCGAGGTTGGTACGCTCTCTCTGGGGATTCTCATAGATGAAGTCGGCGCCACGCCCATAAACGCCTTGCGATATGAGGCCGCGTGGTACGCACAGCAACTCCAAAAAGCCCGACACGAAAGTGGTGCGGTAAGCCGAAGCTCACCGCACCAAAGTATCAGATCAGAAGCTGAATCGAGCGCCGAATTCGCCGGCGAATGACTTGGGTACGATCACGCCAGACGAAGTGATGAACCCGGTGGGCTGCTGGAACGTCGAGGTGCGGACGTTCCCGCCGTAGCTCGTTCCGAAATTCGCGCGATTCGTAAGATCGAAGGCCTGGAAGAAGATCTCCAGCTTCGCGCGATCTTTGAAGGTAAAGAACTTGCCGAACCGTGCATCCAATTGGAAGAAGTCCTCGCCGCGCAGATAGTCGTACGGCACCTGGTGGCAGGTATTGGCATTGATGCAGGACGTCAACTGGGCGGCTGTGTACGACGCGGTGGCGAGCAGATTGTTGGGGTCGCTGTTCAACACGATGGCATGCGTGGTGCCCACGCCGCTGCCGAATCCAAACACGTCCGTAATGCCTTCCGTGGCGTTATACGGCCGTCCCGTGGCCCACTGCATGATCGGCGTAAAGGTGATGCCCCATTTCAGGTTAACCAGCCCGCTGACGGTGATCCGGTGCCTCTCATCGGCAGGCGTCGGACCGAGATCGTGGGGCGCAAACCAGTTCAGAAGATCGGTCGGGCCGTTCCCGAAAGCGGCTGAATTGCCGTTGTATGCGAGGGCTTTCGAGAGCACGTAGGTCGCGTTCAACGCGACATTCCTGCTCAGGCGACGGCGGTAGGAAATGTTCATCCCGTCGTAGCGGCTGCGGCCGATCGACATATAATCGCGGATGCCGCCAAGCACCGGCAAACCCGCAGCCTGGAACAGCGGCGTAGTGAAGCGCACGCCGTTGATGGTCGGGTTGATGACGATGGTCTTGCTCTCGTGCAGACCCAGCTCGTGCACGTATTCCGCCTCGATGACTGAATTGCCCGTGAACTGCCAGCTATAGCCGACATTGACCTGCTCGCTGTAGGGATTCTTGTAGTGCGGGTCCATCATCTGCCCGGTCGCACCGGCAGGAAGCTGCGAAGCTCCCGGTGCCTGCGGCGGAATCGGATCGACGCCGAAACGGAAAGCCGAAAGCAACTGGCCGCTGGGAAGAACACTGGCACTGGTGCTACCCGGCCCGGAACTGGTATAGGCCACCGTAGTGAACAGACTCGCGTTCGCCTGCTGCTCCATGAAAAGCGGGATGTTCTGGAAGATCTGTCCGTAATACAAGCCGTAGCCTGCCCGGATGACGTGCTTTCCGGAGCCGGTAAGATCATAAGCCAAACCGATGCGGGGGCTGAAGTCCTTGTTCTCGTCATGCGGCAGAGCGCCGGCATAGGGACTGCCGATGGCCTTCAATTCCAGGTACGCGCGAGATTGCGCCTGGATCGCGCCGCCATTCAGGCCCATGTCTTTGTCCCACCGTAGTCCGAGGTTCAGTGTCAGGCGCCGTGTGACCTTCCAATCGTCCTGGAAGTATAGGCCAAACATCTTGTTGTGTTCGGCATAGAAGGAGTTTCCAGTGGTCGCCTGAGTAATGGACTGGACCGCGCCCGGTGTGGCGAAGCCTTGCGGGTACTTGGTGGTATTCGAGAGGATCGTCAGCGGGTCGTCGAAGAACGAGATCACAGGAGTGGCATCGGTGAGGAAAAAGCCGCCCAGGATGGGCTCCCAGAGGTAATCCACGCCGGTTTTGAAGGAGTGCTTTCCGCGGCTGAACGCGATATCGTCTTTGAATTGCCACTTCTTCTGGAACGTCTGCTGCGGCACGTTGCCGTTAGTTCCCACTGCGAGATCGGGAAAACTGAGATTGACCACGTAGTTATTGGTGGAGATCAGGTTGTTCCAATACTGGTAGCCAAAGGTCAGGGAGTTCACCGTCGTCGGCGTGAGCACCGAGTTTAACGTCGCATTCGCGATGATGAGCTGGTTGGTGGTAAAGTTGTTCTGCGAGAGGTCGCTCGTCGAGCCGTTCTGGTCGTTCAAACCACGATTGTTCTGATTCGTGTAGCTCGCCGAGAACGTGTTCTTGTCGTTGATGTGATGGTCGATGCGACCGTTGTAGCGCCAGTCGTAGTACGGAGTCGGAATGGTCTGCGTGGGTTGAGGCGTCAGCGGCAGCCCCGTGACGGAGGCCAGCGCCTGGTCGTTGGCGTAGGCGGTTCCCGTGACGTTGATGCTGGTCTGTTCACGCGAGCGCTCAATGGCGAAGAACAGGAATGTCTTGTCCTTCTTGACGGGGCCGCCGATCGATCCGCCAAACTGCTGGCGGCTGAAGGGCGCCTTTTGTCCGCTGCCCTGGTGCGCCGTCTGCTCGAAGTAGTTCAGCGCATCGAAAGTCTGGTCGCGGTCTTGAAAAAACAGCGATCCGTGGGGGGAGTTCGTTCCGCTCTTGGTGATCACGTTGACGGCAGCGCCTTCACTGCGTCCGTTCGCCGCCGAAAAACGCTGCGTCGAGATGTTGAACTCGTCGATCGATTCGAGAGGCAACTGCATCACCGGACCGCCCACCGAGTTGTCCTTGTTGTCGACCCCGTTTACGGTCATGTTGACGTTGCGTCCGCTCGATCCGTTGGTCGCAAAGACGCTATATCGCGCTTTGGTCGGGTCGTAAGAATTGACCGGACGGGCGCCGGGCGCCAGGATCGCAAGGTTCGCGAAATCGCGCGAATTGAGCGGCAGATTCGCCACCTCCGCCTGCGAAATGGGACGGCTGACGTCGGTCTTTTGCACGTCCACCAACGCAGCGCCAGCGGCTTCGACCGTTACGGTGGTTGCCTGCGTACTGGGCGAGAGTTCCGCGTCGATCGTAGTGGTGCGTGAGACGGCCAGTTCGACGTTCTGGAATGCCGCCGTCGTGAATCCCTTTACCGAGACCCGCACTTCGTATAATCCGGCGGGCAACAGGTTAAACGAGTAGAGACCCGAGTTGTTGGTGACCTCCGACCGCGTGTCACCAGTGCTCTTGTTCGTGATTTTTACTTCGGCGCTCGGAATCACGCCCCCGGTTTTATCGGTGACCGTCCCTTGCAAGGTTGCGGTCGCAGTGATCTGGGCGGACAGGTTGGACAAGCTCAGGCACACGAGTGCCAGAACGGCGGCGATGAACGATAACCTCTTACGCATGACCCCTCCCCTAACGGCTGGCTGTAAATGGTGGACCGACTCTTTTGCCCCGGTCGGTGATACTGAATTCGCGTAAAAAACGGTCTTGGTTTTTCGTTAAGGGTACGCCTTTAACGCGATTTTTGTCAACCAGACATATGGAATTAACCGTTAAGTGCTGGTACAGCAGGCCCCTGCGGGCCAAGGATGCTTCCCTCTCTGACCGTTGAATTCCGCAATGACAGGAAGAAGCACAATCGAGGTGGCTACATGTTCATCCATTGCATTTGGATTCACTCCCGGCACCACCAACGCAAGGGTTGGGGGAGTGTCCTGCTTGACAGCTGTCTGGAAGACGCAAAAAAAGCGGGGATGAGCGGAGTCGCGGTGATGGTCCGGGAAGGTCCTTGGATGGCAGACCATCGCCTCTTCCTGGCGAATGGATTCGAGCCGGTCGACACTGCCCCACCGGATTTCGAACTGCTCGCCCGCAAGTTCGACCCCAACGCCGTCTCTCCGACCTTCAAGGGCGACTGGAGTCAGAAGCTCAGTCAATACGACGAGGGACTGACCATCATTCGCTCGAGCCAGTGTCCATACATCGCAAAGTTTGCAGACGAAATCGGTCAGTCGGCTCGCGACGAGTATCAGATTGAGCCTACCGTAATCCACCTCAATTCGTGGCGGGACGCGCAGCAGGCTCCCACTCCGTATGCGGTGTTTTCCGTGATTTACAACGGTCAATTGTTGGCCGGCCACACCATCAGCCGCACTCGCTTCCGCAACATCATGAATAAGACCGCAATGTAGAAGCGATTACCTCGACGATATGGCCCACCTGACCGCTTGCTGACGCGCGCGCCTCGCAACGAGCCGCGACCGTAAGGGAGCGTCACCGCCTTATGATTCCTGACCGCTTGCTGAACCGCGCGCCTCACAACGAGCCACGACCGTAAGGGAGTGATTTTGCGGGCGATCGGGCATCGCTTGCTTACGCGCGCGGTTCGCAACGAGCCGCGACCGTGAGGGAGCGATTTTGCGGGCGATCGGGCATCGCTTGCTTACGCGCGCGGCTCGCAACGAGCCACGACCGTAAGGGAGTGATTTTGCGGGCGATCGGGCATCGCTTGCTCACGCGCGCGGTTCGCAACGAGCCGCGACCGTGAGGGAGTGATTCTGCGGGCGATCGGGCATCGCTTGCTGAAGCGCGCGGCTCACAACGAGCCACGACCGTAAGGGAGTGATTTTGCGGGCGATCGGGCATCGCTTGCTTACGCGCGCGGCTCGCAACGAGCCACGACCGTGAGGGAGCGTCACCGACCTCATGATTCCTAACCGCTTGCTGATCTCATACTGAGCAAGCGTCCAACGACCCCTTCATTCAATTCCGAGCACCTTTGCCGCAGGTCTTTATGAAGGCCTCGTTAGAAGGCCACTTAGAGGAGGATGCGGTGAAAAAGACAATGCTGGCGCTGCTTTTATGCGGCGAGGCGATGGCGCATAAAGGACCCGATGCGAGCGGACGGCGCGACGTCGCCGTCTATGTGGTCGACGAGGTGACTCTCAAGGGACCGGATCTGTCCCGGGCCGAAGATCGTGTGTCGGTGATCTTCGCCAGAATCGGAGTGCGGATCCACTGGGAGACCGGCGCCCCGCGACCGGAGGCGAGTTGCAACACCATCGTCCTCACGATTCTAGAATTCCCCCCCGCCGATGTCAGACCCGGGGTGGTTGCGGTTACGAACCTGCAGGATGATTCGATCAACGTCTTCTACAGCCGCGTTCGTCCGTGGTACGAGCTATGGCCCAATCTCGGATCGAGTTTTCTGACTCATGTCTTCGCCCATGAGATCTCCCATGCCTTGCAGGGTCTGAACCGGCATTCCCAGAACGGCCTCATGAAGGCAGAGTGGAAGGCCAGCGACCGCGATATCATGCTTCGCGCCACGTTACCCTTTACGGACTTGGACGTTACTCTGATACGCAGCGGCGCCGTCCACTGCTGCCCGCCTTACGGCTTGTAGACCGTCCCCGCCTTCATCACGAAGCTCACATGGCGAATTGCCGAGATGTCTTTCGTCGGATCGCCATCTACCGCGATGAGGTCTGCGAACATCCCCGGCTTCACCTGTCCGATCTCCATGTGCAGAACATTTCCTGCGACTGACGTGGCGGCTTTCAGAGCGTCCACGGCAGGCATCCCGTACGCCACCATCAGTTCCAGTTCGCGCGCGTTCTCGCCATGGTTGAAAACGCCTACGTCGCTCCCGCTGATGATGGTCACTCCGGCTTCCATCGCAGCCTTAAAGCTGGCCCGCTTGCGCTGGATGCCTGGCGGCTCCTGCCCCTGGCCCCCGCCCCTGCGCGCGCCCGCGTACTGACTGGTGGCGTCGCCGGCAGCCAGGGTCGGACACAGGGCCACGTGATGCTCCGCCATCATCTTAAAGATTTCCGGAGTGCCGCCATCGCCATGCTCGATGGTCTCCACGCCCGCCAGAATCGCGCGCCGCATGCCCTCGGGAGTGGAACTGTGAACCGCCACCGGAACCCCGGCGCTCTTGGCTGTCTCCACCGCGAGCTTCATCTCTTCCAACGAGAAGGTGGGATGCGAGCCCGGCCCAGGCCCCCAGCGATAATCTCCGTAGAGCTTGATCCAATCGGCGCCGTGGCCGATCTGGTCGCGCACCACGCGCATCAGGCTGTCTACACCATCGGCTTCCTCCGCCCCTTGGGGCACGTGCCACTCCAGGGCGAATCCCTTGGGCGCATAACTGCCTGTGGCAACGATCGCTCGCGTAGACGCCAGGATCCGAGGACCAGGAATGATTCCCTGGTTGACGGCCTGCTTCAATTCCACATCCGCGTATTGAGCGCCTTCCGTACCGAGATCGCGGACGGTGGTGAAACCGGCCATCAGTGTGGCACGCAAATGATTGGTGGCACGCGCCACGCGCAGCGCCAGGCCCTCATGCGCCACCTGGTCATTCCACGAAGTCTCGTTGTACGCATGCAGGAGAATGTGCGAGTGCCCCTCCACCAATCCCGGCATGACGGTAGTTCCAGGCAGATCCACCACCTTGGCATTCGCGGTGTCGATTCCGGCAGCCGGTCCCGCGGCTTCGATGCGGCCCGATCGCACGCGCACCGCCCATCCTTCGTGCATGGTCTCGCCATCGAAAACCCGCGCCGGCTTGAGCACGGTGATCGTGGTGGGGTCGCGCATAATCTGCTGGGCCATGGCTGCGGTGGCAATCAGCGCCAGCAGACAAGCAGTCAACGAACGGTGCATGGGCATAGGATCTATTGTCGACGGTAGCCGGCTAGTTTTTCAGAACCCGACGAATTTATCGAACTTTACGGTCGATTCCGTTTCGAACTTGCGGTAATCGCGGAAGACAATCACGTTGCGGCTGCAGGTTCCGCTGCCGCGCATGCAACCGATGTTCTCGCTGGTCACGGGGAGCAGGTAACTGCGCTGCTCGATTTTGGCAAAGCCGTATTCCACAACAGCCTCCGCACGGTTCAAAGGAAAGTCCGAAGGTATCGAGGAGGTAGACTGCTCAATGCGCAGCACCCGCCGCGTCTCCTTGTCCACCCAGATAGCGCCGGTGTAAGCGGGGTTGAAGCGGCGGTCGTCGGGCGAGACCATCGTCCAGTGCGAATTCTCCTGCGACACGCTGTAGTCGAACACCCATGCCAGCCGCCCTGCGATTTTATCGTCGCCGCGACGCCGGAACTTCGCGTTCGTGATGGGCGAAAGCACGTCTTCCAGAGTCGTCGAGAATTCGCCAGTACTCCAGGTGCCCGAACGCTCCGGCGGTCGATTGGTCGGGATTCCATTGATCTGCACGTTGCGATAGTCCTCTTTCCCGTTGACACATGCGACGTCCGCCGTGACCACGTCAATCGTCTGCCAACTCGCCGGGAATCCACTGCTGAAGTAGCGGGTGGTCGCCTGTTGTACCAGGAAATTCGGCAGGCTGGCGGTGAAAGTGGTGGCTGCAGCCCGCGCCTCGGCGAGGATCTGCGCATCGGTCATATTGGGGGCAGGCGTGCCCGTCGTCGAGGCTGGCGACGTAGTTCCGGAAGCGGGTGATGACTCCGTGGTGGCAGATTCGGAGTGACTCGCCGGGGCGGATGGCGGCTCGGATCTCGATGTCTCGGGCCTGGCTAATTCAGGCTTCGACGGCTCGGGCTCGACTGTGGACTCGCCCGACGGACGGCTGTCCCGTGCGCTGACGGTGCGAGGCTTTCCGAAGTCCTCCGTGCGTGGTGTGTGGATGGAGGCCTCGTCCACAGGATCCTCCGCAGCCCCGCGCTCTGACGGAGTTCCCGCCCGCAGAAGGATTACGCGCAGCGCGGTTTCCACGTCGTCAGGATTGACCGAGACGGTAAGCTGGTCGCCGGGATGGATCAGGGAATCGCGAATCGGCTCCCCCTCTTTACTCAGGAAGCGGGTCTTGGCCAGCAGCCGGAATCTGAGGACACGCTGGTGTCCGGCCTGCAGCAATAAGTCTTTTTCGCCCATCTTACGGAACGTTCCATCCACCGACGAGAGCGTGATCTTCTGATCGTCGCTCTTCTCCTTGGGCTGCTTCTTTGGGAGTTTCACTTCGGGCACCGGCAATCCCACAGGAACGCCTCCCGGCAAGCGAGTTGGATAGGTGTTGGGTGGATACGTACCGGGCGGGTAGCTCCCCGGTGGATATTGCCCCGGAGGATAGGTAGTCGGCGGGTACTGCCCCGGAGGATACTGGCCCGGATAGGTCTGCGCCGCGGCGACGGTTACCAACGTCACCAGAATTGCCGACGGCAAGATGACTCGCACTGAGAGTTGCCGCATCACGGGTGGCCTCCTTTAGAAGCAATTCTATACCCTTCGAGGTGGTTTGCGAACGCTATCCAGCAAGTCTGTGACGATAATGGTCTGAGGCGATGCTGGTTCGCGTCACTTTCTGCTTTTCGATCTGTGCCGCGCTTGCGTGGGGTCAGGACGCACCCTATCCCGAGCAGCAACAGCGCGCCTTGCGCGCCGTCACCGAAATCGCGCACAGCTACGTGCAGCGATTACCCGACTTCACCTGTATCCGCACCACCCGACACTTCCTCGCCAAAGCCTCCGCGCAGGACTGGCACCAGCAAGCCAAAGTCGCCTACGAACTCAGCTACTACGAACATCAGGAACACTTCCGAGTAGTGGCGGTTGACGATGTCCCGAAGACGAAAGTCTCTATGTGGACAATGGCCTCCGGCTGGATCGAAACCGCCGGTAATTTCGGACAGATAGTCGGCGAACTCTTCGATCCGCAGATTCACCCGAAATTCGAGTGGCACGGCTGGGATTATGTTCACGGGAGGCGCGCGATGGTCTTCGCGTATCACGTGACGCTCGCGGAATCACAGTCCAGCAGCGGCAGGTGCATGAGTTGGATCGTCTTCACCAACTGCAAGTCATTGAAGTACGGCTATCGCGGGCGTTTATTTGTGGATGCGGATACCTTCGACCTGCTGCGGATCACGCACGTCCCGGAAGACCTTCCGGCAGCTTACTCGCAGGGCAGCACGTTCGTCGATTTCGGCCGGGTCCTCGTCGCCGGAGAGGAATACCTTCTGCCAGTTGGCGACGGCTTCGAAGACACCAGCGGCAAAACACTCTTCCGGAATGAATCATCCTACGCCGGATATCGCAAATTCGTGGCCGATTCCACCTTGCGAACGAGCGGCGTTCCGCTTCCCGGCATCGAACCGTCGCGGGCGGCGATGAAGGCACCGGCGCGCGAAGGGCGGCCGGTCGAGGCGGGGCAGTGTTTCGAGGCTCGCGATCGGGCAGGGCACGGGAAGGCTAGCGCCGCCACACGTGCGGCGATTGCAGCGGCGTTCGATGACCGTCAGCAGGCTGAAAAGGATCTCCTGGCGGTGCTCCGCGCCAATCCGGAATCGGATGACACGGCCCTCGCTCATGCCGAACTCGCGGAAGTCCTGGCACGATCCGGTCAATTCGAGGCAGCGCTGGAACACGCGGTGCGATCGGGGATGCCGGCGGCTGGACTCTGGGAGGCGCTCGGCAAATACCCGTCGCAATCGGTGGCCGTGCGCCGCTATTCGCAGATCCCTTTCGCCCATCGGGAACAGGGATTGGCGATTACCGTGACACTCCAGGGGAAAGCGCTCGAATTCGTAATCGATACCGGGGCCGGCATTTCCTCGATCGCCGAGTCACACACCGCAGGCGCCGGCGTAACGATACACGACGATCGCTTCGTGATTGAAGATATCACCGGCAAGTCCGTCGAGTGCCGCCTGGGCATCGCGGAGAACCTCACAGCGGGCGCATTCCAGTTACGCAATGTTCCGTTCTGCGTCGTAGCGGGCAGTGAGGCGCCCGACATCCTGGGCCTGCCGGTGTTGCAGGCTTTCGAGACGATTCGCTGGAGTAACGCCGGAATCTTCGAAATCGGAATTCCAGCGGGTGTCAAGAATATCGCTCGCTCGAACATGTGCTTCGAGAACGGCGGGTTGGTGGTGGCTGCCGATCTCGGCCAGCGGCATCTCGCTTTCAATCTGGATACAGGTAATGATCAGACCTTCCTCTATCCGGATTTTGCCGAGGACTTTGCCGGAATCGCTGCGGGGACTAATCGCAAAGAGACTTACGAGATGCGCGGAATCGGCCACGCGATCGAGTTGGAAGGTGCGGCGCTGCCCGAATTGAAGCTCCGCTTTGGCGGCTCGGCCACGGTTCTGCATAATGTGCTGCTGCTCGCCGCGCCACTGCCCTCGCAGTGTCCCGGCTGTTACGGCAATGTCGGCCGCGATCTGCTTTCGCAGGTGCACCGCGTCACGCTCGACTTTCACGCCATGAAGCTGACCCTGGAACAGTGAGTTCCCGTCCTCGTATCACGAGCGGAGCACTTCAACGTCGCTTGCTGACGCGCGCGGCCCGTCAATGTCTTGCGAGCCGCGACCCTGAGACTGAGGGAGCGTCTCCGCCCTCCGATTATCGATCGCTTGCTGACGCGCGCGTATCGCAAGCGATCGCTGAACGGGGCAGAGACGCTCCCTCACGGTCGCGGCTCGTCACCTACCTCAGATACGTTCCCGGCGGTAGGTGTGCATGCGAGCCGCGCGCGTGAGCAAGCGATGCCTCATCGTATGTGGGGCAGGCGCTCCCCGATTTTTCACAGCTTCTGACGCGCGCGTATCGCAAGCGATCGCTGAATGGGGCAGAGACGCTCCCTCACGGTCGCGGCTCGTCACCTACCTCAGATACGTTCCCGGCGGTAGGTGTGCATGCGAGCCGCGCGCGTGAGCAAGCGATGCCTCATCCTATGTGGGGCAGGCGCTCCCGGATTTTTCACAGCTTCTGACGCGCGCGGCTCGCAGCGAGGGTGCTTAGTCGACGACTGCTGCCGAAATTTGCCATTATGGCAACGCCGGCCGCGGTCTGCTTTCTCAGGCACACCGCGTCATGCTCGATTTTCACGCCATAAAGCTGACAATGGAACAGTGTGTTCCCGTATCATGAGTGGAGGCGCGCTATGGTATCGCCCACTTCCACGTTCGACCTCCTCGAACAGGCCAGGAATGGCGACCGGCAAGCCCTTTCCCGCGCTTTCGAAAAGCACCGCAGGCGCCTCGCCGTACTAGTCCATTGCAAGCTGGGTGCGCGCGAGCGCGAATTTACAGACGCCGAAGACGTCGTGCAAGAGACTTGCCTGCGCGCCTTCCGCGATATCGGGAGCTTCTCGTATCAGTCACCCGGCAGTTTCTTCCGCTGGCTCTCGGCGATTGCCGATCACGTGATCGCCGATCGGATCCGCTATCGAAACCGCGAATGCCGGGCCGGAGAGGAGCTTCGCTTCCGGTCGCAGAGCAATCCGCAGGGTCCGGAGCCGGCGGACACCAAGACTCCCAGCCGCCTGCTGGCGCAACAGGAAGCCGTGCAGCGGCTGCTGGATCGTTTGGAATCCTTGCCTGATGACTACCGGCAGGCCATCCTCATGGCCAAAATCGAACGACTTTCCACCGCCGAGATGGCGGAGCGCCTCGGCAAGTCGCGCGAAGCGGTCGCGCTGCTCGTCTATCGCGCCGTGAAGCGCTTCCGCCAGCTCTCGGACGCCGCGGAGGTGTAATGGACGCCGATTCCGAGCAGAAGCTAGCCGAGGCGTTGGCCGATCTTCTTGACCGGCGCGCGTCGGGCGCCACCGCGCATTCGCCGGAACTCGCTCCCGAACTCGCCGCTCTCTCCGAGATCGATCGCGTTTTGGAGCCCGCGCCGCCGTTGCCCGAACGCCTGTCGGGGCACAAGATCGTCAACGAAATCGGCGCTGGTGGAATGGGCCGCGTCCTGCTCGCTGTGGACGAGGCGCTGAATCGCAAGGTGGCGATCAAGACTCTGGCGCCGCGCTACGCGGGGGACTCCGAGCTGCGCGCGCGATTCATGGAGGAAGCCCGCGCCATGGCACGCCTGAGCCATCCGTGGGTAGCTCGGATATACAGTCTCGGGCCTGCCGATGAGCCTGCGCACTTCGTGATGGAGTATCTGACCGGTGCGCCGCTCACCCTCGCCGCCGCGCGGCTCGATTTCCGTCAGAAGGCGGAGTTGATGGTCAAGGTCGCATTGGCAGCGCAGTTCCTGCACGACCAGGGCCTGGTGCATCGCGATCTCAAACCTGCCAATATCCTGGTCGATTCGGAATTCGACCCCAAACTGCTGGATTTCGGACTCGCCCTCGATCTCGCCAGCGCGAACGACCGCGCGCGTCACCCTGTGGCAGGGACTCCCGAATATCTTTCTCCCGAACAGGCCGCCGGCCAGCCACTCGACGCGCGCAGCGACGTCTTCGCACTCGGCGCCATCTTGTACGAGTTGCTGACCGGCGCCACGCCATTCCGCGGCGACTCTGTTTCCGGCATTCTGCGCGCGATTCGTGAGGACGAACCGGCGCTTCCGCGTCGGCGTACTCCGTCGGTGCCGCGCGATCTGCAGAACATCTGTCTCAAGGCGCTGGAAAAGGAGCCTTCCGCAAGATATGCCTCAGCGCGCGAGATGGCTGAGGATCTGAATCGCTTCCTCGCCGGTGAAGCGGTATTGGCTGAGCCCGCCGCCTATGCGCGGCTGATCGCGGGGAAGGTCGGGGAGCATCTGCGCGACCTGGAAAGCTGGCGTCACGATCAGATTGTTTCCGAGGCTGAGTACGATGGCCTGCGGAAGCGCTACGGCAGGTTGATTGAGCGCGAGGATGCCTGGATCATGGAGGCGCGCCGTCTCACGTTACCGCAGGTCACCCTTTACTTGGGGGCTTGGGTGCTGGCGGTCGGGGCAGCGTTTCTGGCGTCTTTCTCGTACCCGGCCGTCACCGGTGCACCGGCGATCCTCGCGGCGTGGGCGGCGGCGATTCCCAGCGCCTGGTTGGGCATTCGCAGTTGGAATCGCGGGAATCCACGGGTGGCGATTGCCTTTCTACTGGCGGTCTGCCTGGTGGCTCCGATTGCGGCGCTGGTCACGTGGCAGGAGGCTCACCTGTTCACAGCGCTCACTCGCGGCCAATTGGATCTGGAGCTGTTCCATCGGCTCGATCTCGGCAAACAGGCTACCAACGCGCAGATCTGGTGGTCACTGCTGGCGGCGCTTCCGGTTTGCTGGTGGCTGCGACGTGTCACGCGCGCCCCGGTCTTCTCGCTGATGTTCGCTACGTATGCGGCGCTGTTGTGCCTGGCCACTCTGCTGCGATTCGGAATGCTCGATTGGCTCGATCACGACCCGGGACGCTTCTACTTCCACCTGCTGCCGTGCGCCTTGCTGTTCCTGGTTGCCGGATTCGTCTTCGAGCGCCTTCGATTGCCGGACGATTCCCGCTACTTCTATCCCTTCGCGGTGGCCTTCACGTGGGCGGCATTGAGCGGCGTGGCGGCGTTCCACCAGCCATACGCCGATTGGCTGAAATCCGTCGCGCCCTGGACTCGCGGACAACCGGAGTACCTGTTCATCGGGAACGCCGCGATTTATTTCACGCTCGATTGGCTCTCGCGGCTGCAATCCTCGCCGCTGCTGCGCCTGGTCGGCCACGCTTTTCGATTCGTGATTCCGGGCCACGTGATGACCTCGCTGCTGCTGCTGGGACTCAACGCCGAATCGCCTGCCGAGTCGCGAATCTTCTCCTGGATGCTTCCTTCCGTGGCCGCCGTTTTCGTATTCGCCAGCATCCCGCGGCAGATGAAGAATTACCTTGCGAGCGGACTGCTCTTTTTGGCCATCGGCGTCTACCGGCTGCAACGGCATGAGTTCCCCGGCCGCGCGTTCTGGCCGATCGTGCTGCTGGTTTCCGGGATCGCTCTGATGCTCATTGCGGGCAACTATGCCCCTCTCAAGGTGACCCTGGTTCGCTGGTGGAGGAAATTGGGGTGGAGGCCAATTTAGGTTTCTGGTCAGGCCCGGGCTCCCGAGAGCCACTCGATCTCCGCAAAATCCAGGCGGCGTGGCTGAAAATCACGAACCTCACTTTGAAAGTGATTCTGCGAGAGGCGTACGGCGTCAAGCCTTATTAGGTCTACGCCATCGACGACAATCCCGAGACCGGGCCCTCCATCTTCCCGCGGTCGAGGAGCAGTTGGGGTTGAAACTTGAGACGAGGGGACTCGCTGGAGATGCTGGTGATCGTTCACGCCGAGGGGCCGTCAGCCAACTGATGCATTTTTTTCGCCCGGAGTGCAATCCCAGCCATGCAGCGACGCTGTTCCTGGATGGAGGCACACAAGATGAAAACTCTGGCACTCTCTCTGATGGTAGCCGGCGCGATGACGCTCACAGGCTGCTCAAACGTAGTCTCCTTAAATCCGTTCGTCACCACGGAACAGGCGGTGATGGATCCCGCTCTTCTGGGCACGTGGATCAGTTCCGACGGCAAGGATATCTACTCGATCCGGCAGGACGGCTCCGGCTACACTATCCGCTACCTCACCGATTCTTCAGAAGTCTATCAAGTCAAAGCGCGCCTGATGACGGCGGGAGACGTGAAAATTCTCGACGTGACCGCCGCCAATGAAGACCCGTTCCAGTTGGCGGTGCACACCGGAATGCGGGTGTGGACGGATGGCGATACGCTGCGCTTCGCGATCCTGCAAACCGACTGGCTGAAGGAGCAGGCGCTGCGGCAATTGAGCACCGCGCCGATCTCCGACCGCATGCTGATCACCTCGCCCGGCGACGCCGTCGGCGCTTTCCTCGCTAAGGCGGCAAGCGACGCCAAGGCGACGGATGAGGCTGAGGTGCTTCACCGCGTGCAATAGGCCGTAAATGAGCGCTTCCTGAGGGAGCATCTCCGCCCTCTGATTAGTGATCGCTTGCTGACGCGCGCGGCTCGCAAGCGCACGTAGCGCAAGCGCACGTATCGCGCGGACGCATTTGGGTGGGTTACGAGAAGCGCCCAGAGGGAGTGTCTCCGTCCTTCGGATTAGTGAACGCTTGCTCACGCGCGCGGCTCGCAAGTGCACGTATCGCAAGCGCGCGGCTCGCAAGCGCACATATCGCAAGCGCACGTATCGCGGCCGTGAGGTGAGGCGACACGTGACAGAATCGCCCGGAACCCGGCAGGAGCGGTTTTACGCCACCGAGTTGCGGGAGCCAGATTTGATCGGGTCACCAGTTCCCCGTTCAATTCGCCGCCACACCCAGCTTGCTATTGAGCTTGACGAGTTCTTTCCGAAAGAGCGGGTTCGTGGGGTACTGATGCGAAAGATCCGTCAGTAGTCTTTGCGCTTCCCGGGGTTTCTTTTCGCGCAAGCTGATAATCCCCAGCAGAATCTTGGCGAATGCCTTGAAATAGTGGCCCTCGCGCGAGACCAGTTCCAGATTCTGCTTGCCTCGCTCTTTGTTGCCGCTCACGTTGTCGAAATGAATGAACCAGCGAATAAAGAACGGCAGGCTCCCGATCATGTATTCCGAGAGGCCCGCGGTCATGTAGGCATCGTAAAACTGCGGATCGACGCGCAGCAGGCGCTGCGCATAGTCGTTCGAGCGCCGTGCCGCCGAGAGGCTGGAGATCTGATGTTTCTCGACAAACGCCATGTAGTCGGTGGCGACGCCTTGGGAAATACACATCGCGAACAAGGCATCGCGGTCCATGGGATTGGCCTTCAGTGCCTTATCAGCGCGGCTCCCGGTGTCGTCCAGTGCTTTGAGAAAACGCGTCCGGATTTCCGGGTCGGGGGACGCCGGGTTTTTCTTATCGATAATGCGGTTATCGTCGATCAGAAATTCGCTTTCGAGAACGCCCAAGCGGTCCAATTCCGAAAAGAGGTAGGCGGAAGAACGAAAGGCGAAGGGCAGCGGGTCCTGCGGATGTGCGGCGATGTAGCGATCCAGAATCTGATGGGTGGCGGGAAAATCGAAGTCGTACAGGTGCTGGACCACGTCATCAAGCGTGGGCGGGCTGTCGGATGCGCTCACGCGCATGCAAAGGGCCACCGCCAATACGAAGAGCCGTAACATCGCAAACGATCGTTTATCTTACCTCACTCTGAAATCCGCCGTATTGTTGGCTCAAGTTAACCCGACAGCACGCCTGTGACGGCGCGCCGCATCGACTCCAACGAGGTGCGCCCGAACTTTCTTTGCACTGCGCGTGCGATGGGATAACCGATTCTGGCCGGAATCGCCCGCGGTTTCGACATGGCAGCGATCTCATACCGGACCGAATCGTCGTCCGGGTTCCAGGAGACCGTGAATCGCTCCTCACCGCTTTCCGCATGCTGGCGCAAGGTGCCATACGCGAATCCAAACAGGGGGAGCGGCTTCTCGGTATCGATCACGTACACGATCCGGCAGAGGTTGACAGAAAAGAATCCGAAGTGCGCGGGCACAACTGCCACGACCGATCCTTTGCGAATGGCAAGGGTCTCCGGGAAGATACGAATCCAGGCTCGATCAAACATCTCCCAGCGCCGGACCGCGGCTTTGGCCGCGAGCCAGGTGGGCCTGCCTTTACCCAGTTCGGTGCGATGACGGTCGAAGTTGTAGGCGGCCGGTACATTGCCAGTGCGGGTGGCGCCCACATCCGGATAAGAGAAGGATTGATTCCGATTTCGCCTTATAATCGAGCGAACCTGTTCATCGGACGGCCTGAAGAGACGGAACAAGACTTCACGCTAACATGCCGGATGTCCAATCGATCGGGACTTACTGGCGCCGTTACTCGATCAAGGTAGTTTTTACCTGATGATAACGGGAGCTTTTTCTCATATCTTTCGCAGCATCCGCATACTTACGTTGAACAGCATACGGAGATCGAGCCAACTGACGGGTCGCGACGAAGAGGGCACCGGGGCAGCGGTCGCCGCCCTGCCAGTGCCCTCCGCAACGGGTGGATGCGGTTGCACAGCATCACGATATTGTTGCAACAGCTGAACTTCATCACACTCCACAGCCTGCGCGTACTGGCGGATGTAGCTGACATCGTAGTACCCGCCAGGGAGCTTGGCGTATTGACCGCTTTCAATCGCCTCCAGGTAACGGACTGCGATTTTGGTGCTGTGGGATATCTCGCCAAGCGAAACGCCCCTATTTCGCCTCAGACTGGCGAGGTCTGGCTGGACCCGATGGGTTGGCATGTTCTGGTATTAGCAATTCTAGTACAAATACCCATAATTACAACCTTATTCCCACAGATCCGTGCTCAAATATTTCATTCCGGAGTCATTAATCAGCGTAATTACGATCCTGCCGGGCGCCAATTTCAATGCGGCGGCGACGTTCGCGCCGGAGGAGAATCCCGCGAAAATGCCTTCTTCCCGCGCCAGTCGCCGGGCCATTTCGATGGCCTCCGTGTCATTCACCTGGACATAGCCATCCACATCGTACCGGCGCAGCAGTGGCAATTCCGCCATCGCATAGCCGCCGCCCTGGATGCGATGGTTCGCGTCCACCACTCCCTTTCCGGCCAACACCGCGCAGCCAACCGGTTCCACCAGGTAGCATGCAATTTGCGGATTCCGCTCCTTGAAGGCGGCGGCGCAACCGGCGAAGGCGCCGCCGGTGCCCGCAAAGTCGCAGAACGTATCGATGCGGCCCTCGGCCTGACGCCAGATTTCGGGTCCGGTGTGGAGATAGTGCGCCCGGAAATTGCCGGGATGATGGAACTGATCGGCGCGAAACGCGCCTCGTTCGCGGGCGATGCGTTGCGTCGCTTGCTCCACCAATTCGAGATCGCCTCCCGACACCTGTCCCGGATGCGAGCCGGGTAGCTGCTCGACCAGGACGACCTCCGCACCCAGGGCACGCATCATCCGCGCGCGCTCCCCGGAGTTACCTTTCGACATCACTGCGACGAACGGATACCCCTTGATACCGCAGACGATCGCGAGGCCCGTACCGGTGTTGCCGCTGGTCAACTCGACCACGGTCTGGCCGGGACGCAGACTGCCATCCGCCTCCGCGTCTTCGATGATCTGGCGAGCGATCCGATCCTTTTTGGAGAGGCCCGGATTCAAATATTCCAACTTGGCGAGAATTCTCCCTTGGCAGCCTCGGGAGATGCGCGCAAGCTCCACCAGGGGCGTTTCGCCGATGGCCTCGATTGCCGAAGACAGAATGGACATTCAGAGCTGTAAGCGCGCGCGGTACGGCGGTGTCAGAGTCAACTGCGTGCCGTCCTGCAAGATCACATTATAGGTACCTTTGAACAGAGGCTGCAGTTCGCGGATCCGGTCCAGATTCACAATGTAGCAGCGATGGATCCGGATGAAGCGCGCCGGGTCGAGCGACGATTCCACGTGATGCATGGTATCGCGATGCAGGTATGTCTCAGCGCCGACATGCAGCCGCACATAGTTGCCCGCCGATTCGACCCAGTCGATGTCCCCATGCTTGAGGATGCGAATGCTCCCGCCGGTGTGGACCAGGACGCGGTTCCAGATTCCGTCGCCTGACGTGGCCGGGACGGGTGCGCGGGCTTGCGCCAATTGCTCGCGGCCCCGCTGCAAGGCGGATCGGAAGCGCTCGTCGTCAAACGGTTTCACCAGGTAGTCGAGCGCCTGCACTTCGAACGCCCGAAGGGCATATTCGTCGTAGGCGGTCACGAAGATCACCACCGGATGGCGCTTCACCCCGGCCCGCCGGAGCACCTCGAAGGCATCGCACTCCGGCAGATGAATGTCGAGGAACAGAAGGTCCGGCTCCAGATCCCGAATCGCCTGAATCGCCGATTCACCGTCGCCGCACTCGCCGATCACCTCGACGTCGCGATGCGACGCCAGATGGCGGGCGATCTTCTCGCGCGCCAGCGGTTCATCGTCAATGACTAAAGTGCGCATCATGCCAGTAGTTTCCGGCCCGATAGGGAAGTTCCATCGCCACGCGGAATCCGCCGCTCGCTCCAGTGCTGATGGCCAGGCGCTGCCGGTCGCCGTAGAGGGTGGCCAGGCGGGATCGGGCGTTCGTGATACCGACACCCTCGTGGATGTCGTGCGGCGGTTTTCCTTCATCTTCCACCTCCACCAGCAGATTGTTCTCGCGGCGGCTGGCACGGATCCACATCTTGCCGCCTCCGGCGCGTGCGCCCACGCCGTGTCGAATCGCGTTCTCCACCAGCGGTTGCAAAATGAGGGTCGGCACCAGGGCGTCCAGCACATCGGGCTGAATCACGTGCTCCACTACCAGGCGGTCGAGAAAGCGCACCTTTTCGATGTCGAGATAGCGGTCGGTATACTCCAGTTCCGTCTGCAGGCATACTTCCTGCGAGCGCGCGGTTTCGAGCGCCAGACGGAGGAATCCGGCCAGACGGTTCAATACGCGATCGGCCGCCGGCACGTCCTTGTACATCAGCGAGGAGATGGTGTTCAACGTATTGAAGAGGAAATGCGGCTGCAACTGCATGCGGAGCGCCTGCAGCCGTGCCTGCACCAGGCTGGTCTCGAGCTGGCTCGCTCGACGCTCGCGTTCGCGCACCTGCTGGTAATACTCCATGGCCTGCCGCAATCCAGCCAACAGCCAATAGGTCAAGAGATCGAACTGCAGGCGAATGGGCATCAGAGTCAAAAAGAGGGAGCGCTGTCCCACGGTGTAGTATCCGACTTGAGGCAGCAGTTTTACGAAGACCCAGAGGTGAATGAATGCGAAGATGATTCCCGCCAGGAACTGCGTCGCCGCCACCCAACGCCATCGCACGCGGGACGGCGAAAAACGCTCGGCTACCAGCAGAATCACGGGTGTCAGCGCGGCCCACACCAAGGCATCCAGCAGCGCGAATGCATATACAGGCCACCACGGCACCCTCCCCAGGTAAGCGCGTGTAACGTAGGTCTGCGTTCCGTTGAAGAGCCCGAAAATCAGCCATGCAGCGACGATCGCTGCCCAACGGCGCGCGGGCTTGGGTATGTTCATCGGTCAGAACCAATAATATCTCCTACGCTTTTGGAGGTGCGTTCCGTTCCGGGTTTTTCGCTCCCCGATGGCAAGTCCAGCAGGAAATACCAGCCGCGGACTGCTCGAAGTATTCCGGCTTGGTGGATCGCACCATCGCCATCATCTGTCGTGCAGTCTGTTTCGCGGGTTTATCGTCGCTCTGCCAGTCGCCCGAGACGTGGCAGTGGCTGCAATCCACCCCCAACGAGATGCTGAAGAGCGCCATTACGGTGGGGAGTCTTCCGGCAGGAACGCCGGAAAAAGTTTGAATATTGTGGAAGACGCGCTCCGCCGGCTGATTCTCCTGGTCTGGTTTGAGAGCAAGCTCAGGCGGCCAGGCAGGGTCGCGCAGGGCGGACTGGGCCAGCGGTTCGGGCTGTGGTTTGCCGCGGTGGCAGGTCCAGCACCCGACGCCGTCGTAGGCTTTGAGGGGTCCGGCATTCATGCCGGCGCGCATGCGGAACATCTGGCGGGTGCGCGCGAAGGCGGGCTTCTCTGCGCTTTCCCACTTCCCTTCCACATGGCAGTGGGTGCAGTTCACGCCGAGGAAGCTGTTGAACGCCTGCATCACCGCGGGAATCCGGGCGTCCGGAACACCCTTCAGGATGTCGAGATTTTTGTAAGAGGAACTACTCTGCGCCTGGAGAGGTGCAGGAATGAGTAAGAGGATCGGAATCAGCGAGTGCTTCGTCTTCACAGTCGATATACCTCGGTCCGTTTCTCTCCGTTTGTACTCGTTGCCCGGGCAACCTTCGGGATCTTTGGACTCAATGTCCCTCGATTCCAGGTAGCGAGCAAGACTTTCGTGATGAAACGGGACTGTGAAGGGACGAAACTGAGGGGCACGCGCGAAGCATGCCCCTCACTGCCTGTCAGGCGCCAAGATAATTCACATGAACGTAAGTACCCGTACGCGGATTGTAGGCGAGGTACCAGCCGGGATGATCAGGGTCTTCGTAGATAACGATCTGATCGCTGCCCCATAACCAATCGCCGGCATACGCGTAATCAAACGGAGCTACCGCAAAAGCGCCGCCGTTGATCCAGAAACGTTCTCGGTCTCCGCGCAAGATTCGGAACTCGTGGCCGGGGCCGAAGCCTCCCGTCCATCGCCCATGCTCGTAAGGATGCTCCAAATGGAAACGGGCATCGTTGCGCGCGTAGTCGTGACCCACCCACTCTCCGTTCGGATGGACATGAGGCGCGTCCGGGTGCCCTTCATGATCGCGGAAATCATGATGTTCTACCGCGCGATTCGCTCCCCGCTCCGGGGTGCTGTGATTCTCTTGTCTTGCGGGCGGGGGCCCGTGCGGCGGGACGTATCCGTGACCCGTGCTCTGCGGCTCCTCATGCCGCCGTTCCTGCGCCAGAATCGGAATCGTGAGAAGCAGGACCACCGAAGAGATACCGATGAACTTTCTCATGCGACCCTTTCCGTCGGAAGCGTGGTTTGGGCCTCCAAAGCGCAACCGGCATGGTTGCAATTGCAGGAGAGTTCCAGTGTGTCGCCAGCATCTTTGCAGTACTGGCTACAGTATTTGTCGTTTTCCGGCGCCGTGCAATTGCATGTTGGATGCGCGCATTTCTTGATTTCTGCCATGACTCCTCCTCAAATGGGAGATCCCGGGAGGAATGTGCACCCAGCGTGCCAATGTGCCGGTAGCGACTCTTCGGGGCGGCTATGGCTCAATCGAGCCCCGTTTCTTAGGACACCAGAGCGCGCATCACAATCCACGATTTCTCGAGCGACGACAACCGCACGCGGCGTGTGAAGACATCATAATCGGCGCGCTCGATGCGATCCAGCAGCCCGGAATAGATCGAGACCAGAGCCCATAAGGACGGGCGGCTTCGCGGATGGATCAAGTCCAGCAGCGGCGCCGACTCTTTGTAGTAGCCCCTTGCCCGCGCTGCTTCGAAGCGCATCAACTCGAGGAACGCATCGCTGCGATTGCCCTTGCGAAGATCGTCTTCCGTCACTCCGAAACGATCCATGTCTTCGCGGGGCAAGTATACGCGGCCGTTACCGGCATCCTCGCGAATGTCGCGCAGGATATTGGTAAGTTGGAAGGCCACGCCGCACTTCTCGGCGAGAGGCAGAGCGGTTCGCGTATCGAAACCGAAGATGTGGATGATGGTTAGTCCCACAACTGAAGCCACCTGGTAGCAGTAGTGGTAAAGGTCGTCGAAGGTTTGAAAGCGCCGCGGTTCCAGATCCGAGGCCACCCCTTCGATCATCTCGCGAAAATACTGGTGCGGGATGCCGAAGCGGCGGACCGTGTGATGAAATGCGGGCCACAGGGGATGCTCGCTGAAGCGCCCTTCGAGCGCGTCTTCCATCTCTAAGCGCCACCGCTCGATGGCATCGCGCGACGCACCCGGTTCGTCGCTCAAGTCGTCGCAATAGCGCATGAAGGCGTAGATGGCGCACATTGCTTTGCGCTGCTGTGCCGTAAGCAGCAGAAACGAATAGTAGAAATTCTTGGCGCGCGATCGCGCAACGCGGCGGCAGTATTCGTATGACTGCTGAATCGCGTTCTTCATGCCGCACGCGAAAAAGCCAGCCGCATCAGCGATCCCAGCAACAGGCGCACCCGTTCGCTCTTGGAAATAGCGGGGCGCGCACTCAGCACATCGTAGCCCTGCTGTTCGATCTTGCGCAGTACGTGCATCCCGCCGCGGCTGAACAGATCGAGATCCAGCGCCAGGCGCCGGTTGACCATCCCAATCAGCGGCAAGCCCTCAACAAACAATCCGCGCGCCTTCTCCACAATCTCCTGCATCACCTCGCGGAAGGCGGGAGTGAATCGGTGCGCGAATAACTCATCGACAGTGTAGCCGTGCCGTCGCATGACGTCGAGCGGGATGTAGACGCGATCCTTGAGTAAGTCGACGGTGACGTCCTGCCAGAAATTGGCGAGTTGCAGCGCAGTGCAGGTCGCGTCCGACAACTTCTGACGCGCCGAATCGGAGTATCCGCACAAATACAGCACCAGACGCCCCACCGGGTTCGCTGAATTCCTGCAGTATCCGAATAACTCGTCCCAATTGGCATAGCGCGGCACCTTCTGATCCTGAATGAAGGCGTCGACCAGATCGGAGAATGGCTGCCGGGGAATTCCGTATTGCTTCACCGTGGGACCGAGCGCGACGAACACCGGATGTGATGCGCGTCCCGCGTACATGGCGTCCAGTTCCGCGCGCCACCAGTCGAGCAGGCGGAGGCTCTCCTCCTTGTCACCCGTCTCGTCGCCCAAGTCGTCCGCCCAGCGGCAATACGAGTAGACGTTATAAAAATCCTGGTGCAGGCGTTTGGGCAGGAGAAAACTCACGACATGGAAGTTTTCATAGTGATTCGTCGCCAGCCAGTTGGTGTAGGCGCGAGACTCTTCGAGCGACCACGTCTTTTGCATGGTCTCGGGGGAGCGAACGAACTCGACGGGAGGCAGAGGCATAACGCGGGCCGAAGGGATGCCTCACAAGGCGTAATAAGTCAACCCGGACCACTCCCTCACGGTTATGGCTCGTAACTCATGGCAAGTATGCCGGGCAGCAGGTGCGCTCTGACGAGCCACGACCGTGAGGGAGTGGTCATCTTTCAACGCATCCGTAGCGGGCATGCAGCTAATTCTCACACTTTCTCGCGATCACGGCTCTTGGTGTTACGGTACGATCGCAGTCTTCAAGTGGCCGTTGTGACTCATCAGATGGCGCATCACTTCCAGCAGATTAGCAAGAGGCTCCTGGCTGTTGACGAAGAATGACGCCGTCACGTGACCTGCGTACACCAGGTCGAGAGCCTTTTGCACATACGCGGGCGTGTGATGGAAACTGGCCTTGCAGGTGATCTCCGAGTAGTGGAGCAGGGCGGTATCGAGATTGACCGTGCTTTCGTTGGGGCAGCCGCCGAAGAAGTTGACCATGCCTCCGCGCCGCACCATATTGACGGCCCACTCCCAGGTCTGCGGCTGGCCGACCGCCTCGATGGCGATATCCACGCCGCGTCCGTGAGTCATTTCGCGGATCGCGCGCACCGGATCGGCGCCTTCACCTGCCACCACGAGTTCATCCGCGCCTAATGCGCCGGCACGCTCGAGTTGCGTCTTGCGCCGTCCTACGGCAATCACGCGGCAGCCGTACAGCTTGGCGAGCTTCGCAAACATCAGGCCGATCGGGCCTAGTCCGATGATCGCAATGGTATCTCCCGGCCGCGGATTGGTTTCCTCGAAACCTCGCACCACGCATGCGAGGGGCTCCGCCAGCGCGGCGTCCTGATAGCCGACCTGGTCGGGGATCTTGTAGGTATTGCGCTCGACGATGCGGGCCGGAATGCGGATGTACTCCGCGTAGGCGCCGTTATTGAACAGCAGATCTTCGCAGAGATTCTGCAGACCGCGTTGGCAGAAGTAACACGCCTCGCAGGGGGCGGAATTGGCAGCTACCACGCGATCGCCGATGGAGAAGTTTGTGACGCCGGAGCCGATTGCGACAACGTCGCCGGCCAATTCGTGCCCGAAAACGGCAGGGGGCACAATCATCCGTGCATGGTATCCACGCTTGAAAACCTTGACGTCCGTGCCGCACGTCAACGCCACTTTCACCCGTACGAGGATGTCTCCGCGATCAATCGTAGGGACGGCTACGGGCTCCACCTGCAAGTGCTCTTTGCCGTAAAGCACGGCCGCCATCATGCGGTTATTCACTATGCCCACCTCTGTGGCTGAACGATTATTTTCAACGATTTAGGTCCTGGATGCAAGGCCATATCGAAACCCGACCGAATTTTGACGAGCGGCAGACAGTGTGAGATCAGCTCCTCGACCGGCAACTCCCCTCCAAACACCAGCCTGGCGGACTCGGATTGCAGGTCTACTGATGCACTATAGCACCCGAACAGAGTACGCTCTCCCACACAGATGTCGGCGCCGGACGTTTCGATGCGTTCGGTGGCGGAAGTTTGTGCAAAAAGCAGAATTCGCGCGCCCGGCCGCGAGCAAGCGATGGCTTGTTCTACAATGCCGGGAACGGACGCCGCCACGATCACCAGATCGGCGCCCCGCCCGGCGGTCAGAGCTTTGACTTGGGCGGCAGCATCGACAGTACGAGGATTCCACGAGAATTCCGCCCCGCATCGCGCCGAAATCGCCAGGCGCTCGGCGATTGTGTCGGTGACTGCCACACGGGCGCCGGTGCGATGTACCAGCATCGTAAACATCAGCCCGATCGGCCCCTGGCCCATCACCAGGACGAAATCCTCCGGCTGGGGATCGCACTGCACCGCAGCTTTCAGGCAGGTGTTGAGCGGCTCCACGAGGGTGGCCCGTTCAAAGGAGACGCCATCCGGGATTTTCTCGACACCGCGCTCCACGATCCAATCCATGACACGCACGTACTGGGCAAATCCCCCGCCTGCCGGCTCAAATCCCGCGGTAATTCCGACCTTCTTGTATACCGTGCACTGGGCGTAGGTTTTCCGATGGCAATAGAAGCACTGAAGGCAGGGAATGTGGTGGAAGGCCACGACGCGGTCGCCGGGTCGGAACCTGGTGACATCCGAGCCGATCGCCACTACCACCCCGGCGGTCTCGTGGCCATAGACGCGGGGCGGGGTCAGGAGATTATGCTCGATCTTCTTGAGATCGGTATGGCAGATGCCGCATGCCTCCACACGGAGCAGGATCTCCCCGGGCCGGATGGCAGGCGTAGGGATCTCCTCGACATTCACGACACTCTGGCCACGGTAAACGGCTGCGTGCATGGTTTCGGGGATGATACCCAGGTCAGAATCGGCAATCGGCAAAGAACTCTCCCAGAACTCGCGCAGCCCGGTTACAACGCTTCCGCAACCGGAGCAACTCCGGAAGCCGGGCGGTCGGATGCCGCAAACTCCTCCGTAAGATAAGCATTGTATCGAAGTGGCCGTCAGAACGGAGAGCCGAATTGAAGTCGTTAACCATAGTCTCTCCCGCCAAATCCGTGACTACTTTCACACAATGGAACGCTAATCCCAGGGATTGGGCGCGCTCGCCGACGCCCGCCGCTTCCATTTCCACCACGCAAGCTCCGGACGAGCGAAGCAGTCTCTTTTCTTCGGAAGTCTGCGCAACGTGATCCAGGGAACAGACCGCACCCGTGCGATAGGGCGCCGGGCTCGTCACAGGCCGGCACGAGATTCGGTTGGCTCCTGTCCCCGCTACGACATCGCCCACTACCACGTCCCCGACGGCCAAGCCGTCCTCTAGGGCGCCACAGAATCCTGTGCTAACGATGGCATGGGGACGGAAGCTCTGAGCCGCGTCGACGGCCGCGGCTGCGCGCTTCCAGCCGACCCCATTTGCTGCCAGAAGGACATCGTTGCCCCCTAAATTCGCGGACCGGCTCCAATCCACCTTGGACGATTCGGGCTGCACCTGAGTGGCTTTCGCGAGGATGCCAGTGAATTCCATAGGATCGGAGGCCACGAACAGAATCCTCATCAGGCCGCGGTCGAGTGAGCGGTCCCGGCTCCGCGTGCCTGGAACCACTCAACGGCACGAGTCAGGGCGGCCTCGGCGGGACCGGGTTGGAAGCCCAGTTCGCGGGTCGCCTTCTCATGAGTGACCCACATCTTCTTCCGCGCCATGCGGACGCCGTTCAAAGGAACCCGCGGAGGATTGCCGGTCAGTGACGCCCAAGCCGTGCTGCAGGCTCCCGCGCAATAGGCCACAGCGTAGGGCAGTCGCACATTGGGGGCCTTGCGGCCGGTGATTTGCGCCAGTTTCTGGAGAATCTGGGCGAGGGTCAGGTTCTCGGAGCCGAGAATGTACCGTTCACCGACTCGTCCGTGCTCGCAAGCCTGCCAGTGACCCTCAGCGGTGTCGCGAACGTCCACCACGTTCAGTCCGGTATCGATGAACGCGGGCATGTCGCCATTCAGGAAATCGACCACGATCTTGCCGGTCGGAGTGGGCTTGACGTCGTGGTCGCCAATCGGCGCCGTGGGATTGACGATGACGACGGGCAGTCCCTCGCGCGCGAACTCGGAAGCCACCTGCTCGGCGAGGAATTTCGAGCGCTTGTAGTCTCCCGCCATGTCGGCCAAGGAGACGGGAGTGTCTTCATTGCCAATGCCGCCATGGGGAATGCCAATGCATCCAACGGTGCTGGTGTAGACCACGCGTTCTACGCCGGCTTTTCTGGAAGCCGCCAGCAGATTCCGCGTACCCTCGACATTGGAGCTATACAGGTCCTGCGGATTTTTGGCCCACAATCGATAGTCCGCGGCGACATGAAAGACCAGCCCGCATCCCGCCACGGCACGTTCCAAAGAAGCTGCGTCGCGCAAGTCGCCGGTCGCCAGGTCGACATCGAGATCGGCGACGTGACTGCCGGGGCGCACCAGCGCCCGAACTGGGTAGTCCCGCTCCCGCAGCACACGGGCTACGTGCCAGCCGAGAAACCCCGAAGCTCCGGTTACCAGTGCGGGCCTCATAAAGGCGGGGGCCCGGAGGCTGGTAAGAAAACGGACCAGGGAGCATTCGCAGCCTCGCGAATCGTTCCTCCCTCTGACTTGGTGGACACCCGAAACGCGTCGAGAGGAGTCTCGAAGCGGCAAACAGGAGTGTTTGCGCCACGGCTGCTTGCGAGCCGCCCCCAGTCCCCCGGGCCCCCCGTTATCTCAAGGTCCATGCCAGCATCTTAAGATTGTCCGCAAGGCCGACGTTAATGCCCAGGGCGGCGGAAGGCTCGAAGCCGCAGTGCACCATGCAATGCTCGCAACGCGGATCGTTGCCTTGCCCGTAGCTCTCCCACGGCGTCTCGGTCATGAGACCTTCGAACGTCTTGTAATGGCCGTCGGTGATGAGGTAGCAGGGACCCTTCCAGCCTTTGATGTTGTATGTCGGATTGCCCCACGCGGTGCACGGCATCTCGTGCTTGCCCTTGAGGAAATCGAGGTAGACCGGGGTCTGCCGGATCGGATACTTCTTCGCTAACCGGTCAATGTCCTTGAACTTCTCGTGAACATCCTCGCGGGTCAGGAAGATTTCGCGGTCGTTGACCGCCGAATAGCCGTAAGCCGGTGCGATCTGATGTCCGTCCACACCCAGCGTGGCGAGGTACTCGAACAACTCTTCCACCTCGCGCATATCGGTCTCTTTGTAGACCGTGGTGTTGGTGCAGACCATGAAACCCGCGGCCTTGGCCAACTTGACGCCCTCGATGGCTTCGCGGAAGACGCCTTCTTTTTCCACGGCGATGTCGTGGTTCTTCTCCATCCCGTCCAGATGCACGTTGAAGTAGAAGCGCTTGTCCGGAGTGAACTCCTTGAGCCGCTTCTTGATGAACATGCCGTTGGTGCAGAGATAGATATGGCGGTTGCGCTCGAGAATTCCCGCGACCAATTCGCCGATCTGCGGGTACATCATCGGCTCGCCGCCGCAGATGGACACTACCGGCGCGCCGCACTCGTCCACCGCCGCCAGGCACTCTTCGAGCGGCACCCGCTCGGTGATGGTCGACTCGTACTCGCGGATGCGGCCGCAGCCGGTGCAAGTCAGATTACAGGCATGCAGCGGTTCCAGCATCAGCACGATCGGGAAGCGCTTGTTGATCATCGGATGGGGTTGGCGCTTCTCCCCGGTCTTGGGCGGCAGGATGCGAAACGGATTGGACGCATCGGCTGCCCGCACCACGTTCTTCTGCCATTCCGGACGCGGCCGCATCTTGTTCTTGATGATGTAGCCAGCCAGTTCGGCAGTCATCGACAGGGGAAATTTCATAGGCTATCCATTCGAAGTACGAGCTTTCACAAACGCAGACAGCGCGAGTAACGGGAAATAATCCTTATACAAATGGTAATTCAAATAGAAAACTTTGGGGAAACCGGTGCCGGTGGCCAGTTCCTCGGCCCAACTGCCATCGGGCCGCTGCGTCTCGAGCAGATACTCGATGCCATGCTGCACGCTGAGGCTGTTGGGATCGCCGCCCGCTATCAGGCCCAGGATCGCCCAGGCAGTTTGCGACGGGGTGCTCGGAGCCGCGGTAAAAGTTCCGTTATCGTAACTGGCGCAGCTTTCGCCCCAGCCGCCATCGGCATTCTGAATGGACCGCAACCACTCACCGGCACGCAGAATGTGGGCCTCGCGATCGCTCTCACCCGACGCTGCCAGTCCGCGGAGCGCGAAGCAGGTGCCGTAGATGTACGCGACACCCCAGCGCCCGTACCAGCTTCCGTCCGATTCCTGATGCCGCACCAGCCAGTCGACGCCGCGGCGGACCGCGCGATGACTACTCTCAACTCCGTGGGCCGCCAGCGCTTCCAAGACCCGGCCCGTGATGTCAGGGCAAGTCGGATCGAGCATGGCGTTGTGATCGGCGAAGGGAACCTTGTTCAGGAACTCCCAATTGTTGTCGGCATCGAATGCAGCCCAACCGCCATCGCTCGATTGCATTGCCAGTAGCCAGTCGAGACCGCGTTTGTGGCAAGCTTTCTGCGCCGCGGGGTTCGATCCCGTGGTGGCGCTCAGAGCAAGCATCACCATGGCAGTGTCGTCGATATCGGGATAGTGCTCGTTGTTGTAGAAGAACGCCCAACCCGACGCCTCGGTGCGCGGGCGCTTGACCGACCACTCGGCCTTGCGGCGAATCTCGCGGGCGAGTAGCCAATCCGCCGAATTCCGCAGCGCGGGACTCTTCCGATCGGACTGCGCCAGCGCGTAAGCTCCGATTGCCGTGTCCCACACGGGCGAGAAGCAGGGCTGGAAGAAGAAGCGCTCGCCGTCATCGACCATCAGTTCATCGAACTCGCGGAGGGCTCGAACACGGGTCGGGTCATCCGAGTCAACCCCCAGAGCGTCCAATGCCATGATCGAGTACATCATCGGCGGATAGATTGCACCCAACCCATCGGAGTGGTCCATGCGCTCGATCATCCACTCACGCGCCTTGGCAATCGCCTTTTTGCGAATCGACTGGCTGCCGTTGCGTTCCCACCACTTCAAGAGCCGGTCGGTACCCAGGAAGACGTTGTGCCACGTAAACCACCGCGCGTCCTTTTGAAACTCGGGACTCACGCCGGGAAGCCAGATCTCCTCCAGATTGAATCCTGCGGGCACCGGGCGCCGTGGGTTGGCCGCGTGTACTATTGCCAACGACACCACGATCGCGCGCGTCCACGCCGACATCTGGTACAGGAAATCAAACGGCAGCAGTACGACCTCGGGCGGGATGCTGGGGCAGTATTGCCGCGGATACTGGTCGAACAGGCTGAGATTGACCTTTACGTAGCTGTTGGCCGCCTGAATTCCGCCGAGTTCGAGGATCCGGTCGCGCAGACGAATCATGCGCGGGTCAGCCGCCTCCAATCCCGCCAGTTTCAGCGCGAAATACGCCTTGACCGACGCGTTGACTTCAGACGGTCCCTTGACGTAGATATTAAAGCCGCCGTCCGGAAGCTGGCGATTGAGGATGGAGCGTGCGGCCTTGTCGATGAAAGGCCGGCTCCGCGGCGACCACACTCCGTCTACTGGCGGATAGAGCCAGAGTTGGAAAAGAATGTAGTCCGATTCGAGCGTGGTGTCGGCGGTAAGCTCCGCACACCAATGACCGTCGCGTTTCTGAAGATTCGCGAGATAGTTTGCCGCACGGCGTTTAGCCTGTTCAGCGGCGGACTCCAGGGTGTTTCGGACTTGTAGGGGAGCGCTCATCGAATCGATATGGTCAGCTCGGCGGGTAGCGAGAACCGCACGTCTTCATCCACCAGTTCGATCTCTTCCATCTGGTGGAAGCCAAGGTCGCGAAGGAATTCGATTAGTTCCTGAACCAGGTGCTCGGGCGCCGAAGCGCCGGCGGTCACCCCAACATTGCGGACGCCATCCAGCCAGCCTGCATCCACATCACTTCGATCATTTACCAGGTACGAACGTATGCCGAAATTGTCGCCCACTTCCACCAGGCGCTTGGAATTGGAGCTGTTTTGCGAGCCCACTACTAACAACAGTTCCACGTGATCGGATATGGCTTTCACCGCCATCTGCCGGTTCTCGGTGGCGTAGCAGATGTCCTGCGCCGGAGGACCTTCCACAAAAGGAAAGCGTTCCTTCAACCGGGTGACGATGTCACGAGTCTCATCCAGGCTTAGTGTAGTCTGGGTCAGATACCGGACACGCGTGGGATCGGGTACTTCCAGACCGTCCACATCTTCCACGGTCTCCACCAGGAAGCTGCGGTCGGGCACCTCACCGAGAGTACCAATGACTTCGTCGTGGTCCTTGTGTCCGATCAGGACGATGCTGTAACCGTCACGAGCGAACCTCACTGCCTCCAGGTGTACTTTCGTCACCAGCGGGCAGGTGGCATCGATCACATCCAATTGACGGTCGCGGGCCTGTTTGCGTACCGAAGGGGCGACGCCGTGGGCGCTGAAAATCGCGCGGCCGCCGGTAGGCACCTCATCCAACTCTTCGACGAAGACGGCACCGGCTTCTCGCAATTCGTCCACTACGTGCTTATTGTGGACAATCTCCTTGCGGACGTATACCGGAGGTCCATAGAGGTCGAGAGCGATCTTGACTACATCGATTGCCCTGACCACTCCGGCGCAAAATCCGCGCGGCTTAAGCAGAAAAATCTTTTTGTCCGCCCCAAGATTAGGTGCGAAAAGCTTAAGAGGCATAGAGGAGAATGTTTACGATTATAGCAGGCAAGCAAGTCAGGTGCCACCGGAAAAACCGTGAAGGGTAAGCATTTGTCCCCCGCAGGTGCCCGGAATTGGGCACAAATGCGAATTGAAAATCACGCTTCCCCTGTCGATTTCCCACTCGCCGATTCGACACACCAGCGGAAGGAGAAAGAATGACGGGCTACGCCGATGTCAATGGATTGCGGCTGTATTACGAAGCTAGTGGCGTCGGAGAGCCCCTGATCCTGCTGCACGGCGGGCTGGGTTCAACGGCAATGTCGAGCGAAATCCGGCCATTGCTCGCCGAGGGGCGGCGCGTCATTGCCGTGGATTTGCAGGGGCACGGAAGGACAGCCGATGTCGAGCGGCCGATCAGCTACCTGACGATGGCTGACGACATTTCGACATTGATCGGGCACCTGCGGCTCGAAAAGGCGGATGTGATGGGGTATTCGTTGGGCGCGGGTGTGGCATTGCGGCTTGCGATTCAGCATCCTTCACTGGTTCGGAAACTGGTGATCGTCTCGACACCTTTCCGACGGGACGGGTGGTATCCCGAGATACTGGATGCGATCTCACAGATGGATGAACGGGCGGCCGAGCGCATGATGCATAGTCCCCTTTATCAGCAGTACGCCCGGGTGGCGCCGCATCCCGAAAAGTGGCCGGTGCTGGTGACTAAACTGCGCGACATGCTGGGGAAAGATTACGACTGGTCGGCAGAGGTTGCGGCCATCCGGCTTCCAGTGTTGCTCGCCTTTGCCGACGCCGATTCGATTCATCCGGAGCACATTGTGGAATTCTTCGAACTTCTGGGTGGCGGGCAACGGGATGGCGGATGGGACGGATCGGGAAGGCCCGCATCCCGGCTGGCGATTCTGCCGGGGCTCACGCACTACAACATCATCTCGTCGCGGGCTTTGGTGGAAGCGGTCAGGGCGTTCCTGGAAGCGACGTAACTGGATTTCAGATCAATTCGTTCGATTTTAAATAAAAAGGAGATTAAAAGCCGTGAGATTCATGATGATCGTAAAAGCGAGCAAAGATTCCGAAGCCGGCATCATGCCGAGCGAGGAACTATTGAACGAAATGAGTAAATATAACGAGGAATTAATGAAGGCCGGTGTGCTTGTAGACGCCACCGGCTTGCAGCCGAGTTCCAAGGGGGCTCGGATCGTGTTTTCCGGCGGTAAGAAGACCGTGATCGATGGCCCTTTCACCGAGACCAAGGAACTCATCGCCGGGTATTGGATCATCAAAGTGAACTCGAGGGCGGAAGCGATGGAGTGGGCGATGCGCGCGCCGGCGCCGCACCCTGGCGGCAACGGCGAAATCGAAGTTCGCCCGTATTTTGAGTTAGAAGACTTCGCACCTTGCGAGGCTGTGGAACGTGCCAAGGAGTTGAGCAAGAAGCTGAAGTGAGCTGGTAGACACTTAAGTACACCGTTTCAGAAATGCAGTCGCGTAATTTGCCATAGAACACTCCCTTACGGTCGCGGCTCGTAAGCTACGCACGGCGCGATGGGTGCGCTTGCGACCGCGCGCGTAAGGAAGCGGTGACCAATCATGACGCAGTGGCGCTCGTTGCCTACGCTCGGCGCGATATGCGCTTGCGAGCCGCGCGCGTGAGCAAGCGGTGACCAATCATGACGCTGTGGCGCTCCCTCACGGTCGCGGCTCGTTGCCTACGCTCGGCGCGATGGGTGCGCTTGCGACCGCGCGCGTAAGCAAGCGGTGACCAATCATGACGCAGTGGCGCTCGTTGCCTACGCTCGGCGCGATATGCGCTTGCGAGCCGCGCGCGTGAGCAAGCGATGACCAATCATGACGCAGTGGCGCTCCCTCACGGTCGCGGCTCGTTGCCTGCGCACGGCACGATGGGTGCGCTTGCGAGCCGCGCGCGTAAGCAAGCGGTGGCCAATCATGACGCAGTGGCGCTCGTTGCCTGCGCACGGCACGATGTGCGCTTGCGACCGCGCGCGTGAGCAAGCGGTGACCAATCATGACGCAGTGGCGCTCGTTGCCTACGCTCGCACGATATACGCTTGCGAGCCGCGCGCGTGAGCAAGCGATGTGTCGATAAACCGGCGGACTTCTGAAACCACGTGCTTAGCGAGCAGGGTGGGGCGCTTTTCAGTCTGTCCCACCTCAGTCCGGATATGGCAGACTGAATTCATGTTGCAGTGGATCGAGACGCAAGTGGAAAACGGGCCGAACCTTGTGCTGGCGGCTGGTTCAGCAGGGATTCGTATCATTGCTTTCGCCCCGTTCCGGGCCCCTGATGGCGCTCAACGCGCCACCGCGCCGGTGCCGATTTTCACCGAGACGGTGCGCCAGCTGGAAGCCTACTTCCGCGGCGAACTACGCGAGTTTGATCTGCCGCTCGACATACAGGGCACCGATTTTCAGACCCGGGTGTGGCGCCAATTGCTCACCATCCCTTACGGACAGACTCGCAGCTACACTCAGATCGCGCAAGCCATCGGCTCGGCCAACGCGGTACGTGCAGTCGGGGCGGCGAATGGTGCCAATCCGATTGCCATTGTGGTGCCGTGCCACCGCGTGATCGGCGCCAGCGGCAAGCTGGTGGGCTACGGAGGCGGACTGCCACTCAAGAAGAAATTGCTGGCGTTGGAGGGCGTGATCCCCGCTAGTCTGGAGATGGCCGGGCCGCGATAGGTGGCGAACTTCCTCCAGGCCGAGGTCGTCAGCAAGCATTTCGGCGGGGTGGCGGCACTCCGCGGCGCACGATTCACACTCCGGCCGGGCGAAGTCCACGCACTCATCGGCGAAAACGGTGCGGGTAAAAGCACACTTGCGAAGATCCTCGCCGGGGCGGTGCGACCGGACCACGCCGCGATCACACTCAACGATCGGCCCGTCACCATCGCGACTCCACTCGACGCGCAACGCCTGGGAATCGGCATCATCTACCAGGAGCTGGATCTCTTTCCGCATCTGACCGTGGGTGAGAACATGGCGATCGCGAATCTGAGGCTTGCCGAAGGCCATCTGGTTCGCCCTCGCCGCCTCGCAGCGTTCTGCCGGCCTTACCTCGACCAGGTAGGCCTGACCTGCAGTCTCCGCCAGATGGCCGGCTCGCTCCCGATCGGCCAGTTGCAACTGCTGGCGATTGCCCGCGCTCTCAGCATGGACGCGCGAATCCTCATCATGGACGAGCCGACCAGTTCGCTCTCGGATGACGCCGTCGATCGCCTCTTCAGCCTTATCCGCGAATTGCGGACGCGCGGTGTCTCGACTGTGTACGTTTCGCACAAAATGGACGAACTCTTCCGTATTTGTGATCGCGCGACGGTCTTGCGAGATGGCGAGACTGTCCAGACCGTCGAGATCGCGACCACCAGCCCCGCCGAGATCGTCCGTCTGATGGTAGGCCGTGATCTGCAGATCTCCGAGCGGCCCGAGCATCGCGAAAGTGGAGAGGTCTTGCTCCGGGTAGAGCGGCTCTCGACCGCCAAGCTGAAGTCCGTCTCGTTCGAACTACGCCGCGGCGAGGTGTTAGGGGTGGCCGGACTGGTGGGAGCAGGGCGCAGCGAGTTAGGCGCAGCGCTCTTCGGACTCGACCCGATCAGGGGCGGGACGATCCACCGTGACGGCAGGCCGATCCTGCCGCGCTCCCCGCACCAGGCGATGCGCCACGGAATTGGCCTGACGCCCGAGGATCGGCGCGGGGAAGGGCTGATGATGAGCATGAGCGTGCTGGAGAACGGTACCATGACGGTGCTCCGCCGCATGCAATCGTGGGGATTCCTGCGGCATGTGCGCGAGAGGGAGGCGCTCGCCTCGATCGCAGGACGTCTCAGGCTGAACTGCCCGTCCGTTGCGGCCGAAGTCGCCACGCTGAGCGGCGGCAATCAGCAGAAGGTGCTGCTGGCCCGGTGGCTGCTGCTCGACCCCGAGGTGCTGTTTCTCGATGACCCGACACGCGGGATCGATGTCGGGGCCAAGCAGGACATCTATCGCATCATCGACAGCCTCGCGGCGGGTGGTAAGGGGGTGATCCTGGTCAGTTCGGAACTTCCGGAACTGCTTCGCTGCTCGGATCGCATCCTGGTGTTGCGCGACGGAAGCGTTACCGCGGTATTGGATGGCCGCGAAGCCACGCAGGAGAAGATCATGGCAGCGGCCACTCATTCGCCGGCTTCCGGGGACGCTGCATGATGGAGGTCCTTCGCCGGTTTCAGAGCTTCGCCGCGTTGTTGGGGATTGTGGTGTTGGCGATTCTAGTGAGCCCGTCGGCCTCCGATGGCTCCCGCATCTTCCTGCAGGCCGGCAACCTCACTGATATCCTGCGGCAGATCTCGTTGATTGGAATCATCTCGCTGGCGATGACATTCGTCATCCTGACGGGTGGAATCGACCTGAGCGTGGGCAGCATTCTGGCGCTGTCTACGACGTTGGTAGCGATGGGGCTGACGCGCGCGTGGCAAAGTGCCGCGTACGGGAGCCATATTCTGTGGGCCATCGTCGCGGCAGTGGCTGCATGCACGCTCGCGGGGGCTCTGAATGGAGTGGTGATCGCGTCGCTGCGTATTCAGCCTTTCGTGGTGACGCTGGCGTCGATGATCGGCGTCCGCGGGCTGGCGAAGTGGCTGTCTAAGAATGAGAACATCGACATCGGTTTCGGTCACGATGTTGCCGCCCGGTTCGCCTCCATCTTTCGCGAGAAGGCGCTGGTGATCGGGTCATACGCCTGCGCCGCCGCCGTGTTCTGGGTGCTCCTGGGACGCACCGTCTTCGGCCGCCACGTCCGCGCCATCGGCGACAACGAAAAGGCGGCTGTGTATGCCGGATTGCCGATCGTGAGGACGCGCGTGTGGGTGTATGCTCTGTCAGGTTTGCTTTCGGGGTTCGCCGGTGTGCTGTACGCTGCTGAAAATCACCAGGGCAATCCGAATGCGGGTATGGCGTACGAACTCGATGCCATCGCCGCAGTGGTGATCGGCGGCACGCGGCTTTCCGGCGGCAAAGGGTCGATTTCGGGCACCATCGTGGGGACCCTGATCATGGGGGTGCTGACGAATCTGCTGCGTCTGAACAATGTGGACAGCAACGTAGAGATGATGATCAAAGCCGTGATTATCGTGTTGGCGGTGGCAGTGCAGCACGCCGGAAGTGGAAACTCCTGATCCGAGCCGAATGAGCGACCCGGTGGGAGCCATTCCAGAAGCACGATGCGCGTTGCCAGCAGAAGGGTTACTCCCCTCGGAGGATTTCCATTGGATCCACCGAAGCTGCGCGACGCGCGGGAAGGTAAGTGGCAGCCATCGCGGCGGCCAGCAGCGCTGTAGCAGCAGCACCATAAGTGGCGGGGTCGAACCAGGTCACGCCGAATAGCAACGAGGACATCAGGCGTAAGAAAGATGCCGCGGCAGCCAGCCCCAAGGTTATGCCGGCGCATGCCAGCAATAATCCCCGGAGCAGAAATATCCGTTTCACGGCAGCCGCGGGCGCGCCAAGCGCCATGCGGATGCCAACCTCGCGCCTTCGCTGCTCGACCGTGTATGCGATCACTCCGTAGACCCCTATTACGCCCAACACAAGGGCCATGCCTCCGGCAATCGCCAGCATGACCAGGGCAAAAGAAGTCTGCGCCATGGAGTCTCCATAAATCTCCTGGAGCGTGCGAGGGCGGACAACGGGCGAAGTGGGACTTACCGCAGCGACGACTTGCCGGACCTGTTTTAGGAAGGCTTCCGTCCCAGCGGCGTGGCTGCGGACGGCGAACGCTACATTCCGCTGAACATTCAACGGCGCTCCGTTGAAATTTGCGGTTGCAAACAGCCAATACACGATAGGAGGCGGCTGCTTTTGGATGCCATCATCGTGGACGTTCTCGACCACTCCGACGACCTCGCGCCACCGGATCTCGTTGCCCATCTCGCGTATCCGTTTGCCGACCGCGGCCGTGGAAGAACCCCAAAGCTCCCGGGCAAGGTTCTCGGAAACCAGGACAACTGAGCGATGGTTGTAGATATCGTCCCAAACGAGATCGCGTCCAGCGATCGTGCGGGTTCCGGTGGCTGCCAGGAATCCGGGCGACACAAATTTGAAGGTTCGGACCGGCGGGTTCGTCCCGGGTTCGGTGCTGCTGTTTTCTGCGAGAATCGGGTTCAGGTTCTTGGTATCGTCCATGGGGAGAGAATTCGCGAGACCTGCCGCTGATACGCCGGGAATCGCCGCAAGGTCTTTGATGATTTCACTCCATATTTGAACCACACGTTCCGGTTGCGCTACTTGGGATCCAGGAATTGCGAGGCTGAAGACCTGAACCTGCTCGGGGTTTGTGAAACCCGGCCGCACCTTACGGGTCTCCTGGAAGGTGCGCAGCATCAAGCCCGACATCACCAGAAGAACCAGTGCGAGCGAGATCTGCCCTGCGAGCAGGACGTTTTGCGCACGATGGCGGTCGCGGCTCGTACCGGCGGAACGGCCTGCCAGGCGCAACGCCGGGCCCAGGTGGGAACCCGCGAATTTCAAAGCAGGAAGCAGCCCAAACAGCAAACACGAAAGGAGCGATGCGGCCAGGGCGAATAGCAGGACCGAAGCATCGATGGAAATCTCCTGAAGTCGAGGCAGGTCTCGTGGATTCATCAAGCGCAACAGACGGATCCCGCGATATGCAAGGCCTAGTCCGAATAAGCCCCCTGCCGCACCTAACAAGAGGCTTTCCGCGAGCGACTCCTGCGCGATCTGCGCTCGACCGGCGCCAAGGGCCATTCGGACGCCGCGTTCGTGCTGACGGGATTCCGCTCTGACTAATAAAAGGTTGGCAACGTTAGCACAGGCGATCAGCAGGATGAGTCCGACAGCGCCCATAACCAACCACAGAGATTTTCCGATATCTCCGACAACATCATCTTTCAACGGACGAAGCGCCGGGCTGAAGCGCGCCTTCTCAAACACTTCCCTACCGAATCGAGCATTGGGGCCAGGCCAACTTTGGAGCCAGATGGGCAGCATGCGGGCAACGTCCGAGTTGGCTTGGGCAAGGCTAACACCGGGCTTGAGACGGGCGATTCCCAGGAAACCCAAGTCTCCCAGATGCAGTCGATTCCGGTCGAGCCGCAGGGGGATGAAGAGGTCCGGGTCCTGGCCCATTAAACGGAAAAAGGACGGCGGCATCACGCCGATAATCTGACGTGGCCTTGAATCGACCGTGATGGCGCGGCCGACTATATTCGGGTCACCTCCAAACTGCCTCTGCCAGTAGCCGTAACTCAACAGGACGACTTCCGGCGAACCCTCCGTGTCCTCTTCCTGTGACAGCCAACGCCCGGTGAGAGGAGGGACGTTGAGCGCCTGGAGGGTGCCGAAAGTGATCAGCAGCGCCCGTACCCGCTGGGGCTCGGCGAGGTCCGTCACCGTCGCGGCGTCAGGGGACCATCCTCCGATGGATTGAAAAACACGGCCCTCTTCACGGTATGTGAACAGCATGGAAGGCGACATGCCGACGGGCGTCTCGAAGCCCATGCCCGGAGCAAAGTGCGAGACGCTCAGAAGCTGATCGGCAGCTGGATAAGGCAACGGCTTGATCAGGACGCCGTTCACGACGGAGAAGATCGCCGTGGTGGCGCCGATGCCCAGGGCCAGCGTCAGGGTGGCAGCGGCCGTGAACACGGGTTCGCGACGGAGGGTGCGGCACCAATAGCGTAGCGCCGTCGAGAGTGATTCGAGGATGGGTATCGTGTTCATGTAGTAGATCTCCTCTCGAAGGAGGGTGCGGTTGCCCAATTTCCTGCGGGCTGCAGCGCGAGCGGCATCCGGGTTCATGCCTCGCGCGACGTACTCGCTGGTAGTGATTTCCAGATAGGATTCGAGCTCCTGCCGCAGGTCGGCATCGGCTTGCTCCCGCTTGAAGAACCTCTGCCAGTTCATTCGTTGTGCTCCGTGGCCGGATTCAAGATGCGGCCGATCGCCCGCACAACCTGCTCCCAGCGGGAGGTCTGCGATGCCAATTGCTTGCGGCCCTCTGCTGTCAAGCGGTAGTACTTCGCTTTGCGGTTATTCTCGGATGTCCCCCAGAAAGAGGCGATCCAGCCGCGGTTATCCAGCCGGTGCAACGCCGGATAGAGGGAACCGTGCTCCACTTGCAGCACCTCCTCCGAGCGCCTCTCGATCGCGTGAGCGATCGTCTGTCCATGAGCGGGGCCTAAGGCCAGGGTTTGGAGGATCAGCATGTCCAGGGTTCCCTGGAGCATTTCGAATTGCAGGGGCGATTCGCGTCTTGGCATGATCTTGTGTCGGTGATCGACTAGAGCTGTATATCAATATACCCGAAGAAATACCGCTCGTCACGCAATCTCCGTAAAGATCATCAACCACGTAATATAAGGCACGATCGGGAGTTGGGGTGAGGGTTGGGGAAGTCGGAGTTCTGCTGCCCCGAGCGGGCTGGGGTTGATCTGGTTCCACGGCGAAACTGCGCGAAACCACGCCTGAATGCCCGGACGAGGCGGAAGCTACAGCCAGCGAGTAGCCAGGCCGGGGTCGATTTCAGGTAACCTCGTGCGGCCAATCCGGAGCTAATGCCGCAGCCATTTTCCGGCGCTGCAACGATTACTTACTGACTTCGCTTCCCCTTACTGTCCCTCCCGGCCTGGGGAATGCCAAGGTAAACGCACGCATCCGCCATCTGTCCGAGAGTAAGCAGGCTGCCCGCGAATGCGCTGCGACAACCGCCAGGCCCAACGCAGCTAAAAATACCACCGCCCAGGTACTCTTCCGCGGTAAAATCCCGAAACGGTGGCCGCTGAAGAGGTATCAGCACGGGCCGAATCTGCGTCTTTAGCGCGCTCTCAAACTTACGATAGTCGGGATTCCGCAAGCTGACACCCGGCGGCGGAGGATCGAGTTCACCACCGATCGGAATCACCGTATAGATTCGCCCCGGGTGTGCCTTTTCGAGCGTTCTCGCCAAGTCCGCGCTTGTACCAAAGGTGGCGGGCGCATCCCGGTAGAAGTGAGCGGCGCCGTAGATCACGAGGGCCTTCCCGTGCTTCGAGAGGACCTGCTCCTCAAGAACTGCGACGGCGGCGGTTTCGCGGTCTCGCTGGTCTGTTGGTCCGGGGTCGCCCCCGAACACGCGAATTCGCGCATCGGCAGGCAACCTCGAGTTGACATCACGAACGGCCGTGAAAAAGTCCGCGTAAATTGGAGAGTCCCAGACTCCGTTGGATGTGGTCTTCCAGACCCGCTCCAGTTGGGCTCTGGATACGTTCTCGCCTCGGATGTAGCGATCAAGGGTCGGCTGCGCTGTGGTGCTTCCGAACTCTACTACGATGGACCGCACCTTTTTAGCGAAATCGGGATGGCGAACCAGAGCGATTCGTAGTTCGGAATCCGCTCTCCGCCCGTGTGCCTCGCCTAGCGCGACAATATCGGCCTGGTCGAACACAGAAATCAGGGCCTGGACAATCCAGTCAATACCGGCGGCTTCGTCCGGCAGGCGAAAGCTCGGCCGTTCCGCCGTTTTGGGCATCTGAGCATGAAAAATGGACTCGTTCGTGAGGCCAACCATGAGCACGGCGGCCCTGGCGACGGTGATCGCTCCGACGATTCGCAGCACCGCCTTCCTTGCGGCAGAGGATCGGAACGACATGGCGGGCTCCTTTGCGCCTTGGACGAGCACCTCGGTGCAAGGTTAGTCTAGAATATGACGATCCACGTAATCATCGCGCTGGCCGTGGCGGTACTGCACGCCGGAGAATAGAAATTCAATGATGCAGAGAACCGTGATGGCCGCATGCCTGTCGGCGGCCTTGCTCGCCTCGTGTGGCAGCGGAGGAAAGAAGCAACTGGTAGTGGCCTTCAGCCAGGCGAACAATGCGGAGCCGTATCGGGCCGCGCAGAATGCCCTGATGGAGAAGCTGTTCGCGCAGTATCCGGACGTCAAGCTGGTAATCTCCGACGGGCAGCAGGACAACAGCAAGCAAGTCGCCCAGGTGGAAACCTTCATCCGCCAGAAGCCCGACCTGCTGGTTGTCGCCCCCAACGAAAGAGCGGCGCTGACCGCGGTGATGGGCCAGGCGATGGAAGCGAAAATTCCCGTGATCTGCCTGGAGCGAGACATCCTGCAGCCCAATTACACCTCGTACATTCACAGCGACAATACCGCGATCGGACGGCTGGCCGGCAAGTTCATTGTCGATCAGCTCACCAAGAGGTACGGCAAGCCCAAGGGCAATATCGTGGCGATGCGCGGCCTTTTGGGAGTGGAGGGGGAGATCAATCGCGACCGCGGCGCCAAAGAGATTTTCGACCAATACCCCGACATCAAGATTGTGGCCGATCCGGTGGCCGACTGGATTCAGGCCAAAGCGAAAGATCGCATGACCGAGGTCCTGCGGGCGGAGCCGAAGATCGATGTCGTGTATGGGCATAACGATCCGATGGCGATCGGCGCATACCTGGCGGCGAAGGAACTGGGCCGCGAGAAAGAGATGATCTTCGTTGGAGTAGACGGACTGGGCGGCGAAGCAGGCGGCATCAAGAAGGTGATGGACGGTATTCTGGCCGCCACATTTGTCTATCCGCTATGCGTAGACAAGGCTGTGGAGGTGGCGAATCGGATCCTGCACGAACCCGGCTTTCCGCCCGACCGCGATTACGTGCTGGATTCGATCATGGTGACTCCCGAGAACGCCGCCGAGATGTACCAGAAGTTCACTGTAGTTCTCCGATAGTGCAGAATAGAAGGCCCATCGAAAAGCCTCAGGAGGAGTCTCGATGCGGCAAAAAGGAGTGGTCTTGGCTGCTTCGCCGCCATGGGATTCCGATGAAAGCGGAGCGTTCGTCGGGCAGATCCGCTCGGCCATGGGGACACGCCGCGAACCCCCAATCCCCAACCCCTGCTTTCAAGGGTGTGTGCGCCACCTCCCTACCCGATTCCCAGATCGTCGATGCGCTCGAGAGGCGTGCCGCAGACGCGACAGATCACGGCATGACAATCGCCGCACACCAGCGGATCCGGCACCGCCTTGGCGCACGTGGGACAGTAGAATTCGGATGCTGGCTCTGGCATATCCCTTCGAAACGTGAAGTAAGGGCAGATCGGGATCTGCCCCACCCGCTCTCGTCTTACTTCGCGCCTTCGATCTTCTCGACCGTGATCGTCTTCGTCTTATCGTCCACGGTTCCAGTCACCGTCGCCTTTTTTCCGGCGTACTTGGCGGGCGCCTTCTGGTCGCTCAGCATGTAGCTTTCCTTGCCGTCATACAGCATGTACTTGCCCTTCATGCTCTTGATGCACTCGTCGACGCACTTGACGTCGTCGCCCATGTTCATGTCTTTGTGATTCCCGGTTTTGCACATGTCATCGGTGATGACGCCGGTGATTTTCTGCGCGGCCGAGGCCGAAAACGCCAGCGCGGCCGATGCGATGAGGATGACGATCTGCTTTCTCATTGGATTCTCCCGTTCTTCTTTTCGATGCGGAGCCAAAGCTCGTTGTAGCCGGCTTCCGCGAGTGGTTGCTTCAACTGAAAATGAAAATCCTTCTCCAGCGTGGTAATGGTGAGGTCGAATCGGCTGGAACTGCTGATGTTCTCGATGTCGATATAGCGCCAGGTGCGCGATTCCTCAGCCTTCGGAGTGGAATACACCACCGCCCCATCTTGAAAGGCGAGCGTGCCTTCGGAACCGGTAATATGGCCCAGATGCTTCACGGGCACGGTCAGTGCGGCGCCCGCGCCCGGGGGTGTCCCGAGCATCGCCACAAGCCGTTGATCCATACGCTCCCTCAAAATTGCGTAGACCTCATCCGCCGGAATCGTTCCCGTGAACTGGTATCCCTCGTCCGCACCCAGTCTGAGTTTCTTGTCCCTATATGTCAGTATATGAATACTTCGGGGGCTCAACTGAAATTCCTGGATGTCCTGAATCTTCCAGCTCCAGACGTGCCCCTTCGTACCTGTGAAGGAGACGCCCTCGCGATTCACCAGAAAGACGCCATTGCAGGCGTGCTGCAAAGCATGATGCCGTACTGTGAACTGCGCGTCTGCCGCGGCAGCGCACGCCACCGCTACGATGAGACAGCCTGCCGCTTTACCGATTGCCATTTCCAAACCTCATAAATCGCCGGATAGACTACCAACTCCAGCAGGAACGAAGTGAAAATCCCGCCGATCATCGGGGCGGCGATCCGTTTCATCACGTCCGCTCCGGCGCTCGTGGACCACATGATCGGCGCTAGGCCCACGAACATCGTCGCCACCGTCATCACTTTCGGCCGGATGCGCTTCACCGCGCCCTGCACGATCGCCTCACGCAGGTCGGTGAGGGTGTGCATTCTGCCGATCAGGCGCCGTTCCTCAAAGGCCAGGTCGAGATACAGCAGCATGAAGACGCCGGTCTCGGCATCCACCCCCATCAGCGCAATCAGCCCCACCCACACTCCGATACTCATGTTGTAGCCGAGCAGGTGCAGCAGCCAGATCGCACCCACCGCGGAAAAAGGAACCGCCAGCAGGATCATCACCGTCTTGCCCGCGGACCTGGTATTGAGGTAGAGCAGGAGGAAGATCAAGAACAAGGTGAGCGGCAGGACGAGCTTTAGCCGTTCGCGCACCCTCTCCATGGCCTCGAATTGCCCACTCCACGACAGTGTGTAGCCCACCGGCAATCGCACGTTCTCGCTCACCACCCGCCTGGCCTCGGCCACGTAGCTCCCCACGTCGCGCCCGGCGACATCCACATACACGTAGCCGCTGCGCATCCCGTTTTCATTGCGGATCATCGAAGGGCCATTGGTGAGCTTGAGGGTCGCGATTTCTGCGAGCGGAACCTGCAGCTTGCCGTCCATCGCGGGCACGAGCGCTCGCCCCAGGCGATTGAGCGAACTCCGCGAGTCGCGGTAGTAGCGCACGTTGATGGGATAGCGTTCGATGCCTTCGATCGCGGTGCTGACGTTGTCCCCGCCGATGGCGTTCATCACCACCATCTGGGCATCGTCCACACTCAGGCCGTAGCGGGCCAGCCGATCGCGCTTGAGATCGAAATCCAGGAAGTAGCCGCCACCCACTCTTTCCGCGAAGGCGCTGCGCGTCCCGGCCACCGCCGGTAGCACGCGCTCGATCTGCGTGCCGATGCGTTCGATCACTCGTAGATCGGCCCCGTGGATCTTAATGCCGACCGGCGTGCGGACGCCCGTGGTCAGCATGTCGATGCGGTTTTTAATGGGCATCGTCCAGGCGTTGGAGACGCCCGGGATGCGCAGCGCCTGGTTCATTTTGGTAATGAGCTGTTCGGTGGAGATTCCGGCGCGCCATTGTGCCTTGGGCTTCAGCACGACGACGGTTTCCATCATCGAGAAGGGTGCGGGATCGGTAGACGTCTCGGCGCGCCCGGCTTTTCCCAGCACATGGTCTACTTCGGGAAATCGCATCAGGATGCGATCCTGGACCTGCATCAGCTTCTGAGCTTCAGCGATGGAAATGCCCGGCATCGTGGTTGGCATGAACAACAGCACGCCCTCATCGAGCGGCGGCATGAACTCCGAGCCGAGCTGCCGGTATACCGGCACGGTCGCCACGACCAGAGCGCAGGCGCCCAGAATGACGCCCCATTTCCATCGCAGGCACCATCCCACCACAGGCTCATACGCCCGCATCAACACACGGCTGATGGGATGCTTTTCCTCGGAGTGGATCCTGCCCACCAGCACGCCATTCAATAGCGACCCGAGCCATCGCGGGCGCAGCCGGAATCCCTCCTTGCGGAAAAACAGAATGCGCAGCGCCGGGTCGAGCGTGATGGCGAGCACCGCCGCCACGATCATGGAGAGGTTCTTGGTGTACGCCAGTGGCTTGAAAAGACGCCCCTCCTGCGCCTCCAGTGTCAGCACGGGAAGAAACGACACGGCGATCACCAACAGCGCGAAGAAGCTCGGTCCGCCGACCTCCTTCACCGCCTCTACAATGGCGTGCTGGTAGTCGCGGCGCGTCCAGCTTGGGTCGGCCTGCTCCAGTTTCTTATGCGTCTGCTCGACCACCACGATGGCGGCGTCCACCATGGCGCCGATGGCGATCGCGATCCCGCCCAGCGACATGATGTTGGCACTCATCCCCATCGCGCGCATCGGCACGAAGGCGATCAGGATCGCAATCGGAATCGTCAGGATGGGAATGACGGCGCTCGGAATGTGCCAGAGGAAGATGAGGATCACGCCGCCGACGACGGCCAGTTCTTCGAGCAGCGTGTGCTTCAGGTTGTCGATCGAGGCGAGAATCAGCTCCGAGCGGTCGTAGACGGTGACCACTTTGACACCCGGTGGAAGGCCGGGCTCGATCTCTTTGAGCCTGGTCTTCACGCGATCGATAACGGTGAGAGCGTTCTCGCCCTGCCGGATGACCACGATGCCGGAGACCGTTTCGCCCTGGCCGTTCAGATCGGCCACGCCGCGGCGAATGTCGGGGCCGAGCGATACGCTGCCGACATCGCGGATCAGGATGGGAACGCCGGAAGGACTAGCCCCCAGGGAGATGCTCTCCAGGTCGGCGGTGGAGCGTGCATATCCGCGGCCGCGCACCATGTACTCGCGGCCGGTAAACTCCACCAGCCGGCCACCCACGTCGTTATTCCCACCGCGCACCGCGGCCACCACTTTCGAGATCGGCACGCCATACGCGGCCAGCCGATTCGGGTCGACGTTTACCTGATACTGCCGCACGAATCCGCCGAGCGGCGCCACCTCCGCCACGCCGGGCACAGATTGCAACTGGTAGCGCAAAAACCAATCCTGCAGCGAACGCAATTCGGCGAGATTGTGGCGCGGCCCGCCTGGCGAGTCCACCAGCGCATACTGAAAAACCCAGCCGACACCGGTAGCATCCGGACCGAGTTCCGTTTTCACATCCTGCGGTAGCCGCGGCAGGATCTTCGACAAGTTCTCCAGCGTGCGCGAGCGCGCCCAGTAGAGGTCTGTGCCCTCGTCGAAGATGATGTAGACGTAAGAATAGCCGAAGTCCGAAAAGCCGCGTACGTCCTTCACCTTCGGCGCGCCCAGCATGGCGCTTACGATCGGGTAGGTCACCTGATCTTCCAGAATGTCGGGACTGCGGTCCCACCGCGAGTAGACGATTACCTGAGTGTCGCTGAGGTCGGGAATGGCGTCGAGCGGGATCGTCTTCATCGACCACCAGCCCGTCGCCGCCGCGGCCGTAACGAACAGCAGCACGAGGAAGCGATTGCGCGCGGAGAGTTCGATGATCCGGTTGATCATTTGAGCCGGCTTTCCGAATCGAGCAGGAAGTTGCCCGAGGTCACGATGCGATCGCCCGCCTGTAAACCGCTCAGGATCTCCACGCGGCTGTCCGTTTGCTCGCCGATCGTCACCGGCCGCGGTTCGAAAAATCCGTTGCCCCGGTCGACGAACACCGTCTGGCGGTCGCCGGAGTTCAGCACGGCGCTCGCGGGCACCACCAGTCGGCGCGTGCCTCCAGTCTGGAGTTCCACCTCCCCGAACATCTCGGGCTTGAGCAGGAATCCTGGATTTTCAAACTCTATCCGCACCTTGAGAGTGCGCGTGTTGGCGTCTACTTGCGGCAGGATATAGCTGACGCGCCCATGGAAACTGCGTCCGGGCAGGTAGGCCAGCGTCAAAGTGGCCGGCGTGTTCAGTTTGACATTTGCGGCTTCATATTCGAACACGTCGGCGATCACCCACACGTTGGAGAGGTCGGCTATCGTATACAGGGGCGTGTCGGGCGCAATGTGCTGCTTGGGATAGGCTCCGCGTTCTATCACGAAGCCCGAGATGGGCGAGTCCAAGGTCAGGTTCTGCAGCGTCTTGCCGGTAGTCGCAATTTCGTCAATCTGGCGGTCGGCGATGTCCCAAAGTTCCAGGCGCTTCCGGGCCGCTGCGACCAGATTCTCGGTGCTGGCCGCCATCTCGGGCATCGAGTTGTCGTGCATGAGATGTCGCGCCTTCATCGCCAGGAGGAATTCCTGCTGGGTGGCGAGCGCGTCGGGACTATAGACGGTGAGCAACGGATCGCCCTTACGCACAGCCTTCCCCGTGAAGTCCACGTATACGCGGTCGATCCAGCCTTCCAGCTTGCTCTGTACTTTGGCAATCTTAGTCTCGTCGAGCGTGACGCGTGCGGAGGCGCGAATCGATCCGCTCACCGTCTCGTATTTCGCGACGCCGTACTCCACGCCGATGAGTTGTTGCTTCTCTGGTGTGATTTCGACAGTGCCTGGCGGCAGCTTGCCCTCGGACTGTTTCTCTTCTCCCTGGTACACCGGCGTCAGTTTCATGCCGCAATCAGGCGCAGTGCCGGGCTGGTCCGACTTGTACCAGGGATGCATCGGGTCGACCCAATACAGCACCTTGCGTGCGGGCGCTCCCGTCGCGGCCGAGACGGGCTTGCCATACCAGCGGCCATATCCGAATCCGCCGGTAAAGGCGGCGGCGATCAGCAGAGTTGTTGCCAGCTTTTTCACTGCGGTCCCCTCTCTGCATCCGGCAGGGAGAAGCATGCATTCCCCTCGAGGCGCGCCAGGGCGACGTGGAACTGCATGACTTCCTCGTGGTACATCAACTCGTAATCCACCACGTTCATGAAATTCGAGAAGACCGCCAGGAAATCGAGCTTGCCAGTTTCGTAGCCTGACATCGACGATTCGAGCGCTAGTTGTGCTTCGGGAATCGCCGATTTCTGGTAGAGATCGATCAGTTTGCGGGCAGTCTCCGCGATGGCATAGTCCTCGCGGATGCGCGCCTCCAGCGCCACGTTCACGGCTTCGTAGTTGTGGCGCGATTGGCTGGTGGTGAACTCCTGCTCGGTAACCGCGGCGTGCTGCTTGCGCCAGATCCACGCGGGCAACTTGACGTCTACGCGGACCTGCCACATCGGCGGCATGCTGCCCTGGTTGAAGTACCCTCCCGAAACTGTGTAGTCCGGCAGGTAGTCCCTGCGTGCCAGGTTCGAGGCGGCTTCGTCTCTCTCCACCAATTTCTGCTCGCGGGCGACCGCAGGCCCGTGGATGCGTGCATTGGACAGCATTTCCTCCAACGTTGCGGGAAGTTCGCCGATTGCCATTTCCATGGGCACCTCGATATGCCTGCCCTGGCGCCGATTGAGCAGCGCGTTAATTTCGATTTCGCGCGCGGTCCTTTCCTGCTGGTATCGGAGAAGCTGCGCCTGGAAGATCGAGAACTGGGTCTGCATCTTGAAGATGTCCTGCTGCGCGGCGCGTCCTACCGAGTAGCGTGCCTCTGCGATGCGCAGCATATTGCGGAGTAGTTCCTGTTCTCGCACGATGAAGGCGGCGCCGGCGTTGGCGTGATGCAGTTCGTGATAGGCCTGTTTGAGACGCGAGGCGATGTCGAGCCGCACGGCAAGGTATTGCTGAAATTCGGCATCGGCTTCCTTCGATGCGATCTCCGTGCGCAACTGGCGCTTGCCGGGAAAGGGCATTTCCTGAGAGACCATCAGACCCACGTTGCTGGTAGCCGCGCGTCCGATGCCGGCGACGGGCCACGGTCCGCCATTTGAGGTGTAGCCCAATGAGATGGAGGGATCGGGTAGCGCGCCTGCCTGACTGGGACGCTGCCGCGCCGCCTCGTATTTCTTTTGCGCGGCCAGAATCTCGCGATTGCTTCGCAGCGCCTCATCCACGAGCGAAGCCAGCGGCTGCGCCCCTGCGAGCGCAGGCACCATGATGCATAAAATAAATTGAATTCTCATCTCCCTCTCCCTGGACAACGTGGCGCAAACACTCCTGTTTGCCGTCTCGACACTTCTGTCGGAGACTTTTCGGGTGGGCGCCAAACGCCGACGTTTTCGAAATGGGTCTAGATTCGCAGAGAGAGAGGATCAGGCGGGGCGTGCAGCAGCGGAACAGAAGAACTGTAGGGAAGAGCCTGGGTCCGGGTAACTGGATGCGGCATTGCGACTACATTGACTGCGGCTGGCGCCGGCGCAGCCTGTTGGCTTCGCTCGGCCTGCACAAAGTGGCGCAGCCCCTGAGTACTGCACTTTTCGGTAGCCGGTTTACCGTGATGGCAGCACCTGTGGGCGGGCTGGTAGGTATGCGGACAAGAGAAACAGTTTCCCCAAAAGAGCGCTGCGATCACCAATGCCGCCATCACGGAATTGAGTAGAATCCGCATCTGAAACTCCATTTTGCCATGGAATGCGGAATTCTTCAACAGATTTTCAGATAATTTTGCCCTTTTCTGCGAACCTTCAGGAAGCCGCGACTGTGCTAAGGTGGCCTGCGACCAGGCGCCATCCTCCCGGACGCTTGTGCCAGATGCGTGTGTAGCGCAGCGTCGCGCTTACTGGCGCGCCATCGATGATGGCCTCCGCGTTCATTCGAACACTCACTACCGACGTAGCTCCCAGATGCAACAACTGGCGATGGGTCGGGTCCATCCGGGTGATGCGTAACTGCCCCGAGCGGTGCAACTCCAGATCGTCGCTCTTGGTGGCGAGGGTTCCGTCGATATTGGTGAACACCAGTTGATCGTCGAGCAGGCGATCGAGCGCCGCGATATCGCCGGTGAGTTGGGCCTGCCGGAGTTCGGACTCGCAAGCCAGGATTTCATCATCTATCGTCATTCATCCTCCTTATGGCATCTGCGGACCGGCGCTCTCCAGCATCCTGGCGACCCATGCACTGTGCGGCAAGCCGCAGGCCCTCAGCGTGCGGAGTTCCCGATCGAGATCGTACTCCACGCGCCGGATCGAAGCCTCGCGATCGTCCAGCAATAGGTACTTCGCGCGGCGATCGCCATCGTAGGGCAGGCCCACGCTGCCCGAGTTGGCCACCGTTAATCCCGCAATCTTGCGAACGAACGGGCGGTGAATATGCCCGTAGACAGCGACCGGCTGGCCCAGCGGTCCGTACACCGATTCCAACTCGGCATCACTGGCCGCATCCGCGGGAGAAAGCCAGCAACTCGCGGGACTCGCATGAACCATCGCCAGCGGCTCACGAATCAGCTTCTGCGGCAGTCCGGCAAGCCACGCAATTCGCTGCTGGCCGAGGGCATCGCGCGTCCACGCCGCCATCTCCGCGATGGCTGCCCACAGGGTCGTCAATTGGGGCGCACGGCTCGCGAATTCTGTCAACGATTCAGGCCGGAACATCATCTCATCGGTATTTCCAAGCACTCCGGTCCAGCCCAGATCGCGAATCCGGTCCGCCACCTCGGCCGGACTCGATCCGCCATGCGGCAGATCGCCTCCGTGCAGGATGAGATCGGGGGATGTCTCTCGCAAATCGGCAACGACAGCCTCCAACGCCGTGCGATTGCCGTGGACATCGGAAACGATGGCGACGCGCATGTTGCCAGTCTCGCACAGGCCGGTTTTGCGGCTTTCCCTACTTCATTGACAGGGATTAGGGCGATGGTACAATGATGTTGATTTCGATGTATGATAATTCCTTTGAATCCAGCTACATGCGATATTCGCATCCGAGTTGGCGTTCAATGAATCCAAGGAAGTGATCATGGCGTTGCTCCCCATTCCGCATCTCGCCCGTACCGAAGCCGAGCCTCTGCTCGCGACCATCGGAAACACTCCGTTGGTGCGCCTCGAGCGCATCCCCAATGAATTTCCGGGCATCGAGATCTGCGCCAAAGCCGAGTACTTCAACCCCGGCGGATCGGTCAAGGATCGCGCTGCGCTGAACATGGTGCTGGATGGCGAGCGCTCCGGGAAACTCAATCACAATCGGATCATTCTCGATTCCACCAGCGGCAATACCGGCATCGCCTATGCGATGATCGGCGCCAATCGCGGCTACAAGGTCAAACTGGTGCTGCCGGGGAATGCGTCGCCCGAGCGGAAGCGCATCCTGAAAGCCTACGGCGCAGAGATGCTCTTCAGCGATCCGAACGAGGGTTCCGATGGCGCCATCCGCATGGTGCGCGAAATTTACATGGCGGATCCCGACCTCTATTTCTACCCCGACCAGTACAACAATCCCGCCAACTGGAAAGCGCATTTCGAACACACTGGCCCCGAGATCATCAAACAAACCGGCGGACGCATGACGCACTTCGTCGCCGCGATGGGTACGAGCGGAACCTTTACCGGCACGACTCGACGCTTGCGCCGCGATCTGCCCGAAGTGAAGTGCTACTCCGCGCAGCCTTCCAGCGGCTTCCACGGGCTGGAAGGGCTCAAGCACATGCCGACCGCCATTCGGCCGGGCTTCTACGATGACCAGATGGCCGACGGCAATCTGTGGATCGAAACCGAGGATGCCTACAAAATGGTCCGCCGGCTGGCCAAGGAAGAGGGCCTGCTAGTGGGTATTTCTTCGGGCTGCAATGTGTTCGCGGCCACCGTGCTCGCCCGCGAACTCGCCGCACGCGGCGAATCCGCTATGATTGTCACCATACTCTGTGACAGTGCCGAGAAGTATTTGAGCGAGCATTTCTGGGACGATTAAGTTAATGATCCGGGTCGAATCCGATGCCTGGGCGGCCATGGTAGCGCACGCCCGCCAGGCTTATCCAAACGAGTGCTGCGGAGCCATGCTCGGCTCCATCGACGCAGATGATAAGACCGTGCGCATCGCCATGCCTCTGGAGAATTCCTATGGGGGCGCGCAGGCCACGCGGTACGAACTGCGGCCCGCGGATCTGCTGGCTGCCGACAAAGCGGCGCGCGAGAAGAAGATGGACCTTATCGGCATCTATCACTCGCATCCCGATTGCGACGCCTACTTTTCGACGACTGATTTACAGAATTCCTGCCCGTGGTATTCCTTCGTGGTGCTCTCCATTCAACGCGGCGAGTTTCACCACGCCAACAGTTGGCTGCCGAACTACGATCAGACCGCGGCGGCAAAAGAGGAGTTGATCTACTGATATGGCCAAAGTTTTGATACCGACGCCCCTGCGGCAGTTCACCGGAAAACAGGATTCCGTGACCGTCACGGGAGGCACCGTGGGTGAGGTATTGCGCTCGCTCACCGATCAGTTTCCCGAACTTCGCAAACAGATCTTCACCGACGAAGGCAAAGTGCGCAGCTTCGTCAACGTCTATTTGAACGACGAAGACATCCGCTACATGAGTAAGGATGCGACGTCTACCAAGGAAGACGACACCATCTCGCTGGTTCCTTCAATCGCCGGCGGCTCCCCTGTCGCTGCGCCGCCGGAAGAGGCCGCTCTCACCAAAGACGAGATCCTGCGCTACAGCCGGCACCTGATCATCCCGGAAGTGGGAATCGAAGGGCAGCAGAAGCTGAAGGCGGCGAAGGTGCTGCTGGTGGGCGCCGGCGGACTCGGCGCACCGCTGGGACTCTACCTCGCGGCGGCCGGAATCGGGCGCATCGGCATTGTCGATTTCGACGTAGTGGACTTCACCAATCTGCAGCGCCAGGTGATTCATTCGACTGCGGACGTTGGGCGGAAGAAGATCGACTCGGCGGCGGAGAAGATGCAGGGCATCAATCCGAATCTCACCGTGGTCAAGCACGAGACGGCTCTCTCCAGCGAAAACGCGCTCGACATTCTCAAAGATTACGACGTGGTGGTGGATGGGACCGACAATTTTCCTACGCGGTACCTGGTGAACGATGCGTGCGTCCTCCTGGGCAAGCCGAATGTGTACGGCTCGATCTTCCGGTTCGAGGGGCAGGCCACGATCTTCGCGTATGAGGGAGGCCCCTGCTATCGCTGCCTGTATCCGGAACCGCCACCTCCCGGCCTGGTGCCGAGCTGCGCCGAAGGCGGCGTGCTGGGGATCCTGCCCGGCACCATCGGCCTGATTCAGGCGACGGAAACGGTGAAGCTGATCTTGGGAATCGGCCAGCCTCTGGTGGGACGACTGCTGCTCTACGATGCCCTGGGAATGAAGTTCCGCGAGCTGAAGCTGCGAAAGAATCCGGAATGCCCGGTGTGCGGCGACCATCCCACGGTCACGAAACTGATCGATTACCAACAATTCTGTGGGGTGCCGCAGCAAAGCCCGGCGCCCGTCGAGGAGAGCAAGGTGAACGAAGGCGAAATCGATGTTGTGGAACTGAAAGAGAAGATCGATCGCGGCGACAACTTCGTGCTGATCGACGTGCGCGAACCGCACGAGTACAAGATCTGCTCGATTCCGGGCGCGAAACTGATTCCCCTCGGCGAATTTCCGAAGCACGTGGGCGAATTCGATCCTGAGGCGGATATCGTGATCCACTGCCGCAGCGGCATGCGCAGCGCGAAAGCATGCGCGGTGTTGCGCCAGGCCGGCTTCCAGCACGTGCGAAACGTGGTGGGTGGCATTCTCGCCTGGAGCGACAAGGTCGACCCCAGCGTCCCGAAGTATTAAAGCGTTAAAGCTTCAGTTTGGCAGGCGGCCGCACACCGGGCCGCCTGTAGTGTCTTTACTTCCGTAATTAACTCCGCAGTCGCCGCTACATTGAATCCCGCTCAATCGGATGCGCATCTAGAAAATCTAAAGGGACCTGATTGACGAGATGGGGGGATTCACTTACATGGGCACGTCGGCAGTCGCAGTCGCGGAGCCAGACCGGTCCACAGCCGATCGTTACGAATCGCTGATACGGATCGCGAACTCCATCCGTGCTGGAAAAGAACCGCGTGAGTTATTCGGCATCCTGGTGCACGAGCTCAGCCAGGTCGTTCCGTTCGACGGCATCGCGCAATTTGACGAGCAGTCGAACAAAGTCAATTGGCACTTCGGCACTGGCTGCCGCAAGCAGGAGCGCGGCCAATCGGAAATCGAACGCGAGGCAACGCTGGCGGCCTGGGTCTTTCGCAACCAGGAGACGGTGGTGCTGGGCACTCTCGATGGCGAGACTCGCTTCCCTGCTTCGACCCCCGTCATGCGGACGGCCGGACTTCAATCTCTAATCGCATTTCCTCTGACGACTGCGCACCGGCGGCTGGGCAGCATTGTGATTGCAAGCGTGAAGCGCAATGCGTACTCGGAGGATGAGGTTCGTTTCTGCGCCTTGGTGGCCGACCAGATCGCGCTGGCGATGGACGATGCGATCAACTTTCGCGCATCGCAACGGGCGCACGAGCGCCTGGAACTGCTGCTCGACCTTACCAATCGCGTGGTCTCGAGTCTCAATCTGCACGAGGTGCTGACTGAAATCTCGGCGCACATTCGCCGTGTCATGAAATGCGACGGGGTCGGGATCGATCTTCCGGATCCAGAAGACGGGAAGCTGCGGATTTATGCGTTGGACTTTCCGGATGCTCCACTCAAGATCGAAGAAGGATACGAACCCGATGCCGGTGAAAAGACTAGCGCCGTTCGCGTCTTTCAGAGCGGTGAAGCAGCAATTCTGAGCCGCGAAGACATCCAGAACGAAGGTCTGGAACACTTCGGCATACAATCGCTGGCACATGTGCCGCTCAAGGGCCGCAGTGGCATCTTAGGAGTGCTGTCATTGGGCACGCGGCGCGAGGACGCGTTTTGTCCGGACGATCTCGCGTTTGTGGCGCAGATGGCCAACCAGGTGGCGATCGCCATCGAGAATGCCCGCGTCTTCGGCGAAGTTTCGAATCTTAAGAACAAGCTGACGCAGGAGAAGCTGTACCTCGAAGACGAGATCCGCAGCGAACTGAAGTTCGAAGAGATCATCGGCCGGAGCGAGGCTCTGCGGCTTGTGCTGGAGCAGATCGAGACCGTGGCGCCCACCGATTCCACTGTCCTGATTTATGGGGAGACGGGTTCGGGCAAGGAGTTGATCGCGCGGGCCGTGCACAATTTGAGCTCACGCAAATCCAACGCCTTCGTCAAACTGAACTGCGCGGCGATTCCCACGGGGTTGCTCGAGAGCGAACTTTTCGGGCACGAGCGCGGGGCGTTCACGGGAGCGATTGCACAGCGCATCGGCCGCTTCGAACTGGCCAACCGGGGCACCATGTTCCTGGACGAAATCGGCGAGGTGCCGATCGAGCTGCAGCCCAAGCTTCTGCGGGTTTTGCAGGAGCGTGAATTCGAACGGCTCGGCTCCGCGCGAACCTTGCGCACGGACGCGCGTCTGATCGCGGCGACCAATCGCGATCTGGAGGCTCTGGTGGCCGAACAGAAGTTCCGTTCGGACCTTTATTACCGTCTCAACGTGTTTCCGGTTCGCGTTCCGGCGCTGCGGGAACGTCCCGAAGACATTCCACTCCTGGTCCGCCATTTCGTCCAGCAGTTCGCCCGGCGCCTGGGCAAGGCGATCGACGCGATCCCGTCCGAAACCATGAGCGCGCTGGTTCGCTATCCGTGGCCCGGGAACATTCGCGAGCTGCAGAACGTGATTGAGCGAGCCGTCATTCTCACGAACGGTCCGGTGTTGGCGGTGCGCAGCGACGATTTGCGCACCAATGGTCATACGCCCGTGTCCGCCGCAGCGCCAGTGAACGGTCACGCGCTGCCCGCACCGGCAAAAGCCGGCATGCGCGCCGCTCTCGAAGAGGCCGAGCGGCAGCAGATTCTGGAAGCGCTGGAGCAAACCAACTGGGTGGTCGCCGGTCCCGAAGGCGCCGCGGCCCGTCTGGGCCTGAAGCGTTCCACCCTGCAGTCCCGCATGCAAAAACTCGGCATCCGCATTTCGCGCACCGGCGCCTGACGCGGTCAAATGCCGAAATTCCGGTAGCGTGCCGCTTCCCGGTCACGGGTGCAGCTTCTCGCCGGCTGCGGAAAAGGCTCGAGAAAGCACTGGCGAACCCGCCCGGCGTCTATTTCAGCGCGTGTTTGCAGGCAGTTACGAGCCGCGACCGTGAGGGCGCCGGTCCGGCAAGTTCGCAACGTAGGCGTGGTGTTCCGCATGCCATTACACCTCTGAGGTGATGGCGATGCTGCGCGTCTCGTACACGGAAACCGCTGCCGGACAGCGGTGGAGTCTCTGCGGAGACCTTGCCGGACCATGGGTGGAGGAGTTGCGTGCCAGTTGGCTGAACGCGCGGCAACTCGCCCCTCGCGCGCCGGCGACGCTGGACCTCAGCGACGTGCTGTTCATCGACGAGGCTGGGGAAAAGCTTCTTTCGGAGATGCAGCGCGCGGGAACGGAGTTCGTCACCGCGGGAGTCGACAACAAACACGTGCTCGCCAGCCTGAAGGCCAGAGGGAAACGTCCCCTGCGCCGCCGCGTGGAGCACCTGGGCAATCCCTGCGAGGAACGCGGCTGAGAGTGCCGCGCGCAGCCACCGTGCCGGCAGCATGTAAGATGGGTAGAGGATGCTGCAAATCACGCGTAGCCCCCGCGTCTTCGACGTAGTGGTCGTCGGGTCCGGGGCAGGGGGCGGCACTGCCGTCAAGGTTCTCACTGAAAAAGGACTCAACGTCGCACTCCTCGAGGCCGGGCCCATGCTCAATCCGGCCAAAGATTTCAAAGAGCACGTCTTGCCCTACCAGGTAGACCATCGGGGCGCCGGGCCGCATGCGGAGATGTACTTCGGGCGCAGCGAGAAGGCATTCGGATACTTTTCGGCTCCCAACGGCAACTGGACCCTTCCGGGCGAGCCCTACACGGTCGCACCAGGCAGCCAGTTTACGTGGTTTCGGTCGCGAATTCTGGGCGGCCGCACGAACCACTACGGACGCATTTCCTTACGCTTCTCCGACTACGATTTCCAACCGGAAGACGGGCTCAGTGACCCGTGGCCGGTGACCTATGCCGAGATGTCGCCGTGGTACGACAAGGCCGAAGGTTTCATCGGTGTGACGGGCACGAAAGAAGGTCTGCGCACTGCACCCGACGGCAATTTTCTCCCTCCCATCCCGCCGCGCGTGCATGAGACGCTGGTGCAGAAGTCTTGCGCGAAGCTGAATATTCCGTGCATCCCTTCGCGGATGGCGATGCTGACGAAGTCCATCAATGGACGTGCGGCATGTCACTACTGCGGGCAATGCGGACGGGGATGCCAAACCGCGTCGGCTTTCACCTCCAGCCAGGCGATGATCTTTCCCGCGATGAAGACCGGCAAGCTCACCCTGATCACCGGCGCGATGGCTCGCGAACTGGTGACCGACAGCTCCGGTAAGGTGACGGCGGTTTCCTATGTCGACAAAGCCACGCGCACGGAAAAGCAGATCCGCTGCCGAGCCGTGGTGGTGGCCGCGAGCGCCTGCGAATCGGCCCGCCTGCTGTTGAATTCCAAGTCGGCGCGATTTCCGAACGGCATCGCCAATACCTCCGGCGTGGTCGGCCGCTATTTGACCGATTCCGTGGGCTACAGCGCCAGCGGCCTGGTCCCGGCGCTGGTGAATCTCCCGCGGCACAATAGCGACGGGATCGGCGGCATGCACGTTTATGTGCCGTGGTGGCTGTACGGCGATAAGCAGAAGGACTTCCCGCGCGGCTATCACATCGAAATCGGCGGCGGCTTCGGCATGCCAGGACTGGGGTCGTTCTCCGGTCAATGCGCGCGTCATGAAGGCTACGGCAAGTCGCTGAAGGACAAAATTCGCGAAGAATACGGAGCCACGGTTTCCTTCGCCGGACGCGGCGAGATGCTCCCCAATCCGAATAGCTACTGCGATATCGATCCGCAGCGTGTGGACGCCTGGGGGATCCCGGTGCTCCGCTTCCACTTTGCCTGGGGCGAGAGCGAGATCAAGCAGGTGCGCCACATGGAACAGACCTTCGCATCGATCATCGAGACCATGGGCGGAACGGTGCTCGGCCAGCAGCCCCAGGCGGACAAGGCGATCTCGGTGGGCGGTTTCATCATTCACGAAGCGGGCACGGTGCGGATGGGCAAGGATGGTAAGACCTCGGCGCTGAATCAATATAACCAGGCGCACGACGTCAAAAATCTGTTTGTCTGCGACGCGGCGCCGTTCGTGAGCCAGCCCGACAAGAACGTGACCTTGAGCATCGTGGCGTTCGCCTGGCGCGCCTCCGAATATCTGGTTGAGGAGATGAGGAAGGGCAATGTCTGAGAATCTGGAGTTTTCGCGGCGCGATCTGCTGGTCCGCATCGGCGCGGCCGTGAGCCTGGCTGCCGTCGGCGAGGAAGTGTTGAGCGCGCAGGACTCGCAACACGTCCACCAAGCGATAGCGCAGGACGCCGCGGGACAGAAGGGCAAGTACCAGCCGAAGGGGCTGACGGCGCACGAGTACGCCACGCTGCAGCGGCTCTCGGACCTGATCCTTCCAACCGACGAGCATTCCAAAGGTGCGCTGGAGGCGGGTGCGGCCGACTTCATCGATTTCCTGTGTGCGGCGAGCGACGAGATGCGCGACATCTACACGGGCGGACTGGCATGGCTTGACGACGAGAGCCGGCGCCGCAATGACGGGGTCGATTTCGTGAGCGCTCCGCCCGCACGACAGACCGAACTGCTCGACGCGATCGCCTATCGCAAGAACGAATCGCAGGCGTTAAATCCGGGGATTCAGTTCTTCGCATGGGCCCGCCGCATGGTGGCTGATGCTTATTACACCAGCCCGATCGGGATCAAGGATCTCGGGTACATGGGCAATAGCGCGATGTCGCAATTCAGCGTCCCGCAGGAAGCAGTCGATTACGCTATAAAACGCAGTCCGTTCGCGTAGGGTGCGCCGGCATGCAGCGTTCCGCGCCCGTCATTGCCGCCGTGATCCTGATTCCGGTCGCGGCGGTGGCCGCACTGCCCCTGATGCGCTACCTCCAGTCCGACCAGGAGACCCTCGTGATGAACGACGAGGCGCGGCGCGGCGTTTCGGGCAGCTTCGTGAAGTTGACCGACGGCGTGACGCATTACCAACTGGGCGGACCGGCAACGGGCGTGCCCCTGCTGCTGGTTCCGGGCTTTTCGACGCCGTACAACGTCTGGGACCCGACTTTTGAGGGGCTCACCGGCGCTGGCCTCCATGTGCTTCGTTACGAACTTTTCGGACGCGGCTATTCCGATCGCCCGGATGCCCGCTACGACGCGGACTTTTATGATCGGCAGATCGCGGATCTGCTGAATGCCCTGGGCATCGCGCAGGTGGATATCGCGGGTATCTCAATGGGAGGCCCGCTGGCGCTCACCTTCGCCAATCGTCATCCGGAAAAAGTGCGGCGCGTGGTCTTGATCGATCCAGGCTATTGGACGGCGATTTCGCTGCCGTACGGCCTGCGCTTGCCGGTCCTCGGGACCTACAACATGGCGGTCGGAGTGGCGCCGGGACTGGCGCAATCGCAGTGGGCCGATTTCGCGCACCCAAGTCAATACCCGCATTATCTCGACCCGTACCTCGACCAGATGCGCTATATCGGCTTCCGCGGGGCGATCCTGCAGACGATGCGGAACTACCTGACGCAGGACGTGACGCATGAGTTTCTGGCGGCCGGCAAGAGCGGCAAGCCAGTACTGCTGATCTGGGGTAAGGCGGATCGGGATGTGCCGATCGAACTGAGTGCGGACGTGCGGCGAGCGATTCCGCAGGCCGAATTTCACGCCATCGAGGATGCGGCGCACATTCCGCAGTACGAGCACCCGGAAGTCGTGAATCCACTGGTGATCGCTTTTCTGAAGTAGGTACCAGATCGTTTCATCAGAGAAGTTGATAGAAGCATTGCACGCCGGCTGATTAAGGCCTGGCGCAAACATTCCTATTTGCCGTCGCCACACTGCTGTCGAGACTTTCCGGCGCGCAGCAACTTCACCCCGCGAGATCTTGTTCGTACCCAGACTCAGAGGACCCACGAAAAGCGTCGAGAGGAGTCTCGACGCGGCAAACAGGAGTGTTTGCGCCACGCCCGCTCGGAACAATCACTTCGACCGTGCCAGGTTTGCTGACCTGCGCGAGGAGATGCGCCAGCAGGTCAGAGAAGTTGATAGAAGCATTCGACGCCGGCTGATTAAGGCCTGGCGCAAACATTCCTATTTGCCGTCTCCACACCGCTGTCGAGACTTTCCGGTGCGCAGCAATTTCAACCCGCGAGATCTTGTTCGTACCCAGACTCAGCGGACCCACGAAAAGCGTCGAGAGGAGTCTCGACGCGGCAAACAGGAGTGTTTGCGCCACGCCCGCTCGGAACAATCACTTCGACCGTGGCACGTTTGCTGAGCGTGGGCGATCGTCGCGAATCATTGGCCGGAGCTTCAAACTGCGGACGAATGCAATCGCCTTCTGATCGGCATTCGGTCCCATGCTATGGAGCACACGAATGTTGGCCGCCTCAACCGACAACACCACCACAGTTGCATCAGGCGGAAGAGGCGAAAGCCGCACCGCAGCCTGCCGATCGCGGAAGCGAACTTCGCCTTTCAGCCCTGCGCCGTCGATTCGGAAATGGAATGACTCCTGGCGCGTCGCGATCGTCGCCTCATCCGCATTCACAGAGGCGCTCTCGATCGGCAGCACCGTGCCGGCATAGGTCACACTACCTGCCAGATCCATCGCCTCCTGATGCATGCTGAGATAAATCTTCGCCGGGCCGCCAGGGGTCTCAACGGTACCTTCCCAGCGACCCGAAAAACTTTGCGCTATGAGGCCCAACGGGACAAGCGCCAACAGTGCTGCAGTGCGAAGCATGTTCGATACTCCCTGCTCCAGCCGATTCTCTCATGTCGACCACATCCGGAATCGTCCCTACTTCTGCTACCATGCGAAACTATGAGGCTAGTACGGACGGCGTCGTTGTTGGTGTTTCCGCTGCTTGTGGTTGCGCAGCAGGCGGACCTTTTCAAGGAACTGAAGTTTCGACTGGTCGGCCCATTCCGCGGAGGACGATCGGTAGCCGTTACCGGCGTTCCCTCGCAGCCCAGCACGTATTACTTCGGTGGCGTCGGCGGAGGCGTCTGGAAGACCACAGATGGGGGTGCCACGTGGGCTCCCATCTCGGACGGCTTCTTCAAAACCAGTTCCGTCGGTGCCATCGCAGTGGCCGATTCTGACCCCAACGTGATCTATGTTGGCATGGGCGAAGCCTGCGTTCGCGGCAACGCGTCTAACGGCGATGGCGTCTACAAATCGGTGGACGGCGGCAAAACCTGGCGCAATGTCGGATTGCAGGACACCTACCACATTGGCGCCGTTCGCATACACCCGAAGAATCCGGACATCGCCTATGTCGCGGCGCTTGGCCATCTGTTTGGGCCCAACGAGCAGCGCGGCGTCTTCCGCACTACCGATGGCGGCGCGACGTGGAAACAGGTGCTCACTCGCGGCGCGGACGCCGGCGCCGTGGATATTGCACTCGACCCCAACAATCCGCGTGTGCTCTATGCCGGCTTCTGGCAAGTACGCCGCAATCCGTATCATTTCGATAGCGGCGGGCCGGGCAGCGGACTGTGGAAGTCGACTGACGGGGGTGACACCTGGACCGATCTGTCGCGCGCTCCCGGCATGCCGCGCGGCGTGCTCGGCCGGATTGGCGTGACCGTCTCTCCGGCGAATCCGGAACGCGTGTGGGCTTTGGTGGAAGCCACCGATGGCGGCGTCTTCCGCTCCGAGAACGCCGGCCGCACCTGGACCAAGGTGAACGAGCAGAGCATCCTCCGCCAGCGCGCCTGGTATTACTCGCATATCTTTGCCGATCCGCAGAGCCCCGACACCGTGTACGCACTCAACGTGGGCATGCACAAGTCGATCGATGGCGGAAAGACCTGGTCGACCATGCGCCCGCCGCATGGCGACAATCATGACCTCTGGATCGCGCCCGACAATCCGCAGCGCATGATCGAGAGCAACGATGGCGGCGCCAACATCACTACCGACGGCGGACATACCTGGTCGAGCATCATGAACCAGCCCACCGCCCAGTTCTACCGCGTGGCGCTCGACAACGATTTCCCATACAACATCTATGGCGCGCAGCAGGACAACACCACCGTGCGCACCGCCAGCCGTACGTCCGGCGCCGGCATCACGGAGCAGGACTGGTACGACGTGGGAGGAGGCGAAAGCGGCTGGATTGCACCCGATCCGCGCGATTCCCAGGTTGTCTACGCGGGCTCCTATGACGGCCTCATCACCCGCCAGGATCATCGCACCGGCCAGAGCCGCAACATCAACGCCTGGCCCGACAACACCATGGGATATGGCGTCGAAGCGATGAAGTACCGCTTCCAGTGGAGCTACCCGATCGCTTTCTCGCCGCACGATCCGAAGACGCTCTACATCGGCGCCAACGTATTGTTGAAGACCACCAATGAAGGCCAGAGTTGGGAACCCATCAGCGGCGACCTGACGCGCAATGACAAGTCGAAGATGGGCACCTCCGGCGGACCCATTACGCAGGACAACACCAGCATCGAGTATTACTGCACCATTTTCACCTTCATGGAGTCACCTGTGACCAAGGGCGTCATCTGGACAGGTTCGGACGACGGCCTGGTGCACGTCACGCGCGATGCCGGAAAGAACTGGAGCAACGTGACCCCGAAGGACATGCCGGAATGGATCCAGATCAATTCCATCGACGCCTCGGCGCACGATGCCGGAACGGCCTACGTCGCGGGAACCATGTACAAGTCGGACGACTTCCGGCCGTATCTCTACAAGACCAGCGACTACGGCAAGACGTGGAAGAAGATCGTCAACGGAATTCCGGAACACTCCTTTACGCGCGTGGTGCGCGAAGATCCCAATCACAAGGGTTTGCTGATCGCGGGGACGGAGTTCGGACTCTACATCTCGCATGACGATGGCGAGAATTGGAAGCCGTTCCAACTCAACATCCCCATCACGCCAATTACGGATGTGGCCTTTCACAAGCGGGAGCAAGAGCTGGTAGTGGCGACGCAGGGACGCGCATTCTACGTCCTGGACGACGTGCCGCTGCTCTATCAGATCAAAGACAGCGTGTCGACCGAGGATGCCCATCTCTTCAAGCCGAAAGACACCTATCGTTTCGGCAGCGGAGGCCGCGGGCCGCGTGGGGTCGCCGCATTCGGCGAGAATCCTCCCGGTGGAGCGGCAGTCTACTACTACCTGAAGAATCGGCCGCAGGGCGAAGTGACGCTCGAGTTCCTGGACTCCGCCGGAAAGCTGGTGAAGAAGTTCTCCAGCAAGGTAATCGAGCCTCCTCCCGGCGCCGCTGGCGAGGAGGACGATAATCCCTTCCGCGGCGGTCCACCCGCCCGTCTGGCGACCCAGGCCGGCATGAATCGCTTCGTCTGGAATCTGCGCTATGAGGACGCTACCACTTTCCCGGGCCTGATCATGTGGGCCGGTGGCGTGACCGGGCCGCGCGTCTCGCCAGGCTCCTACCAGGTGCGCCTCACGGTAGACGGCAAATCGCAGACGGAGAGCTTCGAAGTGAAGAAGGATCCCCGTCTCAAAACCACTCCCGAAGATTATGCCAAGCAGATCTCGCTGGCTCTGCAGCTTCGCGACAAGCTTTCCGAGACGAACCAAGGCGTGATCCGCATTCGCGAATTGCGCAAACAGCTTGACGAGTACGCGCGGCGCAACGACAAGCGCGTGGCTGATGCGGCCAGGGAGCTAAGCCGCAAGCTCACCGCGGTCGAAGAGAATCTCTATCAGACCAAGAATCGTGCCAGCGAGGATCCGCTCAACTATCCCATCAAGCTGAACAACAAACTCGCGCACGTGCTGGGCGTGGTGGAGAGTTCCGACGATCCGCCCACTGCGCAGTCGTACATGGTCTATGAGGATCTGGCTACGCGCGCGAACGCCGAGTTGAAATCGCTGAACAACCTGCTCACCACGGATGTGGCGGCCTTCAACAAGCTGGTTCGCGACTCGAATATTCCAGCACTAGAGGCCCCGGCGAAATAGGCCAATCGGCGCAACATGAAAGGGGAGCAGCGGGGCCACTCCCTTTTCGTCAGGTGTCCGAGTAGTTTCGAATTCAGGCTTTGCTGTGGCCCCTCTTATTGACCAACATCCCCCTGTTGTTTTTGAACTTCTCGAAAGGATGTGCGCCCGACAGCAACTCGTCACAGACATCGCCAAATGAAAAGATATCGGTCTGCTCGTTGGCTCGCTGGCCTTCGATCTGTTCCGGCGCGAGGTACGGGGGGTGCAGGGAATGCCGATGGCCTGCGATACGACGACGGTATCGCGGTTGGGGGCAATCGCAATGCCGAAATCCATAATCTTCACGTTGCCATCCGGCAGCAACATGATATTTCGGTTTTGATATCGCGGTGAACGACGCCTTTGGCATGGGCAAACGCAAGTCCTTCCGCAGCCCTGCGTCATGATTTGCACTTTCTGCAGAAGTGTCAAGGGTCTGCGTTTTTGGATCACGGTCAGAATCAGCAGGAACCTGGGGGCAAATCCGCGATACTGCTACATAAGGTCTTGCGCTGCGTGCAAATTGTAAAGCGCAAACTGCGTTGTGACAAACAGGACAAATCGATAATGTGAAATTGGAAACCATAAATATTTTGTGCTAGGCTCCAAAGCGCCTGAGTGACTACGGTTTTGAAACCTTTTGGCGGAGTCACAGCCGGTCTAGGGTCTCTAAAGACTATGCGGGTCGAGCTTCACTTCTCAAGTCAGCTCCGGATCGGCGGAATGTTATGGCGTTTCGGGCGTTTTACTTTTGACCCGCCGCGCGGGTACCGCAGCCCGCCTGATGCCCGGCGCCGTTTCGTATCGATACCAACAAAGGAAAATTGCTCGAAGGCCCGTTCATTAAGCAGGGAAATAAGTCATGAAACCTGGACTACATGTCGCGATTTTGTTATTCACTTCTGCGGTAACTGGGTGGCACATTTACGCACAGACCGCTCCCGATCCTCGAGATCTGCTTACGCGCTCGGACGGGCCAGTAATCGACAGTTTCAACGGCGCCGGAACCACGACGCTGGCGTTGCAAGCATCTATCTCGTTACTCATGGAGGCACCGGGCACCCGGACGAAGGTCGACACTTCCATCACCCTGGAGTCCTCGACCAATCGCTTCCGATATCGCGCATCAGCGGGATCGGTCGAGACTTTGACCGTGGTGGCGGACGGCAAGAACACCTGGGCTTACTCTCCGGGCACTAAAACTTACACTGTGACCGAGGGTACCCAGCGCTCATCCATAGCAGCTCTTGAAAACATTTTATATGGCCGCGCTCCTGCGAACATTCAGTCGGCGCAATTGCAGGGGGAGGAGTCACTTGAGTTCGAAGGCCACCAGGTTCGGTGCTTCGTGGTGCGTGCGGAGTATGCGCGCGTGCCGGGACTCCGCAACTCCCAGAATGCGGTGCGCACCGTCTGGCTCGAAAAGGAACGCGACCTGGTTCTGAAGGACGTCTGGGAGGGCAAGCTCATTCAACCGAATGGTGACCCCGCCCAGGCACACTACAGTTTCATCTATTCTTCGATCCGTACGGGTGGGCCGATGGACGAAGCGCTCTTTAGTTTCCTGCCTCCCGAAGGTAGCACTCGGGTGGCCGGAACACCGGCGAACAGCGGAAGTCCTCGGCTCACTTTGGAGCCGAGCATCATTGCGCCCCCGAATGTATACCTGCCCCCAATCGCCTCGGGTGATCCGTCGCGTCCCCCGGCGGCTCCCCCTGCCAGCGCGTGGATTCCCGTCCAAAAAGTAGCCGCACAGTATTCCGAAGAGGCCCGAGCGGCAGGGTTTCAGGGCACTGCAATCGTGTACGTGGAGGTGGGCGACTCTCGAAATCCCGTGAATGTGGAACTGATCGCAGGCTTGGGTATGGGACTTGACGAGAAGGCCCTCGAAGCGGTGAAGCAATGGCAGTTCAAGCCCTCGTCTACGACGCTTGCCGAAGCGGTGGAAGTACCTTTCCAACTCGAACCCGAAGGATGGCGGTTGAAGGCAGTGCCTTTCATCGTAGAAAGGGACAGGCGGAAACGTGTTACCAGCATCATTCCCCCCGTGCTCAGCCACTATGTGCGGCCCGATCCCGCGGCCTGCGGCGCGGGGACGGCGTCGGTGAAACTGGACGCTGTGATCGGTACGGATGGAAAGCCGCGCGGTCTGAAGGTGGCCGAAGGAGAAAACTCCGCGATCAATGATGCGGCCATGAAAGCGGTGGAGGGCTGGAGATTCAGTCCGGCCCAGGTGGACGGAAAGCCTGCCGAGGCGAATGGAACCTTTGACCTGGAATGCCGCTCGCAGTCCTCACCGGAGCAGACTCCGAATCTCACTGGTGGACAGGAGAAGCCCGGCCCCATGTACCGCGTGGGTGGCGGGGTATCGGCGCCCATAGTCTTGTCCAAGGTCGATCCGGATTATAGCGAGGCAGCTCGCAAGGCCAAATACCAGGGGAGTGTGCTGCTTTCGCTCGAAGTGGATCCGTCAGGCAGAGCCAGGAACATCCGAGTGGTACGGATGCTCGGGATGGGATTGGACGCGAAGGCGATCGAGGCGGTGGCGAGATGGCGCTTCAGGCCGGGGATGAAAGAGGGCAAGCCCGTCACGGTTGCCGCAACGATTGAAGTCAATTTCAGGCTGCTATAGAAGCAGTCACGGTTGGAAAAGGCATCGTCTTTGCCTCAGACCGGGCGGCACTCCACGAGTCCTCGGCCCGATGGATGCCGCCCGGTCGCGCTGATTTCCAATCCCGCTCCGCGAGCCAGAGCGCGAAACTCTTCCAGCGTCCTGCCCTTTCCGCCGACCAGCACCATCATCAGCAGTTCAGGCGAAGCATCCGGTTGCGATTCGACAGACGTAAACACCACTACGCGACCCGAGGGACGCGCTGCTTCGGCACACCGTGCGAGTATTGCCTGGGCTTCACGATCGGGCCAATCGCCGATGACGCTCTTCAAAACATAGACATCTTTGCCAGGAGGCAATGGATCGAAGAAGCTCTGGGCGACCGCCGTTACACGATCGCTGACGGCTGCTGCCCCAAAGACCTCCGCCGACCGCGCAATTACGCGCGGAAGATCCACTAAAATGCCGCGTACCGCGGGATGCGCTTTCAGGATTTCCGCTAACAGGACACCGGTACCGCCGCCCACATCCACCACCGTGCGAACCGAGTCCCAGTCCGCCGGATTCACCAGAATCTGCGGGTCCGGAACGCCATGGCCCATCACTCCCATGAGCGCGTCGAAGCTCGCGGCGATGTCGGGATTGGCCTGCAGGTCGTCCCAAAAGCCCCGGCCGAACACCTCGTGATAGGCGGGCCTGCCCGTGCGAACCGCCGGAAGCAATGTGCTCCAGGCATGAGCCATCCGTCCACCGATCCCATTCAGATCGAGGCCAATCAGGGTGGACTCTTCGAGCAGTCCCCGTGAGACATCGTTCAGCGCGAAATTGCTGTGCGAAGGCCGCTCGAAAACACCCTTCTCGACGAGATGACGCATTACGCGATGCAAGGAATCGCGATCAACGCCACACAACGTTGCCAACTCCTCAATCGACGTGTGCCCCGCCTCGATGTGATGCGCCACGCGCAGGGTCGCCACCACGTGGATACACCACGGAGTCGTCAGGTCGGTCAGTGTCCACAAGTTCATAAAGTGCCGTTACGGCAATGAAGCCGTCTGGACCGCGAGTTCCATGGTGTCAGAGCCTACGCCGCAGGGAGGAAGCTTGATGGTGAAGCGCGTGCCCCGTCCGGGAGTGCTGTCGACTTCGATCTTGCCGTGGTGCGCCTTTACGATCCAGGCGACAAAGCTCAGCCCCAGTCCGAGACCCTGTTCCGGGCTTGGAGCAGTTCCGGAACCGGGCACACGATAGAAGCGATCGAAGATGTGCGGCAGGTACTCGGGTGCAATTCCCTGCCCGGTGTCCTGCACTACGATCTCGACGTGATCGGGTAGTGATTGAATCGCCACCCTCACCGAGCCGCCCTTCGGGGTGAACTTAAGTGCGTTCGAAAGCAGGTTGGTGAGCATGCGCTCGATCTGGACGCGGTCGGCCTCCACCAGGCACTCGGGTGGTAAGTCCCCCGTGAGACTGATACGTGCCTCTTCGGCGGGAATCTGGAATTGCTCCACCAGGTCTCCCACCACCTCGGCGAGGTTCAAGCGAGACTTCTGCAAAGCCAGTTGGCCGGATTCGGCCTGCGAAAGCAGGAGCAGCGCACGCACGATCTGGGAAAGACGATCCACGTCCTGCAGCGCGTTGAAGATGGCTTCGCGATACTGTTCGGTGGTTTTCGCTGTAAACAGGGCGACTTCCAATTGTCCGCGAATCGCCGTGATCGGGGTGCGCAGCTCATGCGACACATCGGCGGAGAACTGCTTCATCTGTTGGAAAGACGCCTCCAACCGCTCGATCATGCGGTTGAACGTCAACACCAGGTAATCCAGTTCGTCTCCCGCCTGCCGCGTCGGTATCCGCAGGCTTAAATTCGAGCTGGAGATTCGTTGCGCAGTCTGTGCCACGGCCAGCACCGGAGTCAGTGCGCGGCCGGCCATGATCCATCCCAAAAAGCATCCTAGAATCACCGCGCCGGGAATGACTCCCAGATAAGTGAACGTAAACCGCCGCAGAATCTTCTCATTGTCAGCCAGCGAATGCCCGATCGCCACATAGAATGGGGCCTGGTGGCGCTCGGAATACACGATCCCGGAGCGGATCTTGAAGGCTTCCCCCTGTGAATTTCTGCGTATAGTCCAGAAAGTCTTCCCAGGCGTGTTCGGCTTCGCGGCGACCATCGATTGCACACGCTTGGCGATCTCCGCCGGCGGATCTGCGCCCAGATCGTCGTATGTCGTCGAGATCTCGTTTTCCTTGGTCTTGGCGTTCTGCAGGATGTTGCCGTACTGATCGGTGATCAGGTAGACCTTCTTGATGTCGCCTACCGTGGTGCTTTCGTCCGCATCCTCATCATCGTAGTACCAGCTAGCCGCATCCTTCCCGGACTCCGGATCCCAATCGATTCGAAGGTAACCGCCCTTGGCCGCGCCATAGTCGCTGCTCAGTTCTTCTTCGATCTGATTATTCAGCTTCGACTTGAGGCTTTCGCGGAACAGCCCGGCGACGCCGATCAGGATCACCGTGAAGAACAATGCGTAGCTCGCCGTCAGCCGAAAACGCAGCCCTCGGCTGATACGGCGAAGATGAATCTCGCGCAGCACATCACACCTGCCGTTCGGATGCCGGCTCCACGGAACGTTCGGCTGGTTTATCGGGAGCTTCGATCATGTACCCGATGCCGCGGACCGTCTGGATCAGCTTTTGCGGAAAACGGTCGTCGATCTTGCTGCGCAGGTGCCGGATATAGACGTCCACAATATTGGTGAGGCCATCGTAGTCCATGTCCCACACGTGCTCCACGATCATCGTGCGGCTGAGCGGGCGGCCGCGGTTGCGCATCATGTATTCGAGAATGCCGAACTCCTTGGGAGCGAGTTCGATGTTCTCCACGCCGCGCAGTACTTTCCGCCGGATGCAGTCGAGCGAAAGATCGGCTACCTGCAGCCGCTCAGGCGCCGGCTGGCCGCGCCGCAGAAGTGCGCGCACACGAGCCAGCAACTCTACGAAGGCGAATGGCTTGACCAGGTAATCGTCCGCTCCCTGCTCCAGGCCTTTCACGCGATCGTCGAGCCCGCCACGCGCGCTGAGAATCAGGACCGGGGGGCCGACCTTGCGGTTCCGGACCTTTTCCAGGACCTGAAGGCCGTCCATGTCCGGCAGCATCAAGTCCAGAATCACCAGATCGTAGTCAGCCGAGTGGATATGATCCAGTGCAATCGCGCCGGTCGGCGCGGCATCCACGGCGTAGCCCGCACCCTCCAGGCCCCTGCAGAGAAAGTCGGCGATGCGCTTTTCGTCCTCGACGACCAGGATTCTCATCCACTTCAGCTTATCAAACCGGAAGCTCTTGCTATTTAAACTTCAAGGAGATTCGATTCTCCTTGCCGCCGTAAATCAGCTCCAGGTCCTTCATCTTCTGCTTCTCCATCGGGAAGTAAAGCAGGCCGCTGACCGGCTGATCGGTCTTCTTTTCGGGGAGAATCCTGGTTTCGAGGGTCTTTTCCAGAGATTCTTGCTTGTCGTTATTCTTCATGGTGGCTTTGGTGGGACCCTTGGGCTCGCTGGCGCCGCCGCTGCCCGCACCCATTCCCATGCCGCCCATGCTCCACTTCGACTTCTTCTGCTTAGCCTCGCCCTCCTCTTCGGAGAGCACCAACACGGCCTGCCCGGCAATCTGGCTGGCGGCGTACGGTTTGGCCTTCTCGCCATCCTTGTCCGTGCGAAGTTGGAAATCGTCCCGGTCGACCGAAATCTCCTTGCCGTACTTGGGATCCACTTTTACGTCCACGACAATATAATGTCCGTCGAGGTCATTGCCGATTAACTCTTTGACATCGGACGGTTCCAGGTAAAGAGTCGCTGTCACGATCAAGTCCTCGTTTTCGCCTTTTGCGGTGGCAACGGTCTTTTTGGAAGCTGCGCTTAAGATCATCACTGGCAAGAGGACGACGGCGGCGAGCCGGGTAGCCATAAGGAGAACCTCTGGACCGATTATATCGTCCTGACTGCATGTTGAAAAAGGATAACGTACTCCGAAGTGGCATGGCTGTTACAATGAGCATTCACCCCATCTTTCAGGAGTTTTCCCCAAATGGACGAAAAAGAGCGCGCACGCGCCTTAGACCTCGCTCTCGGGCAGATCGAAAAGCAATTCGGCAAGGGTTCGATCTTGCGTCTCGGGTCGAAGGACGCGATCGTTCCGGTATCGGTGATCTCGACGGGCTCGATCTCACTGGACGCTGCGTTGGGCGTCGGCGGTTTTCCTCGGGGCCGCATCAACGAAATCTTTGGCCCGGAGTCTTCCGGCAAAACCACCATCGCCCTGCAGGTAGTTGCTGAGGCACAGAAGAAGGGCGGGATCGCGGCGTTCATTGACGTGGAACACGCGCTGGATCCGGCGTATGCCCGGAAACTCGGGGTCGATATCGACAATCTCCTGGTTTCGCAGCCGGACTACGGCGAACAGGCGCTCGAGATTACCAATCACCTGACCGCCTCCGGCCAGATCGACGTGCTGGTAGTGGACTCGGTCGCGGCGTTGGTGCCCAAGGCAGAGCTTGATGGCGAAATGGGCGACAGCCACATGGGATTGCAGGCTCGCCTGATGTCGCAGGCACTTCGCAAACTCACGGGCGTCGTCTCCAAGTCGCGCACCTGTTTGATCTTCATCAACCAGATCCGCGAGAAGATCGGCGTCATGTTTGGCAACCCCGAAACTACTACGGGCGGCCGCGCCCTGAAGTTCTACGCTTCGGTCCGGCTCGACATCCGCCGCATCGCGGCGATCAAGGACGGCGAATCGGTAGTCGGCAATCGAACCAAAGCGAAGGTGGTCAAGAACAAAGTTGCCTCCCCTTTCCGCGAAGCCGAGTTCGACATTATTTACGGTGAGGGCGTTTCGAAAGAGGGCGATCTGCTCGACCTAGGGGTGGCGCAGAGCCTGGTGGAAAAGAGCGGCTCGTGGTTCAGCTACAAAGGTGACCGCATCGGCCAGGGCCGCGAGAATGCCCGCCAGTTCCTGAAGGACAATCCTGACGTCCGACAGTCCATTGATACCGAACTTCGCAAGACGCTGGGACTGATCGCGCCCGACGCCGCAGCTGCCGCGGCCGAGGCCGCACCAGCTCCCACACCGGCACCCAAGCCCGTTCCCGCGCGACGGTAAAAGCGAGGCCAGGGGCCTGATGGGCTGACTCCGCGCGAATCGTTTTTCGCCATGTCCACCACTGCCGAACACCACGCACGATCCCTGGCCCCCGGCCCCTGGCCCCTGGCCCCCGGTGTTTGGCCCGCGGCTTCTGCTTAAATGCGCCGGGTGTCCGAAATCCCGGAAGAGCATCGGCAGCGCGCCATTCGCAAACGCCTTGCGAACATGCAAACCACTCCGCTGGCAGCCTTTCCGACCGGCTTTGCGCGTCTGGATGCGGCGTTAGGCGGCGGAATTCCGCGTGGACGCATCATCGAGCTGTACGGCCCGGCGTCCAGTGGAAAGACCACTCTCGCCCTGCAGATATTGGCTACTCTTCAGCAGACCGGCTTGTCCGCCGCCTGGATTGACGCCGAGCACACATTCGATCCCGCATACGCCGCGTCACTGGGAGTGGTGATCGAGCGCCTGCCTGTCGCCCAGCCGGATTCCGCCGAACAGGCACTGGAGATAGCGCGTCGCCTGGCGGCCTCCGGCGCTGTCGACCTTCTGGCGATCGATTCGGCGGCGGCACTGGTGCCCAGCCTGGAGCTCGCCACCGCGCTCGGCACGAGTGCGCCGGGCTTGCACGGCCGCGTGATGGCTTCGGGACTCCGCAGTCTGGCGATGACTCTCGCAAGAGTGAGCGTGTCTGCGCTCTTTCTCAACCACGCGCGAGGCCGTATGGAAGCGTCCGCCGACGAGGGCGAGACCAGCGCAGGTGGCCCGGCGCTGAAGCTTTACGCCGCAGTCCGGATTGCATTGCGGCCGGCACCGCGGAATCGGGTGAACTTCCGAGTGCTGAAAAACAAGGCGTCAGCTGCATTCGGCGAAGGCGAATTCGTTTGGAAATCCGGCGTAGGTTTCGCGGAAACCCCGTAGATTGGGCTCTTCAGCTCTAGCCTCGGAAAAAAGACGCGGAAATCGGCCTTTTTTCTTGCGATTCTCTTTACATCAACATGCCCTTCCCTTATGATTGAAATCGATCGAACGGGCTCGGCAGAACGCTTCGGTCTACAATCCTGTTCAATATGGCGGTGCGGCCCAGACGAGACCAGGCACCCCGACGGAACAATCAATAACGGGAGAACCAAAGGAGAATCATGGCGAATCAGAGAATGACCCAGACGCAACTGGTGAGGTCGCTCGCCGAAACCTGCGAAGTAAACAATAAGACGGCGCGCGGATTCCTCGACAGCCTCGCCGGAATGGCAATCGCCGAAGTGAAGAAGAATGGCGTGTTTGTCCTGCCAGGCATCGGACGGTTAGTACGTGTGGATCGCAAAGCCCGCATGGGCCGCAATCCTTCCACCGGGGAAGCCATCAAGATCCCGGCCAAGAAGGTCGTGAAGTTCCGGGTGGCGAAGGCCGCCAAGGACGCGATCGTGCCGCCGAAGAAGGCCAAGTAATCCGCCCCCAAGGCCCACAAAGAGTGAAACCCCGCGAAGCCGTTAAGCCTCGCGGGGTTTCTCGTTTGTTCGATTTAGTTCTGAAGCCGAGATGAAACCAACTCTCCGTGCGGGTGGTTCCTCGAAGCCCTATGCCTGCTTCTTCTCTTCGACCTTCTCATCTTCCTTCAAAGCGGTTTTGAAGTTTTTGATACCTTCCCCTAATCCCTTGGCCAGTTCGGGGAGTTTTTTGCCTCCGAAAAGCACCACAAACACGATTGCGATCACGAGGATTTCGGGAAAGCCAAGACCGCCTAGAGCACCTGCGCTCTGAATAGGTTCCATACGGCCTCCTTTATTGCCTGTAGCTCCATTGTAGCGAATTCGGCGTCCTTTTGGGCAGCCACGCGCGAACTCTTCTCCTTTACTTGTCATCGTCGTCCGGATCGGTCGCCTTCCGCTTGTCTTTCAGGAAGAAATTCGCGTCCTTTGGCGCGGAAATCGCCTGATACGGCCGCGGCGCCTTGCTCAAGTCGTAGAACGCCGTGAAATCGTTGACCGCGCGGGCATCCGCAAAATTCAATGAGCCCTGGACGATTCCGAAATTGTGCTCCAAAAGCCGCAAAATGCTGCCGAAGTCATGCCGTGCGTTGTTGATATATCCCTTGGGCGTATAGGCTGACACGAAGATCAGCGGAACCCGAAAGCCGTACTGATAATCACCCTGCGGCTGGCTCAAAATCGTAGGTGACTCGTGGTCGTACCAGCCTCCCCAATCGTCCCAGGTGATCACGATCGCGGTATTGTTCCAATATCCGGCGTTGTTGTCGCACGTAGTGCTATTGCCGATGGCGTTCACAATGGACGCGACCCAGGAAGGCCCGCCGCCATCGTTCACCTTGGCGTGATCCGAATTCGCACCCGACGGAATCACCCAACTGATCGACCGGAGACTGCAACTCGCAATGTCCTTCAGAACGTCAGACGAGGTCAGATCCACGTTGTCGTTCCAGTCCTTCCCATCGCACTTTCCCCCCATGCCCGTCGATTGGCAGATGTGCTGGATCGCGTTGGGAGCGGTCCAGATCGAACCCGCATTGGGAGCGTAATACCGCCACGTCAGCGACGAGTGCAGCAGGTCCGCCATGGTGGAGTGCTCGAAACACGGGTAGATCTTCTTGTTTTCTCCCGAGGGATCGATCAGTTCCACCGTGGTCCCCGCCGGTGCGGCGCATCCGGCCGTTTTACTGGCGCCCGACATATTCTCCGAGGCGAAGATGCCTGCCGCGTCATCAGCCGCGCTGGGCGCCGAAGTGCCTCCAAAGATGAACTGGTGCGCCGGAAAACTGGGTCCCTGGTTCGTCTGGAACATGAAATTCGCCCAACCATACTGCGTCGCCAGATCGAGATAAGGATTCAGCAGGTGCTTGGAATTGTCGACAAATCGGAACTGTGGCTTCGCGGAACACGTGCCGCTACACGCGATGCTTCCAGCGCCGTCCATTTTGCAGGCGCCTGTGGAATCGGCATCGCACATCGCGACGAACGCCGAGTGGGCATGGCTCAGATCGTATTTGTTGGCGAGCGCCACCGGCGTGGGCTGCGTGACGCCTGTCGACGAGCCCTTGTCGAGCCAGTTATTAGTTTTGATGTTGTACTGGGTTGCGGCTGCGGCTGCAGACAACGTCGGAACCGTGGTGCTGCACGTCTCCGCCGATCCGTAAGGGGCGCTGCAAAGGCCCTGGAACAAGTTATCCGGGGTCCGATTCTCCTGAACGATAACGACGATATGTTGAAAGCCGGGAATCTGGGCGTGCACCAGTAGTGCCGCGGGCCAGAATGAAAGCAGACACGTGACGAGGCGTTTCACTTGTCTTTCCTCCGTTATGTTTTGCGCAAAGTGTGCGTGAATCTCTACACATCTGCATCAACCCAGGGCGGAGAATTCAGTTGCGGGCGCGGAGGGCAGAATGGTACCGAACTCGACGCGGAGTCTTGAACTGCCTAGTGGAGCACATATTCGAACTTCAGCAGATCCTGCCGCATCCGTGCCGAATACGGCGCCAACAGTATGTTCATTACAAACCACATCGTACCGACTGAGAGCAGGGTACGAGTCAGACGGTTTCGCCCCAGCACGATTCTCAGTACAATGGCCAGCACAAATGGCAGGATCGCAGTTGCCACTCTTGCATGCGGGCTCAGACTTTCCAGGAGGCTTACCACTGTGAGGAGTTTGGCAAGGCGGATAGGTACGGTCAAGCTATCGTCGGTTAGGCTGCAAGCGCTTACCGGCGGGCGGTCCGTCACACATCCATTGGGCAACCCTTGCTGGGATAATATCGGCAGACGCCATGGACTTCAAGGATCAGCTCAAATCTTCGGTTGAGATTTCCGCCGTCATCGGCAAATACGTCCGGCTGCAGAAGGCTGGCGCTCAGTCGTTCAAGGGCCTCTGTCCCTTCCACAACGAGAAGACTCCATCCTTCAATGTTCATGTAACCAGGCAATTTTATAAGTGCTTTTCGTGTGGTGCGGGCGGCGACGTCTTCAAGTTCGTCATGGAAATTGAGGGGATCAGTTTCTATGAGGCGTTGAAAATGCTCGCCGAGCAGCATGGCGTTCCCATGCCCAAGCGCTCGGTCGTCGCCGACGACGATTCCAAACTCCGCGAAGCGGTCTTTCACATGCACGAACTCGCCCAGGAGAATTTCCGTGCGAATTTCCAAGGGCCCTCGGGTGAGCCCGCCCGCACCTACATCGAGCGGCGGGGAGTAGCGCCCGAGACCATAGAACAGTTTGGATTGGGTTACTCGGACCGGTCCGGGAAAAGCATGCTGCGCCTCTTCGAACATCATCAGTTCACGACGCAGCAAATCGAAGAATCCGGGCTGGTCCGCAAACGGGAAGACGGCACGTTCTACGATTATTTTCGCAACCGTCTGATGTTTCCGATCCACAACGAATCAGGCAAAATTATCGGATTTGGCGGCCGCGCACTGTCTTCCGAGGACAATCCGAAGTATCTGAATTCGCCGAAAACGCCGATATATGAAAAGAGCCGGGTGCTCTACAATCTGCACCGGGCCAAGGAGGTGATTCGCAAAGAAGACCGGGGCATTCTCGTGGAAGGTTACATGGACGCGATCGGGGTCACCGCCGCGGGTTTCCACGGCGTGGTCGCCAGTTGTGGGACGTCGCTCACTACCCAACAGGTGCAGGCGCTCAAGCGATTCTCGCCACGTATCGTCGTCAATTTCGATCCCGATGGACCGGGCGCGAACGCTGCCGAGCGGTCGATCAGCCTGCTGCTAGAGGAGAGCATGCACGTCCGCATCATGGAACTGGATGGCGATCTGGATCCCGACGAATACTGCAAGGAGCGAGGCGCCAAGGCCTATAATGACCGGCTGGTCAATGCCAAGGGATACTTCTACTGGCTCGCCGACCGCGCGCGCAAGAAGTTCGACCTGCACACATCGGAAGGAATCGTGGCCACATTGCAGTTCCTGAAGCCTGCGGTACAGCGCGTATCGGACAAGCTGGAACGAATGGCGGTTGCGAATGACCTTGCCAGTTATATTGGCGTGGAGCGCGGCATGGTGCTCGACAGCTTCCGCAAAGCCATTGCGGACCGGCAGGAGAAGCCGATGGCGCTTCCCAAAGTCGAAATCCGGCACGATGAGCGCGTGCTGTTGAACGGGTTGTTTGGCGAGGTGGAATTGGCTGGGGAAATCATTCGGGAGCTGAGATCGATTGACGCCACCGAGTCTCTCCTCTCGCGGCGCATTTTCCAGACTGTCTTCGCGATCGAGCAGGCTGGCGAGACTTTGAGCTTCGATCAAGTCAATGCGCGCCTCGAGGATGGAGACCGGAACCTGCTCGCTGAGGCGGTGCTGCGCGAAGAGACCGAGGTATCGCGCGAAGAGGTAGCGGCGGCGATCGAAAGTGTCCGCCGGTCGAGCGTCCGGAACCAGCGGGCACAGTTGAAGAATCGGATAAAGGAGTCTGAACGCGGCGGACGTTGGCAGGAAGCGCTTCGACTCATGCAGGAGCTACAACAGCTCGAACAGGGGGAGCCAAGATGACGGTTCTCGGGGTGGGAAGACCGCCCATCTTGCGCCGCGCCGTGGTGTACAATGATCTGGATTCTCCTCCGCCGGGAGTACGGGGCTTCACTTGGCGATTGAAGACAAATACGATGGCTTGCAGCGGCTCGTGCAGCTAGGCAAGGAAAAAGGCTACGTCTTATACGACGAAGTCAATGAAGTCCTGCCTGGAGACCTGTCGGGCGGCGCCGAGATCGAAGATGTACTCGCGGGCTTGGACGTCGCGGGCATCGAGATCCTCGAAGAGCCCAAAGACTTCGAAAAGAAACTCGAAGAAAGCGAAGAACTGATTGACCTCGAACTGCCCGCCGGAGTGGGTGAGAAGGTCAACGACCCGGTGCGCATGTACCTGCGCGAGATGGGCACGGTTCCGCTGCTCACCCGCGAGGGCGAAGTCGAGATCGCGCGCCGCATTGAACGTGGTCAGAACACCGTGATCAAGTCTCTCTCGCGCGCCCCGGTGGTAATCCAGGAGATCATCTCCATGGGCGCGGATCTCGAGAACAACTCGCTTTGCGCGCGCGATCTGATTCAGATCTCCGATCCGCTCATGACCGATGAGGTGGTAGAGGAGAAGCGGCAGGAATTCGTTCGATGTCTCGAGGAAATTGAACGGCAGTATCGCAAGGTTCTGCAATGCCGGCAGAAACTGCAGGCCATTCCGCGCAACATGAAGCCCAAGCAGTATCGGCATCAGTTGTGGGAGATTGGACGTCTGGTGGTGCGCATCTCACGCCAGGTGCGGACGATCAAGTTCCAGAGCCCGGTAATTCGTCATTTGATCGAATGCCTGCAGAGCGCCGTCGAAGAGCTAAAGCCCCTTGAGAAGGAGATCCTGCGGGTCCAGAAGAAGCTCGAAACGTGGCCGGGCGGGCGGGCGCAGAACATCCGCGAACTGCGCAAAGAGCAGCGCACCTTCGGACAACAACTGCAGCAGCAGGAGGAGCAGTTCGGAGCGTCCGCCGCGGAGTTGCGTCGCTCGGTGCAGATCATCACCAAGTCTCATGAAGAGGCGGAGGCGGCCAAGAAGGAACTGATCGAGGCCAACCTGCGGCTCGTGGTGAGCATCGCCAAGCGCTACACCAATCGGGGATTGCAATTCCTGGACTTGATCCAGGAGGGCAACATCGGGCTCATGAAAGCCGTGGACAAGTTCGAGTACCGCCGCGGCTACAAGTTTTCGACCTATGCGACCTGGTGGGTACGCCAAGCCATCACGCGCGCTATTGCCGACCAGGCGCGGACCATCCGCATTCCGGTTCACATGATCGAAACGATCAACAAGTTGATCCGGACCTCTCGGCAGATGGTGCAGGAGCTTGGGCGCGAACCCAGCAACGAAGAGCTTGCGAAGCGGCTGCAGTTGCCCGTTTCCAAGGTGCGCAAAGTACTGCGGGTTGCGCAGGAGCCGATCTCGCTCGAAACCCCAATCGGCGAAGAGGAAGAGTCGCACCTGGGCGATTTCATCGTCGACCAGAATGGCATCTCTCCATCCGACGCGGTGATCAATCTGAATCTGCGCGAGCAGACGGCACAGGTACTGAAGACCCTCACGCCGCGCGAAGAGAAGATTATCAAGATGCGCTTTGGGCTCGACGACGGCAGCGAACACACGCTCGAAGAGGTTGGCCAGAACTTCGCCGTGACGCGCGAGCGCATCCGCCAGATCGAAGCCAAGGCGCTGCGCAAGCTCCGACATCCCAGCCGTAGCCACCGTCTCCGCGCCTTTCTGGAGAACGGAACGCGCGGCGTCTAGCGTTGCAAGTGTGAATTGTCTCCGAAAATAAAAACGGGGACCGATTCCCACTCTTCCCAGCTACCGGAAAGCGTGTGATCGATCCCCTTGCTGCTTTTCAGGCCGTGCAATTTCCTACCAGCGGGGTTCGCGCCGGCCGCCTGCGCCACCTCCGCCGCCGGGACGCCGGCCACCGCCACCACCACCTGGACGACCGCCACCGCCCCCGCCAAAACGATTGCCTCCTCCGCCGCCGCCGCCAAATCCGCGGTCCGGCTTGGGACGCGCTTCGTTCACGTTGAGAGCTCGACCGTCCATCGTGTAGCCATTCAGAGCTGAGATGGCTTGATCCGCTTCCGACTCATTTTCCATTTCGACAAACGCGAAACCGCGCGAGCGGCCGGTCTCGCGATCGGTCATAATCCTGGCGCTGTTGACGGCGCCGTACCTTTCGAACAGACTTCGAACAGCCTCTTCTGTAGCGTTGAAATCGAGGTTGCCCACGAAAATATTCTTCACACGATCCTCCAGACAATTTGAAAGCGGGCTAATCGGGGAGGAAACACAAGCGGGGCGACGGTGCCGTCGCTCAGAAACACTCAGCCGGATTCGCGGATGCTATCAAACGCGCTCCAACTATAGCACGGGGGAAACTTTGCGGCAAACCATACAAGCTCGCGAAGGGTAGCCAAAAGAACAAAACTTAATGTCCCTTCGCAGCAGCAATAGTTGTCCAAAATACAATTTTTTTGGCGTGGCGCGCGATGCCTTGCGCGGTGTTTCGACAGCACAAACGCGAAAGGCCCTCCTTGTGGGGAGGGCCTTGGAAAATGAACCGGGCGACTTCCTACTCTCCCACACACTTGCGCGTGCAGTACCATCGGGGCTGAGAGGCTTAACTACCGTGTTCGGGATGGGAACGGGTGGGTCCCTCTCGCTAAGGTCACCCAGAAACTG
>Ga0209060_10000407_pt1 | contig 83818 bp, 62 predicted proteins | sample Coa_R1_8_FD_187155 | JGI IMG/M metagenome (GOLD analysis project Ga0209060, IMG submission 187155) | Surface soil microbial communities from Centralia Pennsylvania, which are recovering from an underground coalmine fire - Coalmine... | ecosystem: Environmental > Terrestrial > Soil >... | reverse complement strand
GTTGAGTCCTTGGAATATTTTGCGAATGTGCGATTCGGATTCCGGGCAGAGCCACGGCCCCGATCTTCCTCTTCAATCCTGAACTATCTGCTTGAGCCACCACACTATACCGAATACCAGACCGTTGCGCGAGAGCAGAATGTGGCTTGCAAGCTCGCTTTTCTAGATGAGATGATTGCGTGTGCCGAGGAAGGATTTTCGTGGTGGCCCACTAGCGTTACAACACCAAGTCTTTTAGGCGTACTGTCCAGATTTTTTTTAGGGTTCTTTGAGGGATGTACCCGAGAAACGGTGTGAAATCAGTCATCAAACACGGCATTCAAAGAGCTTTCTTGCGCAAGCGATTGTTCAGGATTTTCGTTGTGGTTCCTGCCTGCTTATTCGGCGTGGGCATCCTGCTTCGCGCTCATACGTTCTACAGCACAAAGATTACCTGGTCCGCAGACGTTTCGCGCATCGTGTATTCCAACTGCGCGTCGTGCCATCATCCGGGCGGATCCGCATTTTCGCTGATGACTTACCGTGAGGCCCGCCCTTGGGCTGAATCCATCAAACACCAGGTGCTCACCCGGAGCATGCCTCCCTGGAATGCCGTGAAAGGCTTTGGAGAGTTCAAGAACGACCGCGGCCTCTCCCAGGAAAACATTGAAATTATTGCGGAATGGATTGAAGGGGGAGCGCCAGAGGGCAATCCACTCTACATGCCTCCGCAGCCAACTTTTGGAAAGAGCACAACCAACGATCGCGCTGTTGGTTCGCCGCGCGATTTTCTTGGGGTTACCACGCTCAAGCACCCTCTCGATGCAGTTGGCATCGTGCCTAAGAACGTTCCGGACACGGGTGTGCTGCAGGTGATCGCTGAACGGCCCGATGGTTCGATCGAGCCGCTGATCTGGGTTGAAAAGTTCAACCCAACGTACACGAGTCCTTACTACTTCCGCAAGATGCTGAACTTTCCCGCCGGCACGAAAATCGAGGTTACTCCCCATACCGGCAGCGTCTCACTTCTGATCAAGTGAAAATAGCTATTCCGGAGCGCGCACACCCGCAGAGCTGGCCGCTTCTCTTCTAACTTTTGAATCTTTAAATTTTGCTTAGAGCCAGATTTCTCCGGGTCTATTTCGCAGCTTTGGAAACCACAAAGGCGGCGAGACTTACACCATCATCGGCGTTCATCTCATTTTCTCCGAACGCGAGAGGATCGTCTTTACGATCTTTCAGCATATCCTTCGAGATGTCTTTGTACGCAGCGGCCAACTTGTCCGGATCGATCTTACCCCCATCGGCCTTTGCGGAGACAATGCCAACCGGCTTTCCGGCATCGAAATAGACACAGGCGGCACGATCTTTCTCCTGGGAAAACAAACAAACCAGACTCCGATCGGTCTTTGCTTCCTTAAGCTTGACGAAGGGACCAAGGTCACTATCATTGAGGCCCGAAGCCCAGGTTTTCTGGTCGATAAAAATCGCAAACCGGCCAGCCATGGAGCCACCTTCGGCGTTGCCGGCAACTGTGGCCGCAATCTTGACGAAGTAGAGCGGTTCTTTCTCCCCCGCACCCGAAGGCTGTGCTCCGGCGGGTTGATTCTGCGCAACCGCGAACGACGCCAACAAAGTGACAAAAACAAAGAGCGCAGCGGCCTTCACTTTCAAAGTCTTCACTTCGAACATCTTTGATTGCAGAGCATTGGATTGCAGAGCATTGGATTGCAGAGCATTGAAATTCATCGATGGAGCCGCCCTCAACGGCGTGGTAAGCGTACCTCATCCGGCTTCTTTCGAGCAATTTGCAGGCGATCGCGAGCGGAACCCCGCAAGCAACTAATCGGTTTTGATCTTGCCAAGCATCTTCAAGATGGCCTGTACGACAAGATCGGGCTTGTCCGCCATGACTTTGTGAGAGCTGCCGGCGGCAAGAACAGATTCACGATTTGGGTTATTCGCGGTGAATTCAGCATGCGCTTTGCGCCAGATCTGCGTAGTCTCGGGACTGCTCTGCCCATTCTCCGCAACGATATCGATGATAGGTAAGCTGCTCGATACCTGAATCGCGTCGAGTTTTTGAGCTGTCTCCGGCATGGCCTCCGCCCACGGAATCGCCACCTTTGCTAGCTGCGGGGCCTTTTCCCGGACTTCTTGGTATTGCGTGCGCATCACCTTCTGATTCTTTTCAACTTCGGATTTAGGCCAGACTCCTGGAACGAGCGCATCGATTAGGATCAACCCTTGGAGAACCAATCCCTGGTTGCCGTCGGATTTCGAGGTTGCCGGAGCAGTAGATGCCGCTTTGAGAATGATGGCTCCTCCGTAGGAATGGCCCACCATCACGATCGGGCCACCAACTCCGCAGGCCGCTAACGCGCTTCTAAGGATATAACATCATTCTCCAGGCTAAAGGGTGTAGCCTCGTTGAGCGAACTCTGGCCCATTCCGGCACGGTCATACACGAATGTTCTAAAGCCAGCGGCGCGAATCCTGGGTGCGATTTGCGACCACACGGTGGAGTCGTTTCCGAACCCGGATTCAAAAACCACGGTGACATTTCCCGATCCGGCTTTATCGACCCAGATGCGGTTTCCATCGATACTTACCAAGGATTGTGCGCATGAATTGGAAGGAACCGATCCCGATTGCATAGAGGTATAAGAGGCAGCCGACGATGCAAGGCAAAGAAGACTTGCGAGCGCAAAATATCTGGCAGCTTGGCTATTCATTCCCAGAGATACGGCGATTCCGGAACCAAAGTTCCATTTTGGAAGGCGCATCCCGCCTTAGGCATTGAGCGCAGCCAAAATATTCCGCTACGTTTCCATTCGCGCCGTTATCAAGGGTAAGCGTGGACGGCGACAAGAAATCATCCCATCAGCGATAAGCAGACTTAGAAAGCCTTCATGCCGATTCGCTTCTCCGCCCTAGCGCTTTGAGGAATGTAAAGTTTTCTATATTCCGGCAGGCATGGATCTCCAGGCTTTAAATATCAATATGCTCGATACTTAGAGCTTTTTTGCCTCTAGTTGCCTATGATTCAGGACGTTACCTTCGGCACGAATTCCACTTTCAGAATTCTGCACTTCTAAACTTTGCCTTGTGCCACTCGCAGCATTGATAGCTCCGGCCGCGCACCATTTTGAAATTCAATCAAGAGATTTTCCGCTTCGGAGCTATCGTCAACCTATATCCAGCCAGGATCGCCCATTGATTCAAAAAGCTCCAGTCGCAGGAAAGCATTCCCCATCCATAAAAATGTTCCAATCACATCCGAGCAATAAAGGCTGCACGTTTCATTCATCGAAAGCCCGATGCCAATTTTTGCAATTATTCTCATCCATGAAGTTTGCAACCAGCTTCAATCCCTGCTCCCGCCGACCCGATAGCTGAATGATCCGTGACGATTAGAAATTCACAAAAACATCAGATAGTGAAACCTGCGCCTTACTATCGCAGATTATGCAATCCTCACGTTCTACTTATGGAATTCGCAGGTTATTTTTAGATGAAGAGCATTGACCATATGCTGCATTCAAACACAAAATGGCTACGTTGTTGAGCGCCTGCAGGAGCCATCAGCAAGCCATGGAGTGCTTGTAATGCGGTTGTAAAACTTGCCATAGCAAGTTCTCCACACCTTTCACAACTTAGCCGCCCCGCAAAAGACCGGCAAACCGGCCTATGCGCGAGCCTGTCTCCGCGAGGGCGGCGGCAAAAGAACATGTTGTTTCAACATCGAATCTGGAGATCATGGACATGCAAGTAAGACATGCAGCGCTTTTTCTATTGGCGATGGCACTATGTACCCTATCTATCGCGTCGGCACAGGAAACCTCTCAGCCACCGACGATCCAACCGGGCCAACTTCGGCAGATACCTCAAAGCGAAATTCACAATATCCTTTCATCGCGAGTAAGCCTCGGCAGGGAAGGTGATGCCCCAATCAATGCAGCAACGCCGACGCTGCCTTTATTCCCTTATACCGACGGCGGATTCAACGGAACCATTGTGGGCACGGCTCCGACGACCCCGGTCTCCACTACGGTGCCTACGGTGATCGTGCCGGTAGTTCTCAATATCACGCAGAACGGAGCTACCTTCACCTTCGACCCGCGAGCCACAGACCCCGGCTGCCTGGGCGGCAGCAACACAGCGCTGAGCCTGACCCAAAGCTCCCCAATCTTCACCTCCACAACATCACCTATCGTGCTCAATGGCGTGAGTGAAGGCAATACGCAATACATCGATGCCTTTCAACGCGCAGAGTTCGCAACAACCGTGGCTCCGGCGCATCACACGCTTTTGAGCGGAAGCGTTGGGGCTCCGCTCACCGTTTCCCTCAACGAGGCATCTGCCGGCACCCCAGCAGCCGTGTTCAGCGTTTCCGGAGTATGCGGCACAAACCCAGGCCCGGTGAATACCGCGGGAACCTTGGGCATCGTCAATGCCAATGTTCTCAACCCCCTTCTGCAGAGCTACATCTCTGCGAATGGCATCAATGCTTCGCAGTTTGTACTCTTTGTTCTCTACAACACTACAATGTCGGCTGGGGCAGCGAACAACTTGAACAACTGCTGCATTCTCGGCTTCCATATGGGACTTGGAGGCTCGGTGCAAAACCCCGGACAAACCTACGGGATTGCCGATTTTGAAGGACGCGATCAGACCGTGTTCGGCGGCGTATCCGATACCTCCGTCCTGGTCCATGAGGTCGGCGAGTGGGCGAATGATCCCTCTGGCGTTAATTCAACACCAGCATGGGGCAATATCGGCCAAGTTTCAGGATGCCAAGGCAACCTGGAAGTTGGCGATCCTCTGAGCGGCACGCTTGCTCCAGCCATCACCCAGGCTGGCTTTACCTTCCACCTCCAGGAGCTAGCGTTCTTCTCCTGGTTCTACCATGATTCACCATCGCAGGGCGCGGGCGGAAAATACTCCAGCAATGGCACGTTTAGCGGCTTCGCTAAGGCGTGCCCCCCCGGCGGGACAAACTAAGTTGAAATAAGACGGGGTATCGATCCACATTTGCAATGGTCGACGCTACCGGAATGGAGCGGGAATGGTTGTTTCGTTCCCGCTCCATTGACCTTTTAGTCTTTAGTTCTTTAATTCGCAATTCTAATTTTGGGGCTCTGCCAGATTGGTGGAGATGTGTTTCGGGTTCGGTTCGCCGACTTGCTTTACCTTATACCTACGTTCCGAAATAGCCGAAGGCGATTTCAGTTGAACAAGCAGTTCGGCAGGCGTGAACAAAGGAGCCGATCGAGATTGATCGTGCAGAATGAATACGGCCGCCCGGTCCACCCGCTGCTTCTGCTCCTCTTGTTCCTTCTGCTCCGGCGGTTCTTTGATTGACTGAGAAAGTTCAGCGGGTAAAACGTCTTGCGGCCCCCGCCACTCAACAACTTTATAGAATGGCGCATATTGAATGGCAGTACGAAACAAGGCTGCCGCCGCTGGATCGTTCTTTTCTCCAACCACCAGCAAGCGCAGCGGAGGACGCTGAAGTTCGCGATCTGCAAGCAGAATGCTGGAAGCCGGTACACTATCGATGGATGGTTGCGTCACCAGATAGCTCAATGCATCTTTCGCAACCTGCCGATAGCGGCTCTCACCGGCCTCATTGAACAATAAATTTGCGACCCGCGCGACCATCACATTCTCCTCTCGCTGCTGATGAGGCTGGTAGCGATCGCCCTCCGAGGCCTTGGCCGTGATAAAACCAATTCCCTGTGAATCCCGAAACGTGGACGCGATGAAGTCCATGGCAGACTGGGCCCGGTCAAGCCACTCGCGATCGGCTGTGACGACATACAGCGAAAGAAACGCACGGCACATTGCAATGGAATCTCCAAGATACGGCCCTCCGGCGTCCTGGTCTCCGTGCCGAAACCCGCCTCCAGGTAGAGACCGGTTCTTGACGATCCATTCCGCCGCCTCTACCGCATCGCCCAATACGGCCGAATCCGAAGTCGCGGAATAAAGAGCCGCCAGGGCGCTAATGGCCCAGCCGTTTTCACGAGAATAAATGTGCTTGTCGACTCGTGGAACGCCAAGCCGGCGACGTCCGGCATCATCAAGCGCGAAGTAGGACGCACTATGCACACCATCCACTAAGTCCGCATCCTGGCTGGTATAAAAGGCCCCTTCCGGAGACCGCAGGAAGGTCAACAAGTATCGGCGAATCTCGCGGGCCGCGTGAAGAAACCGACGGTCATGCCATTGGGAATAGCCCATGGAGTAGATACGAAGATTTTCCGCCTGCATCTGCATGATTTTCTCGAAATGCGGAGAGTCCCAGTCCGAGCCGGCGGAGTACTGGTACACGCCTCCCCAAGCGGGATCGAGAAGGTGCAATTGCTGGACCAGTGTGTAGCGTGCCCGCCAACTGGCGGCAACATTCTGGTCCTCTCTGGCAAGGAGCATGGAGTACTCCACCGAATCCCAATCTAGAAACTTCTGGTATCTGCCCCAGCTTCCCTGAACGCGGTCATAACCGGCAACATACCTGCTCTGCAAATCCTTTTGCATGGCCTTGCTCAGCACAGGCTCGCTGACAGGCAACGGCTTAACTTCCGGCCGTACCGATGGTCCTGGCGTGGGATCGTCGATAATCGCCTGCAGCATGGGAGCCATCTCGTCCGGCGCAAGGTAGCCGCGCCGCTTCACAATCTCATGGCCTTCAGAATTGAATACAACGGTTGCGGGCCATCCATAGTCTTCATAACGATTGGAAAGGTCTGGCTGCGAATCCTGATCAACCTTCACGAGCAGATAGTGCGAGTTCAGAAGCGAAATGACTTTGGGATCTTTATAAGTCTTTTCGTCCATGACGTGGCACCAGTGGCACCATACGGCCTCCAGATCAAGCAGAACAAAGCGATGTTGAGCCTGGGCCTGTTCAAAAACTGAGGTTGACCACTTTTGCCAGACTAGGCTCTCGTTGTTTGGCGCTTCCGCTTGGGCGGAGGCATAACCGGAAAGAATCAGAGAAAAAAGGCAACAGGTAAGAAGCGTCTTCATGTCGTTCCTCACTTCAGGTACGCGCCAAACCGCAGGAATGGATTGTCCTGCGTGAAAGTATCGGACAGAAGTCCTAAAGCGCTTTCAGCCTAGGTGCAAGCGGGAATCAAGGTCGCTGCGCGGTTTTTCCACCGAAGAAAAGCCGCAAGAGAGCCATGGGAATAGCATACAGGAATACTGAAAACGCTATAGGAGCCCACATCACCCAAAGCGTCCCTGCCGTTCTTTTTTGCTCTTGCCTGTTCTTTGCTGCGCTGGCGCCCGTATCACCCGTAGTTTTCCTGTGTATCTTCTCTTAAGTTTTACGAGGTTAAGGATGCGCTCGTGCCTCATTTGCGGCTTCAGAGATCCATACCCGATAATGTGCAGCTTCTGCGTGGAATCTCTATAGCGAAGGAAATCCGTTCACTCATGATTCGTTCCATTTTTCGCGTGGCCTTGCCGCTTATGTTTTTCCGGCACTGGGCAGCCTTAGCCGTCATGTTCCTAAGCGCGTCCTATCTCTTATTTTTTGCAAACGAGTCTTTTGCGACAGGGCCTTTTACAGCCGAGCACGCGGCCGGGCCGGCAACTTCGGCCGATGAACGCAAACTGATTGACTACATCGACCATCATGGCGATGCAGCGCTCGACCTGCTCAAGCGTGTGGTGAATGTGAATAGCGGAACGCAGAATTTCAGCGGCGTAAAGGAAGTCGGGGCCATGTTTCGCTCCGAGTTTGAAGCCCTCGGATTCCAGACTCAGTGGGCAGACGGCGCATCGTGGAACCGAGCAGGCCATCTGATTGCAGAGCATCCCGGTCCGGGCCCACGCCTCTTGCTGATCGGGCACCTGGATACCGTCTTCCAAAAAGACAGCACTTTTCAGCGATACGAACCGATCGATGCGAAGACCGCGAAGGGTCCAGGGATCATCGACATGAAGGGCGGCGACGTTATCATCGTGCAGGCTCTGAAGGCCCTGGACGCAGCCGGCTTGCTGAAGGCAATGAATATCTGCGTCGTGATGACTGGCGACGAAGAGGACGATGGACGCCCCCTAAACCTGGCACGAGCCGCATTGGTGAATGCGGCCAAAGGGTCGATCGCGGCTATCGGGTTTGAGGATGGCGATGGCAATCCAGCGCACGCAATCATTGCGCGCCGCAGCGCCGCCTCGTGGATCCTGAAGGTTACGGCTACCTCCGGACATTCAAGCCAAATATGCAGCCCTGAGCTTGGCTGTGGCGCCATTTACGACGCCCTGCGCATTCTCAAGACGTTGCAGGACGACATGCAAGAGCCACACCTGACCATCAACCCTGGCGTAATTGTCGGCGGGACCGACGTAGGCTATGACGAGGCGTCCTCCAAAGGAACCAGTTTCGGCAAGACCAATGTGATTGCAGGCAGGACCGTGGTTACAGGCGATCTGCGCGCCCTTACCCCGGAACAAATCAAACAGACAATCGCAAAAGCGAAGGCGACTGTCGGCGAGCCGAGGCCCAATACCTCTGCGTCCATTGATTTCGATGAAGGCTATCCGCCGCTCGCGCCCACAGAGGGAAATTCAAAACTCCTGGCGCTCTACGATCAGGTAAGCCGCGACCTTGGGCTTGGCCCTGTAGAAGCCGTGAGCCCCGATAAAGCAGGTGCAGCCGACGTTTCTTTCGTTGCCGGCATTGTGCCTATGATCCTTGATGGAGTCGGGTTGAAAGGCCACGACGATCATTCACCCAACGAAACCGCCGAGCTCGCAACCCTGCCGTTACAGAGTAAGCGGGCGGCGGTGTTGCTGCTGCGCCTCTCCCAATCCCGGCCCCAATGATATGACGGGAAGGATCTAACGTCTATTCGTCGAAGAGCATGCGGTAGAAAGCCTACTATGAAAGAAGGATTGAAGACAAAATAGCCGATCCACGATTGTGCGCGAAGGATCTCTTATCCTCGCCGTTCAACCGGAATGCCCTTCGCGATTGGTCGCTATTCCGACCGACGCTGCCAAGCCCCCTTCCGAAGGCCGCTGTCTTTCTTGACCCACATCAAGCGTCACAGACGAACTAAATTCCTGATTTTCCAAACACTTAAACGTGGCTTAGAGGAATGTCTTGGTCGGAATGCCGACGAGAACCAGAAACGTTTTTAAAGCTCTTCTCAACCAGATTACGATGTGCTCCTTGAGGGGATGTGTCGATCGCAGGAGCGCTCTACCATCCATCTAGGCTCATCCCCAAACTAGATTTATGCCTTTGCAGCCACTAGGTTCACTTGGTTCTTTGGTTCTTTTGGGGGGCGGAAGCTGCGACAGCATGGTCAGGTGAGCCGTGAAGTTGGTTGTCAAATCAGGATCAATGTCGAATGGCAACTCACACGATCATGCACGCAAAGGACTTCCTATCGTCGACTCCAGCCATGAATTCAATACGCTACTCTCCCGCTAAGCCGGCCGACGCCGATGCCATCATTCGCTTACTGGCGCAATCGTTTAGCGAACGCGAACCGCCAGCGGTCGCCATGGGGCTTTCGTTTGACGATTTGCATACGTTCCTTCAATTGAACGCGCCTGAAATAATTTCCAAAGGCCTGAGCATTGCAGGCCGCGACGAAGAGCATGGCCAGATCGTAGCTGCCGCCCTGGTCAGCGACTTTTCCGTGGCATCGACTATCCATGTCGACGGAATCCACAAGAACTTTCTGCCGATCCTTTCAATGCTCGGCGCTCTCGACGCGGGGTTCAGCACCGGGAAGACCATCCTTCCAGGGCAATATCTGCACATATTCATGCTCGGGGTGGACCAAAAAGCGTCGGGATTCGGTGTAGGACAACGCTTGATCCAAGTGGCACTTGCACAAGGACTCAACCATGGTTTTCAGTCTGCTGTGGCAGAAGCCACCGGGGGCGTCTCCCAGCATTGCTTCCGCAAATGCGGATTTGTCGATCGCGTCAAGATTTCCTATCGAGACTATGTGTACGACAAGCAGAAGGTCTTTGCGTCCATTCGAGAAAATGATGGCGCGATTCTGATGGAATTGCCCGCAATGGGGACGGGAACGATGCCACAGTCTGGGAACCAGTTGAAGCGATAGCTTGACCAATTCAAGAGGACTTGCGGAATGCCTGAGCATCTGCCGGCATCAGCCGATCCACCGCAGTTCAGGGAGAAGCCGCCCTCTGTCGATCTTGATTCTTATAAGAAGATCTGGACTAGCGCCCGAGCTTTTTTCTCAACTCTCTGGATCACATTTATAGGAACCACGACGCTTACCACTACGTGGCTGCCATTCTGTTTTACTTCGATGCCGTTCATCACGGCGACTAAGTCAGGATCGTTTTGGCTCTGACCTCCAGCCAATTTGCTCATCGCTAGAAGCCCGTTTGCCGCCTGGAAAATGTTGGTGGCATCAGACAGGAACACGGGTGCGCCAAGGTTCAGCTTAGCTGTATCAAGTCATCCCTTCACCTTCACCGGTTCTTCATTATGTGCTGACCCTATTATGTGCTCCCCATAACAGGGGCCTTAGTTCGCTGGTGTGCGTAATGCCGGGGAGAGTGCGTGCCGTACAAACCGCTGAGCTGCGTGGCTTCGCCTATATGCATAGAGGCCCACAATGCCCGCAACACACAGTGACACGAAAATAATAGGAAGGCCGGTCTGCATCATACCCGGCTCAAGAACCGTTTCTTTTGGATCCTCAGGATTGAAAAATACGGTTACTGATTTGCCGGGCTGATACGTGGCTACGGCCTGGTTTGCTGCCATCCTGCTGACATTGTCAGCCCCGAATCTCCAGACCGCTCCAATATACTGATGGTCGTTGACTTGATACGAGTATTGAATTTGTGGCGTATAGGTCGTATTGCCATCGCTATCCTGCCCTTGAAATACAGCGGAGTAAACGATCTGGCCCGTCGTAGTTGGCCAGCTTTGGGCTCTTTGATCCTTCAGATAAATCGAGATGCCCACGCAGGCGACGCCCATTCCGATGAACGCCATAAGCAGTCCGACGACGCACTTACCCCGCCATTTGGTTTCGCCCGGTTCAAGGATCGCGTCGGTTGGATCCTGCGGGTTAAAGAATACCTCTATATCCTTGCCTACCGGGTACTGTGAGACGATCTCTTCTATCTTCGATTTTGACGAACTGAGAGGTGCACCAAACCGCCAGACTTTTGCGGAATGGCGACTTCTGTTCACGTTGTACTCGTACTGGATGTCGGGCTTATAGGTAATCGAGTCTCCGCTGACCTCTTTCACAGAGGAGGCCAGCACTTTGCCCCGGGCTGTCGGCCAAGCGAGGGCCGCTTGGTCTCTCCGATAAGCGAGAACCGCAATTCCACTGATCAATAGGCCGACGATTGCAAGTATTGAACCCATCCAGATCATAAGCTTTCTTCCTCTTCAGTCGACTTGCTCTTCAAATCTTTCTTCAGACAGCCATTGTGCATTCCGGATGCCATACGGAAACGACTTCAAAAAACAATGGCTTGCGGGGCTGAAGATTGGAGCTTCTACAAGGTAGATTGAAGAGCGATTCAAATCGCATTGTAGGAAGAGCGGGGATTGGCGATTGGGGCTCGATGAGCAAATCCTCGCTCAACATGCATCGGCGATCGGGCAAGAGCATACAAAAAAGCAACGATGGAAGAAAACCCAGCCAGCGATTACCCAAGATCGATTGCCCAAAATCAGGGAGGGGACGTTTCATAACCAGTTCGCGGAACGTTACCCTGCCTCCGCTCCCCGAGCCCTTGATTCGAATGTCGAACCAGAGGGCATTGAACAGGAGGCGTCGAACCGGAGGGCATCGAACCTGAGGTTTTGCGCCTAGCGCTTCTGAGCAATCTTCTGCAGCATCTCCGGTGGAACCGCGAGGCTTACCACCACATGGGCGCCACTTTGTTTTACTTCAATGCTGTTCATCAGGGCGGTTAAGTCCGGGTCATTCGGGCGTGGACTTCCGGCCAATTTGCTCATCGCCAGAAGTCCGTTTGCCGCCTGAAAGATGTTGGTGGCATCGGACTGGTTCTCTGCGATGAATTCGCCGCGCAATTGCAATGAACCAAAGTAGCGGGCGGAGACAATGGTCACGCTATTTTTCAGGAAGTTTAGATTCATGCCGCCAGCCGGCGAGTCGGTGACCGCGAAGCTCGGAACATGAACAATGGCCCATATGGGGCTTGCGAACGGGACATCGCCGTAGTAATTCTCGAAAAGGTTGGGAGCGGAACCGGAGCCGGCCGATTTGTCGATGATGGCGTGTATCGACTCCAATGCGGGGCTTATCGTAACCGCCACCATTCTCGAATCGAGTATGCACAGGTGGACGTTTTGGTCACTGAGGGAACTGGAAAAGACGGTCTTGCCGCCATAGGTTTCCGTTTGCAGGCCCTCTTGCTTCCGCACGTAGCCGTTGAGACGCTGCTGGTCAAATGTCCCGGTGACGATGATAGCTACGTCTTTGCTTGGGCCGCCATCGGCGTTTGCCGAGATCGCAATGTTCTCAATATCGTGTTCTACATGAAGCCCGGTCTCATTCACAATCTGCTGATATTCCGGGGTTGCAGTGTAGGAACTGGCGTTCACATTCATGAGGTGCATCGGGGCGAAATTGATGTATCCCATGACGTTGCCCTCGGGCAGCATATAGATAGAGCGGCCGGGCCGCATCACAGCGCGATAAGAGACCGCTGCCGCAACGGCCGCTAGAAGCAGAACGATGCCGCCAATCGCAAGGACCCTGGCGACGCCGCCCAGCTTCCCTCGCCGAGCTAAGCCAGCCTTTGCCCCTCCTGAGACATAGGCTGCAGTCAGTGTTGACGAACACTTGGGACAAATGTTCGTTTCGGTTCGGACCATCATTCCGCAGGTTCCGCAAAAAAGCATCGCTTAAATCCTTATGTTTACTTCTTAACCGCCTTCGAATATATAGTCCCGCTAGCCCACTACCCATTAATCTATTGTCAAAATATTCGAGTACGAAGGTAATATCCGCCTTTTTTGATGGAATACAAGCCATCCAGGGATTGTTATGGCAAGCTTCCACCCCGGATATACCTTCGAGTGCGGGCCTATCTCGCCACAAAAATGTGAGCCACCCGATTCAGAGCCTGCCAACCTACACATGCGGTTCTTGCGCCTATAGCTGAAAATCGTTTCCTCGGCGCTTCGGCTATCCTGGCTCTACCTCTATCCTGTGGTTATCGATGCGTTACCAGAGAAATACCTAGTGACCAAAGTTCTCCTCTGGATTCATTTTATTTTGACATGGTTGAGCCGCCCCCTTAAAGTCCGATCAAAGTCCGAAAAAATGAACAGACATGTAGCCGAAGACAGTTTGCCCTGTCTGTCGTAGACCGTCTGCAATTCATGCAAAATCGCGTGGGGAGATTCGCCAGTTCGATCCCCAAGGAGAGCCCAGATGACCAGGAGTCACCCGTTTGTATACGTGTGTCTATTGTTGTTGATTTGTTCAATTGTCACGCCTTGGAACGCTTTTTCCCAGGTGACCGTGGCAACCGGAGGTATCCAACTCTCGGTGGCCGACTCAAGCGGCGCTGCCGTTCGCAACGCCAATATCACGGTGGTGAATCAAAGCACCTTGCAAACCATCCGGGCTGTTTCCTCATCCACGGGCACTTCGGCGTTCAGCCTTCTCACTCCCGGGGAATATAAAGTAAGGGTCGAATCCGAGGGCTTCAAGACTTCTGAAAAATTGGTAACGGTGCAAGTAGGCACAGTAACTACCCTGGCATTCAAGCTGGATGCCGGCACGCAAACCGAAGTCGTTGAAGTGCAGGACTCATCGATCCAGGTGCAGCACGAGCACGCCTCTGTGGGCGGGGTTCTCAACGCCCGCCAAATCGACAACCTGCCTGTCAACGGCCGCAATTTCCTCGATTTAGCTCAACTTGAGCCCGGCGTTCAAATTCAGGATGGAACCAACTTCGATCCAACCAAGATCGGCTACTCGTCCATCTCTTTTGGCGGACGATTCGGCAGAAGCGCCCGCATTGAAGTGGATGGCGTAGATATAAGCGATGAGACCGTGGGCACGACCACCCAGGGCATTCCCGCCAGCGCCATTCAGGAATTTCAGCTAAGCCAATCCTCCTTGGATCTCTCGAATGAGCTCACCTCTTCGGGCGCGGTGAATGTAATTACCCGATCAGGATCGAATCAGTGGCATGGGCAGGCCTTCTCCTTGTTCCGCGATAGCTCCGCCGCCGCCGCGTTGCCCGCCGGTCCCGGACTTTCATCCCCGTTCCAAAGAACCCAGGCCGGGGGACGCTTCGGCGGCCCGGTCATGAAAAATAAACTCTTCTTCTTTGTAGATACGGAACACACGAAGCAGGCATTACAAGCTGCCGTGCCGTTGGCCGACCCGTTTACCGCGTTTTCCGGCAACTATTCTTCGCCGTATCATGAGACCGAACTATTGGGACGTTTGGATTACCAGATCAATGACCTGTCCCATCTCTTCTATCGCTTTACGTACTTTGATTCGTCGGCGCAATCGACCTTCTTTCCCTCGAGCTTCCAGGTCTATGACAGCAAGAACTACTCCCGCGATCACGCGGTCGGCTACGACTTCACTACGGGAAAGTTTGTGCATAGCATCCGCTTCTCCCAGCTCAACTTCCAGAATAATATTTCCGACGCGACGCGCGGAAGCGGCCTGCCCTTCGCCGATCTTCCGGTGAGCCTGGTGTTGGGCTCGCTCCAGACGGGGCCGAATTTCCTTGCACCGCAATTCACCCTGCAGCATGACTCCCAGATCAAGTATGACGGCATCAGAGTGTTCAGCAGCCATATGTTGAGATTTGGAGTCGACTTCAATCGCATTCTGGACGTTGGCAATGCTGCTTTCTTCGGTGCCTCGCCACAAGTGTCCATTGGCTTGACTGCTACAGAGAAGAACTTTGCGGATAACTCGTGCGGCGCCGGCACTCCGTGCTTCCCCGGCGGCCACAACAACCCGCTCAACTATCCTGTGGAGTCGGTGCTTCTCGGCACCGGACAGGGGTATGTGTCGGAAAGACCGGCTTTAGGCTACCCGGCAGGAGGATTGGGGCCTGACCATCGTTTGGGGCTCTATCTGGGGGATCAGTGGCGTATTAGGCCGAACCTCACCTTGACCTATGGCTTGCGGTACGTGCGGGATACCGGCCGCTCCGACAGCGATCTCCCGACCATCCCGTTGCTGAATTCGCTGGCTCCCGGACTGGGCAATCCTATTCACCAGCCGAACCTTAACTTCGCTCCGCAATTGGGATTCGCGTATGCGCCCACTTCGGATGGCAAGACCGTAATTCGCTCCGGAATCGGGATTTTCTACGACAACGCAGTCTTTAACAACCTGTATGGCGATCGCCCGTTCCGTCTGTCTTCCGGCTCTTTCTTCACGGTGGCTCCTGGGTGCCTTGGTCCCGGAGTTCCTGTGCCCGTACCCGCCGGATCGCAGACCCTCACGCCAACCTTCTGCGGTCCCTCATCGGGCGTGGCCGTGGGACAGGTGGCTCAGCAGATCGGAGATTTCCAGAAGCAGCTTCAGTCGCTTACGACATTTAGCACCACCACCCCCAACCCCAACTACCTTGGAAGCCTGGTGGGCCAGGGGCTGAATGTGAACGCAACCGTGCCCGGATCGCAGTTACTCGCTCCCAACTATCAGACTCCGCGCGGCCTCCAGTTCAACGTGGGCGTGGAGCGTGAAATCAGAAAAGGCATGGTCGTTTCCGCCGACTATATTCGCAATGTAGCCACCCATTTTCTGCTTGCTACAGACCAGAATCATGTAGGCGACGTGCGGTACTTCAACAAATCGGCCGCTCTTGGCGCAATCTCCTCAACCAATCAGGCCTTCGGATGCGGCCCCGGAACCGATAGCATCTCGATTAACTGCGCTATTGCCAACGGCGCGACCATCGCGAACTACGCGCAGCATGGAATTGGATCGCCGGCCCTCGATTTCGGTGGCGCCTGCCCGCTGTCTACTGGCTGCGCATTTTCAGGAACCAACCCAAGTTTCCCTGAAGTTGCCATGGCCTCTTCCTCGGGACGCGCCGTATACAACGCTCTCCAGGTAAAACTTCTTCAAGAGGTGAATCGGCCGGTGCGGGGTGTGAAGAGCATTCACCTGCAGGCGTCCTATAGCTTGTCCCGGTTTGTAACTCCGGGCAGCGGCACCTACCAGACCACCGCCCAGTCCGATACGGATCTGGTCAACAACGCCTTGGACTATTCGCAACCTCTGCGCTATATGGGGCCGAATTTGATGGATCGCACCCATCAGTTTTCTTTGGGAACCACTGCCGATCTATCTCATGGCGTCAGGCTTGGCGTGATTTCGCACTTCTACAGCCCCCTGGCGTTGCCCTTGGTCGTGCCCAATACGGGCTTGGGAGCGGGGGAAATTTTCCGCACCGATTTCACCGGCGACGGCACGGTTGGTGACCCACTGCCAGGAACGAAGATGGGCGCTTTTGGCCATGGCGTCAGCCCACAGGGCCTTAATCAGATGTTGCAAAACTACAATACGCAGATTGCCGGCCAGCCTACGCCCGCCGGGCAAACCCTCATCAGCAATGGTTTGTTCACCCAGGGCCAGTTACAGTCCTTGGGTGCGATTGCACCTACTGTGCCGCTGGCCCCATCAGGTCAGGTGGGTATGGGCTGGTTAAAGTCTTTCGACATGAGATTAGGCTGGAGCCACACCTTTAGCGACCGTGTGGTGGTGAATCCTTCAGTCACCCTATACAACCTGCCCAATTTTGCAAACTTCGATCTGCCTCCGGCTCTACTAAGCCCGATGTTGAACGGTTCGCCCGGTTCCGTGAACGGCACCACCGCTCAGACGCGGTCAGCCGATCGTGTTGGGCTGGGAACCGGTCTCTTCGCGTTAGGTTCGCCGCGGGTGGCCGAATTTGGCTTGCGGATCGATTTCTGAGCCGGAAGATATAACCCGGTAGAGTAGAACGACTTTGGCCGCACGAGTAGCGAAGGAATCACAGCTCTCGTGCGGCTTTCTTCTTTTAGGAAGAGCGAGCTCGAAGGTCGGGAGACCACTCTATCGGACTCTTTCAGTTTGTGCGCCTCGCTCGCGCATCTTCTTTCATCCAGCGGCCAATCGCCTTTTTGCCGGAGCCGATCTCCTGATTGCCGATTCCCCCGATATTTAGCGAACGGGCTTCGCGCTCTTTTTGGGCGGACCCGAACCCCATCCTCACCACTTTCAAACAGAAGCGTATCTCCGGGTTGGACACCGAGTTCCTGCCGAATCGCAAGCGGTACGGTGATCTGGCCCTTGGACGTAATCTTCGCCTCTCTTTTCACGTACCCTCCTTTCCTCACCGGAGTATACGGCTCCTTAATTTCACGCTGCCAGACTGTGTGACTCCGCTACGTATCGACCAGAAGGGCGAATCGGGCCAGCGCTTTTCCAGAGCGTAGTAGGCGCGGCGCTCGTACAGATACCGGGTGAAAGCCTGTTGAATCCGTTCCTGATAGGCAGCCAGCAAATTTTGATTGCCCGCAAGCGAGGCTTGAATCGCGTCTGCGGACTCAATTCCGGAGCGCACTGCTTGCACAATTCCAGCGGAGGCCAGAGGGTCCCAGGCTGTCGCCGCGTCTCCGGCGGCAGCCCAACCAGGCCCATACATTCTTTGCAAGCAGTGCGAGGAGGCGGAGTTCACCGCAATCTTCGTTTGACCGCTACATGCAGCCACAGAGCCATCTAGAAAGGCGGAGATGTGGCGTGTTTGGAAGAGCAGATTCTGCCAGGCTCCAAACTCAAAGCAGGAAAGACGGCGCAGAATCGCGGCATCAGTAAAGAGCGCAACCAGCACGTTGCCATCGGGAAGTTGAGCCGCATACCACCATCCATCTGCAGCAGACTCAATCAAACTATGCAGATTCTGTGGAGTGCCGGATGAAAGACTGAGAACCGCATACGCGCACATCAGGCGATCCACATGAACAGGAGCTCCGTCGCACTGCCGCGCAATCAAGGCGCTTCGGCCACTGGCATCGAGAAGAAAAGCGGCTGTGGTGCGGCGTGGTTGACCATCCTGCTGTCGCAACTGCACCGACCATCTAGCCTCAGGTTCCGCATAGCCCTGTTCGCGTTCGACGCCAACAACGCGATTACCAATCAGGAGAGTGACACCCGCCGCCTCTGCTTTGCAGGCAAGCATCCGCTCGAAACCGGCGCGATCCAAATGCCAGCCGCTGCCTAGCGGATGAGTAAAACTGTCCCGCCAAGCCAGGTTCTCCTCCCCCCAGGCGGAGCCAATCGCTCCGGTGCGCAAGTGCCCACCGGCTAAAAAGCTCTCCCATACGCCAAGCCGCAGAAGCAGAGGCTGCAGCGAGGGCGGCGCAGTTTCTCCGATGCGAAATCCCTTGGCTGCTGCGGCCTCGATTACAATCGTAGAGAGGCCCATCCGGGCCAAGATGATTGCCGCAGAGAGCCCTGCGGGACCTCCGCCAATCACGGCCACATCGGCATCGACGTCAATGCGGGAAGTCACTTGTTTCCGGTGGTTGCAGGCTTACCAGTGGGCCCAGGCTGCGCCGGTGAAGCCTGAGTAGGCGCCGATGCTCCGGTAGTAGTCGTAGTCTGCACCTGAGGTGGTAGAGTCCGCTCCACCTGGACGTAGGTTGGCTTCTCCACAGTGCCCTCATTAAAGATGAAGCCCAACCCGGTCCATTTCTCCACCATTTCGAGATTCGTGTCGAAAGTCAAATTGTCCCCAGGCCCAACCCATCCCGCCTGTTCGTCCGCGGTGAGGTGGATGGTATCGGGGCGCTGGACAGGCCACCACCAGGACGTATCGTTCTCATACGTAAACTGCGAGCATTGGTTGTAGTCGGCCTGCCATGGCAGAGCCATGTACTTGGATAAATCTCCCGGCTCCAGACCCTGGGCAAAGTCCGTGCCAATATTCAAAGGCACACCCACATTGAGCTTGCGATGAATGCGAAAAGGCTCGGAGTAAATTCGGGGATTGCGGGTGATCCAGGTCAGTTCCATGCCAGGATCGAATGCGGCGCCGGAGCAATTTTCGAGCGCCGCGCGGTCGAGGGCATCGCCAGGCGAAGCGGCGGCCGGCGAATCCACCACGAACTTCCCCGCCGCCCACTGCATCATGAAGAAATACTGGGTATCTGTAAGGGTGACATATTGGTCGAGCTGCCCGATGGTCGTGAACAAGTTGTCACCCCATAAAACCGGCATCAGGGTCATAGCTGGCCCCTTGATCGGAGTATATTGCCGGACGTTGGGCATGAAAGGCGGCCGGAGCACATTCAACACAAGCTCGCGCTGGTCGTCATACTGAGGATCAGGATTGCCGAGCACGGCATAGTCAAAAGTATGAAAGCTCGTAGGAATATCCGATACCCAGGGATAGAGATGGGCGCGCTCGAGAATAGGACGAATATCCCGATTCCAGCCAGGGCGATAGTCTGAATTCCACAAGCAATCTTTATAGATGTCCGGACGGTACGCCATAGACCGTACGGCGACGTCGAACATCACGTCGTAGAGCGTAATGAGGTTCACCAACTGTGGAGCAAAACGCGCCGGGCCAGTGATAACCCACGCAGAAAAAGCTTCTATCACCGAGCCATCGCGCATCACGATTTTGGTGGTCACCGGGCCGTCGGACATGTCGTCCCACCACTCGTCGTTGTTGGCATAGTCATCACACTCCACAACGGGCTTGCTGGTGCCGGAATTTCCATATCCTCCAAGCACGACCAGGCGGCTCTGGGCATCGGTGCGCAGGCCGCCCAGTGAATCAATCGAAAACGGCTGCAATCCCGTGGGCGGGAAGGTCATTGGGTAGTTTTGAGGATTGTCGGTGCGGGAAAACTCGACCGCTTTATTGGGCCCTGTTAGCGTACGCGGGCCCGGATCAATAATAAACTTGGCTCGCTCCGCAGGATCTTTGATAACGCTATTTCGAAACGGATGACCTGAGACATAACCGTATTCCCCCAGATTCACCAGGAATTTGTACCAAACGGCCTTTTTGTTCGCGAGGTGTACGGTCCATTCAATACGTTCGACTCCATCCTGGCCTGGCCGCACCGGCACTCCCACAGTCGAAGTCCCGTTGTCGTCATACTTGAAGACCTCAAATTGCGCGCCCTGCCTGCGCATCTTTTTGTCGCGATCTCGAAAGTCCGAGGGCTTGAATGGTTTTCCATCGGGCATGACAGGCAGTTGTCCCGCAACTCGAGGTTCTAGATAAAACTCCTGACTGTTGCCAAGCCGCGCAACGCCGATGGCAGGGTGAATCTTGTAGGTCATAGTCTTTCGTGTTCTCCGATTCGGTGAGTGGTCATCAAGTCCCTGGTTCCGTGACGATGGTTCTTCTCTCTTCGTTTGTCATGCCAGGCAAGAGAAAGGACGGAGCGTGGGCCACGCGGGGTATACTAATGCCAGCCGTTGCCGATGGGTAGTGCCTTTGCCGCTTTCTATTAGAGGACGCAAGCGGAGCCTGCCTTCAGGCAAACAAGATCGGGATGTTGGAGAAAAACGAGTCGTTAGCACGCCGGAACCATCGAGGCCGCTCCCCCGATTTTTACAATGGCAAATGATGTCCTAAAAATGGCTGATCCATTAGAGCGCCTCAAGGTCCTGATCGGCTCGAACACTCCTCTGGTGGTCATCGAAACCGTTGAAGAAATGCGGGCGGTAACGATGGTCCGGACGGCCTGCCAAACCCTCAACCTGCCCGTCTTTGAATGGGACATTGCCGATGGGCTGACCCGATATGGATTGACCCGGTCGGGTAGCACAGGCATCCCCGCGCCAATCCAACCCCGGAATCCCATCGTCAAGAACGAAGGCGTGACTGCCAAGATTGCCACTTTGCTGGCTGGCGATGCTAAAAAGCCCGCATCAGCGCGCAACAAGGGGTTCGATCCCTTGGTGGGAGCCTTGGCCGAGCAGGCGACGGCCGCTGCTATTTACAACACGCGCGAACCGGCCCAGGTACTGGCCCATCTTGAGACGATGTCAATGGATGCGGTCTTCGTACTGAAGGATTTTCACCGCCACATCGACGATCCGGTGGTGGTGCGGCGGCTCAGAACCGTGGCCCAGGAGTTTTATGCCAACCGGCGCACGCTGGTAATCACCTCGCCATCGATCTCTCTACCACTGGAATTAGCAAGCCTGGTTGAATACCTCGATCTGCCGCTGCCCGATGCCAAGCGCCTTCGCCGGATCGTTGAGGAGACCTTCGCGCTCCTGTCGAAGAATCACACCCTCAAGGGCAATATCGACTCGCCCGGACTGGATCGAATCGCGGAAAACCTGCGCGGCCTCACAGAGGAAGAGGCGGAACGGACTGTCTCACAGGCGATTGTCGCCCACAACGCTCTTTCTGCGGAAGTCAACGCGGATATTGTCGAGGCGAAAAAGAATGCTCTACGCCGGTCGGGGATGCTGGAGTTTGTGGCCGCATCGGAAAACCTGAGCGACGTAGGAGGCCTGGAAAATCTGAAACAGTGGCTAAGCCGCCGCATGGGCGCGTGGGAACCTGCCGCGCGCGCTTTCGGTCTTGAGCCCTCGCGCGGAGTGATTATCTTCGGCGTGCAGGGCTGCGGCAAAAGCATGTGTGCGCGGGCCATTGCGGGCGAATGGAAGCTACCGCTGGTGAAGTTCGATACCGCGGCGGTTTTCGACAAGTACGTCGGCGAGACCGAGAAACACATACGCAAGTTGTTACAGGTGGCGGACCAACTCGCTCCCGCGGTCTTGTGGATCGATGAATTTGAAAAGATATTTGCGGGGGGCGGCACGGATTCAGCGGCGTCCGATGCCGGCGTCTCGGCCCGCATGATGGGCACATTTCTTTCGTGGATGCAGGAGCGCAAACAGCCGGTATTTGTAGCCGCGACCTCGAACAATATCAACGCTCTTCCTCCGGAACTGATTCGCAAGGGCCGGTTTGACGACCTGTTTTTTGTAGACCTACCCAATGCGGCCGAGCGGCGCGCAATCTTCCATCTCCACCTGGCCCGCCGCAAGCAGGATGGCGCTCAATTCGACCTGGATCGATTGGCCATTGCCTCAAAGGGCCATTCGGGAGCCGAGATCGAGGCTTCCATCCAAACTGCAATGTTCGCGTGTTATGCACGCAAGGAACCGTTGGATACGGAATGCCTTGTGCAGGCTCTGAGGTCTACAGTTCCGCTCTCGGAGACTCGCGCCGAAGAGATCCAGGCGCTGCGGCGATGGGCCCATCAACGCGCGGTCGCCGCCTCCGAAGCAGATACCGAGACGGCCGGAACCACCTCCTGAAGCAAGAATCGATGCGCAAACTTCGGCCAACCATCCCTTCGATTTTGATGATTGCCCAATTGCCAATTTCCGATCCGTTGATTCAATGATCATTGATCCATTTTGATCATTAACTGTTCATCGTTGACCGCTCATTTATCCAAGCAACAGCACCACCATTCCATTCAATCTAAGGACAAGTAAGCGTGGGCACCGGAAACGCGGTCCGGAATGAGAAAAATTTTCCTAGTGAAAAGCGCCCTCCGGCGTGGCGGCGGCACGTGTGCCTCTATCTTCCGGCTGCATCTTCTTGCACTCATCTTTCTACTAATCTCTCTGAAAATCTCAGCCCAGCAAGTCGCGCAGCCTTCGATTTCCTACGAAGGACAGAATGTTTCTTCCATCGAGATAGCGGGGCGGCCCGATGTGAAAATGGACGCGCTCGAATCCTTAATTCTGCAAAAGACGAACACACCCTATTCTCAGGAGAAAATCGACGCCACGATCGCGGGACTTAAGGGTACGGGCCAATTTAAAGATGTACAGCTCGAAATATATCCGGAGACGAACGGAGTGCAGGTACTCCTGGTGGCCGAGCCCGCGTTGTATTTTGGCGTCTTTGAATTTGGCGAAGCCACCAAGGCATTCTCTTATCCGCGCCTGCTGCAAATCGCAAACTTTTCCAACCAGGAAGCCTATACGGCGAGCCGCGTCGCCGCGGCCCAGAAGGCGCTGCTCCTGTTTCTTCGCCGCGACGGATATTTCTTAGCAACCGTGGAACCGGAACTAGAGACTGATTCAGCCCACGGCGTCGTCAATGTGCTCTTCCGCACGGCCTTGAACCACCGCGCGAAGCTTGGAAAGATCGCGCTGACGGATATTCCACAAGAGGAGCAAGAACGCCTTGAAAAGAGATTGCGCGCGTGGAGGGCAAGGTTCAAGGGTGCCTACCTCAAAGAAGGAAAGGGATACTCGCTAAAAAAGCTGGAATCGGCGGCCTCCTATCTGCAAGGCGTATTGAGTGGACGGGACTATCTCGCGGCGCGAGTTTCCCTCGTTTCAGCCAACTACGTTCCCGAGACCAATCGAGCCGACATTACGTTCAAGGTGACCCCAGGGCCCAAGATTGCGGTAAAGACGCAAGGCGCTCGAATCAGCGGACGCACCTTGAAGAGACTTGTCCCCGTTTATCAGGAAAACTCGGTTGATCCGGATCTTGTGCAGGAAGGGGCACGCAACCTGGTCTCGTATTTCCAGTCGCAGGGCTACTTCAATGCCTCCGTGGAAGGACGCATTGAGAAAGAACCCTCGTTGACAACCGTTCTGTACCAAATTGAAAAGCGCAAACGCGGCAAGGTGGCCTCCATTGAGATTCGAGGGAACGAGCATATTGACGGCGAGCAATTGCGCCCGTACGTCGCAGTCAGCAAGGCCCGCCCGTGGTTCTTTTCCCACGGAAAGTATAGCGAGCAGCTTGTACACAAGGGAGCCAAGAACCTCGAAACCGTGTACCGCAATGCAGGTTATAGCCAAGTCAAGATTACATCCAGCATTCAGCAGAGTGGAGACAAGCTCAACATCGCGTTTGACATTCAAGAGGGCGCACAGGATGTCGTCGACTCATTGAGCATTCAAGGCAATGATGCCCTCGCCGAAAAAGAGCTGGCTCCCAGAGGGCTGAATCTAGGTCCGGGCAAGCCCTATTCCCAACAGTTGCTGCAAAAAGACCGCAGCCAGATCATGGCGGTTTACCTGAAACGCGGCTTCCTGACCGCGAGGTTCAAGGCGATCAGCAGCCCGGTGGAAAACGACCCTCACCGGGTTACCGTTCTCTACATGATCGACGAAGGCCCCCAGGTGCGAACCACGCAGGTAGGGCTTCTCGGCGCACAGCGCACTCGTCCGGAGATCATCGCCAAACAGTCGCGCATCCCCGTCCAGCAGCCTTTGAGCGAAGCCGAATTGCTCGAATCGGAGAGCCAACTGTACCGACTCGGGGTTTTCGACTGGGCAAGCGTGCGCCCGCAAAGGACCATCACCAACGAATCGGAGGCGGAAGTCCTGGTCAAAGTTCATGAATCGCCGCGCAACAACCTAACCTATGGCGTTGGCTTTGAGTTCCTCAAGCGTGGAGGAGTGGTTCCCGGCGGAACCATTGCGCTCCCGAACCTACCGCCAATCGGATTGCCCGGAACGTTCAGCACCAGCGAAGCCACATTCTTCGGTCCCCGAGGCTCGATTCAATACAGCCGACTCAATTTCCGGGGGCGCGCACAGACTCTCGCAATCGGCGGATTCGCCGGCAGGCTCGACCAGCGGGCCTCCGCCAGTTGGATTAATCCTTCAGTGTGGAACGGGCGGTGGACGACAAACTTAACCATCTCGGGCGAGCGCTCCACGGAAAACCCCATTTTCACCGCTACACAGGGCGAGGCGGGCATTCAGTTTCAGCGATTCCTTGATGGCAGAAAAACGCAAAGCATCTTTTTGCGCTACACGCTGCGAAGAACCAACCTCACCAATCTATTGATCCCTGATCTGGTCCTTCCCGAAGACCGCAACATTCGCCTCTCCACATTCTCAGCGTCCTACATTCGCGACACACGCGACAAACCCCTGGACGCTCACCGTGGCTTGTATGAAAGCTTCGACGTGGCGATCAATCCCAGTGTGCTCGGCTCCAACACCAATTTTGGCAGGTTTCTGGGACAAACCGCCTACTACCACTCCGTCATGGGGACGGGCGTGGTGTGGGCCAACAGCCTGCGACTTGGCATGGAGCAGGCTTTCGCCGATTCGCTGGTCCCCTTAAGCGAGCGTTTCTTCACCGGCGGTGGCAGCACGCTTCGAGGCTTTCCCTTGGATGGAGCCGGGCCGCAACGCAATGTTCCAGTCTGCTCCAACCCTGCCGATACCGCAACCTGCTCGCAGATTCGCGTGCCCGTCGGCGGCTTGCAGCTCTTCATCCTCAATTCGGAGCTTCGCTTCCCCATTCCGATCATCAGCAAGCTAAGCGGCGTCGGCTTCTATGACGGGGGAAACGTCTATACCAGCATCGGACTGCAGAATTTCTTCTCTGAATACAGCAACAACGTAGGACTCGGCCTGCGCTACGCCACACCCGTTGGTCCCATACGAATCGATGTGGGCCACAACCTGAATCCCGTGCGGGGCATTGGCTCCACGCAGATCTTTATCACCTTAGGCCAGGCGTTTTGAAAGCGAGGAGGGGATGAACCGGAAAAAAATCACTCGCCGGATCGTTCGCTGGACCGCCGGAATCGTTGTAACGCTGCTGCTTGCATGTGCATTGTGTGCGCTCGCAGCGTTTCTGCTGCTGCGCCACAGCCAGTCCTTTCGTCAGGCGGTCTTGCTTCGGGTGGAAAAAGCCATTGGAGAATCGACGGGAACCAACATCGCGGCCCGCGATTTCGACCTTCACCTTGCCCCACTAGGTGTGGACGTTTACAACCTGACCGTGCGGACAGAAGACACCACTTTGCAGGAACCGCTGCTACACGCCGATCGGGTCACAGTCGCCGCAAAGATCGTCTCGATCATGGAAGGCAAATGGAGCCTGAAAGAGATCGAGATTCAGCATCCCGTAGTTCACCTGATGGTAAACGCAGCCGGCGAAAACAACCTGCCGAAACCGCGTGGCAGCGAATCTAACGCCGATATCTTCGAGATAGCTGCGCAGAAGTTTGCTCTGGAACAAGGTGAGATTTTTTATAACGACCGAAAGATCGACTTGGATGCGGAACTGCACGACTTGCGCATCAACGCAGCCTTCGACAGAGGGCTATCGGGCTATCGCGGCAGTTTGAGCTACCGGCAGGGACTGCTCAAATATGCAAGCTTTGCACCCGTCAATCACGGGCTCGAGATCCATTTCGCCGCAAGCCGGTCAGGCGTAGACATTGAGCAGGCGATGTTGACGACTGGAGCTTCTCAGATCATTGCCAAGGGTACGGTGGAAGACTACAACGATCCCAAAGTTCATGGCAGCTACGAAGCCTTTGTGACTCTCGACGACCTGAAGCGCATCTTGAAAAATGCGAGCCTGCCCTCTGGAAACGTGCACCTGACAGGATTGCTGAAACTTCACAACGCTGCAGGCCGTCCGCTGCAACAGCAGGTCTTCCTCTCCGGCGAGGCGGCGAGTAGCAAGCTTGCAATCAGCGCCAATGGGCTTCGCACTCAGCTCTATAACGCTTCCGCTCGTTATGAACTCTCGCAAGGCAATCTCACGGTACAGCGTTTTCAGGCTCGCACCTTGAACGGCAGTCTCGCCGGAAAGTTGGCGATTCGGGAGCTTTTCGACCGGGCACCTGCAAAGCTCGAAGCCACGCTTACCGACGTGTCTCTACAAGAATTAGGCGTGGCCCTTTCCAGCCGCCCTTTCAGCGAAGTTGGCCTTAGGGGCAAGATGAATGCAACGATACAGGCTACATGGACCAAAGCTCTCGACAATTTGCACGCTCATGCCGATGCTGGAATACAGGCCGCCATAGAACCAGGGCAGACGGCGACGCCACTGAATGGAGAAATCCATGGCGACTATCGGGCGTCAGATAATCAAGTTTCCTTGCATGAAAGCTATCTACGAACTCCACATACATCCCTCACGTTAGAGGGCACAGTCAGCCGGCATTCACAATTAAATGTAAAGATGGAGTCCGGAGAGCTGCATGAACTGGAATTGCTAGCGCATGGCTTCATGCCGACCGACGGCAAACTCGCCTCCCCGCTGGGTCTTTCTGGAACGGGAAGCTTCATTGGCTCTGTGCGCGGCTCCACGGCCAGCCCTGAGATTGCCGGGCAAATCACCGCGCACAACTTAAAAGTCCATCAAACCTCGTGGCGAAGTCTGCGTGCAGACCTGCAAGCCAATTCTTCGCTGGTGAAGGTGACGCACGCAGACTTGGAAGCGGCGCCAGTGGGCCAAATTACCTTCAGCGGCCAGGCCGCCCTAAAACAGTGGAGCTATAAGCCTGAAAACGATCTGGCGATTCAGGCATCCGCAACCAGCCTATCCCTCGCGGATCTGGCACGGCTCACGGGCGCTGCCTATCCGGTGGAAGGAAAACTTTCGGCCAATCTATCCATGCGCGGCTCCCAGTCGAATCCCGCCGGTCAAGGCGATCTTCATTTGCGGGAGGTGAAGCTATTCGAGGAGCCGATTACAGCCGCAGACCTGCACTTTCAAAGCAGCGGCAAAGCCATCGACCTCCATCTGTCGGCCTCGTTGCCGGCAGGAAGCGCAACCGGAAGCGGAAAATACTTGCCAGCATCTCAGGAGTATGAAGCGCAAGCCCAGGCGACTAATTTGCGACTGGAGAACTTCCATAGCTTAAAACTGCCCAAGCTGCACTTGAGCGGCGGTGTAAACGTGGAAGTCTCCGGACGCGGAACTTTCAAATCGCCTGAACTCACAGCCAAGGTAGAGGTCCCGTATCTGGAAATCCAAAAAGAAGCATTCCGTCAGGTTCGGGTCGACGCCAATTTGCGCGACAATCTCGTAAACCTCACGTTGGATTCCAGTGTCGCGGGAACGTCTCTGCGCGCAAGCGGAACCGTGGCGAGCGTATCTCCCTACATGGCCAATCTTCAAATCAATACGGGCAGAGTGCTCCTCCAACAACTGCTCTCCCGCTACGCCCCGCAGGCCGGCGATATTGAAGGCGAGACCGAAATTCATGCGTCGATCCGCGGGCCACTCCAAAACAAAGCCAAAATCACAGGCCATGCTGAAGTCCCGGTATTTTCAGTGATGTACAAGATTCCCGGCTCCGAAGGATTTCAACTCCGTGCGGCCAAGGCCATCCAGATCGACTTTCAAGAAGGCATGCTTACGCTGCAGCCCGCGAATCTCCAGGGCACAGAGACCGACATTCGCATGGAGTGCAAAGCTCCTCTTGACGATCTCTACAGCGCGAAGTTTTCCCTATCTGGAAAAATGGATCTGCGAATCATCCGCTTACTGGAACCGGACCTGAGGGGCGGCGGCTCCATAGCCTTTGATCTTCAATCACCGGGCCAGGGCGCAATCCAAGGCCAACTCCGCTTGAATCATGCCAGCCTGCACCAACAGGACGCGCCCCTTGGCTTGGACAACGGCAACGGCGTCCTTAACGTCACGCGCGATCGCATTGAAATCGGCAGCTTCCAAGGACAGGTAAGCGGCGGCACGCTCACTGCTAAGGGAGTTGTCGCCTATCGCCCAGCGATTCAATTCGATCTCGCTTTCAATGCGGAAGATGTTCGGCTGCGCTACCCGGAGGGCATCCGCACCGTACTCCGCTCCAATCTCGCCCTTACCGGCAAGCCGGAGGCCGCTCTGCTTCGCGGCCGGGTGCAGATCGATCACGTTTCTTTTACTAGCGATTTTGACATCTCCTCTTTCGTTAACCAGATCACAGCCGACTCCAGCATTTCGCCTTCCGGCGGATTCAGCCAGAATTTGCGGCTGGATATCGCCGTTCAATCCACCTCGCAGATGAACCTTGTCAGCAGTAAAGTAAGCCTGCAAGGCAGCGCCAATCTGCGGGTGGCCGGAAGCGCCGCCGAACCGACTATCCTGGGCCGGGCCAATCTTTCGGGAGGAGAGCTATTCATTGCGGGGAACCGCTATGTCCTTCAGAACGGCTCAATCGACTTCCTGAATCCTTTGCGCACCGAGCCCGTGCTGAACCTGCAGGCGACGACGGTGGTTGACCAATATAACATTTCGCTCAACTTTCAAGGCCCTATCGAGCACCTTCACACTCGCTATACATCCGATCCACCCCTTCCACCCGTAGACATTATTAATTTGCTGGCCTTCGGCAAGACGACCGAGGCCGCCGAAGCTACCTCCTCCGCACCTGGCAATCTCGGAGCAGAGTCGGTGCTGGCCCAAAGCGTGAGCAGCGCGGTGAGCGGACGGGTGGAGAAGTTCGCCGGTTTGTCTCACTTCTCAATCGATCCAACTCTTGGGGGAGGCCAACGCAATCCCGGGGCTCGACTCGCGGTACAGCAACGTGTCACCAGCAACTTGTTTGTGACCTTTGCCACCGACGTTACCTCGACGCAACGGGAGGAGATTCAGCTTGAATACAAATTCAACCAGCGCTGGTCGGTAAGCGCCGTGCGCGACCAGAACGGCGGCTTTGGCTTTGACCTGAAGTTTCACCGGACGTTCTAGAAATGCCCTCCTGCGGAAGATCCGGCAATCGCCAACTTCCGGAGAGACAAGCTCCACGTGAGATCTTTGCCCGGCGCAACGGAGAGATCAGCCGCCTCCAGATTGAGAACCAGAGGCACAGCACCGCGGCTGCCTTTGCCGAAGGGCGAATCTCCCGTTGCCAACGCCGAGATATTGAACGGGAATGACGAGCCTTCCACCACAACCCGTAAAGCACCCTCGCTGCCTAACAGGACGTCGACGCGCCGACCTTGTTCCAGTAAGGTTCGAACATCGGAAGCAGTGCTCGGTACGGCAACCCACAACTTCCTGATCGAGACAGGACGGGTTGCAGAGATTTTTTCCGATCGCGTAAGGGTGTCGCCTTGAAAGGTCCAGGTGACCTCTGTGGCCAATCCGGGATCGACCATCTGCCCAGGCTTCCCACCCACCACCGCCCACTTACGCCACACCGCCTTCAAGCTATGACCATCGGAGCCGGGAATGATCTCATCTGCGCCATCGCCGGCCACGATCTTTGAGCCATCGTTGAGTTCAAGATAGGGCGTTAGTGTAGGCAACTGCTGTTCAACAGGCGGGGCAAAGCCGCTCAGATCATAGGGTGCAGGAAGATAGTCGGAGATGCCAGGTTTTGTTCCAGTGGTGATGGGCAAGGCAAATTGTATGGCCTCTCCCCGGACGAGCCATACGCCCGCAGGACGCGGGGCCTTGCGAAATTGCTCAAACCGGGCCACCCGTGGCAATTGAGGCTGCGCCGGGAAAGCGTCCACGTGCTCCTTGCGCAGGGCCTCCACAAAGAGTTTGTGCGCTCCGGCGGCCTTGCCGAAGAAGGCGGCTGTCTGCTGCCATTCGCGCTCCGGATTGATGTAGCTATAGTTTCCGTGGCCGAAATCCAGAACATTGAGCAGATGCTTTTCACGATGATAGTTACGCATGATCGACTGCCACGCCGCATGATAGGCGGCCGCAAGTTGGGGAAGAGGAGCAGGGCGGAATTGAGCATGCTTTCCGAGAAAGCCGACAATTTCCAGAGTATCGATGTAACTGATGATACCGAGGCTTCTACCCCATGGATATCCGTAACCATCGGGAGAGAGCAGATCCCACCATGTGGCCATTTGCGTCTTGAGCGTGGGCTCCAGTGCCCGCATCAGCGCCTCATCGCCAACGTTTTCCGCCGCGTCGTAGACATAGCGCGCATACTCATTGGAGTAGCGATCATAGCGGCCGGTAGGCATATTGTCGTCGGAATACAGCGCCCCGCTCGTGAACTGTCCGGCGGCACGGTTGAGAACATCTTCGGCAAACGACTTGTCTCGAACCACGCCAAGCTGGTAATCCATGGAAACGATACGAGCCGCAACACCAAAATAGTTTTCGGGAAGGTTAATCACATGCCGCGTAGCCGGATCGTAGAACCGGTTTATATCCAGAAGAGAGCGCCACGCCGTCTGATCTTCCGGGGTTAGAGACTGCCACAACGGATTTGCATTCAAGTCGAAGCCGAACGACCGCAGCGAGATGGCCGCATATAGTTGCGCAAAAGTCTTGCCGCCATGCCTGGCTTCGATAAGGCCCATTTGCCCCAGGAATCCGGGAACATCTTTGCCTGCAATCACACGCTGCCCGGATAGTTCGGAATATGAGGCCACGGCGCGCATGAAGGCGCCCCAGGAAAAATCTCCGGTGGTGAGCGCGCCCTCAACCCGCTCCTGGGGTGGATTGAGCGAATGGATGTCCGCTACATGCGCCGCTATCTCCTGTCCAAGAAAGCTGGTTACTTCCTGGGAAAAACGATCCGCAGAGACATTTTGGGGCACGCTTTGCGACTCGCCTTCCTTTTGCGCCAGCAACGGCAACTGCGCCAGCAGCACCAGACACAGCAGATGTTTCATCTTTTTCCAGAGCCTCGGGTTGCAGGAAGTCCGGCGTGGGCCTTTTCGGCCCCCGCGGCCTCAGCCTTCAGTTGAGCTTGCAATAGGGCGGCTTTCAAATCATGGCTGGGAATACCGATTGTTTGCGCCGCTTTTTCGTATTCCGCACTATGGAATTTAGCGGACGCCTGAAGAAGGAGCGGCGTCAAGTCTTGCGGCTTGAACTCCGTGATCTGCTGGTGTTCCCACTTTTTATTCCCCGCCGCGTAAGGCACAAGGAAATCGAGCGCGCGGCGAATGCTGCGGCCATCATCGGTGTGAAAGTTCCAGAGGTCGACTTCGGCATGCTCACCCAACTCGGCCAGATCCATCAATCCCGTTAGATTAAAGACGCTGTAGCTGAAACCACGAGTGCGGGCTGCTTCCAAAGGCTGGCTACCATTTTGCTCAACTTGCCGGGCAATACGTTTCTGCCGTGCCTCCTCAATCACATCGCGCGCCAGTTTGGTCTGGTTGGTAAATAGGGCAAAGTCGGCTACCTGCATGTCGTAAAACGTCCCATGGTTGTTTGTGGCCTTGGCTTCGTCTCGTCCGTTGGCGCTTTGCCGCAGCCACTCCAGATAATCGGCAAACCACTTCTCCATTCCTTTCTGGTCGTTCGCACTCCAGTTTGTGGAGCCTGCGAGCAGGCCAACGGCATCCACCACGTCTGTGAGGCCAACGGTATCGATAATTCCTGTGCCCCTGCCCGTGGTAACGCCAGGAATGCCCTGACCAAAATTCAGATTGGGATTCATGCGGGTGGCCGGCTCGAGAAACCATGTGCGAAGCAACAGGGCCGCCCGGGCCGCGTACGATTCTTTGCCGGTGAGATAAAAGCCCAGGGCCAAAGCCAGGGATGCCCTCTGCATGCGCTCACGATTGTCGTGATCGGAGAGTTTCAAGATTTCGGGATTTCGCTCTCCATCGCGACGGATATAGGGCAGGCCATTGGGCGTCTTAGGATTCGGCCACCAATAAGGCCCTTGGCTCATGTAATCGTGTTTGTCGCCGCTTGGCGGAACTCGATCTTTATCCATTACGGAAAACGGGCCTTCCTTCATAGCACCATCCGCCGCTTCGCGAACAACCGTGGCTAGAGCGCTATCACCACTCTGCCTTTGCCCGGCAAGAGTCTTTGCATCAAGCAAGAAGACTCGCGGCAGATGCTCGGTGGATTGATCCGATCTAAACGCGGAATGCGCCGCCGTAGAACTAAGAGCGGCGATTAGAGTAGCGACGAGCAAGAACCTCATCCTAGCCTCCTCACCAGCTATGAATCGTGCCGTCAAACTTTCGATTCACTGGCAGGTATGCCCTTTGGTAGGGAAACTGCGCCGCCAGCTTTTCGTCGATATCGACTCCCAGGCCCGGAGCCTCTCCGGGATGCATCCAGCCATCCTGGAAATAGTATTTGTGGGGAAAAACTCTATCTGTTTCGGTCGAGAGGCGCATGTACTCCTGAATGCCAAAGTTATGAACGCTTAAATCGAAGTGCAGCGCGGCCGCCATGCAAACGGGACTGAGGTCCGTGGCCCCATGCGAGCCGGTGCGGATGTGGTACATCTCGGCCAGCGCAGCGATCTTTTTCATGTGCGTGATTCCGCCGGCGTGCACCACCGTGGTGCGTATGTAGTCGATAAGTTGTTCCTGAATCAGCGCCTGGCAATCGTAGACGGTGTTAAAGACCTCTCCGGTTGCAATGGGCGTGGTCGTGTGGCGTCGAATCAGACGGAAGCTTTCCTGCAATTCGGCCGGAGTAGGATCTTCCAGCCAAAACAGGTGATAAGGCTCCAGTTCTTTGCCAAGGCGACCGGCCTCGATCGGCGTCAGGCGATGGTGAGCGTCATGCAGGAGATGAACGTCTTCTCCGAACTCTTTTCGTAACCGGCGGAATAGCTGCGGTACAAAGTTCAGATAGTGTTCTGTGGACCACAGATTTTCGAGCGGAGCATTTTTTTCGGCAGGCTCGTAGTACAGATCGCCCCTGCCTACACCATAAGTTGTCGCCATTCCGGTGATACCGGATTGCGCCCGAATCGCCTTGTAACCTAGCTGGACGTACCGCGCGACTGCCTGGACCGTCTCCTCAATGTCCTCCCCGCTGGCATGGCCATAGACGAGCACACGGTCGCGGGAGGCGCCTCCCAATAGCTGATACAAAGGAACATTCAGGCTCTTAGCCCTTATGTCCCACAGGGCGGTATCCACCGCGCTGATGGCGCTCATGGTAACGGGTCCACGCCGCCAGTACGCTCCTTTATATAGGTACTGCCATGTATCCTCGATTTTTCGAGCATCGCGGCCAATAAGCAGCGGAACAAGATGATCGTTGAGATAGCTTGCTACCGCCAGTTCCCTGCCGTTGAGCGTGGCGTCGCCCAGTCCATAGACTCCATCTTCTGTAGTAATTTTTAAAGTAACGAAGTTTCGTCCCGGGCTACAAACAATTACCTTGGCATCATTTATTCTCAAGCATAGGCTCCTGGCTAGATCTAACATCCACTCAATTGAGGAAGTCGAATCATGGCATATTCCCTCATGGATTTAAACGGCAAGACAGCAGTAGTCATCGGCGGCACCTCCGGCATAGGCCTCGCGCTCGCGAAGGGGCTCGCAGAGGCAGGAGCTAATGTCGTTCCCACTGGACGGCGAGAAAAGCAGGTCGCCGAAGCCACAGATGAGGTGCGCCGGCGCAATAGCGGAACGCTGGCAATCACTTGCGATGTCACCGATACCAGCAGTCTGGCGAAACTGCGCGATGCAGCGATTGCGGCCTTTGGCAGCGTCGAGATTCTTGTGAATTGCGCTGGAAAGACAAAACGAACTCCATCGTTGAAGGTTGCAGCGCCGGAGTGGAACGACATTCTGGAAACGAACCTGACCGGCACGCTACTCGCATGCCAGGCATTCGCCCCGCACATGATCGAGCGGCAATATGGACGCATCATCAATATCGCTTCCCTTTCCTCTTTCGTAGCGTTGTACGAGGTCGCCGCCTACGCGGCCAGCAAAGCCGCTGTTGCATCCCTTACAAAATCTCTTGCCATTGAGTGGGCCCGTCACGGAATCTGCGTGAATGCTATTGCGCCGGGCGTCTTTCGCACAGAACTTAACGCTCAACTTCTTGACGGCACCGAGCGCGGCCGGGAGTTCCTCTTGCGCACCCCCATGAAGCGGTTTGGACAGTTGCATGAACTTGCCGGTGCCGCAATCTTTCTTGCTTCCGAGAGCGCAAGCTTCGTAAACGGCCACCTACTCGTCGTGGATGGCGGGTTTCTCGCCAGCGGAGTTAACCAATAGACTTATTGTGCCTGCATGCTCCCAGAGGGAGCCTTGTCTTCCTCCAACAGCGCAAGCAGGGTCTCCAGCAGATAGTACTGACCATAGATCAACATGCCGTCCGCGGGCCGCGTGCCGCATCCATGCCGCAAGACTCCCGGCGGCGAAGAATCGGCCTTTTCCACCGGGGTCAAATATCGATCGATCAACGACTGGGTGATCCGCTTACTCTGCTCCAGATAAGTGGCCGCCTTCTTTTTATCTTTCGTCTGGCGCGATAGTTTGAGCAGGCCGCCCGCGGCGAGGGCCGCGGCGGAGGTATCCCGGTTGCGATAGTGTACGCCTTCGTCGTCAAAATCGAACCAGGGCACACCGTCCTCCGGAAGTTCCCGCAAAATATAGTCTGCAATATTTTCGGCGGTTGAGAGCAAGTGGGCATCATGGGTTGCCGTATACGCCTGGCTCAATCCGTAGAGCGCCCAGGCGGCGCCGCGAGACCAAGTGGTTCCCGAAGCCAACCCCTGGTGCGTGTGATAAAAAAGCATGCTTCCGGGAGCACTGCTGTTAGGAAGATCGACGCTGGCGTTCCGCAATGTGCCGCCGTGTAGTTCGAGATGCTGCCGTCCATCGCCGGGGTTATAGTGGACCGATTGAATCACCGATCCATCGGGCCGCACAAACCACTCCGCAGTCCTGGCGGCGTGCTGACGGCCAAGTTCGCGCCATTGGGGATCTCCGGTTTGCTCGCTGGCCCACCAGAGAATCTGCAGATTCATCATGGTATCCACGATCGTATCGTCGCCATTCACTTCCCACGAAGCCACCAGATGCGATGTTGGATTGAATAGTTGCGAAACACGCTGAGCCCCTTTGAGCGCACTTTCCTTCAGTTCTTGAGACCCGGTCAATTGGAAGCCGAAGACAGAGGAGTAGTAATAGAGAAAACCGGCATCGTGGTTTTGGCGCAACTCGGCTCCGAGAAGGCGCGAGTTCCACAACTCCGCCCAACGGCGATACTTCTCTTCGTGGGTGTGTGCGTACATCTTCCATAGCTCACCCACCCAAAAACTGCCGGTCCAGAAATAGCCATCATGCCTTTTCCACTCTCCCGTACGATTGTCGCCATCGGTAAAAAATCCAAGCCCTTTGTTGGGGCTCATCTCTTCGGCAGGCGTCGCACGAACGATCGGCTCCCACTTACCGGCCGTCCGGTCAATCTCTTCCTTCAGCAACGCCACCGCTTCGGTGTAATTTTTTGAGCGAGCGGGATTCAGCGAATCGAGAGGCGCGGATTGCACCATGGGTGCGGTCGAAAGCATCTTGACCTGGGCAGGGTGATCCATTGCCTCTGCAATCTCCCGCATCGCGTCATTGAATTGCTCCCTGGTCCGTATGCCCTCGTGCGGAATCCCTACAGAGGCGCGTTCCTGCAGCTCCTGATTGCTGGTGGCGACGGCAAGGCGGTCATTCCTTCCCTCTTGGTCCCAAGCCGCCAATGTGTACCAACTCACCTTGTTGGCTTGCGCTGCAAAGGTCAACAGATGGTTTTCGGAGTCGTCTGCCGGAGTTGCAGCCGCGGGCGTTATCATCACAACGCCTACTCCAAGATTGCTGCCCACCACCGGATCGGTTGCCGTTGCCCCCGGCATGAGGACCTGTTCACCCCAAGTCGCCAGCCAGGTTCGATTCCCGGTAGAGCGCAATACTGGAGCCTCCTTCTTAAGCGGAAGCCCGGTTGCGAAAGCGAAGTCAGGGTTGGAATCGGCTGTGACCGTCTGATAGAACCCCCGGTCGCCTGCCCACTGCACAATGCGGGTATGCAAGGTGAGCGGAGCGCCTCCGGCATTCCAGCCTTCATAGGTCAGCTCTGCGATGGCGCGTACTGGGCCCGTGGAAATCACGCGGTAGCTTCGCGCACGAACGTCGGAGACGCGAATCAGCTTGCCATCGCGCCATGCGCCGACTGCGCCAATTCCCATCGCATTTCCGACTTTATAGATGTCTCGCCCATCGGCCGATTCTGCATGATAGTCGTATTCCGGCGTAGCAAACCTTTTCAGCATCAGCATCGAGCGCCGTTTGCCATACAAATCGATCGCGTTGCGAGCATCGAAATAGATGCGCCATGCATTCTTGTCCGATTCCCATCCCAAGCCTTCGATCTTCTTGGCAAAGACTGCGTCGGTTTGCGCGGGATAATCCGAACGAATCTTGAAGATTCTGCCCGGTTCACCATAAGTCACCGTGACAATGCAGGTCTCATGCGGCTTGAGATCAAGTTGAAAGGACAATTCATCGGCCTGGCCGTCGTTGTCGAGATCGTCTACCTGGGAAGGAATCTCCTGCGCTTGAATGATCGCCGCATCTTCTTGCAAGCTGTTCGCATGGGTTACGGTCACAACCAGCGCGCCTGCGCGCAGGTCGGGAGCGATCTTCCGAAGTTCAGGAATGGAGAGCACGATCGGTTCGGCAACTCTCTCCTCCGCCGATGGATTCGTGACGGCGATCTTGATTCCGCGCAGATGCGAAGCACCCTGCGCCCGACCGGAAAACAGCAGGCCGGCGAGAGCAATCACGATAAAAATTTGCTTGATCATTTGCTTAGTCATTTGCTTGGCAATGGGACGTCTACTTTTCTACGTAGTCGTTACGGCAAGGAGTAAAGACATCGATCACGTGGGTTGGCTCAAGAGCCGTGGCCTGATGTTCCACATCCCCTCGAACGATAAAACTATCGCCTGCCCGAACGTCGAAGGTCCGCCCGGCGCAGGTGACCTTGAGATGACCGGAGATAACATAAGCGAGCTGCTCATGCGGATGGCTGTGAGCGAGGCCCACCCAGCCTTTTTCCATATGGTGCTCGGCCAGGAAAAGCTTCTCGTTGTAAGCTCCCACCAGGCGGCTTAGGCCGCTCTCGGGGGAACTTTTCTTCGTTTCGGCTTTCGTCACCAGGACTACATCGTGAGGTTGATCCATATTCTTTTCCTGCCTTCCTGCCTTCTTATCTTCTTCGTCTTCCTATCTTCCGTTGGCCGTGCCGACCGTGGTCTTCGCAGCGCGCGCTTCTCGCACGATCTGAAGGAACTGCCTGCCCAGATCGGAGATGAGCTCTGGTTTGCCGGAATCCAGAGCTGCAGAAGAAACAAGTTCGCCGCCAATCCCAAGGGCTTCGGCGCCGGCACGGATAAAGTCGGCAGCCGTCTGGAGATTCACTCCACCTGTGGGGATAAAGGCAATCTGCGGAAACGGGCCTTTTAGAGCTTTGATATAACCCGCTCCACCAGCCGCACTACAGGGAAAAATCTTGATCAGGTCGGCGCCATGTTCCAGCGCGGCCATGATTTCGGTGGGTGTCAGCGCGCCGGCCATCATGAGGATGTTCTGCGAGTTCACAAAATCAAGCGTTGCCGTATTCAAGCCCGGAGAGACGATGAACTGCGCCCCTGCGTCCAGGCAGCGTTTAGCGGCCTCGGTATTCAGCACGGTTCCGGCGCCAACCAGAAGATCGGAAGCAAAGCTCTTACGCAGCGACTCGATCACGCTTTCCGCGCCGGGAACCGTGAGGGTTACCTCGACTACAGGAATGCCGCATCGCTGCAACGCCTCCACGGCCAAGAACGCCTTCTGCGTCGAAGAAGCTCGAACCACCGGAATGATTCCGATTTCGTTGATCTGTGAACGCACTTCCGATTTGGTCATGCTCCTCCAATTGGGGCAGGCTCCAACCGCGGATTCAGAAGATGAATGACAGCCAGAGCAATGAGATACGCCGAACCAGCAACGATGAAGAGGGGTAGATACGATCCTGTCCATTGCAGAACGTATCCAGTGACTTTCGCGATCAGCAAAGCGCCCAGCGATCCGAACATTCCGCCGAATCCCACCACCGAGCCCACCGCACGGCGAGGAAATGTATCGGAAGCCAAAGTGAAGATATTGGCGGACCAGCCCTGATGCCCGGCCGCTGCCAGCCCTATCAAAGCAACCGCCGACCAGAGGCCGGAAACCTTGGAGGCAAACACGATGGGCAACACAATCAAAGCGCAGATCAGCATGGCGGTTTTCCGGCTGGTATTGAGCGAGTATCCCCGGCGAAGCAGAAACGACGACAGCCAGCCGCCGCCGATGCTTCCCAAAGTAGCCATCTGATAGATCACTACCAGTGGAAGACCGACATTCAGCAAAGTGATTCCGTGCGTCTTGAACAGAAAATCTGGTATCCAGAACAGGTAGAACCACCAGATGGGATCGGTCAGGAATTTGCCAATGGCAAAGGCCCACGTCTGGCGATGAGGCACGAGCTCGAGCCAGTGGATTTTATTGCTTCCAGGCTCTTGTTTTTCTTCACCCTCAGCCTGCGATGGATGCTTGGGAGCACGATACAGCGACAGCCATGCAACCAGCCATAAAAAGCCCAATGCGCCGGTAGCGACAAATGCCGCGCGCCATCCATAGATGCGGGTGATCCACGGCACGACCAGCGGCGTAACCAGCGCACCGATATTTGTACCGGAGTTGAAAATGCCCGTAACCAGGGCGCGTTCTCTTTTATGAAACCACTCCGCTACTGCCTTGATACATGCCGGGAAATTTCCGGACTCTCCAAAGCCCAATGCCACCCGCGCAGCGCCAAAACCGGTCACCGAGTACGCGAGCGCATGGGCCATCGCAGCCACGCTCCATACGAATACAGAGAGAGAGAAGCCCTTGCGGGTTCCCAGCCTATCCATGATTCGTCCGGCAACCAGCATTCCCGCGGCATAGGCCAACTGAAAGGCAAAGATGATGTTGCTGTAGTCGATTTCATTCCAGCCGATCTGTCCCTGTAAAGTCTGCTTCAGGAGACCGATGATCTGGCGATCGACATAGTTAATGGTAGTCGCAAAGAAAAGCAGCCCGCACACAACCCAGCGATAGTTGCTTGATGAAGATGAAGACGAAAAAGCGGAAGGATCCAGCGAGGCCTCCTCATTCCGCCTGTCGGCAGCGCCGACGTCGATCCCATCGGCAGACACCTTGGCGGGAGGCACCTGACCTTTTGAAGGAGTCGTTAGCTCGTCTTCAACAGACTGTCGCGTTGGTTCCATTACTTACGCAAACCTTTCCGCATCGAAATCCGCCTTCGGCGGCCGTCTATCTGCCCATCCATCCGCCATCTACCACTAAAACATGACCGTGGATGTACGCGGCAGCTTGAGAGCACAGAAAGACAGCCGCGCCGCCAACATCCTCGGGCTCGCCCCATCTTCCCGCTGGAATACGCTCAAGAATCTGGCGATTGCGCGCCTCGTCTCTCTGTAAGGCAGCGGTATTGTCGGTGCGCATGTAGCCGGGAGCAATTGCGTTCACATTGATCCCCTGCGCCGCCCATTCATTGGCCAGAGCTTTGGTGAGCTGCGCAATGGCCCCTTTCGACGCGGCATATGCAGGCACGGTAATTCCACCCTGAAACGAGAGCAACGATGCAATGTTTACAATTTTTCCCGGCTTCCTGCCCTCGATCCATGTGCGACCGGCCAGTTGGCAAAGTTGAAACGCGCTCTTGAGATTTACCTGCAAGACCAAATCCCAGTCTTCGAGCGTGAACTGCTGCGCAGGTGCTCGCTTGATGGTTCCAGCGTTATTGACCAGGATATCGAGCGGCGCATACGACGCAGCCTTTTCAAACAACCCTTGCGCGCCCGCCGGATTAGCCAGATCCGCCTGCACTGCGAAGCCCTGCCGCCCCAGATTTTGGACTTTACGGCAGGTCTCATCCGCTGGGCGTGAGTTTCCATGGCAAATAACGTTGGCCCCCGCTTGCGCCAGCGCTACGGCAATCGCCGCCCCAAGGCCCGCCGACGATCCGGTGACCAGAGCGGTCTTGCCCACGAGACTAAACGGATTGCCCGCCGCCATCTATTTCCTGCTGGCCTCAAGCCCGGAACCCGAAGCGCCAAATTCAGGTTGAATGTTGACCACGCCGAACTGGCGATCTTCGACCTCGCGGTGCGCGGCCATGGCCCAAAGAAAAGCGATGCGGTGTCCCGGAGCGGAGACGTTTGGGTGATAGCCGCGGGGCATCAATACGGCATCGCCCTCGCGGACTACCGCCACCAGATCAGGCTCCTGAGTATCGGTATAGACAAATTGCACCCCGAATCCCGGCGGCGGCATTTCCACGTACACATACATCTCTTCGAGCATCCGGGCATGCTCATGCGGCGGCCAGCTTGTCCAGTTTCCGGGTTCCGAAATGGTAAGACCCGCCAGAACTCTTCCCGCCTGGACGTTTTTCCCCACAAGAATATTGAGGTCGCGGGTCGTGGCAGCGCCTCCGGCGGTGAAGTGCAGCGACTTGTCGTTTTTCACATCCGAGTAGCGCACGAGTTGAAAGGGATAATCGCCTTTTACCTCAGCGGAAAATTCCGCCAGATCGGCAGAAGTTCCGCGAACGTTCACTTTCGTTCCCCTAGGGATATAAACCGCGTCATATTTGCTCAAGCGAAACTTTTGCTCGCCGGCCACAAACTCGGGCTCTCCGGAAAGGCAAACGATTGCGGTTTCTCTGTTTCCAGTATCGAAGGCGATCTCGGAAACCGATTGGTCCAACTTCGTCCGCGCATAGCATAAGCTCTGCATGGAACTGTTCTCAGGCGTGATCACTACCTTGCGGCCCGAATGAGCATTTGTATTGCGAAAGATATTTCCTTCACGAACCAGACGTTCCGGCACTACTTCAACCTGCGTGCTCATGGTGTTCCTTTCTACGATCGATCGTTATGAAATAGGAAGATCAACGCGCGATACGGGCAGAGGCCCCTTTCATCACATTCATGACCTCATTCAAGGTCGCCATGGAGGTATCGCCGGGGGTAGTCATCGCCAAAGCCCCGTGGGCCGCACCGCATTCAACCGCCCACGCCGGATCGTGCCCGCCGAGAAGTCCATAAATCAATCCCGACGCAAATGAATCGCCGCCACCAACCCGGTCCAGCACTTCCAGACTCGCGCGTTTCGCCGCCTCGTAAAACTTGCCGTCGCAATAGCAGACAGCCCCCCAATCGTTCCTGCTGGCCGAGGACACCACGCGCAGGGTACTCGCGACGACTTTGAGATTCGCGAACTTACCGGCAACTTCATGCATCATTTCCTTGAAGCTGCCGCTATCGAGAACCGCAAAATTTTCGTCCACCCCTTTGACGGTAAAGCCCAGGGCTGCCGAGAAATCCTCTTCGTTACCAAACACCACATCCGCCAGTTCCACCAATTCACGGTTGACCGATTGGGCTCTCTTCTGCCCTCCGTTCGCCTTCCACAATGACGCGCGATAGTTCAGATCGTAAGAAACCACAACGCCATGTCGTCTGGCGGATTTCATCGCTTCGGCGGCAACCTGGGGCGTAGTTTCCGAGAGCGCGGCAAAAATGCCGCCGGTGTGGAACCAGCGGCAGCCATCTCCGCCGAAGATCTGCTCCCAGTCGATCTCTCCTGGCTTCAGTTGAGAAACAGCGGTATGCCCACGGTCGGAGCAGCCAACCGCCGCGCGCAATCCGAACCCGCGCTCGGTAAAGTTGAGGCCATTGCGAACCTGGCGCCCAACTCCGTCGTATTCAACCCACTTCAGGTAAGACTGGTCCACGCCTCCCTGATAGATCAAATCCTGCACCAGCCTGCCGATGGGGTTATCGGCGAGCGCCGTGACCACAGCGGTATTCAACCCGAAGCAGCGCTTCAACCCGCGGGCAACGTTGTATTCGCCGCCACCCTCCCACGCGCGAAACTCACGCGTGTGCGCAATCCTGTTTTCCCCGGGATCGAGGCGCAGCATGACTTCGCCCAGAGCCACAAGGTCCCACCTGCATTTTGTTTTTTCCCGAAACTCAAGAGCCCGCATAATCCGCCATTCATTCGTTCCACTTCGTCAATCGTTTATCTATCCCTAATAGGTAAGCCGCAGGCCGATCTGAAGCCGGCGCGTCGGCTGCGCCGAGGTGATCTGCCCGAAGGTTCCGGTAGCCACAGTCGCATTCGGAGCATTCAGGCTGGCCATGTTGAACACATTGGACGCCTCTCCGCGCAACTGAAAGTCGATTCGCTCGCCGAATCTGAAGGTGCGGAAAATGGCAAGATCCACATCTTTATAGCCCGGCTGATAGAGAAGATTGCGCGGAGAGTTGCCGTCTATAGGAGCGCCATTGGTCGGGGTGTTCTTGGCAAAGGCGGATGTATTGAACCAGCACAACGCCGCGCCTACATGTAAACCGTTGGGGCACGTCCCCGTCAACGGATCTCCCACAAGCTGAGCGCGATCGTTATTGTTTCCATCCAGGTTGGCGTCTGCGCCGTTGAGCACCGTAAATGGCGTGCCCGAATGCACGTTGAGAATAGGCGAGACCGACCAGCCATTCAATACATTTTGTAGAATCCGGTTCCCTCCGCCGTAGTAACTCGGCTCCCAGATCATGGAGACCACAACATGGTGGCGCATGTCCGTATCGGCCGGGCCGCGGTCCCCGGCGACGTTGGCAAAATCCTGGACGAGCCCCTGAGTTGTATTGTTCTGCAGTTGCACGCTGTCAAAGGTCTTACTGTACTCATAGAATGCGTTGAACTGCCAGCGCCGCCATACTCTCTGAGCCGCGCTGATCTGCAGGCCGTTATACGAAGCAGTTTGTCCGGATTGCATGGAGAGCACCTGGCCAAAAGCGGGATTGGGTCGCCGTGCCTGAAAATTATTCGCAGTGGCTCCCACAAGACTTGGATAGTTCAAATCAACCGCAAAAGGCAGGTCATGGCTTAACGAGCCTACATAAGAAGCCATTACGCTCAAGCTATTGGTCAACTGGCGCTGCACCGAGAAGTTGAGCTGGTAAACGTAGGGCCAGTGGAAATTCGGCGAAGGTCCGAAAATCGAACCGCCGGGAATAAACTGCCCGCGATAGGGAAAAGGGTCGCCACCCACCAACCCTCGGTAGGGATTGGTCAGCGTAGCGCCTGCGCCTTTATTGGTGGCGCTATTGTTGTTGGTAAACGTGAGGCGGGTAGCAAACGGCTCAAAGTTCGCGGTGGTGTTCCATTGGTTTCCCGATAGGCTGCCGTAAAAAACACCCGCGCCTGCGCGAACTGCGGTCTTACCATCTCCAAACGGATCCCACGCAATGCCAATCCTGGGAGAAACGTGCGTCCAGGCCGTAGAAACGATCCCTCGACCAATCCCTGGATCGCCCGGGAATAGAATTCCCAGCGGGGCCGTGGGATTCACAGTCGAGTGCGCCCCCGGCACATACGTCGATTCCTGATTATGTGGATCGGTGGGCGCGGTTTGGATGTCCCACCGCAGGCCAAGATTCAGAGTCAAACGCGGATGGATACGAAAATCGTCTTGAACAAAGAGTCCCGTGTACCAGGTGTTGGTGAACCCAAAGCTTGGCGCATCCTGCGAGAGAGAACTGGGCAGCCCCAACTCAAAATCGGCCAGCGCATTCTTCGTCACAACCCCGTTAAAAGTAAAGACGCCGTAGTTATTCAGCAACGTCTGCTGAACATCCTTATCGAGTGACATCTCAACGCCGAACTTCAGCGCATGGCGCCCATGGGTGTAGCTGAACGTATCGCGAAGCCCGTAGAAATTGGTACCCGCCACCGGCCCGGAAATAGCCTGGGTCAGGTTGAAAAAGCCGTTCACCGTGAGTTGCGGCATCGAGGGTGTGCCTTGCGGCGTAAAAGAAGAGCCCAAATCGGCCAGTGATGTCCCTGGCACGTTAAGCCGTCCGCCGAAGTTCCTCGTAAAGTTGATCCACACTTGGTTGACCTTGTTGGGACCGATAGTCCATGTATCGCTCAGGTTGAGATCGTGCTGCCGCCAGTCAAAACGCTGCCGCGACCACGGCAGATTCCCGGCCCCGGCCCGGATCGTATTCGTGCCGCTGGTTTCAAAGTAACTGGCGGTAATGCGGTTGTTCTGGTTGAGATCGTGGTCCACCTTGGCCAGAAATTCATCGGCGTCATAGGGACTCGGAATAAAACCTTGCCACTTGTTCGCCCCAAGGTTGGCGGCGGGGATGAACTGATTGACGATGTTCAGAGCCACTGTATCCTGGCGCGTCAAAGGAATTCTGTTATTCAGGAATGGCTTTCCGGTAGTCGGATCAACCGGCTTGACCGCCGAAAGCGAAAAGTCTCCGGCGCGCTCCAGCGCGGTGGGCACGATGGCGCCGTTCAAAAATGTATTGGTCACCTCACGCAACCCGGCATAGGAGCCGAAGAAGAACGTCCGGTTCTTGAGGATCGGACCGCCGACGGTGCCGCCGAACCGGTTCCGGTGCAAAGGCGGCGTTCCGGAAGAATTGCCCCAATCATTGGCATCGAGAATCGTGTTCTGGACAAATTCAAACAGCGATCCGTGAAAATCATTGGTTCCCGATTTTGTGAGCACATTGATCACGCCATTGGCAAAACGGCCATATTCGGCGTTGTAATTATTGGTCTGTACACGAAATTCCTGAATTGCATCGGGGTTCGGCAGGATGTTCCCGGTATTGCGAAGGCTGGTCATGTTCGCGCCGCCGTCCAAATAGTAATTGACGGATCCCGCGCCGCCGTCCACGCCTCCATTGATCAGAGTCCGCTGTTCCGGGTATCCCAGCACAATCGAATTATCGTTTCTCTGGACGCCCGGAGTGAGGGTGAGCAAAGAATAAGCGTTCCGATTGACAATCGGAAGGTCGATGAGTTCGACATTCTCAACCGTGCGCCCGAGTTCGACATTGCTCGTATTCACCAGGGGAACCGCGGCGCTGATCTCCACGCTCTCCGAGGCCGCTCCAACCGCCATTGATACATCCACGCGAGCAATCTGATCGACCTCGAGCACCACGTTTTTGCGGACGGTTTTCTTAAACCCGTCGGCCGAGGCTTCCACCGAATATTCACCGACCGGAAGAAACTCGATTCGATATTCGCCCTGATCGTTACTTTGTGCGGCCCGTGCAAATCCTGTGGCGGTGTTGGTCGCCGTTACCTGCGCATGAGGAACCACCGCGCCGGATGGATCGGCAATCGTGCCTACAATCGTGCTCGTTGTGATTTGAGCCAGTAGCAAGCCCGGCAGAAAAAAGAACAAAAGCGCGGCCCAGTTGGAAGGTCTCATTCTCATGGAAGCCTCTTATCGCTCAGAGTGAATACCGTATTACGGTATGGCATCTCAAAATTTACGGAAACACAATAAAGCCCGGCATTTGCCGGGCTATTCTCGTTATGCTCTGCTTGCTGTTCTTGCGATTTCGATCGGGGCCGCTTGCACTTCCTTAAATCCAAGCTCCATCGAGAGCGTATTCGCCGCCGTCATGACCGGACGAGAAAGAGTCTTGGTTTTTTCCATCGTTAACCGGAATGACGGACCTGAGACGCTAACCGCCGCCACCGGTCCTCCGGAGAAATCGCGAACCACGCAGCTCACGCAGCGTACCCCTTCTTCAATCTCTTCGTTGTCAACTGCGTAGCCTCTTTCGCGTATGGCTGCCAGCTCCACCTTAAGATCGTGAAAGTTCGTAATGGTATTGGCGGTCATCGCCTTGAAGCCGAGCTTGCGGACAATCGCTTCAACCTGGGCCTCCGGAAGATACGCGAGCATGGCCTTCCCGACCGCCGTGCAATGCGCCGGATTTCTGCGGCCTACACTTGAAGCCATGCGAACCGAGCGCGTCGGTTCGACTTTGTCCAGATAAACCACCTCAGTATCGTCAAGGATGCACAGGTGCACCGTTTCGCTGGTCTCCAATACAAGCCTTTCCAGCACAGGGCGCGCCCGCTCGCGCAAATCAAGCCGCGAAACCGCCCTGGTTCCCAACTCAAATAACTTCAAGCCAAGCCGGTAACGCCCATTGACCGAGTTTCGCTCAATCAACTTGTGCCGCTCCAAAACCATAATCAGGCGATGGGCCGTGCTTTTGTGCAAGCCCAGTTTTTCAGAGATTTCCCCTAGAGATAAATCCGGCCCGTCCGCGGACAGCACATCAAGTATTGCCAGAGCCCGGTCGAGCACCTGGACCTGATAGGGAGATTTGGTGGTTGGCATTGTCTTAATAGGTGGCACGGTGTTGCATTATACGAACGAAAAATGCCAAGTCAACGAAAAATCCACCGCTAAGAGCAGAAAACTTGTGGAAAAGTGAATGGGATACCATATGTTGAAACGCCCTGGAAGACTTGAGCCTTTTGCATCATGCTTTTTCACAAATCAACATCCTCGGCAAGGCAATTGACGTGTTTACCGCCATCACGTGCTGATCGATGCACCTTGATCTTGATACTTGATATAAGAGATACAGAGATTTTGTTTTGACCCGCGACTCATTTCCCATTACCTCATCCAACCTCGACGGCGAACGGGCCATCGGCCTCCGCGATCATTTCCGGGAGATCTATGGCGGCAGTTGCCAGATCTTTCGCGCACCGGGACGCATCAACCTGATCGGCGAACACACCGACTATAACGACGGCTTTGTGATGCCCGCCGCGATCCAGTTCAACTGCTGGACTGCCATTGCTCCAACCCCCAACCGCGCCATTGACGACCGCACCATCGAGGTACGCTCCAGCCAATTTCATTCCGATGAAAGTCGAACCTTCCACCTTGACCGGCCCAAGCCCCACGGTGACTGGAGCGACTACGTGCAAGGCGTAGCCGCTATGCTCGAAAGCTCGGGAGTCCGCCTGCCGGGAGCCAAGATGCTCATTGCCAGCGACGTGCCTATCGGTTCGGGATTGAGTTCTTCGGCGGCCCTGGAAGTGAGCGTGGGCCTCGCCTTTCTGAGCACTCAGACAGCGGAATGGGATCGCCGCCGGCTTGCCTTGGCGTGCCAGCGCGCTGAGAACGAGTTTGTTGGGGCACGCTGCGGCATCATGGACCAGTATGTAGCCTGCCATGGAAAAGCCGGTCACCTGCTCATGCTGGACTGCCGTTCGCTGGACCATCGCCTCCTTCGCCTGCCGGACGAGGCTCGGCTCGTGATCTGCAACACGATGGTGAAGCACTCGAATGCGGCCGGCGAATTCAACCTTCGGCGGTCGGAGTGTGAGGAGGGAGTGCACCTGATCGCGAAAAAGCTGCCTTCCGTCGCTGCATTGCGCGACCTTTCCCCATCGCAGTTCGAGCAGTGGAAGAGCGATCTTCCTCCCACAATTCAGAAGCGCTGCCGCCACGTGATCGATGAGAACAACCGGGTCGTTGCAGCCGCCGACGCGCTGGAATCAAACGATGCACCGGGACCAAAAAACCCAGAACAAGCGGAACGACTGAAGCGGCTAGGAATGCTGATGGCCGCATCGCACCAAAGCCTACGCGATGACTATGAGGTTAGCTCGCCGGAACTCGATCTGATGGTGGAGCTAGCGAACCAGATTCCGGGCGTCTATGGAGCGCGCATGACCGGAGGAGGATTTGGAGGATGCACCGTCAATGTCGTGGCCGCCGAGGCCGTGCCCGAATTTCAGGACAAGGTAGCCGCACAATATCAGGCAAAGACCGGAATCGCTCCGGAGATCTACGTCTCCGCGGCTTGCGAGGGCGCGGAACAATGGCCTGGCGCGGCAACGAAGCAACCTAGTGGCGCTCATTCGTCCGACAATGGGTCCAGGTCCAACGACTCGTAACAAAGCGCCTAACAACGACGCGTAACAAAGAGTCGATTCCTAAAAGCAACGAGGAAAGAAAAAGAGGAGAAGCAGTCGAATGGTAGGGCCCGCATTATTCAAACAGCCACATCGGCGATTCAATCCGCTTACGCGCGAGTGGATTCTTGTATCTCCCCACAGAATGGAGCGCCCCTGGCAGGGCAAAGTGGAAAAGACCCACGAACCGCCTGGAGTCACCTACGATCCAGGCTGCTATCTGTGCCCTGGAAATGCCCGCGCCGGTGGCGCCCGCAATCCGAACTATCAATCGACCTTCGTCTTCGACAACGATTTTCCGGCGCTTCTTTCCCAGGACTCAGTGGGTGAGCTGAACGAGAGCGATTTGCTGATCGCGCAAACGGAGAGAGGCATTTGCCGTGTGGTGTGCTTCTCCGGACAACACGACCTTACTCTTGCCCTGATGAAGGAGAGCGAGATCGAGAGCGTTCTTCAGGTATGGATCGACCAATATAAGGAGCTGGGCAGCTTTCCCTGGATCAATCACGTACAGATTTTCGAGAACCGGGGGGCCGCCATGGGGGCAAGCAATCCCCATCCGCATTGCCAGATTTGGGCCAACTACAGCCTGCCGAACCAAGCGGAAAAAGAGATGCTGGCGCAGCGCGAGCATCTGGCTCATCGAGGCTCGTGCATGCTTTGCGAATATCTGGCGATTGAACTGGAGCACGACGAACGCATTGTTTGCAGAAATGAATCGTTCGCTGCCCTCGTTCCCTTCTGGGCCACCTGGCCTTTTGAGGTCATGCTTCTCAGCACCCGCCACGTTGGCTCAATGGGTGAGTTGACGAAGGTGGAGCTTAAGGCGCTCGCTGAAATTCTCCACCGCCTTTGCATTCGCTACGACAATCTTTTTGAAACATCCTTTCCCTATTCCATGGGATTCCATCAGTCGCCAACAGACGGCGCCGCTCATCCAGAGTGGCATTTTCACGCGCACTACTATCCACCCTTGCTGCGGTCTGCAACCGTTTCCAAGTTTATGGTTGGATACGAAATGCTCGGCTCTCCCCAGCGCGATCTCACTCCGGAGGCAGCGGCGGAAAGGCTTCGCAGCCTCAACGAGGTCCACTATCGCTTGCAGAAATCCAGCCCCACCGGCTGAGCGTCAGAAAACGCAGCGCTCCCCAAAGTTCCCCAGCCGTTCCCCAGCATGAAAAGATCAAGGCGTGCGACTCCCTTGACTAGAAATCCTTTTGGCAAATCGGAGGAAAAGATATATAAGGAGTGCGCTCGGTCACTCACCTAGAGCAACTATTGTTTCATCTAGCGAAACGATCCGAAACCAAAAGCTAAAAATCTAGGAATTTCTCATGAACAGAATTCTCAATAGTCTCAATCATCTCAACAAAAAGCTCGGTGGCCTGCTCCTTCTAATCCTGTCGGCCCACATACTTCTGGCATTGTGGGCGTTGCCGTTCCTGGTGCGCTACGGACAGTTCTACTTCCGCCTCAATGCCGATGCTTTCAAGGCGTTCGTGAAACCGGACAATGCCCGGCTCTCGACGCCTGCGGCGCTCGCCATGATTGGAGCCTTCCAGGCCGGTGGCGCAGCCAAGACGACGGAAAGCTCCGCTCCCTCGAAGGTAACCTTTTTCTCGGGCGCCGACGTTCGCGCGTCATTCGAGAAAGGCACTCCTCTGATGAACAAGGATGGCCACAGTTATTGGGTCATTACCGGACACCGCGACAAACCCGGACAGTCCGAACTCCACGAAAAAGACACCGACGTGTTTTATGTAACGCAGGGCTCGGCAACCTTTGTAACCGGAGGCAAGATGCTGGAGCCTAAAGCCACGGGACCGGGCGAGATTCGCGGCTCGGGAATCGAAGGCGGCGAAACGAGAACGATTTCCAAGGACGACGTGATCGTTATTCCCGCCGGGGTGCCTCACTGGTTCAAGGATGTTCAAGGAACATTTTTATACCTCGTGGTGAAGGTGGAGTAGGGTCGCTCGCGATCGTCTACATTTCGAGAAGGCAACGGATTCCATGAATCCGTTGCCCATTGCCCATGCCCAACATTTTCCAGGAATGCTTCGAGGAAAGCCGTGAGAGCTTTCCGGCTACGCAAGTGAATTCTGTTTTGCCGCCCTGCTGGAGGCTTTCCTCTGTGCCCTCCAGGTTTTTCTCTGTGTCCTCTGTGGTAGCGCCGCAGGCAAAAGAGGTTGGTTCCACGGAGTGAACCCTATTGCTTGGCGGCGCTCGTGCCGGGGCAAGCGGGCAGGGATTGATCGAGCACAAACTTGGCAAACTTGAGCACTTCGGCCTGTGATTCGTAAGGAAGTCGGCGAGCGATGGCCAATTTGGCAATGCCGTGCACAATCGACCACGACAGAAATGCCAACTCCAAAGGATCTCCAGCAATGAGCTGCCTTTCATCCTGGCAAACCTTAACGAAGTTCAGCAAAGTATCAAAGGCGCGCTTTGGCACTTCGCCCGCTTCGGGATCGTCGACCTTGGCAATGGGAGCGTCAAACATCACTGCAAAGTGCTCTGGCCGGCGCAGCGCAAACTTCACATAGGCCAACCCGGCGCCTCTGAGCCGATCCAGTGCATCCCGATTCGACTTTAGCGCCGCTTCATCCAGCATGGCTTGCGTCAGTTCCTTGAAGCCCTCATTGGCCACAGCTCCAAGCAGATCTTCTTTATCTCGGAAATGCCGGTAAGGAGCATTGTGAGAAACACCAGCGCGACGCGCTACCTCGCGCAAGGTGAAAGCCGTAGGCCCAACCTCGGCGATGAGGCGTATCGACGCCTCCAGTAAGGCTTCTCGAAGATTTCCATGGTGGTAGGACTTGCGTCGGCTCATGTTGAACAAATTGTATTTCTAGATGTTGACAATAGCAACATCGTATTGCTATAAATGTTGTCAATGTCCACATTGCTTGCACATCCGTGCTTGCATATCAATGGATTTCTTGGAGGTAACCGTGGCGACGATCTTCCGGCTCAGCAGCCTTTTGGTCATGCCGTTTTGGGCCCTTATGCTCCTGCTTCCGCGCTGGCGCTGGACCAGGCGAATCATGCACTCTCCGTTCGTCAGCGTAGCGCCGGCGGCGCTTTATGGAGTGCTCGTAGCACCCCGATTGTTGGAAATCTGGCCAGCTCTCGCCAGGCCAACTCTCGACGGAATCGCCCTTCTTCTGGGCTCGCCCGCCGGGGCAACGATCGCCTGGATTCACTTCCTGGCCTTCGACCTGTTCGTAGGCCGGTGGGTTTATCTCGACAGCCAGGAAAAACAAATCAGCCCCTGGTTCACCACGCCCCTTCTGTTCTTGACTCTGATGCTGGGACCACTGGGCTTTCTTCTTTACCTTACCGTTCGTTCGGCGCTGAGCTTGCGTGTTGCCCGAGATGAAGATGAAAGAGACGCACGAGAGACCTTCGACAAAAGGACAAAGGCCGCAAACGAACGGCCCAACGCAGCGCAGATGACCAACAAAAATATGGGAAGTGCAGTTCAAAGCTTTCGCCATACCGCAGGCGGGCTCAATCGCCCGTTGGCCATTCTGGGTGGCGTGATGCTGGTGGTCTTATTGGGGACGATGGTTGGCCTTATCGTTGACCACCGTGTTATCACCGGTGTTCCCGCGTGGCTTAAACCGGCAAAATTTGCAATTTCCATCAGTATTTATAGCTTTACGTTCGCATGGCTGCTGAGCTTTGTGGAGAATCGTCCCCGGCTTGTGCGCTGGACGGCCAATCTCACAGTCGTCAGCATGGTGGTAGAGATGGCGATCATTGCCGTTCAAGCGGCCCGTGGCACCACCAGCCACTTCAACATGACCACCACATTCAACGCGGTGCTTTGGAACATGATGGGCTCCTTCGTGATTCTCGCGTGGTCGATGACGCTATTGCTGGCCATTGCGCTCATTCGCCAGCGGATGGCAGATCAAGTATTCGCATGGTCGCTTCGCCTGGGAGTGCTGGTCGCGCTGGTGGGTATGACGCTGGCATTCCTCATGCCCCGGCCTACACCAGCGCAACTCACGGCCCTTACAATGCACACACCGACCGCCGTTGGCGCGCACAGTGTAGGGGTTCCCGACGGAGGTCCGGGCCTGCCGATTGTGGGATGGAGCACTGTGGGAGGCGACCTCAGAGCCGCGCACTTTCTAGGGCTTCATGCCTTACAGGTCTTGCCGTTCTTGGGGTGGCTCCTGACGCGGAGAAGAAAATTTGCTTTCTTGAACGAGAAGCATCGTATGGCTTTGCTGTGGACCGCGGGACTGGGCTATCTGGGCGTGGTGCTCTTACTTCTTTGGCAGGCGCTTCGCGGGCAGTCGATTATTCATCCTGACTCAGCCACGACCGCCGCCGCCGTCGCGCTGGTAACCGCGGTTGTTCTGGCGGTCTCGGCTACGCTTGGCAGCGCGTGGAGCATGCAGCAATGGCAGACACACTCACGCCATTGAGGCCGGAAGTCGGGTGTAACCCGACGCATCAGGGCAATCGTATGAAAGAAATGTTGACCGTTTGTCCCGTCTCGAAATTTGTCTAACGGCTCGTGCGCTCATTTCAGCCCCTTGATAAATCAGGCTGGCGATGACGCTGGCACAACTGTGGAAGGCCGCCCTTTAGGGCGGCGTTAAGCGCACGCAATAAATTTCATGCCTTGGAGCACATGTGAGAACTTTTGTTCTCATTTGTGCTCCAAGGCATCTCTTTCGGCTTTTTCCACCTAGGCGTGCCTTCTAAGCCCCCTCACATAAGGGGGCTATCAAAAGTTTTCATGCGATAACCCAACGCATTGACACAGCCGTACGGAAAGCGCAAATTGAGTCAGTGAACGAAAAATTGTGTTGACCCTGACGTAACGTCAGACCTTACAACCTCAGTGAGGGAGAATCCGTTTGAGCCGCACATATCACGCGCGCGAATTTGCCAGGCTTGCCGGAGTCACGGTCCGGGCCCTGCATCACTATGACCGCCTTGGCTTGTTGCAGCCGAGCGGGCGCAGCGACGCAGGATACCGCTTATACACGGATCGGGACCTGGTACGGCTTGAGGAGATCGTTGCGCTGAAGTTCATCGGCTTCACCCTGAACCAGATCCAGGAGTTGCTGAACCGCAAGAACATCGACTTGGCCGCCACTCTTCGGCAGCAGCGGGAAATCCTCGCCGAAAAACGTCACGGTCTCGACCGCACGCTCCAAGCCATAGAACAGGCAGAGCAGATCGTGGCATGCGGGGAAGCGGCGGATGCAGCGCTCCGGAAAATCATTGAGGTGATTCAAGTGCAAAACAAAAAAGACTGGATGCAGAAATACTACACGCAGGAACAACTGGACGGCCTGCGCAAGCGATGGTCACCCGAAGTGCAAGAGCAGTCGCAGCGCGACTGGGCGGAACTTGCGCAAGACGTAGAGGCGGCCATTGCTCGCGGAGAGGAACCGTCCGGAGAAGCGGGCCGGCTCATTGCCCAACGGCGGCAGAACTTAATCGGCCAGTTCACCGGAGGCGATCCCGGCGTTGCCGCAAACCTGCAGAAACTCTACACAGACGAGGCCAACTGGCCATCCAATTTCAAAAGACCTTTCAGCGATGCCGTCAATCGATTTCTCTGCGAAGCAACCAAAGCGTTTTCAACATAAATGTAAACAGGAACCAATATCCCTGCGCGGCTTTTCCGCCCTTCCTCTCCAGTCAAAAGAAAGCCGCACGGGAACCATGCAAACAGGATATAGAAATGCTTAAAACGCCTACAAGATCTGGAAGGAATCCGTAGCGTAACAGTCTGAGTGGAAGGTTTGTACCGCATTCAGGGAATCGCATGAAAGACGTGTTGCGCGTTTGTGCCCTCTGATTTTGACGTTGGCAAAACTCTCTCGGCAGATATTACTGAAAGAGAACCCTGTGCTTTAGACAAAATCAGATTGCTCCTCCGGCTAAGCAAAAAAATCAGAGCTTGGACGACTGAGTGTGTCCTACGCAGGGCAATCGCGTGAAAGGAATTGTTGACCGTTTGTGCCGTCTCGAAATTCGTCTTACGGCTCACGTACTCCTTCGGTCCTCGATAATCGGCCGGCGATGAAGCTGGCACAACTGTGGAAGAGGGGCCATTGATGGCCCCGTCAAGCACGCCCAATAAATTCCATGCCTTGGAGCACATGTGAGAACTTTAGTTCTCATTTGTGCTCCAAGGCATCTCCTGCGGCGTTGAAACCAGGATTCACGCAGCTTGAAAAGATTTGCGCCACAACAAGCTGCGTGAGACTGGCTTCAAGCCTTTTTCACCTATCGGTTGATGTCTTCTCTGGCTTCCAAACGCTTAATCAGGTTTTCAAATGGGGATCTCTGTGAATCTGGAGCCCCGTTCAGGGCTAGCTTCATCTCTTTCAAAGCTCCATCGAAATCTCCTTGAGCGCTAGCCATACGCGCGGATTCATAATGCGCCACCCAGTGATCCGAATTCCTTTGAATGTTGCTCCGGAAAACCTCAAATGCTTCCTTCTGCCGGCCTTCCACCTGAAGGCGGCGGCCGTAGCTATTGAGCTGCAAAGCATTGCCCATAGCCAGTGCCTTGTCGCGAACAGAGATAGCTTCTTCTTTACGATTAAGCCGATCAAGTGCTCTTACCTTGGTGATCAAGTTATCAAACCTCTCTTCGAGCTGAATCGACTTGTCGGCATACGCCAAAGCATCCTGCGGACTGAGATTGTGATCGAGAAGATAGGTGCTTGCATCGTTCCAGGTACTCCAGAAGTATTGGAAGCGGCTGTGAAGCTGCTGATCGCGAAGGCTCGCTTGAACGATCTCATTCGTGTCAACCACAATCTTGAAGGGCACCGCCACTTTTTCCCATCGCATGGTAACCGTGACTGCATCGGGCAGGGGATCGTCAAAGTCGTAAGTCAAAGCATCGTGCATGTCGGTAGTTTGTGGCTTTACGGTGACGCGCAGGGCATCCTCCGCCGGATCGTAGCTATAGCTGCCCCAGGAGTTCGCGCGTTTTGAAAAAATAACGATCCACTCCCGCTCTCCTGGGATCATGTGGAGGCCATACGTTCCCTTTGGCAATGCTTTGCCCTCGACCATGATCGGATCGCTCACCTCAAAGACCGTATTTTCGTTGGCGCCTGCACGCCAGACTCTTCCGTAAGGTTCCAGCCAACCCCATATCCTGCGGCCCTTCGCCCTCGGCCGGTGATAGGTAATGGTGATATTCGTTATCCCGATTTTTTGCGTTATCTGTGCGCTCTGGCTTTCGAGTGGCAGATCCAAGAGAACTGTGGTTTGAGCCTGCGACGGAGTGGCAATAGCCAACGAAAATGCGATTGCCAAAAAAGCAATCGCAGCATTTCTATACATGGTGGGCCTCCATGGAATGGATGATGAGTAGGGTTAGGCGAGCGAATAAGCCGATAGAAAGAACGGACAGTCCAGCCAATCGGTGATTTAGACGCAGCCAGACGATGGTTGTTAGCAAAAGCATCGTCGGCGCTGCATTGCGCTTTGTCTAAGAAAAGCCATCGCCCTTGCTGGTCCTAAAAATCACTTAGGCCATGGACAATAGCTTTTCCCCATTGAAAGGTGCAACATCCACTAGCGAGCCGCGGAGGGCGAAGGGCTGGTGCCCGCATTGGCGGTGATACGGTTTCTAACGTCCCATAGCTCCCGAAACGCGACATACTGCATGCGCTGCTGCAGGATCTCCACAGGAGTACCGCTGGTTCCGATCACGCCGCCGCCAATAATGCGTTGCGCCAGCTTGAGATGCAGAAAACGAAATAGCTGAAGACGCTCGTCGAAGTCCACCATCCGCTCGGCCACATCGTGAAGGCCAAAAAATTCACCCGCGCGGAAGTAGATATCGTCGATCTTTGCGCCGGCGCGGTCGAGTTGAGCGTGAAACGCTTCCCAGATTCGAGGCGCAATGTGTAAAAGAGAGAGAAACCCTGGAGAATCTAGCCCGCTGCCATGGCCGAGCCCTGCCCGGATTACGTGATAGTCGTACGGAGTGATGGTTTCAAGAATGTGCAGCATCTGCGCCGGATGCTCCAGCTGCATGTGGGCGCGGCGCATCAATCGGGCGGCATTCCCGCAATCTCCCACACCGAGGGAGACGCAAGCGCGCTCCAACTCCCAGTGGGCAGCCTTCATCAGCAATTCGGACGATTGATGGATGACCTGAAACGTAAGCTCGTCGGGATGCGAGAGTTCATCAATCGGTGTCTGTAGCGAGAGCAGATCGTCGGTCCGTAGATAACGCTCGTAATCTGTGGCCCCTTTGCCCTCAAGGATCGGTTTACGCAAATCCAACATCTGAATCTAATTTACCCCTTTTTCGGCCCCTGACACTAGATACAGGGGAAGGCTCATGGCCGATCACGCTTTCCCCATTGCCCTAAATCCCCATTGGTCTAAACCTACGATACAAAGGCGATCCGGGATTTTCAACCATTCAACCAAGAGATGCGCCCCGCATCTTTTTCTACCCGCCCTGCGATAGGGTCTTGTAGAATCCTCGCAAATCATCGAACCTGATCGTCGCAAGCCGGAACCCTTCATGCCGAAGCCGAACCATCGACCCGAGAAAGCGCCTGAATCCCCAACTATAAGATGCCTCGATCCAAGCTGCTACGTCGATAATTTTGCTCGCGACCACCTGCCGCCCCAAGAGCAATGGCCAATGATGAGCGACGAGGGGCTTCCGGACTTCTCCTGCCCAGCCAAACTGAACGCCGCCGCCGAATTGCTCGACCGTATGGTCGAAAAAGGGTTTGGCCCCCGGCCCTGCCTGCATGCGGAGAACGAAACGGGGAGCGAAACATGGACCTATGCAAAAGTTCTCGAGCGCGCCAACCGGCTTGCCAACCTGCTCACGAGCCGCGGACTCGCCCCAGGAGAACGGGTCTTATTGAGGGATGCCAATTCGCCCATGATGGCAGCGTGCTGGTTCGCGGTGCTGAAAGCAGGCGGAATCGCGGTTTCTACCATGCCCCAGTTGCGGGCTCAGGAGCTGAGCGGCATTATCGCCAAGGCGCAGATCAAGTATGCTCTCTGCTCCGATTCGCTTTCTGAAGAGCTCTATAAAGCCCAGCAAACGGCGCCGGCCTTCAAAACAGTGGTGCTGTACAGCCATGAAGAACCGGCCGTGGCAACCATGCTTGCCGGATATTCAGAGCATTTCGAAACGCGTGAGACCTCGCACGACGACGTGGCGCTGATCGCTTTTACCTCCGGCACGAGCGGCGATCCTAAAGCCACCATGCACTTTCACCGCGATCTACTGGCGGTTTGCGACAGCTTCTCAAAATATATTCTCAAGCCCGAACCGCACGACATTTTTTGCGGAAGCCCTCCGCTGGCTTTTACGTTCGGGCTGGGCGGATTGCTGCTCTTTCCCATGCGGGTCGGCGCATCTACCTTGCTCCTGCGGAGAGCGACAGCGGAAACACTGCTTGCGGCCATCGAACGCCACGGATGCACGATCTGCTTTACAGCCCCCACCTTGTACCGCGCCATGCTCGAACACACCGGGCGTTATAACCTTGCGTCGCTCAAAAAGTGTGTTTCCGCAGGCGAGCGGCTGCCGCTGGAGACGTTTGAAGCCTGGCGCAATGCAACCGGGCTGCGGATTATCGATGGCATCGGCTCGACCGAGTTGCTGCACATTTTTATCTCCGCGGCAGGAGACGAGATTCGTCCCGGTTCAACCGGCAGGCCGGTGCCCGGATATGAAGCCAAGGTTGTGGACGAAGCCGGCTCCGAGGTCCCTCCTGACACCGTTGGGCGGCTTGCCGTGCGCGGCCCCACAGGCTGCCGATATTTCGAGGCCCCCGATCACCAGCGGAAGTACGTGCAAAACGGCTGGAACATGACGGGTGATGCGTACCGCATGGATGCGGACGGTTATTTCTGGTACGAAGGACGCACGGACGACATGATTGTGAGTTCGGGCTACAAGATCTCCGCGCTGGAAGTCGAAGCTACGCTGCTAAGCCATCCCAGAGTGGCGGAATGCGCCGTTGTAGGATCTCCCCGAGCCGATCGCGGAGAGATCGTAAAAGCCTTCATCGTCTTGAAACCGGATTCTGAACTACCCAATCTTGAAGCACACACTCCTGAAGCACCCAACACTGAAGTACCCAACCCTGAAGCCCTGCGCCAGGAACTACAGGAATACGTAAAGGCACAAATCGCGCCCTACAAGTATCCACGAGCCATCGAATTTGTGACCGACCTCCCGCGCACCTCCACAGGCAAGCTGCAGCGGTCACGGCTGCGTGAAAAAGAACATCAAAAGGCGAGCAGCCATTCATGAGAGGCTGCGCGCGTGCGCTACCCCGAACTATTCGGGCACAACGGCGGTAACTTCGATCTCCACGCGAGCATCGGCTTCCAGCAGCCCGGAGACCTCCACCACGGTCATGGCGGGATAGTGCTTGCCCATGATTTCGCGGTACGCAGGGCCCACGTCTTTGGCGGCAGCGAGATACTCTTCTCGCGAGACCACATACCAAGTCATTCTTGCAATGTGCTCCGGGCGGGCCTCATCCTCTTTGAGCACCTCAACAATGTTCTTCAGTGCCTGGCGCACCTGGCCAACAAAATCTTTGGCAACAAACTTTTCCTGCTCATTCCATCCGACCATGCCACTTAAGAAGATCATGCGTCCGCTGGACGCGACGCCATTGGCGTAGCCCTTCGGACGGTTCCAGTGTGGCGGCTGCAAAACCTTCATGACTCAATCCCCTTCAAAAACAGGTTTCTGGCGGACAACGAATGCATTGTAGGCACGATGAAAGTCGTTGGTCGCCATGCAGATGGCTTGCGCCTGCGCCTCGGACTCAATGGCTTCGTCTACACCCATGTTCCATTCCTGATGCAGCATCTTCTTGGTCATCGCATTTGCAAATGTGGGACCGGAAGCGAGGTCCGACGCAAGGGCGTGCGTGGCGTTCAGCAACTCCTCTGGCGCGCACAAGCGATTGAGGAATCCCCATTGATAGGCTTCCTCTCCGGTCATATTTCTGCCGGTAAACAAAAGCTCGGCGGCGCGGCCTTGCCCGATGATGCGCGGCAGCATAGCGCAAGCGCCCATGTCACAACCAGCCAAGCCCACACGATTGAAAAGGAACGCGGTCTTGCTTCTGGAGGTGCCTAGGCGCAGATCGGAGGCCATCGCGAGAATGGCGCCCGCGCCCGCGCAAACGCCGTCAATCGCCGCAATGACCGGCTGCGGGCAGGCCCGCATGGATTTCACCAGGTCGCCCGTCATCCGAGTGAAAGCCAGCAAGCCTGGCATGTCCATTTTCGTGAGCGGGCCGATGATCTCGTGCACGTCACCGCCGGAGCAAAAGTTCTCTCCGGCTCCGCTCAACACGATCGCCCTGATATCAGTGGCCTCCACCATGGCGCGAAACAGGTCGCGCAGCTCCGCATACGAATCAAAAGTAAGCGGATTCTTTCGTTCGGCGCGATCCAGAACGATCGAAGCCACTTTCCCTTTGGTTTCATAGCGAAAATGGCGGGGTTGATAGCCCGCTAGAGTACGTCCGGTCAACGGAGAAGGCCGTTCTTTTTTCACCGGCTCCTGTTTCATCGGCTCCTGTTTCATGGGCTCCTGCATCAATCTCTCCTCGTGGTTTTTCGGCGGTTGCGGTTGGAAACCGAACCGGAATGCGAGTTGTGCAGGACCTCGTTCACCTGCATCTTGAGCCTCCCCAACTCGTCCATCAAATGCTCTTTTTCATCCCCACTCAATCCATCCAACAACTCGACAATCCATTGCTCATGCCGGGCCGCCATTTCGCGGAAACGCCTGAGCCCAACGGCGGTGAGCTTGATGGTAAAAGCACGGCGATCTCCGGGGCAGGGCGTGCGCGCTACCAGACCTTCTCGCTCCAATTGGTCCGTAATGCCGGTAATGTTGCCGCCCGTTACCATCAATCGCTTGGAAAGCTCGTTCATACGCAGCCCCTCGCCGCTGCGCTCCAGTTGCGCCATAAGATCGAAGCGGGGTAGCGTGGTGCCAAATTCTCTGCGTAAAGCAAGGCGAATCTGGCTTTCAATCCGCGCCGTGCACGACAACAGCCGAAGCCACAAGCGAAGGGCCTGATGATCGCCCTGGCGCGAACGAGTCTCAAAGTCCAGAGGAACGTGGGAACCAGCGTTCGAGCCCGACTCCACCTGAGAATTCTTAGTAACGCTAGCCGTATTCTTGGAAGCCGTATTCTTGGAATACTTGCGAGGCATGCGATCCCTTCGATTTGTGGAGGATGACGGCCCAGCGTTCACAAGCCCTCCATTCCGCACAGGTTCTCCTCTCGATGCCGGTCATGCCCAGCGTGAGCAGCAATTTTTTGAGAACGGCATTCCATAGGACAGTTAAGTTGCCTCACACCTGCAGCATGAGTTGCGCGCGGGCCAGGTTCCTTTCCAGTTGCTCTTTTCCGCTCAGATACTGCTTTGGCCAACCGATCTCCGTGTAGCCTTGTTTGGCGGCCTCATGGAGCGTCCATGCGGGATCGGCGAGATGCGGGCGGGCAATCGCGCAGAAGTCGGCGCGCCCAGCCGCAATAATCGTGTTGACGTGGTCGCTATCGAAAATATTACCGACCGCGATCGTGGGAATACCGGCCTCGTTGCGAATCCTGTCGGCAAAAGGCACTTGAAACATGCGCCCATAGATGGGCTTTTCCGCCTTGCTCACCTGCCCTGAAGAGCAATCGATCACATCGGCTCCGGCAGCTTTGAAGAAACGCGCTACTTGGGTGGCCTCTTCAGGGGTCAATCCACCTGGCACCCAATCCGTGGCGGAGATACGCACGCTCATGGGCCGGTCCTGCGGCCATGCCTCACGCATCGCCCGAAAGACTTCGAGCGGATAACGGCAGCGGTTTTCAAGCGTGCCGCCATACCGATCGGTGCGCTGGTTGGTGAGAGGTGAGATGAAGCTCGACATCAGGTAGCCATGCGCGCAGTGAAACTCAAGCCAATCGAATCCGGCCGCAGCGGCGCGCTCCGTGGCGGCGACGAAATCGGCCTTGATACGATTCATCTCCTCGCAGGTCGCTTCGCACGGAGTTTGGGACACCCCATCGATATACGGCAAAGGCGACGCGGAGATCAACGGCCAGTTGCCCGCTGCCAAGGGCTGATCGATCGCATCCCAACCCGGACGCGTGGAACCCTTGCGGCCCGCATGTCCCAATTGAAAGGCAATGCGCGTATCCGTGTTCGCATGCACAAAATCGACCACCCGCTTCCAGGCTATCTGCTGCTCATGATTCCACATTCCCGGACAGCCCGGAGTAATCCGCGCGTCTGGCGAGACGCAGGTCATCTCCGTAACCACCATCGCCGCGCCACCCATGGCGCGCGAGCCCAGATGAACCAGATGAAAATCTGTGGGTAAACCGTCTTGCGCCATATAGGTGGCCATGGGCGAGACGATCACGCGGTTCTTTAGCCGGGCTCCACGCACGGAAATTGGCGTGAACATGGGCGGCAAGGCTTGCTTCACGCCATTGCGGGCGGCAAACCAGGTCTCGACTGTCTCCACATAGTTGGCATCGCGCAGCTTTAGGCCGGCATGCCCAACGCGCTGGCTTCCTGTAAGAAGGCTGTAAGTAAACTGCTCCGGCTCCAGATGCACATAGCGGTCCACCTGCTCGAACCACTCCATGCGGTTACGGGCCGCGCTCTGAAGTTTGAGAGCTTCAATCTCCCGCTCCTGCTGGAAGTGTCCCAGCGCCGTCTCGATGTCTCCTTTTTGAGAGGACAAAGTCCGAGCCAAAGCGATGGCGTCTTCCATGGCAAGCTTTGTGCCGGAGCCGATACTGAAATGCGCGGTATGCGCGGCATCGCCGATCAGGACGATGTTTTTATGAAACCATTTCTCGCAGAGGATACGGTTGAACCGGAGCCAGATAGCCGGCCCGCGCAAATGATGAGCGTTAGAAACTAAGGGATTGCCATCGAGCCGCTCAGCGAAAAGTTTTTCGCCCAAGGCAATCGACTGCTCGACTTCCATCTTGTCGATGCCGGCTCGCAGCCAGGTCTTTTCCGGGGTCTCGATGATGAAGGTCGACCATTCATCGTCGAAACGATAGGCGTGCAAGTTAAACCAGCCCCACTCCGTTTCCTTGAAGTCAAAGGTAAACGCATCGAGCTTCTTGCGGCTTCCCAGCCAGACAAAGCGGTTTTGGCGGGCCTGGATATTCGGCTTGAATACGTGCTCATATTTTCTTCTGGTAACGGAAGAGGCGCCGTCGGAAGCAATCACCAGGTCGTAACGGCTCGCGTATTCATCCGGGTCTGAGATTTCGGTCTGGAAGATCAGCTTGACTCCGAGGCCAAGCGCGCGCTGCTGAAGGATTTGCAGAAGCTTGATGCGCGCAATCCCACAAAAGCCGTGGCCGCCGGAAGTAATCTTCCGCCCTTTGAAGTGGACGTCGATGTCGTCCCAATGACGGAAAGCATGGGTTATTTCAGTATGGGTTTCCCGGTCGGTATCCTTGAAGCCGTCCATCGTCTTGTCGGAGAAGACGATGCCCCAGCCGAACGTATCGTCCGGCCGATTTCTCTCGACTACGGTCAACTCCCAGGCCGGGTTCTCTTTTTTCAGGAGAATCGCGGCATACAAACCAGCGGGACCGCCACCGAGACAAACGATTCTCATTGGATCTTCCCTCTTCCCCTGAGAGCGCCCGCTTACGCCACCACGCCCAGAGTGACCTAGCACCAGCCCACAAATAAGATGCGCTTGCGGGCCAAATGCCAATAGAGAATACTATAGATATAAACAATTGAGCTTTCAACATTCGAGCCTGTTATGTTTTTGTTAAAGCAGCCCTTGGCCGATTCCTGCGAAGGGGCCAAAGGTCCACAGCTTGTTTCGGCTGGCTTTCATCCAATACAAATGATTCTGTGGAAGCTGCACGATCTTCATTTTCATCTGGCTCGAAAAGGAGGATTGCATGGCGCGTAAAGTTGTTTACTGGGTCACGACCGGATTGATCTCACTCTTGTCCGCGTTTGCGGGAGTGAGCTATCTGATGGGTGGTCAACAGGCAGTGCAAGGCTTCAACCATCTCGGATACCCCCAACACCTGCGAATCATTCTGGGCATCGCCAAGTTTCTCGGCGCTGTCGCCTTGATGGTTCCCGGCTTTCCCAAACTCAAAGAGTGGGCCTACGCTGGATTCACGTTTGCCTGGATCTGCGCTTGCTTCGCTCACTATTCAGCCAAGGATGGAGCAGAAGCCTATGCACCGCTCATTTTGTTGGTTCTCTTAATCGGATCGTACATGACGCGGCCGGCCAATCGCTAACCCGGGTTTCGGCCATTTCAGGAGTCTTTTTTCCGCACGAGAGTTGTCGCGGAATGTTCACTATTTTCAATCACATACAAGAGGAATCCAACGGTGAACGGGGCAGATATATCCTGCGGTTGACACGATCTGGGCACTTAAAAAAGTGCCCCCTAAAAGCCGCCTAAAACCATCTGCGCCACTTCATTCCACTTGATTATTTTGCGCTTTCGAAATTCTCCCCAAAATCAATGCGAAATCAATACGAAATGAATAAGAGCTGCAGGACTTTCAGACCGGCCCATGCAGCACGGGCCGTTTATACCCAACATCCAAGGTGTGCCCAAGCGGGGTGTGCCCATAAAAGATGTGCCCATGAATCGAATTGTGGCTGGCATTGAATCGAGGCACATAGAAAGGAAGAAGAAGCCGAAGCCGATCAGGTCGATGCGTTCGGCTTTATCAGAACAGACGCCACGAGAGCGCCTGCCACAGCCAGCCCCACGGCCATACCGATCGTGACTCGATAGCCGGATGTGAACGATGCGGCGATGGCCCGTTGCACGCGGGGATCATTGCTCTCAGCGGCCGCCAACTTGGGGCGCTGCCGGTCGACTTGTTCACGAGTGGAAGGCGCAAGCGAGAGAGCGTCGAGACGCCGATCCAAGCTGCGGTTGAAGTTGATGTAGAGCACCAGTCCGAAAATAGCGACCGCCAGCAAACCTGCGACGCGGGACACCGCGTTATTCACGCCCGAGGCCGCGCCTGCCCGATTCCGAGGCGCGGCATTCATCACGGTCGTAGTCAAGGGAGCGACGCTGATCGCCATCCCCAGGCCCAGCACCACGACTGCGGGAAAGAATGTCGTCCAATAGGTTCCTTCACGATCGGCCCGCAAGAAAAGCAGATAGCCCGCAGCCGTAACCAGGGGCCCTACGGTAAGAGGTAGCTTCGGTCCGAAACGCGCCACCAATCCGCCGGACCAGCGAGACAGCACAAACATGAGTCCGATGAAAGGCAACAAAGCCGCTCCAGCCTGGGTTGCCGAGTAGTGCTTGACCTGAATCAAATCCAGCGGAAAGAAAAACAAAATGCCGCTGAGCGCTGCATAGAGGAAAAATGTAAGCAGGTTGGCGCCCAGAAAGTTTCGCGACCGGAACAGCGATAGCGATACCATCGGGGAGGATGAGTGCGCTTCCACACCCAGGAAAGCGGCCAACGCCGCTATGCCAACCAGCGCGGAGAGCTGAATCGCAAGTCCACCGCGCGCGCCTTCGATGAATGCAAACGTGATGGCGCCCAATCCAAGAGTAGCCAGAAAAGCTCCCGGCAAATCCAATCCCCGGCTTTCATCGTTCCGGCTCTCGGGAACCCGCCGCCAGGTGATCCAGACTACAGCAACCGCAATCGGGACATTAATAAGAAATGCCCAGCGCCAAGAGATGTGCTCGACGATCCAGCCTCCGAGAACCGGCCCCAACGCGGCAGTAATCGACGTGAAACCAGACCAAGTTCCAATGGCGCGACCGCGCTCGCTTTCGGGAAATGAAGCGCTGATCAATGCAAGGCTTCCCGGTACGAGCAATGCGGCGCCCACTCCTTGCACACTGCGAGCCGCGATCAGCCACCCGATCGACGGAGCCAGTCCGCAACCAGCCGATGCGATGGCAAACAACGCAACTCCCACAAGAAAGATCTTGGCGCGCCCGTACAGGTCGCCCAGCGAGCCGCCCAAGAGCAGCAAGGACGAGAGCATGAGAGCGTACGACTCCACCACCCATTGAACCTCGCCCACTCCCGCGTGAAACGCGGATTGCAGAGCGGGGAGAGCGACATTCACCACCGTGCTATCGATGAACGCCATGCTGGAGCCAAGAATCGTGGCAGCGAGAATCCAGGCTCCATCCTTCGCCGGCGGGGTGCCGCACTTCCCGGCAAGAATGGCGGCTTCATCACAAGGGGGCTTCGCCGCGATCATCGATGGACCATAACCCTGATTTCCTAAATTACCGGACACCTAAATTGCCGGATAAAAGACGAGCGAGCGAACGATGACCGAATAAAAGCTCGCTAATAATCTTTGACGCCAGGGAGCACTGGTTTGATGTCGACCACGGGCGTACCGTCGATAGCCTCGATGGGTCCGATGCGCAGCCGGTTCTTTACGACCCGTCGAATCGTGACTTGGTGGAGCCCTAGAGGATTTGGTCGATCTGGCGATCGCGTCGCGAAGACCCCGATCAGCGGCCGATTCTTTTCGGAACGAGGATGCACTTTCAGCACATCGCGCCGGGCTTTATGGAGCCATGTAATAACAACAATCTCGTTGCCTGCCCGGAGCCCCTCGAGGGCCTGAATGGCAAATGCGCTTATCTCGATCCAAGCATCCGGCGCGCCTTCTCTCCCCTGCATCGGAGCCTGGCTGCGCTCCTTCAAAGATGACCGGAGCACTCCGATTGGTCGAAGTTGCCCACGCGTGCCTGCAAGGTTTGTTCTCTTTCTTCTTAACCCCTTCGTCCCTGGCCCGCTTGTCGTTCGTTTCTTTGCCCTTGACTCTGACGGTCGCGCTCTGCTGGTTGCCATCCTCAAGCCTCCATATCCTCAAAAACCGATAAAGCTCACACCCGCAAAGACTTACCTGCCAAGCTAACGCAGGTATTTATTTCGAGCTATTTTTCTTTCCCAGGCGGCTCTTTTTTGTCCGGTTTCTCTTTTCTCCAATCGTCATCATCATGAAAACCGGTTAATGAAATCTAAAGGTGCGATAACAGGAGAAGAATCATGACTACCGACACTTTCCTTCGCCCCATCGAAAACCCGAATGGGTTGATGATGAAGCTCGCCTACTACTTTACGCGCCGCCAATTCGGCAAGGTACTTACGCCGTTAAAAGTACACGCGGCGCGCCTGCCTTCGGCCTTCGGCTTGTTCTATACCAAAGTCAGCTCCCTCGACAAAAAGCTGGCGCTACCGGCAGAGACCGTCATGCTGATTCGCGAGCAGGTAGCACGTATAAACATCTGCCTCTTTTGCATCGACACAGCCAGATACGTCACCATCCAGGCTTCCATGAACCAGGCCAAGTTCGATGCGCTGGCCGAATACGCCACCAGTCCTCTATTTACCGAGGCAGAGCGCGCGGCACTGGATTATGCCACCGAGCTTACCAAGGATAAGAAAGTCAGTCCTGAGACGTTTACCCGGTTGTCGCGGCACTATACCGAGCGCGCAATTTGCGAGATCGTGTGGCTGATTGCCAGCGAGCATCTTTACAACTTGACCAATATCGGCCTGAATATTCACTCAGATATGCTCTGCGACATCAGCCGGGCGAGGAAATAGTGATGCGGAGTGATCGAGGAAGGCTCTTCGCTGCCCAAGTTCTAAGGCTTACATCTTGCAGTCACGTTTGTCATTCACCACTCGTATTTAAAAGATGTCGGGATTCCGAAATCTCATTCGTCATGAATACGAAATCCGCATACTCCTAGCGGCGCTGAAAGCGGGTCCGCTCGCATAACGCCGCAGGAGTGAGCATCCAATTCAAAAACGAAGTCATGAGGAGAAGCAAAATGTCGAAGTTCATGTATCTATTTCGCAACCACCCAGAAGCCTATCGTTCCCTATCCCCCGAGCAGATGCAGCAAGTCATGAAGCAGTGGATGGACTGGCGAGATAAACTGCAAAAGAGCGGGCACCTGAGCCAACTTGGCGATCGCCTGGATTTCGGAGGGCGCGTCGTCCGTGGCAAAGCCAAATCTGTTACCGATGGCCCGTTTGTTGAGGTCAAAGATTTCGTCCAGGGCTTCATGTTGCTGGAGGCCAAGGACATCGACCAGGCGGTCGAGTTAGCCAAGGGGTGTCCGGTACTTGATCGCGATGGGACGGTCGAAATTCGCCCCTTTGTAGCTGCGGCATAGGCGGGATTATCTCTACGGAAAACATCAGCGGGCTCGTCGATCATTTTTTCCGGCAGGAAGCGGGAAAGATGGTCTCGTACCTGACTAGGATTTTCGGGTTAGGCCGTCTCGATCTGGCAGAGGACGTGGTGCAGGATACTCTGTGCCGCGCCCTCGAGACGTGGCCTGTCCAAGGCCTGCCCGATAATCCTTCCGCATGGTTAATGCGCGTCTCCCGCAACCGCGCGATCGATCTGCTGCGGCGCGATGAACAATTCCGTTATTTCACTCCGGAATTGACCCATCTGCTTAAGCTGCGAGAGCACCTTCCAGTGGAAACGCCCGCCTTTCAAAAAGAGATCCAGGATGACCAGTTGCGCATGATGTTTTCATGCTGCCATCCCGATCTCTCGCCGGAGGTCCAGGTTACGCTGATCCTGAAAACCTTATGCGGTTTCAGCGTCGCTGAGATTGCCCACGCGCTGCTCGCCAATGAAGACTCCATCGAAAAACGACTGGGGCGCGCTCGCAAGCAGTTTCGCCTTTCCGGGCCGTTCGTTGAACTCACCGACCTTTCCGAGATACCGAAGCGCCTGGAAACGATCTATGAGGCAATCTATCTTCTCTTCAACGAGGGCTACCATGGCAGCGAAGCGGAGGAGACGGTGCGAGAAGACCTCTGCTTTGAAGCGATTCGCCTCGCCCTTCTTCTAAGCGAACATCCGGCGGGCGCAAGGCCCAAGACGTATGCCTTGGTGGCGCTTTTGTGTTTCCATGCGGCCCGCCTTTCGGGAAGGATGGACGACCAAGGCAGTTTGGTGCAGCTTGAGATGCAAGACCGCTCCAAATGGGACCGCGACTTAATCGCGAAGGGCTTTCAGTTCCTAAAAAAAGCAGCCATTGGCGAGGAGTTAAGCGAATATCATGTGGAGGCTGCCATTGCCTCGCTGCATTGTGCCGCGGTGACCTATGACGAGACCGATTGGACCGCCATATCTAAGCTCTACGACAGCCTTTATCAGCTCAAGCCTTCCCCCATCGTGGCCCTGAATCGAGCTGTAGCAATAGGTAAAGCTCGGACGCCGGACGAGGGACTCACTGCGCTCAACTCAATTCCAGACTCCGAAAAGCTCAAGGACTATCCTTTCTGGCCGGCTGCCATGGGTGAATTTCATCTTCTCAGTGGAAATTTTCTGGAGGCGGAAAAGCAATTTGCGAGCGCGGCCAAGCTAGCCCGCACCAAGACCGAATCCAATTTCTTTGAACGAAAGCTAAAAGCCTGCCAGTCCTCAACGGGCACATAAGGGTAATCGCAGAAACAGTGTTGAACGTTTGTGCCTCTTGATTTTGATATCTGCCAGGCGATTGAATCCCAAGGATCAGGGACTTTCCGCGACGGGCAAAATCAAGAGGCAAACGAACAACCCTGATATAGAATAGTGCGCTCAGCATCGCCCAGCGTTGCGAGTCTTAAGCCGTGCCCAACAATCGTCCCATTTTCCGCTACTTCATCCTAGCTCTGCTGTTCGTTGCCACCATGGCCTATGAAGTTCCTTATCTTCATGATGTCTTACGCAACGAAAGTAGGAATACGACCTTTTTCACCCCGGGATTAGCGGACAACCATATTAGTTCCGTTTCCAAAGTGGCGGCCCAAGCCGGAGCCAGGCTGGGTGATGAGCTACTCTCCGTCAACGGACAGCCTTATACGGGAAGATCGCAATGGTTCGGGGCCCTCGCCAATACACCGGTTGGAGGCAATATCACCGCAACCCTGCGGTCAACGGCTCCGGGAAGCCCTCAGTCGAAGCTTGAGCGCACTGTGGTGCTTCCAGTGACTTCAAGACGTCCCGATTTGTGGGCCATCTTGGGAGACGTAATGCTGTATTTCTTTCTCCCCGCGGTTTGCGTGCTACTGGGCTTTTGGGTTGCCGTGCAACGGCCGCGCGATTCCAAAGCATGGCTGCTACTAGCCCTCATGTTGACCTTGCCCCATATTTTCGACAGCTCCATAGCCGAGGGCTGGCCTCAAGGATGGCGGGAAGCCGCAGTGTTTTATCACATTACGTTGGGTTCAATGCTACCGGTAACGATGTTTCTTTTTGGCCGAGCCTTTCCCGAACCCTTTGCGGCCGGAAGGATCCAAGCGAAGATTTGGAACGTGCTGCTGTGGGCCGTTATGGCACCGTATATATTGCTCGCCTCCATGACTGTTTTGGAGGTTGTAATCAGCCTGAACAGCTATAGGACGGCGATGGCCCTGATCGATCAAGCCACCCATCGTTTTGAACGGATCGGGCTAGTCTTCCCTTATATCCTCATTGGATCGTTCTTTGCCGCTATGGGAGCCAAAAACGGCGCAAGCCAATCGGCCGACGCCCGAAGACGGCTTAGGGTCTTGTATTGGGGCACTACGGCCGCCTGGACCCCAGCTCTCCTCCTTGTCGTGATCTATCCAACGATCGCCGGCAAGTCGGCAACAGAGTTGCTACCGCAATCGATCATCATTGTGGTGCTTGCCCTCCTGGTTCTATTCCCAATCACGCTGGCTTATGTGATCGTTGTCCAGAAAGCCATGGGAGTGGGTGTTGTGTTGCGCCAGGGATTGCAATATGCGCTGGCCAAGGGTGGTATCAGAGTTTTACAGGTGCTGCTGATGGCGGCGGTCATCATTACCGCAATCAACATGGCTGAAGACAGCAGCCGAGATCGTCCTCAGAAGATGACGGTCATAGCCTCTGGCATCATTGTAGGATTTACCATCCGCCGATTAGGAAACCGAGTCCGAACCTGGGTTGATCGACGGTTCTTTCGCGAAGCTTACAACGCTGAACAGGTGCTAACGGAATTGAGCGAGCGGGTACCCGCCATGATCGAGCCGAAATCCCTGGTTGAAACCGTGGCCGCTCGCATCTCTGAAACGCTGCATGTACCCCAGGTGGCTGTCTTACTGGGCGGCGGAGGCCTCTTCCGTCCGGCTTACGCCATGGGATATGACGATCTCTCGGCGTTATCGTTTCTACCGGATGCCGGAACAGCCAGATTTCTTCGCTCCGAAAAAGAGCCCGCCAGAGTGTACCTGCATGACCGGGAATCATGGCTGTATCGCGAAGAGGACATGAATGAAGAAGAGCGTGGCAAGTTGTCGACCCTTCACTCTGAGCTGCTCCTGCCGCTGGCGGTACGCGACAAATTCCTTGGATTTATCTCTCTTGGCCCAAAGAAATCCGAAGAGCCCTACACAGGTTCCGACATGCGACTGCTGAAGACCGTTGCGGTTCAGACCGGCATGGCCCTTGAGAACGCAAGCCTCATGCAAATCGTCGCCGATGAAGTCGCGCATCGGGAACGTTTGAACCGCGAGGTGGAAATTGCGCGCGAAGTCCAGGAACGGCTATTCCCGCAAAAACTTCCGGGCATTGCCGGACTCGACTACTCCGGATATTGCCGGCCGGCCCTTGGCGTGGGCGGAGATTACTATGATTTTCTGGCATTGCCCTTTGGACACCTCGGCGTCGCCATCGGGGACGTATCTGGAAAAGGGATCGCCGCGGCTTTGATGATGGCCAGCCTACAGGCATCGTTGCGTGGCGAGGCCACCAGGGCGCCGGAAAATCTGGCGGCAGCGGTCGCCAATATCAATCGTCTCGTCTACGAGGCATCCTCGGCCAATCGATACGCCACCTTTTTTTATGGCCAATATGATCCCAGCACACATAGGTTCGATTACGTCAACGCCGGGCACAATCCTCCCATGCTGTTTCACGAGACAAATGGGCGGTGGAGCGTAAACCGGCTGGATGTGGGCGGGACCGTAGTCGGCCTGCTCGAAAGCCCATCTTACCTGCAAAGCTCCATCACTCTCGCTCCGGGCGACGTTTTGGTGGCCTACACCGACGGCATCAGCGAAGCCATGAACCCAGCGGAAGACGAGTGGAGCGAAGAACGGATGATGGAAACCATCAATAGTTGCCGAGGGCTGGCTGCAGAGGAAATCGTCCGCCGCGTCTTCGCCGCAGCGGACACATTCGCCTCCGGAGCAAAGCAGCACGACGATATGACCCTGGTGGTATTGCGGGCTGTGAGCGGCAACAACAGCGCCCCTGTGTCGTAGAAATCGCGATCAACAAAATCGCAATAACCCAGAAGAGCTTATGAAGCGAAGGCGGCCACAGCCGTCCTCTCAAGAACAGCCGGACTGACTTCCATTCGCGTGGCTTTACGAAACGAACCGGAAGAGCGGACGACCGGCCTCGTTGCCTGTGGCCGTGGACTCGGCTGGGCATCCTTCTTTATCTGATCGAGAAATCTCTTCTTGGCGCGATACACGCGCACCCGCAGATAGCTGCGGCTGAATCCCAATTGCTTGCAAATCTCATCTGCATTGCGTTCCTCCAAAGAGGTAGCTTGCAAGATATTCTGGTCGCTCAGGGCCAACTGCGAAAGGATCCGGCGCACTTTACCACGGCACTCTTCGGCAACCATGATTGCGTGAGGACTAGGCATGTCCGCCACAGGATCTACTTCTAGGGAAGAAAGAGCCACCATACGGCGTTGTTCGCGATAGGTTTCGCGGACGACATTCTTGCAAACGCTCACCACAAATACATCAAACCGCTCCGGCTTTTGTACCCCACGCCCGGATCGAACCGCGGCAAGCACCCTCAAGAATGTTTCTTGCCGCAAATCGTGGGCTTGGTCCGAGCGGACCCTGCCGCTCAAGGTGCGAAGTAAAATTGGGCTAAAATGGCTGACGAAGTGCGCCTCCGTCGCAGGATCTCCGTTGCGCAAGGCATGGATATATTCAGGACCAAATGCATGCACGTTGGACGGCATAAGGGGGAACGCCTTTCTTATTAATGCAATGCCCCACACTGCGTCGGCTGAACCAATGCCGATCCTCTACTGCCTGTTCTTTTCAGTGCGGCACAGCTTGCTTACATTGGAGATAGCGTCAGAGATTGGGGGAATCCGCCACATTTTTGCCCGTTCCTAACTCCTTTCTAATAATGAATGGCGGTTATCGACGTTGAACCGCAAAGATCCACACAAAACTTGACTGTGACGTTTTTTGGCGGCCCGGGCGGGTGGACTTATAATTAGCCGGGGCCTAAGTCATTCTGGATCAAGCGAGTACGCGTGTCAGATTATTCCGTAGACATAACAGTTCTGCTGCATCGCTGGCACAACGGCGACCATGCGGCGGGAGATGAGATTTTCCAGCGGTTGATGCCCGATTTGCAAAGGATTGCGGCACGACTACGAAGTCTGGAGCGACCCAACTATTCCCTGCAGCGTACCGAGTTGATCAATGAGCTTTACTCCAAGCTAGTCGATGCCAACCATGCGATTGATTGGCGGAGCCGAGGCCATTTTTTCGCTATCTTCACTATCAAGCTCCGTCGGCACCTGATTGACCGTGCGCGAAAGAAGCCGGCGGAGGAACTCCTCTCGATTGAAGATCTGCCCGAAGGCATGATGGCAGGCCGTAATCGCCTGGAGGTGCGGCTGGCCATCGACCAGTTGCTGGACGAACTGGAGAATGAGCGGCCGACAACCTGCGGGGTGCTGGTGGCCAAGATTTATTTTGGATACGAGGTCAAAGAGATCACAGCCAATCTCGGCCTTCCCCAGCGCACGGTAGAGCGGCACTTGCACGACGGCCGCAAATGGTTGTTCGAAAGACTAAGCCAAGACGATTTGAAAAGAACTTGAACCGAAAATCATGATCGACTCAGCAGAGCATGATGAACGTGTCATGACCCTTGCGACCGAGGCATTGAAATTGCCGGTTGCCGAGCGCGACAGCTTTTTGCAAAGCGCTTGCCAGAACGATCCGGAACTCTATCGCGAAGTCTCCGAAGTGGTGACCTGGGAAGAGCGAATGAAAGGGTTCCTGCGCCGCCCCCTGATCGAATTCATCGACCTGGATGCCCTGGAGAAAGTCTTTGAGGCTGGTCAAACCGTTTCTGGACGGTTTGAGATTCTGCGTTGCGTGGGCGAAGGCGGCATGGGCGTAGTTTATGAGGCCTTTGACCGCAAGCGCGGGCTCAGAGTTGCCATTAAAGTTGCCAAGCCTGGGTTCGGACGGCTCCTGTCGCCGGAATTGGAAGGCGCGCTCAAGGTCCGGCACCGGAACATCTGTGTTGTCAACGATATTTATACGGCAACGACCGAGTATGGCGAATTGGATTTTCTCACGATGGAGTTTCTCGATGGCGAGACGCTCGCTCATCGTTTAGCACGAGGCCGGCCCGAGGAAGCGGAAGCCTTGGAGATTGCCCGCCAGCTTTGCGCGGGAGTCGGTGAAGCCCACCGCAGCGGAATCCTGCACCGCGATCTTAAGCCCGCAAATATCATTCTCTGCCGCGAGAAGGACGGCTCCCTTCGAGTCGTAATCACCGACTTCGGACTCTCAACGGAAGGCGCCGATACCGAACTCGGAGGTGGAACTCCGGCGTACATGGCTCCCGAACTCTGGAGGGGCGTAAAAGCTTCTCCGGCCTCGGACAGCTTTGCCTTGGGAGTGATTCTTTACGAGATAGTGGCGGGCCAAAAGCCCTTTTCCTCATCCACGAAGAACCAAGGCTTTCAAGAAATCCCTCCCCCGTTACCGCCGAGCAAACTGGCTCCGGGTCTCCGTCAGCGATGGGACGCAGCTATCCTCCCGTGTTTTCGACCGGCGCCGGAAGACCGTTACACGGCAAGGCAAGTCCTCGCCGAGTTGGAGCGCAAGCCGTATTACCGCCGGCCCACCCTAATCGCTATGGCCGCCATGGGCATCGTCCTGGCTTCGTTAGCAACCTGGGGGATTCTGGGCGCCTATCGTCCGCCGGCGATGCGCCTGGCCATCGTGCCAATGCCAGTTCCAAACGTCGGATTAGCAAAGCGGGGGCAGGAAATCATGGAAGACGTCGCCGCACGCGTAAAGCAGATACAGGATGGAAAGGCTACGGTTTCCGTAATTCAGCCTTCCCAAATACTACGCAAAGGTGTCACCACACCTGAGCAGGCGGCAAAGGTTCTCGGAGCAACCCACGTCTTACAGTTGCAACTAACGCCTACCGTCAACGGCATTGCAGTCAAGGGAGTGTTAGTTGACCTGCACACACGGGCTAGCATTCAAGATTATTCAAGTCAGTTCGCTGAAAGCGACCTTGGTGATCTATCGACAGGGCTAACGGGACTGATCTCATGGGCCTTGCGCCTCCATAGAAAAGCTCCCCCAACGGATGTTCCTCCTGCCGCCGCGGAATCATATCGGCAGGGCCAAGCTTATCTAAAGCAGGAACCTCCAGATTTTATCCACGCAATCCCCGAATTTGAGAATGCCGCCTCTCTGGCCCCTCATTCGCCATTGCCCTTGGCGGGGCTGGCCGAAGCCCATGGCAGAGAATACCGGGTAAAAAGAAACCAAGACTCCATAAACGAAGCGCACTTCTGGCTTTCGAGGGCTGAAGCGCTCGACGCAGATTCGCCGGCCGTACGTAACGCTTCCGGCTTTCTGCACATCCTTCAAGGAGATTACGCTCATGCCCTGAGCGACTATCAACGGGTTGAGGAAATCGACCCCACGAACATGGAGGCATTCCTGGGTTCGGGATTGGCTTATGAATTTCAGGCGATCCTCGATAAAGCCATTGCCGACTACAATCGCGCGCTATCCGTCGCCCCTTCGAGCTACAAACCGTATGAATTTCTCGCTTCCCTTTATTACAACAATGGCGAGTATGAAAAAGCGGAGGAGATGTATAGGGCGACGATTCAGCGCGATCCCAGCCACATGGACGCTTACGGGAGCCTCGCTGCGGTTTACTCAGCCCAAGGCAAATATGAGGACGCGGAAAAAATCCTCAGAACAACCCTTAGGTACAAGGAAACCGCTCTTAACACAAACGATCTTGGAGTCATTCTTGCTTTCGAGGGGCGGCAACCCGAGGCCGCCGAATATTACCGCCGGGCGGTTACCGCCGAGCCCACGAAGGCAAAATATTGGCTTAACCTGGGCGATGCTCAGCGGCGCATTGAGGATTTGAAGAACTCCAAGGCTTCCTATCAACGCGGTCTGGCACTTGCCGAAGCCGAGACCACCGCCAACGTAAACAATGCGCCGGCTCGGGCCCGGCTCGCTTATCTCCAAGCCCGATTGAACCATGGAAACGAGGCTGCGGCGCAAATTGCCGCCGCCCTGAACTCGCCAGCCAAAAACGACGAGGTAGTGCTTTGCGCCGTCGAGACCTATGAAGTTCTCGGCGATAGGAACAAAGCGATCGACGCAGCGAAATTGGCCAGGCCTGAAATCCTACACTCCTTGGATCATCATCCGGATCTGGCGGATTTGCAGCAAGATTCTCGCTTTAGACAATTGATGGCTCAAGTAAAATAAGGAGGCCACTTTCAAATGTCTACCATGACACCCGTAACCAAAATCGGCGGAGACGCCGAACAATTTCCCAATGTCCAGGTAATTTGGGTTGACTACGACGAAACGACCGGCGTCACGGTAAACCCAACGTCGGCCGCCAAAGGGACGATGGTTATTTTCAAAAACTCCCAAGGCGCCAAACTGAAAATCGATTTTCTCTCCCCCACAGGGCATGGTTTCGAAACGGTATCGGATTCCGAGCTTTGCCTGCTTACCATTGGAGGCGTATATCACTTCCGGTGCACCTTTACTTTTAAGGGCAGCGACGGCGACTATACTCCCACGAGCGGCGGCCTGATGGAGGTTTCGCCTCCCAGACCCTAAGCATCGGTGGTTTGGCCGCTATCCGTACACAGGCAACAGCCGCTTGTGACCCTGCATAGAGCGGCTTTTTCCTCGTTTTATAGGATTGTGGTTTTTGGCTATCCACAACCGACCCCGTTTTCCGATGATACCTCCTTGCCGTTTACCACCCGCAACGCCGGCCTGATGATGGTTCAATCCGGCGCGCCTTGCTCATCGAAAATAGCTTGGGCATGGGCGGCTTTTATGGAGTAGCGAGCTCTGAATATTGCGAGTTCCGGTTATGGCGAGCAAACTCCCGCGTTGGCCCACAGGCCGATCCTGCTTTTTCTCTCTTACTCGCTTCCTCGATATTCTTGGAAGTCTGTAATGATTCCTGTGCACCTTCAAACTAGATTGAGTGAAGATTGCCAGATGTTACATTTGTCCTATCCGGATATAAACATTCCCTAAACTTCCAATGAATATCTTTTAACCTCACTGAATGCGCAGCCCGCGCGGACAAAAAGCATCCATGACCCGGATAGATATTTATTGAATCGTAATCATAAAGAAGTAAAATGGCGCCAGCGAGCTTAAAGAAGCTCCGCAACTCTGCTGCGGAACTTTTAGTTACGTAGGTTCGCATGTCTACGCGATACCACCGTATGGCGCCTTGGACCAGGTTACCGAGCAGCGAAGGAGTGGCGGCCATTCCGAATCCGGCGAGAGAAAGCACTCTCGCGGAAACCACCGGGGAAGTCCCGGCTTCTCCCACAGTTCCCTTCCCCCCTGAATTTGAAAGACGCCTTGCCGAGATTTCGTTATGGGAACGGCAGCGCCTTGGCCAGGACCTGCATGACGATCTAGGCCAGCACCTCACAGGCATTGCTTTCATGTGCAAGGCGCAAGAAAAGAAGCTTCGCGAAAGTGGGATCGAAGATCCTGCGATGGCAAAGATCACCGAAGTGGTGAATGAGGCTCTCGCAAAAATACGCGATCTTTCGCGCGGGCTCCTCCCCTGCGTTCCCGAAGCAGGCGATTTGATCTCCTCTCTGGAAAAATGGGCAGCCACCGCACGCGAACGTTATCGAGTTTCGTGCAGCTTGGAGTGCGAGCAGTCGTTCCCGCGCCTCAACGCGCTCGCCACGACACATCTTTACTACATTGCTCGGGAGTGTGTCGTGAATGCCATTAAGCACGGAAAGGCGCACGCAGCGCGGATTTGCCTCCTCAACAGCGATCGATCGGGAATCCTGAACGTCGAGGACGACGGAATGGGCCTCCCTAAAGAAAAGGTAGCCGATGCAGGAGTCGGCTTACACATCATGCGCAGCCGCGCCGAAGTAATCGGCGGCACCCTGAGCTTTCAACCCAACCTTCCCCGCGGAACAATTGTGACATGCAAATTTCCTATCGACGAATGATAGATAACCGATGACCCATAGCGAATGAGGAACGAACAATGAGCATGGCGGAGCTAAACTGCAGTGGATCGGGCAAGAAGCATCGAATCTTTCTAGTTGACGATCATCCCCTCATTCGACAGGGCCTTCGGTTACTCATCAACGGCGAAGATGACCTCTCCATCTGCGGCGAAGCCGATGAAAGCTGCCCCGCGTTGCAGTCGATTCTGATCACCCGGCCCGACGGCTTGATCGTCGACATTTCGTTAAACGGCCCGGATGGCCTGGAGCTGGTGAAGGATGTTCGTGGGCGTTTTTCCGCCCTGCCCATTCTTGTTCTGTCCATGTACGACGAGCTGATCTATGCGGAAAGGGCTCTACGCGCAGGAGCCAATGGCTACATCATGAAGCAGGAGGCGAGCCAAAAGGTCCTGCTGGCAATCCGCCGAATCCTTGGCCGTGAAATCTATGTGAGCGATAGCGTTGCCGCCAAGATGCTCCACCAGTACGTCAACGGCGCCACGTCGTGCGCCCACTCCCTGATCGGAGATCTCACGGATCGGGAGTTGGAAGTATTTCGGCTGATTGGACACGGTCACAGTACCCGCCAAATCGCGGAGGACTTGCACCTAAGCATCAAGACCGTGGAGACCTACCAGGCCCACATCAAGGAGAAACTCTCCTTGCGCAGTGCACGAGAGCTGATCCAGCACGCGGTCCGTTGGACCATGGGCGACCGGGCGGCATGAATTGCGCCCGCAAATTCAGCCCATCGGGGAATCCCCGATGCGGTAATCAGGTTGAATGGACGAAGGGTTTTCATAATCATCAATCCATGGTTTGGCAAAGCCACTGAGCCGCAATAGATCCCGGCCTTGCCGCTCTCCCCCAGGACTGTAAAAGACCGAGCAGGATCGAATTTTCTAACCTCGCGAGATCCGTGCGATTTGGCGTGGTTGCGAGCCAGGCCAGACGAAAGGAGTACGAGCAATGGCAGCGAAAACGATTCCACACGGTCGCAATACACAAAGAGACCCCGCCGTCGCGGAAGTCCATATTCTCTGGATTACCGCCGGCCTGGGATGCGATGGCGATTCTGTTTCGATCACCGCAGCCACCCAGCCGAGCATTGAAGACGTATTGCTTGGCGCAATTCCCGGATTGCCCAAGGTGCATTTGCACAATCCTGTACTGGCCTATAACACCGGAGACGACTTCCTTCGGGCCTGGTATCTCGCCGAAGAAGGCAAACTTGATCCCTTCGTCCTGGTTATAGAAGGTTCAATTCCCAATGAAAAAATCTTAAGGGAAGGCTATTGGGCCGCCCTTGGCACCGATAGTCTGACGGGACAGCCCATTAAGACTACGGAATGGATCGACCGTCTTGCCCCAAAGGCGCTCGCGGTCGTGGCCATCGGCACTTGCGCTACCTATGGCGGGATTCACGCCATGCGCGGCAATCCTACCGGATGCATGGGACTCGCAGACTACTTGGGATGGGATTGGCGATCCAAAGCCGGCCTGCCCATCGTGAATGTACCCGGATGTCCGGTTCAGCCCGACAACTTCATGGAGACTCTGCTGTACCTCCTCTATCAAGTGGCTGGCCTGGCCCCCATGATTCCCCTCGACGATGAACTTCGCCCTCTGTGGCTTTTCGGACGAACAGTTCACGAAGGCTGCGACCGCGCCGGATTCTACGAGCAAGGCGATTTCGCCTCCGCTTATGGCTCTCCGAAATGCATTGTGAAGCTCGGCTGCTGGGGCCCGGTTGTGAACTGCAATGTTCCTAAGCGCGGCTGGATGGCCGGGTTGGGCGGCTGTCCCAATGTCGGCGGCATCTGCATCGGCTGCACCATGCCGGGATTTCCGGACAAGTTCATGCCGTTCATGGACGAACCGCCAGGAGCCAAAGTCTCCACGGGCGGAGCAGGCGTGTATGGTCGCGCGGTGAGCGCTCTGCGCAGCCTGACCCAGGCGACTCTCAACAAAGAACCCAAATGGCGTCATCCAAAAGCCGAATTGACCACCGGCTATCACCCAAGATCCTACTGAGCAAAAGGAGCGATTGCGATGAGCACAATTACCGCTAATAGAAGAGAAGCTCCCGGCAAGACCAGAGAACTCGTGGAGATGAACTGGGACCCGATCACCAGGATCGTGGGCAGTCTGGGAATTTTTACCAAGATCGATTTCGCCAACCGGCAGGTTGCGGAGTGCCACAGCACTTCTTCCATCTTCCGCGGCTATAGCATTTTCATGAAGGGCAAAGATCCGCGCGACGCGCACTTCATCACCAGCCGCATTTGCGGAATCTGCGGCGATAACCACGCCACCTGCGCCACGTACGCGCAAAATATGGCCTTCGGGATCAAACCGCCGGCCATGGCGGAGTGGATCGTCAATCTGGGCGAAGCCGCGGAGTACATGTTCGATCACAACATCTTTCAGGACAACCTCGTTGGCGTGGACTTCTGCGAGCAGATGGTGAAGGAGACCAATCCCAGCGTCCTGGCAAAAGCGGAGAAAACGTCCGCTCCACATGCGGATCTTCACGGATACCGCACGATCGCGGACATCATGCGCGCTTTGAATCCCTTCACCGGCCCGTTCTACCTTGAGGCGCTGCAGATGAGCCGCTTGACGCGCGAAATGTTCTGCCTCATGGAAGGCCGCCACGTCCATCCTTCCACCCTGTACCCGGGCGGCGTAGGCACCGTACCGACGATCCAGCTTTTCACCGACTACCTGGTGCGTCTCATGAAATATGTTGAGTTCATGAAGAAAGTCGTGCCGTTGCACGATGACCTGTTCGACTTTTTCTATGAGGCCTTGCCGGGCTATGAAGAAGTTGGCCGGCGGCGCATCCTGCTTGGTTGCTGGGGATCGTTTAACAACCCCGAAGTTTGCGACTATACCTACAAGAAAATGCCGGACTGGGGCCGGGGCATGTTCGTGACGCCGGGCGTGGTGGTGGATGGCAAGCTCGTTACCACCGACCTGGTCGATATCAACCTGAACATCCGCATTCTCCTGGGAAGCTCTTTCTACGACGATTGGGAGCACGGCGAGACCTTCGTCAAAGCCGATCCTCTCGGCAATCATGTAGATCAGCGGCATCCCTGGAACCAGACCACAATTCCCAGGCCGCAGAAGCGCGACTTCTCCGGCAAGTACACGTGGGTCATGTCTCCCCGCTGGCACCACAAGGGCGAATTTCTTGCTCTCGATACGGGCGGCGGCCCCATCGCGCGATTCTGGGCCACGGCACTTGCCGGCCTGGTCGATATCGGCTACATCAAAGCGACCGGACAGAGCGTCAAGATCTATCTGCCCAAAACCGCTTCCCTTCCCGAGGTTGAGTTCGAGTGGAAGATCCCGCGCTGGAGCAACGCAATCGAGAGAGACCGGGCGCGAACCTACTTCCAGGCTTATGCCGCTGCCGCAGCGCTTTATTTCGTCGAACAAGCGCTCCTGGAACTCCACGCAGGCCGTACCAAAACATGGACCGACTTCCAGGTGCCAGAAGAGGCGATTGGCTGCGGATTCCATGAAGCCGTGAGAGGCGTGCTCTCCCACCATGTTGTGATTCGCGACCGCAAGATTGCCAACTATCACCCCTATCCGCCCACACCCTGGAATGCCAATCCGCGTGACATCTATGGCACTCCAGGTCCGTATGAAGATGCGGTGCAGAACACGCCGATTTTCGAGGAGAACGGGCCGGATAAGTTCAAGGGAATCGACATCATGCGCGCCGTTCGCAGCTTCGATCCTTGCCTGCCCTGCGGAGTTCACATGTACCTGGGCAACGGGAAGATGCTGGAGACGCGCCACTCGCCGATGTTTGGCCTTCACACCTAGTTTCGGACAAGCTGGACGGTGAGGCGGCATTTCCGCCTCCTCACCGTCCCATTTTTCTTGTAGTTCTCCAATTTTCCTGCAGTTCTCCAGGGGAGACCGATGCCCGAAGACGACGAATTTCGGCAGCGCGTTCACAGAATCAGCCATCTGGCTGGTGAAGTAGACTCCATCGCCGACCCCAAAACCCGGCATGCGACGAAAGAGCTGGTCCAACTGCTTATGGAGTTTCATGGAGCCGGGTTGGAAAGAATCCTCGAGATAGTGCATCAGGGCGGAAACGCCGGAGAGCGCACCATCCATACTCTCGGCGTTGATCCCCTTGTAAGCAGCTTGCTGGTGCTTTACGGCTTGCATCCCGACGATCTTGCAACCCGGGTTCAGAAAGCAGTGGAAAAGGCCCAGGCCAACTTGAAGCGTCAAGGCGCCACCATGAGCCTGTTAAGCCTTGATGCAGGAGCCGTTCGCATTCTCTTGCAGCCAGGAGAACACACCTGCTCTTCCAGCACCGACAGCCTGCGGACTGTGGTGGAAGAAGCGATTTATGAAGCCGCGCCGGACATCGCTTCGCTGTCCATTGAAGGTCTGGAGCGGCAATCGGCTTCGGGTTTCGTACCTCTGGAGCAGTTGCTCGGCAACGCCTCCAGTGCGCCGCCCGCGCCACCTTCAACGACAACGAACGATTTTCTACCGACGCAAACGGCACGCTCATGACAAAAGCGGATACGCTGCCCAGCTTCGAAAGTTCCTTCGGGACTCTCCGCCAATTAGCCCGCCGCAATAGGGCTGTGGAGCGCTGCGAGCTATGCGGCGTGGAGTTGGGCGGGAAGCACGCTCACCTCATTGAACTGGCCCTCCAGCGGTTGCTCTGCGCCTGCGCCGCCTGCACCTTGCTCCTGACCCATGAGGGAGCGAGATACAAGCTCGTGCCGCAGCGCGTCCGGTATCTTCCCAACCTGCAAATCACAGATTCGCAATGGGACCGCCTGTTGGTCCCGATCAACATTGTTTTCTTCTTCTGGAGCAGCCAGGCAAAGCGGCAAGTTGCAATGTATCCGAGCCCCGCAGGAGCCACGGAATCTCAGCTTCCGCTGGAAACCTGGGACGAGATTGCTGCCAATAACAGCGTGCTTTCGGCCATGGAGCCGGATGTGGAAGCGCTCCTTGCGAATCGGATCAGAATCAACGGAATGGCGGCTTCCGAGACGGGGCAATTGGGCGAGTGGAGCCCCGAATACTATCTAGCGCCCATGGACGAGTGCTATCGCCTGGTAGGGTTGATCCGCCGGCATTGGAAGGGTTTGTCGGGTGGCACTGAAGTCTGGCATGAAATTACCGCCTTTTTCAGCGAACTAAAGGCAAGGAGCGTGGCCTAGCCAATGCCTGAACTGAACTTCCAAGTCGAAGGAGCGAAAGCCACAGCATTTTCCGTAGCCCCCGCTCTCTCGTTCAAGCTGCGCGTTTCTAGCTCGAATGAGCAGGAGCAGATCCGTTCTATCGTCCTGCGCTGCCAGATTCAGATTGAAGCAATGTGGCGGGCCTACACGCAAGAAGAACAAGCTCAATTGCGGGACCTGTTTGGGGACAAAGGCCGCTGGAGGCAAACCCTGCGCGGCCTGCTATGGACCCACGCCGCCATCACGGTTCCCGCCTTTTGCGGGGAAACGCTCGTTGAGCTTCCAGTACCTTGCACCTTCGATTTCAATGTAGCCGCTACCAAGTATTTTGCCGGCCTTTTCGAAGGCGACGTGCCGCTTTGCCTGCAATTCAGCGGAACGGTGTTCTACGAAGAAAACGGAAGCCTGCAAGTCACGCCCATTCCGTGGGACCGCGAAGCCCGATTCCGCCTGCCGGTAACGATGTGGAAGGAGATGATGGAAGCTTACTATCCCAACACATCATGGCTCTGCTTGCGCAGGGACGTCTTTCAAAAGCTCTATGCGTACAAAATGCAGCACGGCTTGACGTCGTTTGAAGAGGCCCTGGAAAGCATATTGACGGCGGCTGAGGAGGTTACAAGGCCATGAACCGGCAAGCGATCGATGCGATTTCCCGAGCCCTGCTGTACGAGGGATACATGCTCTATCCCTACCGGCTTTCCGCCATCAAGAACCGGCAGCGGTTCAACTTCGGTGTACTCTATCCCTCCGGCTGCGTGGAAAGCTACGGGGATTGCGAACTTCAGACCGAGTGCCTTCTGCAGAGAGGGCCTCACGCAACCCTGGCTCTTGAGGTCCGCTTCCTTCACTTGATCCATCGATCCCTGAAGAAAACCATTTCCAGCGCATCGAAAGGGCTGGCAAGGAATACTGTCGCGACTAAGTCCGATTTGCCCGGCTTC
>Ga0209060_10000404_pt1 | contig 84098 bp, 67 predicted proteins | sample Coa_R1_8_FD_187155 | JGI IMG/M metagenome (GOLD analysis project Ga0209060, IMG submission 187155) | Surface soil microbial communities from Centralia Pennsylvania, which are recovering from an underground coalmine fire - Coalmine... | ecosystem: Environmental > Terrestrial > Soil >... | reverse complement strand
GAAGTTGAAAGCCGCGCCGGAGAGCCACTCGACTGGAATCGACGCCTTGAGGTTCTTCATCTGCCGCACGAAAAAGTCGCGGCCGTCGATCTCGGTATAACCCAGCATCACGTCTGAGGAGGCCTGGAGCGCCCGCTGTCCGAAGACGACTCGTTTTCCATTGTGGCGGAATTCCTCCGGAACGTCGGGCAGGTAGGGAGCGTGCGCTGGCTCGGTGGCCTCCTTCACCTGCAGAAAGAGTGGATCGTCATCGCTGTTGCCGAATAGCAATACGAGATACGCCCGGGTTCCTACTGATCCCACGCCGACAACGCGATGACATACATCTGCGACGTGGTAGCGCGACAACATAAAGCGGCGTTCCCGCAGCATTGTCATTGCCGCAAGATTTAAGCCATTTATGACCGATTCCTGTACCTTGCTGCTGACTCTCGTCAGGATTGGAGGATCTTCGCGGAAGCGCCAGGCACCGTCGGTCTGTTTTGAGGTGATTTTGGCGAGTAAGGCACGATTGTCGCTTCGCCTTGCTTTGGCTATGCACTTGGTGATGACCGCTTCCGCCTTCGGATCGATATTTCTAACGATCGGATTCGAACGCCCAGGATAGGCGTGAAGATACCATGTGTCCAAAACGCCCATGCTTTCGAGCCTCGTAGCATTCGTCTGATAACCCGAGACGCAACTCATCACTGCTTCATGCCGATCCTTGCGGTTCATTCCATTTTCACGAGCTGCAACATTGACGCTGGCCACCAACCGTTTCAGGTCCCACTCCCAAGGACCTTTGGTCGTTTCATCGAAATCATTCAGGTCAAAGATGATCTCTCGCTGGGGTGTACCGTAGAGCCCAAAGTTGTTGAGGTGCGCATCGCCATCAATAATGACGTCGATCCCTGTATTCGGACCAACTGCCAGATCGCCGGCCATAACGCAAGCCGCTCCGCGGAGGAAAGCAAATGGCGAAGAGGCCATGCGACCCATGCGAAGAGGAATAAACTGAGATTGTCTTCCCTTGTTACTTGCAATCAAGGTCTTTACTGGATCGCGTCGATTGGCTGGCGGTTCCCATTCGGCGAAGGACTCTCTTGGCACCTGTGAGCGCAGGGCTCTGCCCTCGGCGTGGCGATCCGGCCAGGGAGTTTCCGATTTCCGCAGGTCGAATTCCGTGGTGCTCATTGATTTTTTTGTTGCCATGGTAGGACACCTCTTCAAAAGTTGCCAACCCGAACCCGGCAGCACTTTGCGCGCTTAGCCCCACAACCTTGGCGCAATACCAACATAATGAACATCAAACCGTACATTACTGATAGGGGGTACTGTCAAATAGTCTGGTTAGGCTGGGCTCCTTGACTTCATCCGCTCCAATCATGCGGATGGAGTTGCTTACTTGAGCCAGCCTTCTTTCGATGCAACAAATTTTCTATAGATTTGAGAGGAGTTTGTGAAGCGATGAGCAACGAATCTCAACCGGATAAGCGGATTCCTCTAGCCATAGAGCGCACGGACATGGCTATATTTCGCACGAGCCTTGCACTCGACCGTACAACCTTGGCATGGATTCGAACCACACTCACGATGGCCACGTTCGGCCTCGGGATGATTGGATTCTTTCGAACAATACGGGAACACGCCGAAACTCCGGAGACTATTCGACTTCATCAGAGTGCAATCCACTTTGGCGTTGCATTGGTCGTTATTGGGATCGTCTCCACTTGTTTGGTAGCGATATCCCATATGTCGAGAGTACGGGAGCTCCGACGCGGCGAAATTCCACCTCCCCCACTGTTGCCGTTGAGCGTCACGATCTCCGTTCTAATCTCACTGATGGCTCTCTTTGAGTTGTGGAGCCTCTTTCGCCCCTGAGGACGCCCTTCATCGACTGCACTTCGGCAACCATAGCGGAGTGAACTGCATCTATTTCGGCTATCTATTGCTCTGTCAATGGAACGGTAGCGGTATTTTCTGATTTTGTAGATTCTCTCTTCGGGCTCCGCTTCACAACACAAGACCTAAAAGTCGCCCGCGTCGAGTTCGATCGACGCCGGGTAAGGTATACGGGCTGGTTTTCGCAAGGCAGGTAATGGATGCGTTTACCGACTTCAAGAGTGTCCGTTGTCTGGCTCGTCTTGATGCTAGCCGTGTATTTTCATGGCGACATCATCCGCTGCGCACAAGCCCAATCCTTGCTTCAAGATCCACCGCTGCGGGACAGAGAAGTTCTTCACTCCTCGACCGTTACGGAATTGGCAACCGCTGGTTCGGCTGCCGAGAACACCAGTTTGCCAAATGGTCCTAGTGCGAGCGGTGATTCCGGACCTCAGTCGGTTCCGTTCGACTCTCTTCGACTGCTCGCACCCAACTTCGATGACAACGACGCGGATGCAGACTCGACTTCAAACGGATCCGAGATCACAGTCAACGGAATCGATTTAGGGGCAGCATTGGGGAGCGTCTACCAGCACCGCCCAGCCCGAAAGCACTCCCCAAACGGGGATGATCTATCTCTTGAACCCACTGCGGATCAACCTGAACATTACAATTGGCACGGACTCCTCGCTCAGTCGCTCTATTTCAACGCGATCGAGAGTAGCTTCCGCATCGCCAGTGACGACCAAATCCGCTATCTGCTTGCAACAAAACCGTTCTGGCATGATTACTTTGCTTCGATGAAGCAGTTCAATATGCGTCGATGGAATGATGGTGACCCGTTTCTCGTGAACTATGTGGGTCACCCGATGCAAGGTTCTGTCAGTTCCTACATTGAAATACAGAACGACCCCCTCGGACGCCAGCAGGAGATCAGCGCAACAAGTGCGTATTGGATGAGTCGCTTCAAAGGCTTCCTATGGGCAACCGTCTTCAGCACTCACTCGGAGATCAGCCCATTCGGTGAAGCTGGAATCGGCAACGAAGGAGGATGGACTTATCCGCTTGCCGACTGCCACCGTCCCTGCCCATCCTTCAAGCCCGGCATAACCAAGTACACGAACAATACAGGATGGGTTGACTTCATCATTACACCAACTGTCGGCTCGCTGTGGGTGCTGGCTGAAGATACGATCGATCGGTACGTCAGCGACAGGATCCAAGGGGATGACCGCTCCCATATCTTGCCCAAGATTATTCGTGGCTCTCTGAACCCAAGCCGTACCATGGCGAATTTCATCCGCTTCAAGAAGCCGTGGTATCGCGACTTTCAGGAAAGTGAACCGTACTGGCGGCCCAGTCACGGCATCCATATGCTTCCCTCAGATGAAGTGCGTGCACAAAACCAGCGGCTACAGAGATTTTCGATTGCAACTCACTACCGTACGGCCCCGCTCGGCACATCGTCTCAGCGGTGCGTTTTATGCAATGCAGGTCGAGGAGCTGGACTAGAGGCTGACTACGCCATCACTCCCTGGATCAGCGCCTCCGTCTCGCTCGACAAACAGGAAGGCTCCCTGGAACGGGCAGTTCCGGATGGATCGACGCTAAGCGCAGGATTCGGAGTGCGGCTTGTGCACGAACGGCCGCATAACACCTTCTCTCTGTCGGTGCGGCCCGGCGTAGTCGTTGACCAGATTCCGATACCAGCCCATGTGGATACCGTCCATAGAACCTACGTAGCCAGCGACGAACTCAACGTCGTGCATCCAGCCGCAACTATCCTATTGGCCAATGATTACAAGCTGAATCGCACGGTTGCCCTGCGATCCTCTTTTGGCGCAACAATCGTCCGCTACCGTACCACCCCCAAAGATCCGCCGTATGTCGGCGAAATCCCATACTTATCCTGGTTATCACCTGACAGTTACACCAACCGCACCACATGGATTTGGCAAGGCGGACCTGTGTTTCGATTCTGAAGCAGAATGGATATCAGGCAGATCGCGATATGGAACTCGGCTGTGGCTTCAACGGAACAGAGTCGGGAACTGTTGTCGTCTTCATGCCGCGTTTCGAAAATGGGGAATGACGTGGAGTTACCGCGTAGAGAACAGCTTCCATTCTGCTGGATACGCCCAACTTGTCGAAGATACGGAAAAGATGATTTTTGACAGTGTGCTCGCTAAGCTTCAGAGCCATTGCCAGCTCATAATTGCTCAGTCCTTCCGCAAGAAGGTGGAGGACCTGCTGCTCGCGGGCTGTCAGCAATGACTTGCCCTGTACATCGACGACGTTCATGCTCCGCGGGCGAGAGAGAGACGCTACAAGGTGAGCCGTAAGATCGTTGCTCGCCCATACCTCGCCACGCTGAACACAGCGAATGCTCTTGCATAGCAGATCGAAATTCAAATCCTGAGTGCAGAGAATGCCCCGGGCTCCGGCACGAAACAGTGAGATTGCTTCATCATAGTCCGGCTGCTGTGTAAGAACGATCGCCTTAGGCACCGGATCATAATCCATCAGAAGCTCAAGAAATGACAGTGCCGTGTAGGTCGTGCTCGTCCTGAGTGATCCAAGAAGCACAACGTCTACCGGCTTATTCAAGGCAGCCGGGAGCTGCAGTACATCATTGATTGGCGAAGAGATTGCAATATCGTCCACATTTCGGAAGGCGCTTCGGAGAAGATCGCTCAGCATGGATGGCATATTAACCATCAAAAGCCGAATGATGGATGGATTCGATATGGGTGCAACGGTACTGTTCATTCAAACCGCCTTGGAGGTAAAGATCACGTTTAGTTATCTGAAGTCCAGGAAAGGAGGTTGATTCTTACGATCAATGGATGTCGATACAGGCAGGTATCACTACATTCAAGTCTCCCAAAATGTGGGAAGCTACGCGAGAAGATCAGTCATTGCTACCTTGGATGCACGAATGCGCCCAACTGCTGCTATTGTTTCGATCTTACGTGAAGAGCACATAAATCAACTCCATCTATCTTCTTACATTTTTGCATTACTTAGATTCCGCTTGTACGCCATTTATTTTGAATGGCTTATCGACGACCGCCTGGGCCAGTCATTAACGAACGATCACAGGCTTATCAGGCCTATATGGTTACCAATTACTCATGAGAAGCACTTCTGGGGTACTTTGCTTCATTGCGATCACCATCATCGCAGCCGTATCTTGATAAGCAAACGAGCGATCTGTTCGGGCTCTCCCGAGAACGAAAGGGTGGTTTCTAAATCAACAGATCGCACCGAACAATAGTCCCTTTTCTGCTTTGACCAACCTGATTGTTAGAAGGCACCAATTGGAGGAACTCCTTTTATGACCCCTTCCAACAGAAAGACTTTGATCGAACTGGTAAAGGTTTGCGACATCGGCATTTTGTTTTGTTGCCTCGGCGTAGCTTACGCATCCGTAACCAGTCGCGAGATATGGTCTCTTCTGGAGTCTTTGCAGACCCACCGTCCAATTCAAATTTTTCTTGCTACAGGTGCTCTAATTTTTGCTTGGCACCTCTCTTTGAAGGCAACCGGGTTATATCATTCCCAACGATTGAAAAGCCTCTTCCAAGAAGTATCAAACGCGTGTTCGGGCATCACCATGGCAGCTGCTTCCACCTTTGTCTGGCTGTTGCTTATTCGTTCCCATTCTGAACACAAGATGTTAGAAGCGTTTCTGACCGCCTCGCTCTTTGCTCTTCTAACGCTTGTCTGCATCATCGTAAGCAGGGCCGGAAGACGAACTGTTACACGCGTTCTTCGGCTACACGGATATAACCTCAGACACACTCTGATTGTCGGCACAAATCAGAGAGCTTCGCATTTCGCAACAGAACTGCTCAGGCAACCGGAGCGTGGCTATACCTTGCAGGGCTTTGTCGATGATCACTGGTGGGGTGAAGAGACACGCGAATTGTATGGCGCAAAGTTACTTGGCAATTTCGATGATTTCCCCGAATTATTGCGTACGCTACCTGTGGACGAGGTGGTCGTTGCCTTGCCCATTGCAACGTTTTATCAGCAAGTGGCATCAATCGTCTTTCTATGCCAGGAACACGGCATCCTGGTCCGGACAACGGGTACGTTCTTCGACTTCGATCACCCACATCGAAGAACGCTAACGCAGGGAATCAATACCGCGATCACTCTTCACGACGACTCGTGGGACCCATGGGCGTCTCTCCTAAAGCGAATTGTGGACCTTACTCTTTCACTTGCTCTTCTTTTTGCATTATTGCCTTTGCTGGTAGTAATTGCACTGCTTATTAAGATCACTTCGCCTGGACCGGTGTTCTTTATCCAGAAACGGCTAGGCTTGGGCAAGAACCCATTTAAGATCATCAAATTTCGGACAATGGTCGCTGATGCCGAGAGCCAGATCAACAAGGTCGAACATCTCAATGAAACAAGCGGCCCCACTTTCAAGGTCAAGAATGATCCTCGCATTACTCCTTTGGGGAAATTTTTGCGTAAGACAAGCCTTGATGAAATCCCGCAACTTCTGAACGTTGTGATGGGCAACATGAGCTTAGTCGGCCCCAGACCGCTTCCTCTGCGTGACTATGAGGGCTTTTCCAAGGACTGGCACCGACGCCGCTTCAGTGTAAAGCCGGGCATCACCTGCCTTTGGCAGATTATGGGACGAAGTTCAATCGCCTTTGAAGAATGGATGGCACTGGACATGCGCTATATCGATCAATGGTCCGTGTGGCTGGATATTAAAATATTGTTCCAGACTATTCCGGCCGTGTTTCGCGGCTCTGGTGCTGTCTAAATAAATTAGATGTGATTTCTGGTAAATGCTTCTAACCTAGCTGCAAGCACAACGGAGACAAGGCTCATGGATCGATCCCCCCCCAAAGTATCCATTACAAAAAAAGAGCATCGGAGCTTTCTAGCCGAAATGCAGACACGAGCGCACTTAGCTCCAGTAAATGCTTCCGAGTATGAGTCTCTTTCGGGATTGTTGCGTGTTCTGCGCAGGAGATGGAGAAGCGCGGTGCTGGTGGCTGTAGTCATAGCACTACTCGGCACTGTCGCTGTTCTATTGATGACGCCACGTTATTCTGCAACAGCTACCATTGAAGTCAATCGGGAAGATCACGAGGAGGCGTCTGGACCACGAACCGACACCCCATCGGACTCAGCCGATGATTTGAAGGCGGAGGTCCAGACCGACACGAGCATCTTGCAGAGTGACGGTTTGGTCTTGCGGGTTATCAAGGACTTGGATCTGGCTAAAAAGCGTCCCTTCTCAGGTGCCATTGTGCGAGGAGAAGCAGATAAGCCTTTGGAAGATGCACCGCGGACCCGGGAAAGAATGGTCAAGCTCTTCCGTAAGAACTTGAAGGTGGATTCCCCTCCTGACACACGACTTATCAACGTGACCTTTGAAAACCCTGACCCGACAGTAGCCGCGCTCGCCGCCAACAGCTTAGCCAAGACCTTTATCGACGACTACCTGGAACGTCGGCACCGGTCGACATCTCAAGCTTCTTACTGGTTACAAAAAGAATTGGATGACCTGAAGAAACAAGTTCGCGATTCTGAACAACGGCTCGCAGACTACGAACGGACAACAGGCTTAGCAGGTGTGCAGGTCAGCGGATCGACGTCGGGCGATGGCACGAGCTCAGTCTCTGTTAACTCACACAATACCGTTCTCGACAGGCTATTCACGCTGAACCAGGAGATGACCTCTGCTGAGGCGAATCGGATCTCCAGCGAAGCTGTGTATCACCTTGTAAAAACACAGAATCCGGAAGTGGTTCTAGGTCTAGGTTCGATGAGCATAGCAAGCGGAAATGGTTCTAGCTCAGGCGCGCTTACAGCCGACGGCGGCGTTGATTTGCTGCGCTCTCTGCGTACACAGGAGGCCAGTTTACGTAGGGAATACGCCAGTTATGCAACGAAATACGGCGAAAAGAACCCGCGGCTCCTTCAACTTCAAGAGCAAATCAATGCAGTTGACGCTCAGATGCAGACTGAGATGGCGAGGATTACAAAGCGCGCTGAGAATGCATATCAGTACGCAAAAGACAATGAAAACTCCATCAAAGGACAGTTTGAAAAGCAGCAGCATGAGGCAATTCAACTGGCGGACAATACCGTCCAGTTACAGGTGCTCGCTCAAGAAGCGTACTCAAATCGCGCACTCTATCAGAATCTCTTCTCTAAGCTGCAGGAAGCTAGTCTGTCTTCCGGAGTACGTGCAACTCGAATTGACGTTGTTAACGAAGCGAGACCCGCCGGCACACCCAGTAGTCCGGACTATCCCAAATACCTCACCCTGGTTGCTGGTATCGGCATCTTCTTAGGAATCTCATCTGCATTTGTGAGAGAGAGTCTAGATGAGTCTATCCGAACACCATTGGATATTGAAGCGGCCTCTCACCTATCCATCCTAGCCTATATTCCTACCAAATCTAGGGCCGAGACTGTCACGGCGGGCACAGTCGGGGAGTGCGCCCTAATAACCAATCCGTACTCCCCATTCTCTGAATCATTCAGGACGTTGCGTACATCTATCCTACACTCACATAGTGTAACTCGATTGCAAACGCTTCTAGTTACTAGCCCACATGGCGGGGACGGTAAAACAACAGTTGCCTATAACTTGGCAGTTGCCTTTGCCCAGCAGGGATCTAGAGTAGTTCTGCTCGACGCAGATCTGCGGAATCCTGACCTTCATCGTTTGTTCGGATGCGAGAACTCTCCCGGCCTCGGCGATGTATCGGCTGCTGACACCCACATCGAAGTCAGCAATCTTATTCAGCACTCGTCAATAAAGACCCTGTATATTCTGCCTGCTGGAAACAGACCGGACCTACCGTCAGAGTTTTTTAGCTCCGCTACATTTGATGCGGTCCTCGAGATGTGCACCAATCGCTTTGACTATGTTGTGATTGACAGTCCGCCTATTCTGCGGGTCACAGACGCCACGATCATTGCAAAGAAGGTCGACGGAATTATTACTGTACTTAGATCACAAGCGACAACCAGGTCGATGGCCTCTAGCGTGGCACAGATTCTTATCCGAACTCATGCGCCTGCGCTCGGTTTCGTACTAAATGGTGTTCATAATCCGTCGTTAGACGGTTTCCATGACTACAGCTATCTAAGAGAGAAAGGGAGTGAGACACATGCAGATGCCTAAATATCTTAGCGGTAAATCGAGTCTCCTTCTTGTCATTTGCGTTATTGGCCTTGCAGGGCTGAGGGCTGACCCTCAGGAACTACCCTCCCAGCGAGTCGGCGGCGCAAGCAGCTTCGACACACCCCCAGGTCTCTCCGGCAACGATAACGCTGCTGGCCATCAACGACTGACATCTTTAACTGTCGTCCCGGAAGATTTCGCTTCCTTGAAACTTGCCCCCGGCTTTTTGCTCGGGATGCAAGTGTACGACGTGCCTGAGCTTTCCGCAGACCTACGCGTTGATAGCAACGGCGATATCACCGTGCCAATGGTTGGACTACTTCACGTCGCAGGTAAAACGATTACCGAGGTTCAATCTGAGATCGCTCTCCGATTGCGAACAGGAAAGATCATCAACGATCCTCGCGTCAATCTTAATATCGAGCAATATGCGGGGCAAAACATCAGCGTCCTAGGTGAAGTTCACAACCCTGGCCATCTTGAACTGCTCGCACCCCGCAATCTCGGAGATGTCCTTGCCCTCGTAGGCGGAGAAACTCAATATGCGGGAAATGTGATCGAGATCCGTCGTCAAGTGAATGGCTCCCCAACCCAACTACAGGTCCACTACAACCAAAGTAAGGATGATGACTCTTTGAAGAATGTCATGATAAATCCAGGAGACATCATCACAGTCCGACGCGCAGGTATCGTCTATGTCCTGGGAGGCGTCAATCGGCCAGGCGGCTACGTGATGCAAGAAGGGGGGACTTTGAATCTAGAGCAGGCCATAGCCCTTGCCTACGGAACTTCCATGCAGGCTGCAACCGGCTCGATTAGAGTAGCCCGCAAGAAGCCGGACGGCTCTATAGAGGAAATTCCTGTTGCCTATAAAGATATTACCCGTGGTAAAGTTCCGCCAACAGTGCTACAGGCAGAAGATGTGGTTTACGTGCCAATCAGCAAAGTCAAGACGGCATTGACTTCGAGCCTCCTTACCTCCACCGCAGGAGCCGCCTTGATCTTTCATTAGACTTTGGCCACGCGATGTCCAGTTCGGACTGGCGTTTTACTCTTCAAATTATTAAGATTTTGCCGCATTTAGAAAAAATGATGCCAACTGGGTCTACCACAACGAGCTATGTTCAACGAGCCTTTCCATTAAGATACTGGCTCTTTGTCGCATATGCGGTAGGGGTTCCCACATTCATCAACTTTGACGCTACCAACCGCACGCATGAGTTCGGCTTATTTAATGCTTGGTCTATAGCGACAATGTTCCTCACTTTTTCCACCGCTTTTCTGTTTTTAGCTATCACTTTACTTAGCAAAGTGAAGATCGTTGTGAGAAAGATTTATTTCTCTAGCTGGATATGGGGATCACTGCTTATTCTCTTCCTTATAGCCTCAATTTGTGAGCCCCATTTCCGCACTCAGCCCAACACGGGTACCGATCTCTATATCAGCGTGTATCGACTTGGAGAGTGGGTCTTGGCATTTTTACTGCTCCTCTCTATTTATAGTAGGGAACCCCTTGAGAGTAGTGCCAATCTGATGGCATCTCTACTAGGCCGCATATGCTGGGCATATATAGCGATCGTTTGGCTGGTGCTGCCCATAGCTCCCCACCTCGCATATTCGATCGACCCTACGGTTTCGGTTGCTCGTCTAGGAGGCATTCTTATTCACCCTGACACCCTTGCAACTCTCGCAGGGATAGCATGCTTTCATGCCCTGCTTCGACTATCTGGAGTAATGCGGGTCGCTGCTTTTTGCATCGCGTTTATTACCAATGTTTTAACCTACTCAAGAAGCGGTACAGTAGTTCTTTTGTTCGCGCTGGCCCTGTACGTCATTTTCTTTGGCCGTGGCCTTGTTCGCTTTATCGGCGGTATCGTTTCAGTTCTGATGCTAGGCAGTATCATTTTGTATGCTAATCGTATTGTCGACTATTTAGCTCGAGGTAACGGACTCAAGAACATCGCCTCGCTGTCGGACAGAACCTACGTCTGGAGTGACGCCGTCGAGGGCTTTAAGCTGAGACCCCTTCTGGGATATGGTTTCATGAGCGGCGCCAAAAATGCACTGAAAGAGCACTGGAAGTACTCGCACTGGGTTCCGCCCCACACTCACAATGAATTACTCCAAGCTCTCCTCTCCGGAGGAATCTTGGCAGCCATTCTTGTTCTATGTTTATTCCTAAATGCCCTTTGGTGTTCCGTTCGTCTATCTCGGATAGGCCCAACATATAGGCTTTTCCTGTTTGCACTAGTTCAACTTACGCTTTTCGCCATCCTGGCCCCTCTGGTGACAATCCAATTTGGAGTTACTGCGGCGGCGTTCACCATATCATTCGTTGCCGTCGTGGACCATAAAAAGTTACAGGACAGGACGGCGCAAGTAAAACTCCGAAACAGCTTTCGCGAAATTGTAGATATAGGATGACTCTCGCACCACCATCAGCCACAGTTGTCGTACCTAGCGCAGAGACAGCGTGGGAGTTTTAATGGGAGAAGGTACGATGTCGAGAGAAGATCAAAGGCAGTTCTCTAGCCTTGAGACGCTGCGATTCTTTGCGAGCCTAATCATTGTAGCTTTTCACTACACATTCTATATTTTTCGACATGATTTATTTAAAGGTTATCTGGCTGTCGACTTGTTTTTTGTTCTCTCAGGTTTCGTCATCACTTTAGCTTATCAGGCACGGATTCATAGTACGAGATCGTATGGCGTCTTTATCAAGAAGCGTATTGCCCGGCTCTATCCGCTCCATCTGTTGACGCTTTTGCTGTACCTAGCGATTGCTCTCGCTGCAACTCACGGTATGGTGCGTGTAGACAATCCGGCAAAATATAACCTGCATGAGTTCTTCGCCAATCTCACCCTTACTCACGCGTGGGGCTTCGCCCATGGCTTTTCTTTCAACGTCGTGAGTTGGTCAATCAGTGCGGAATTTGCAGCGTATCTCTTGTTTCCTCTTATATTATGGCTTATGAGCCGCGGGCTAATCGCTGGCATCATTATTCTTTCTATTATTTACTCTTCCTCAATTCTATTCTCCATATACATAATGCATCTTCCGCTTACTAAGCTGGACTGGCAGTTCGGAATCGCAAGGGCTATTCCTGGTTTTGCTTTGGGTGTATGGCTTAGATTATACTTACCGCTTTTTTCGTCTAAGTTACCAAAACCAGCAGCTATATGGCTCTTTTATTTTTCGCTATTCTTATTCACGAGTTGCATACTCTTTTCGCTCAATGACTATCTTGGCATGGCCTCTGCGTCTGCATTAGTAATGTTCGCGGCGATCAACGACAGCATGGGCCAGTCGCACATTATTTCGCATCCAATTCTTAGCCAGCGTGGCGAGCTGACATACAGCCTTTACATGGTTCATCCGTTGGTGGCATCCGTTTTTATCGCTGGTATTTTTTTGCGAATATCGGAGATTCAATGATAGCTGTCTATGGGTCAATCTTTGTAGCTTTTGCAATCGCTCTCGTCCTTTCTACGCTCTGCCATAAGTATTTCGAACTCCCCCTACAGCGATTGGTCTTACAGCTAGGTCAGAAAAAATCTGTATCTGCGCTGCCCGTCACGTCATCATCTGAATTGCCAGCACCGGATCGAGTATAGCTCGTAGCTTAGCGAAGTTCTTTATGGATGGACCGTGCTGGTTGATGCAATTACTTTTCCATACAACTGCTCAGCTTCTTTGGCTCGAATGTCCCAGGTCATTGTGCGCGCAAACGTCCAGCCTGCAGTCGACATCTTAGTGCGTTCCGAGCCGGGCAGCTTGGCGTAGCACTCCACAGCCATCGCCACATCTTTCACGATCTTACTGGTAGTAGAGAGCGGAACCTTAATTCCTGCAGCGTCAGGAACCAGATCTCGTGCCCCGTGTAAGTCCAGAGTAATCACCGGCAACCCGAGAGCCATCGATTCCAACAATTGGCAGGCACATGAATCTCGCAAACTAGTAAACAGCATGGCGTCATGTTCTAGATAAGCTGCCCTCACATCCGCCCACGGGAGTCTTTTCCCCGCCCAGATCACCCGCTCATTTATGCCTCTATCCTTGATCATCTGTCTTAGTAATTCGCTGTCAATTCCATTACCGACGATCGTGAGAGTACTGGGGTAGTCCACGTTAGCCAAGATATCCAGGGTCAATGTTAGAGCTTTGCGCGGCAGCATGGTTCCTACCCAAAGCAAACGGAGTGGCTTTGGCTGATCATCGAAAATTCGCGGCCCAGACGCTAAAAAGCTTTCAGGCAAAGCCGCATCAAATTGGAGTTTGGCATCGGCTCCCATTGAATGGATAAGCTCAAGCGTATCCCGATTTGTGGCTAAAATTGCACTCATCTTACGCAACCAAATGCGATGGAGTGGTGAGTACGGAAGTGCCTTCGTTATCATGGTCCGAAATTGCTCCGCTCTCTTAGCCACACCGAAGTGCTTAAGCATGCTCGATGGAGCCGTTTGCCCCCCGCCAACCGGACCAAATATGACCGGAATGCCCACTCTCCACAGTTGCGACGGAACATGGATGCTTCCATAGGTAACGTGATGAACGATATCAAATCGTTCTGTCTGCTGTAGCGATCTCGCTACCTTAACCGCACACCACTGCCACAGCGCATAGTGCATTCCGCTGCATTCTTTAAATCTCTTGGTTGGCAATTTTACGTAAGAGAACCGAATTCTTGAGTTTGGATGATCACGACTATACTCTTCAATCCTCTCCCGCCCTTCTACTACCGTAAGCACGTGTACATCTATACCGCGCTCAGCTAGATGAACCGCCCAGTTCCAGCCATTTCCAGGCTCCGTGCCCGCATTTGGCAGGCAGGCATACGCTGAAAGCAAAACTCTCACAGCAATCCCCCTTCGTGCAGTGGTTCCTATCGATTGATTCTCATAGCATTGGCATCTCTATCTTCGAATTGTGTATCTGCTTTAGCCCACTGAGCTTTGCAATTAGGGAACTGATTAGGATGATTTGAAAGATAATCTGGGTCGCGATGGAGCCAATAATAACGCCGCTCAATCCAAACCATTTCACAAAGGGTACTGCAAAGATGATTGAGAAGACCGTCATGACACAATATGACCAAAAAATTGGCGCAGTGAATTCGAGTGCTTGAAGCGATGCCCTAAGGGGGCCCCCTAGAAATGCTAATAGATACAGAACCCCATAGAGTCTCAAGAGATGCCCATACTGGAGGTATTTTGTGCCGTACGCCAGTTGCAACCAGAAGTTCGGCGTTACGCCGATCATCAGGACGAATAGTCCGGTGATTGTTCCCCATACGGCTATGATTCTCATGATGTACTTCTCTGCTGCATGGATGCCATTATTGTGCAGAATACGGGCTGTTTCTGCCGGGACCACGTTCTCTAGACCAAGAAACCAAATGTGAGCGACTCCAACGATGTTCTGCGCCGAGCGTAGAGCGCCGGCCGCCACAGCGCCGAAGTAGATGGGAGCAGCCATCACAAAAAGATAGCTGGAAGTCCACTCCATCATCCCCGAAGGAACAAGCCATCGGGAGAACTTCCAATGCTGTGAAATTACGGAGCGGAGTTTGCCGCCACTATATGAAATTCTTTCAAGCCAGACAATGCCAGCTACGATACCAAACACAGATGTAAAGGCAATCGTCCATAGCGCACGAGGAGTTGTTAGTCGACCAGTCTTAGCAAATAAGACAATGATCAACAGCTGCGGAACGTAACTCATCGCATCATTAAGAAAGGCTCGGCGGCGCTGTTTTGTTGCGAACAAATAGCGGCGGAAGAAGTCTTGAACAAGATACGCAAAGACCGTAGCAGACAAAGGCCAGGAGAGTTGATTCAGATCCGGTTGGTGGAAATAAATTGCAACAGCATGAACCGCTAGATTAATGCCCGCAAAACTCAGGATCGCAAGGCACAACTGCTGTATCACGACCGCGCCAAAATAATGAGGCCTGTTATCATCCGTTGTTTTCGGACCGATGCTCATCATTGGCGCGACAACAAGCGCATTCTGAATACTATTCACAAAAAGTAGCGCCAACCATGACAAGGCGAAGACCCCATATTGGGTTACTCCGAGAGCTCGTGCGATTACAACATTTGTCAGAAAGTTTGTAGCGCTAACGACTGCTTGATCAGCGAGGGCCCAAATCTCTCTTCCACCTAACTGACTTTGAAGTCGTGACCTCCGCAGATTAGTCAGATGCGCCCCCGTGCGGAGTATCAAGATTCAAACGGTTAGTAATTTCCCCTCCAGGCTCACGCCGTACCGTTGTACGACCAGTGAGCAGTTGCCAAATGAAAAGGAGGACAAAGCGGGGATTGTTTTTGAGATAACGCCGAGCCAGTCTTCGCGGCTCCGTAGCAAAACGGAATATCCACTCCAGGCCATAATTCATCATCCACCTGGGCGCCTGCGGCTTGATGCCAGCAATAAAATCGAAGGCCGCACCTACCCCGAACATGACCACCGGGATCTTCTCACGATGCTCAACCATCCACCTCTCTTGCTTTGGACAACCCAAGCCCACAAAAAGAATACGTGCACCAGAACAAGCGATCTTCTCGACCACCTCGTCGTCTTCTTCTGGAGTTAATGGCCGAAACGGAGGAGACATCGCGAAGGGAATTTGCAGTGACGGATAGTCGCGTCGCACAACTCGCAGTAGAGCCTCTAAAACCTCTGGAGATCCCCCGTAGAAACCTACTGGCACTTCTCTTTCCTCGGCCCTCTTTAGCATGGCGATCGTGCAGTCAGGACCATACACTCGGGATGCTTCAGTCTTACCTAACAGTCTAAGAGCCCAGACCAGCGGGACTCCATCGGGACTAACTATGTCCGCTTGGCTCAAACAGTCGCGGTAAGCCGGACTATCCACTGCTTCCATCACCACATGAACATTGGCAAAGACGAGCACACGAGAGTCGCATGCCCTAGCCCACTCAAGACTCTTTGCAACTACAGTTCCGTAACTGCTTGCAGAAACGTGTATTCCGAGAATGCTCGTCATGCCTTGTACTCCGATATGCGGTCGCGGAAGAGGGTAAGTAGTGCGAATCTCGGCAAAATTGCGGATCTCTGAACCATACTGCCACCTCGTATGTTAAAACCCGCAATGTATTAGTCACAAGGGAGCTAACTTCCTAGCACCTTCTTCTCCCCGGTCCAATGAACGAAAACCTCAGGGAAGACACCACGGCAGAAGGCGAATCCAGGAGCTCTATGACCAATTTTGAGAAGGCGAAATTTCCGCCACTTCATTCTCGTCAGCGTTTTCCACTGGAACGTGATCCAGCTCAATCCCTCCTCTAAATATCTGATCGAGACGACGATAGGTCTCTTCCATCTTGAACATTTCAATAAAATGCTGGCGGCTTTTACGACCCATATCCAGCCTTAACCTCTCATCAGACATCACACGTTCCAATGCGCGAGCGAGATCAACCTCATCACCCGGAGTAAAAAGCAACCCTGTCTTCTGGTCGATAATTTGTTCCGGTATTCCACCACACCGACTGCCGACCACCGGGGTCCCCGCGGCCATGGACTCCATCACTACACAGCCAAACGGCTCCGGCTGGACGGACGGTACAACAGTCACATCAAAGCCTGCGTAAAGAGGTCTCGGGTCCTCCACATCACCTGTCAAGATCACATAATCATCCAACTGCAACTCATGGATGAGGTCACGCAAACGCACTAAGTGATCCTTGTTCCCCGACTCCGCGCTACCGACGATTACATATCTGGAATTTGGAAATTTATCTCGGAGAAGCGCAGCCGCCTTTACCAGGACTTCCTGTCCCTTTCGTACAAACTTGATTCTTCCAACCACCCCGACCAGTAGATACGAGTCACCGATACTTGATCGAAAGCTGGCTACTTCATCATCGTTAACAGCCATTGCATCTTCCCCAAGACCGTCATAAACGATTCTGCAGCGGCCTTGAAGCCCCATCGCGAACTGGTTCTGCACTGTACGAGAAATCGTGATTACCTTGGTAGAGAGCAAGCACATATAGTACTGGTACACCCTCCACACAGAGGGAAACTCGGAGAGGAACTCTCGAATGTGCCACATGTGTCTTCGACCTGTCAGTTTCGCCGCAAGGGCTGGCGAAGGAAGTACCCCGGTGTTTGTGTGAACAATATCCACGTTAAGCCGCAGAATCAACAGAGCTAGCCACAGCGTCGACAGTGGATACCTGCACAACAGCATTAGCTTGCCTGCGAATGAAGCATATTGAGCCCTCTCGATAATGGCCAGTTTTTTGTGAATATGAACCTTAATACCCTTGTCTTCCAAGAGACCGACGAGCGGCCCGGAGCATGGCACAACCACGTGTACTTCGTGCCCAGCCTTAGCAAACAGCTCCATCATCCTCAATAGGCAGCGGCTCGCTCCGTAAATATCCGCAGAGTTGTTAACGGAAAGTATGATCATCGTCGCCTTTTTAGCCCTAAGCAATCAGGGATTTGCGTATTCCCTGCACTGTCTGTCCTCAACGATGGAGCGGCCTTCTAATCCTGAAGTATATGGGCTCGAAATTTCATCGTGCAATCACTCTTTGAACTCTGGACATCCTTCTTATTTCCCACGAGGCCATCCTTCCCCTTTTAGATGCATGTCTTTGCCTCCATTGACAAGAGTCTTTTGCTATCGGACAATGCCTGTGTATTCTACTTTTCACTCAAGTTATCAGGTCGAACTTGAACCGACCTTATGAAGGTTTTCAAGCCTGGAGGGGTCAATTATGGATAGAGTTGCTGTTACAGGTGGCAGCGGCTTTATCGGGACGAATCTCATTGAGTTCCTGTCCTTGCGGAGTGATATAGAAATTCTTAACTTGGATATCAAGCCACCACAAGAAGCGTCAGGTAAAAAGTACTGGACAAAATGCGATCTTCTGAATCCTGAAGATATATATAGAAACCTGCGTGAATTCCGGCCAAACAAAGTTGTACACCTTGGCGGAAGAACTGACATGCTGGGCACGACACTCCAGGATTATGCTGCAAATCACATCGGCACAGCGAATCTGATATCGGCGCTTCAGCAGATTTCGACTGTAGAACGCGTTATATTCACCTCGACCCAGTTTGTCGTAGGTCCGGGTCCGCTCCCTCTTCACGATCTGGACTTTCGCCCCCACACTATTTACGGCCAAAGCAAGGTTGAGTCGGAGAAGACTGTACGCGGAGCAGATCTTGATTGCATTTGGACTATCATTCGACCGACAAATATATGGGGGAAGGGACATCCTCGCTACCCCTATGAATTCTGGCGCGTACTAAAACAGGGCCGTTATTTTCATCCAGGCGGGAAGCGAGTTCGACGATCCTACGGGTACGTGGGGACAATCATTCAGCAGATCGACACCATCCTCAAAAGCTCCCCTGAACTCATCGATCGCGAAGTATTCTATGTTGGGGACCCGCCAATGGATTTACTTGAGTGGACCAATGCATTTGCCTTGGAACTCACAAATCACTCCGTCCATATCGTTCCTCGGCCAATGCTCAAAGCGATCGCAAAAATTGGAGACATCGTCGTTAGAGCCGGCGGTAAGTTCCCAATCTTCAGTTCACGGTACAGAAGCATGACGGAAGACTACGTGACGCCAATGGAAAAGACCTTTGAGCGGCTCGGCAGACCGAATATCACACTCGAACAAGGCGTAAAAGAGACAGTTGCCTGGCTCCGTACAACCGATCCATTCTGGCAACAATGAATCTTATCTCTGAACCTTCTTTGTAGCATTGGACGCAACATTGCCGCATCCCGCAGTCCCCACGAATAACGGCATCCGGAAAGAAGCAGAAGAGTTACTTGTCACTTGCGCCATTTTTCCTGAACAGGTCTCTTGCACTTGAACCGCATACCCGCACGACGCACAATAAACGGACTCGGAGTAGAGATAGGAAGCGTTTGCATTAGAAGAACGAAACGCAACGTCAGTGGACGAGACGGACATCGACGGATAAATCAGAGATCCTAATATTTCCGATTGGCCACCTTGTGACGTATCTACCACTGTTCCAGTGCCTTCCGTCTTCAATCCCAAAACCCAAACACTTCCGCCTAAGTTAGTGATCTTCGTTCCGTTCCCCTCTATATTCAGTTGTCGCGCCCACAGCTGTTGACCACCCTGCACGATAAATGGCCCGGCCTCGACATCATCCATAAACAAGTTTCCTGCACCAGGCGAGCTTGAATAATTGACGAAGCTGTCCTTCACAACGATTGGACGGCTACCATGATGTTCAATTTTCAGGCCATAACCAAACTGTTCAATGACCAGTGGCGTAGGCGCGCTGCTGTTTACCACAAGCCTGATACCTCCGCCGTTCGCGCCAGCCGGATCGCCATTGATCACCGAAGAAAACCCCACGACACGAGTCACTGTGTCCGGAACCGTAACCTTGGCCTCTGCGTAAGAAAAATAGGATGCAAACGGAAAGTAAATAGTAGTGGCGCCGCTATTCAACAATGCCTGCAACGACGATGTATCGCCATACCACGCAGGCTTGAATGCGGCCCACTGTAGCAGGGGGTCGCTTGGCGACGGAGGTGTCTCGCTCACACTCAACTTTAGACTGGTTGGCGTTGCAGAACCCGTGAGACTACGCGGCTGTCCTACAAGATACTCGGACACTGTTCCCTTCACGCTAACAGGTGTTGAACTTGACTTATCCAGGAGCGTCGCTGAATAGCCCGTCGATGTAACGTTTCTCAGATAAAACGTGCTACTCGATTCAATCGCAGTACGAGCCGCACTACCACCATTTAGATTCGCATCCAACAGCACTACAAAACCACCGCCGTTGTTCAAGATCGCCGGAACCGCATTGTTGCTCTGTAAACCTCGCACGACAATCGTCTGCTGCGCATTGCGGATGCCAGCTACATTTTGCTGGTTCAGAGTAAGCTCCTCAAACGTTGCGCTATACTCCGCATTCTTCAAATCAATTCCGACATTAAAACCTTGTATCGCAACATTTTTGATCAACAACGGCCCTGCATACTGCCCCGTGAGATCGATGCCGGTCGCACCCATTCCATCTTCGCTTGTTATGTTGACGTCGCGCACAGAACCGCTGTTATTGGAACCATAACTTACTGCAGTTACTCCTGGGTTATTGGGACCGATACTGATCCCAATATCCCAGATATTTTGATGAAACGATGTAATTCCTTGTGGAGTTACGATCAATGGCTTCCCATGAGCCGGATCATTAAAGCCATTCGCATTAGGCGCAAGACGGATGATGCTCACAGACGAACCGGCGCCTTGCAACGTAACACAGCAGCCGATCCATCGCAGCGTATCGCTGACCAGATAAGTCCCCGGCGGAAAATACAATGCCTTCGGCCGCCCATAATAATCCGTCGATGCATCCTGACGGCCATCTGCCAGAGCACGCTGAATTGCTCCGGTATCATCCGTCACGCCGTCACCCACTGCGCCGTAAGTCTTCACTGAGGGCATGAAGCCATCTGGAAACACAATAGGCCCGGCAATCAGTTGGGCTCCATACGTCGACTGAGCCGAACTTGCGGCCTGAACAACTGACTGACTTCGCGCACCGTGAGTTATATGAAGTGGAGCACACCAGAGCAAAGTAAGGCCAGCCAACACTAAGACGATAGTGCGAGGGGAGGGCACCATGCGACTACTCTGACACGATTCGCTTGCTTTGTATATATCGCGCCGAGCCGCACCGTATATAACAACAGAACAAAAATCTTGCCGGACAAAATACGTTGCACTGCAGTTATATCCGTATCCACTTCAAAGGAAACCCTCTTACCTTCATCTACGCAAATACAATACCGTCCCCAATCAGAAGCCGTTAAAACTATACGTTCACTAATCAAAACAAAATATTAACCCCATTCAAATAGAATTCATCTTGAGCAAACAAACCACGAGAAGCAACCTCCTCTTATCATCACCGTTCCACGGAGCCTTGGATGACCACCCGCACGACCCGCCGCCGATTCCTCACCACATCCACCGCCGCAGCAGCAGCTCTTTCTCAGCGCGCAGCTTTCGCCGCTTCCCTGCCCTCCACCCCACAGGACGACGACACCCCCTATAAGCTATTCTTCAACCAGCCCGCCACCCAGTGGTCTGACTCCCTCCCCGTCGGCAACGGGCGCCTCGGAGCCTGCGTCTTCGGAAATCCCTCCCGCGAACGCATCCAGCTCAACGAAGATTCCATCTGGGACGGCGAGCACCGCGACCGCAACAACCCCAAAGCAGGGGAAGCCGTCCCCAAAATCCGCGAGCTACTCTTCGCCGGCAAAGTCGCCGAAGCCGAAGCCCTCGCCCTCGCCGACATGATGTCGATCCCCCGCCGCATGCCCTGCTACCAAACCCTCGGCGACCTTCACCTCGACTTCGGCCCCATCGACACCCCAGAAAACTACCGCCTCGAACTCAACCTCGACACTGCCATTGCCACCACAACCTTCACCTACAACGGCACCCGCTACACCCGCGAAGTCTTCAGCTCCTTCCCCGACCAGGTCATCGTCATCCACCTCACCTCCAGCACTCCGGGCAAGCTGAACCTCATCGCGACTCTCGACCGCCCCGCCCACTTCGCCACCGCAGCCATCGCCTCCAATCGCCTCACACTCTCAGGCGAAGCCCTTCCCGTCAACGACAACCCCGGCCTCCCCATCAAAGAGCGTCAGGTTGGCATCAAATACTACGCAGAACTCCTCGCCACAGCCGACCCGAGCGCAGTCATCAGCACCAAGGACGCCACCCTTACCATCTCCAAAGCCACCACCGCTACCCTTTTCATCGACTGCACCACCAGCTACCGCTACCCCACAGGCGAGCAAGCGATGCAATCAGCCGTGGCCAAAAACCTCACCGCCGCCCGCGTCCGCACCTACGCTGACCTTCGCAGCCGCCACATCGCCGACCACCAGCGTCTCTTCTGCCGCGCCGAGATCTCCTTTTTAGCTCCGGGAGAGAAAGATCCCAACGCCGCCACTCCTACCGACGAGCGCGTCCAGTGCATTAAAAATGGCGGCGAAGACATCCATCTCCTCCCCATCTACTTTCAATACGGCCGCTACATGCTCATCTCCAGCTCCCGCCCCGGAACTCTCGCCTCCAACCTGCAAGGCATCTGGAACGAATCCGTCGATCCGCCCTGGGGCTCCAAGTACACCATCAATATCAATACTGAAATGAACTATTGGCTGGCCAACCGCGCCAACCTCGCCGACCTCAACGGCCCACTCTTCGATCTCATTGAGAACACCCGCCCATCCGGAACCATCACAGCCCAGCGTTACTACAAAGCTCGCGGCACCGTCATCCACCACAACACCGACATCTGGGGCGACACCTCTCCAATCGACGCGCTAGGCGGAGGCATCTGGCCTATGGGAGGCGCCTGGCTGTCCCTCCACCTCTGGGACCACTTCGACTACACCCGCGACACCGCCTTCCTTCGCGACCGCGCCTACCCACGCCTCCGCGACAACGCCCTCTTCCTCCTCGACTACCTCATCCCCGCCCCAGCCGGAAGCCCCTACGCAGGCCATCTCATCACTGGCCCCTCCTGCTCCCCAGAAAACAAATACAAACTCCCCGACGGCTCCCCCCACAACCTTTGCATGGCCCCCACCATGGACATCGAGATCACCCGCGCCGTCCTCACCCGTCTCCTTCAGGCCGCCGAAGTCCTCGGCCCCTCCGTCTTGGCCTCCGACACCGACCTCCACACCCGAGCCCGTACCGCCCTCACCAAACTCCCACCCTTCAAGATCGGCAAAGCCGGCAACCTGCAGGAGTGGCCTGAAGACTACGTAGAAAACGAGCCGGGCCACCGTCACATCTCACATCTTTTCGCGCTCTTTCCCGACGACCAGATTACCCCACGCCGCACCCCTGAGTTCGCTCAAGCCTGCCGCACTACCCTCGATCGGCGCCTGGCCGCCAACGGAGGCAGCACCGGCTGGTCCCGCTCCTGGATCATCAACTGCATGGCACGCCTCGAAGACGGCGACGCCGCTTACCAGAACGTCCTCCAGCTCTTCCGTCAATCCACCCGCCCTAACCTCTTCGACGTCTGTGGCCTCCAGAAGAATGCCCCCTTTCAGGTCGACGGCAATCTCGGCGGCCCCACTGGTCTCATCGAAATGCTCCTCCAATCTCACGCCAACAGTACAGACCCAAACCTGAACGTAGTCCGTTTCCTTCCCGCGCTCCCCGCTGCGTGGCCCACCGGGACCTTCCGCGGTCTTTGCGCCCGAGGCGCCCTGGAGATCGACCTCGCATGGAACGACGGCAAAGCTACCAAGGCAGTCCTCAGAGCCACAAGCACCCACACTCACCGCTTAGCCGCCCCCAGAGGTCAGACGATCACATCCATCACCCCACCCGGTTCCAAGCCTGTCCCCACCGATGCCGCCGACGAGATCTCCCTACCCATCAAAACCGGCGAGACCTTCATTATTAACTTCGCATAGCGCAGCGCAAACCAAAGAAAAAAAACACACATACCCCCCGAGCCCCTTGACACCGTTGATAAACTAAATCTAATGAAGCAAAGAGAAGCCCGGCGCAAACCGGGCTTTTCCATTTCCTGCAAACCCAAAGAAGGAAGTCCAGACTTAAGTCATTTATTTTTAGGACTTTGAGGCCTCGTGTAAGGGGAGGGGTACACCCGACAGAATCAAAGTGGATCTGGCCGAGCTGTGATCCGTGTAGAAAGCGATTCCAAAAGATGTTTCGTATATAAGCCGGTCGCTACAAACTTTGCTCCATCTCTTATCATCATCAAAAGAACCTGCTCGCCATCTTTGTCGATAGAAGTGACCTCATTGAGATCGACAACACAACTCTGAGATGTGGAGCAATGTCGATTCGCTCGCCAGTTTGCGATCAGCTCATCGATGGATGATCCTGTCAGCCGGCCTTGAAGAACCCAACGTTGCTCGGATGTCGTCTCGGTAACCGTGATTCGTAGCATGTTGCCTGTTCCTTGCAATCCGACATGTTGATGTATCTCCCAGGGACAGAGCCTATTTCCTCTCTTCCTTTCCGTCTCAAGGATCACGCCTGCGATTACCTAGTGGCGTGCAATCGACATGCCTAACGTGAAGCCATTTTCTCGGTGGCTAATGTTTGAAAAAACGTAGAAGTTGGTGAAATACGTAAGGAGACGTTCGCAAAAATGCTTATAGATTGGCAGTGTGCCAAACCGTTGGCATCAAGCAACTAGGATTTCTGCGGGCGGGAGATGCCGAGCTTTTGCATTCGAAATTGGAGCGTTGGACGCTTCATTCCAAGTTTCGCAGCTGCTCCGTTTGGTCCGGCGAAGACCCAGTTCGTCTGTTCGAGAACTGACAGAATGTGTCTCCGTTCGATTTCTTCTAGGGTCGCAGCTCCGTTTGTGTGGCCGTTTGCGTCGGAAGCTTTCGATCTGAGCTCATCTAAGGACACCTTCAGTACAGGACCTTTCGAGAGGATCACTGCTCGCTCGATAACATTTTGCAATTCACGAATGTTTCCCGGCCACGGGTAATGAGCCAGTGCGTTCATTGTCTCTGCGGAGATCGTGTCGATGTTCTTAGTCATATTGCGTGCAAAGTGCTGCGCAAAATGCCTCACAAGGAATGGAATATCCTCTTTCCTCTCTCTGAGAGGAGGGACATAGATTGGAAAAACATTTAACCGGTAAAACAGATCCGAGCGGAACTTCTGCTCCTCCACCATCGCACCAAGATCTCGATTTGTGGCCGCAATAAGTCGCGCATCCGTGCGAAGCGTGCGCGAACTCCCTAAGCGTTCAAACTCGCGTTCCTGTAGAACGCGCAGAAGCTTCGGCTGCAGCTCAAGAGGAATCTCACTGATTTCATCAAGAAAGATGGTTCCTTGAGAGGCCAACTCGAAACGCCCGATTCTCTGCGCGATGGCTCCAGTAAATGCCCCTTTCTCGTGGCCAAACAACTCGCTCTCCAACAATCCAGTAGGAATTGCCGCGCAGTTCAGTTTGACAAAGGGAGATTTTCGCCGTCGGCTAAGGTTATGAACGGCACGAGCAATCAGTTCTTTTCCACTACCGGTCTCTCCTTGAATTAGGACGGTCGAATTTGTCGGAGCAACAGCTTCTACCTGACGTAACACCTGACGAAGCGCTGTGCTGTTCCCGATGATCTCCTCAAAGTTTAATTCGTTACGGATCTCATCTTCGAGATAGAGATTCTCCTGTTTGAGCTGGTCTGAGAGCTCGGTAATCCGGCGGTAGGCAAATGCATTGTCGATGGCAATCGCAACCTGTCCGGCTATTTGTGACAGAAATTCAATATCTGGGCGAGTAAAGGCATTCTTTTCCAGCCTCATCAAACAAAGTACGCCGAGGTTGCTATTGCATCGAATCAAAGGGAGCATGCAGATTGTCTCTACGCCATCTCCGGAAATGGCCCAGTCGCCAAAATCGGATCCATTCAACTCTTCAATGTCACCGACCCATGGTTTTCCTGTCCGAAAGACTTGCCCGGCGAGTGAACCGTCGAGCGGTTTTGACATGTCCTGATGCAAGACTCCTTTGCCATCTGGAAAATCGAGTGCATAAAGTTGAAGTTGTCTGTTCGCAGCATCGGGCAAAATTAGCGCCACGCCGTCCAAACGCATGGTTTTGCGAATACCAGGAGAGACGCACCGGAGAACTTCTCGCAGCTCAAGGTTAGAGACAACGCTGTTATTTAGGTCGAGAATGAGCTGCAACTTGTTACGCTCACTTTCTAACTGGTCTCGCACAACTTCTGAATGGGCAAAATTTAGGCGGTCGTCTATTGCCAGAGCAACGTAATCGGCAATTAAAGACAGAAGATCGATCTCGCTCTCGGGGAAGGCATCTCGGGACTTTCTTGCAAAACAAAGAACTCCAAGTCTACGGAGCGCAGTATTGAGTGGAAGCACACAGAAGGATTGGTCCCCGCGTTTACGGAAGAACCGGACGACCTCATCAAGCTTAGGCTCCTCGTCAAGCGATGAAACAACGAGAGGCAATTGCGTAGAGATGATCTGAGAGAGTTCATCTTGCCATGGTTCCATCGAGGATTCTTGACCGATTGCAAGCCCATCTCCATCAACTACATACCTTGAAAGAATACTTTCCTGCGAAAAAATCAAGGCAGTCGTATGGGAGGCGACAAGATTGGAAAGTTCGAACGGCAAGGCACGCATCAACTGCTCGGGATCGGAATGTGAGCCCAAACTGCGGGCAAAGCACACAAGTTCCTTGATCTGTTCAGACCGCAAGCCGATGTCGGCTGAGGGAATGCGCTGGGAATGCGACCTCATATTCGATTAAAACAGTGTCCGTCCTTCACAGATGACTTATAGATGCTGAAGTGACCTGTCTGGCTGCCAAATGCTTGGCAGAGAGTCAGTGGGCTGGCAGATGGGGGACATATTTTGCGCGGGTGGCAACGAGGCAGGCACGAATCTTGCTTTTATATGAGTAATTTATAGCGCCTATGGAGAACAGCATTTTGTGGTCAGCAAGTTGCAATATGGCTGCATTATCAGGACCGATAATTCGTCCTTTGAGAATCGCGGAAATCAGTGTATTTCAACCTGTTCCAAGGGGGGCCCGGATGCATCTGGAGCAGCATACCGAACATCAGCCGAACTTTAGGCTTGACGTCCCGCTGCACGATTTACTCACCAAATCTACGGCAACCCAGCCGGGATTGCACCCCAGCGGACCACCTCAAAAATTTCCCGACCCTGTCTTCCCCCAGCATCCCGAATTGATGGTGCCGATCGATCCGACCGATGGGTGGGTTCCACCTGAAAAGCGAACATGGACCCCTGGGCAGATCTATCACACGATGCAGGGTTGGCTCTTCCCTTACATACGCTCAAGAGTCACAGCCGGAGACTTTCATCCGCTGATCGCGTATCTCTTCACTGAATTCAAGTGCAATCTCGATTGCCACTACTGCTGGGCCTTCGACAACAAAGTCAAAGGAATGACTGAGGATACGGCAAAGCGATCCATCGATTGGCTCCATGGTACGGGCTGCCGCGTTCTGGCCTATATGGGCGGTGAGCCCCTGCTGCGCCCGGATCTCATTCATCGAATTACCTACTACGCCGCAAAGAAGAGCTTCTGGATCTACCTGCCAACCAACGCGCGGCTATTGCGTACCGATGTGATCGACAAGCTGGCTGATGCGGGAATCTCCACTTTCAACATTGCGGTTGATGCTGTCGATCTGAAGCCCGGTCTGCCCAAAGCGCTGGCGCCGATCCGTGAGCAGTTCGACTATCTGATCCGTAAGCAGTACGGGTATGGCTTCTCGGTCTTCCTTAACATCAACATCTGCCGCAACAACTTGGATGATGTGCGACAGCTTACCGAGATAGCTCACGACAATGGAATCGCAACCGACTATCACATCAACGAGTCTCCATTGCTCGAGCAGGATGAACACTTCAAACACGCGGACAACAATGTCACCTACATCACCAAGGATGACTGGCCGGCTGTAGAGGAGACCATTCAATGGCTGACCGAGAAGCAGGACTCCGGCTACAAAATGGTGAATTCGAACACTCGACTATGGCAGATGGTCGACTTTATGAAAGGCAATCATTTCCCCTGGAACTGCCGAGCTGGACAAAACTCGATGATCATTCGTGTTGATGGAACGCTGGCCCCCTGTTTTCCGATGTATACGGCTAGCTATGACTGGGGCGTAGTAGGGAGCCATAAATTCGACACGAAACAACTTGATCACCAAAAAGAAACTTGCCAAACTCACTGTTTTTCTACGCTCAATCACATACTTGGCTGGTGCTACAACGACCAGCGCGTCATTAAATATTTCTTCAAACAGCTTGCACATGGTTTCCAGGGGATGAATGGGCAACTGTAAAAGCCCGCCATTTTGAATATTCAAGCCGATTGGACCCTAAAGCAATTAGGCATAAGGAGATGCAAATGCCAGTAACCGAAGAGATCGTTCAGAAAGACTTCGAAGTAGAGATTCAGGCTCGTATCGACGCTGAGCGGGCGCGCCTCCGCGCTGAGGCTGGACTAGCCCGCATGCGTGAGTTCAAGAAGCCCGTTGAGCGGACGTTCACAGCGGCTGAGCGTGACTACGTGACGATTCTCTTTGGCGGTCTGACCTGGAAGCACGAAGAGATGATAAAGGCTGTCTTCCATGGCAGCGGCTACCGTTGCGAAAACATTCCCACACCGATAGTGGATGACTTCCAGGCCGGAAAAGAGTTCGGAAACAATGGCCAGTGCAATCCGACCTACTTTACGGTTGGCAACCTGGTGCGCTACCTCCAGAAGCTAGAACAACAGGGTGAGACACGCCAGCAGATCATCGACAACTATGTCTTCTTCACCGCAGGATCCTGTGGACCGTGCCGTTTCGGCATGTATGAAGCTGAATACCGCTTTGCGCTGAAAAACGCGGGCTTCGATGGCTTCCGAGTTTTACTATTCCAGCAGACAGATGGCATCAAGGCTGCCAGCGGAGAACCGGGTCTGAAATTTTCTGTCGACTTCGGTATGGGCATGCTTAACGCACTCAATCTTGGCGATGTCATTAATGAGCTTGTATACCAGGTGCGCCCCTTCGAAGTTAATAAAGGCGAGACGGATCGCGTCATACAAGAGTCTGTAAAGACGTTGACCGATACGTTGCGTGACAGGAAGCGATGGCACATCATGGATGCGGCTCCTTCTTGGGCGAAGCCATATCTCGAGAAGCACGAGAAGCTCGAATCCATTGGCTGCACCCTTGGAAAGATCGGCAACAACCTATACGGCAAAGAATATGTAGATGCGTTGCATACTTGCCGCGACAGCATCAACTCAATTGAAGTCGATCGCTTCCGCGTGAAGCCCGTCATTAAGATCACCGGCGAGTTCTGGGCGCAGACGACTGAGGGTGACGGCAACTTCAACATGTTTGCCTTCCTCGAAAAAGAAGGGGCACAAGTGCTGGTCGAACCCATCGCGACATGGATCGCTTACATGATGTTCGTTGCCAAAGAGGGCGCCAAAGCGCGAGCGGATGCCGAAGCTCCTTATCGCGATCCTAAGTGGTATGAGATTAAAAAACGCCTCGCCAATGATCTAAAGATATTTAAGAAGACCGGTGGCTTGAGCGCAGGTAGCGTTATGTGGACCTATTTCTATCACCGCACCATCAAGCATATGGGTGATACCGCGCATCACCTGATCCCACAGAAAGAACTGTCGCGGCTGGCGCATCCCTTCTACCATCAACTCGCTCGCGGTGGAGAGGGCTATATGGAAGTGGGTAAGAATGTCTATTACACCGTGAACCACCTCTGTCACATGGTGTTGGCACTGAAGCCGTTTGGTTGCATGCCATCGACACAATCAGACGGTGTCCAGTCGCGCGTCGTCAATAAGTTCAAGGACATGATCTTCCTGCCAATTGAGACTTCAGGAGAGGGTGAAGTGAACGCGCATAGCCGAGTTCAGATGGCGCTTGCAGAAGCAAAGGCGAAGGCGCGTGCTGAATTCGATGGAGTGCTACAGCAAACTGGGAGGTCCCTCGAGGAGTTGCGAGAGTATGTCGACGAGCATCCGCACCTTAAGCGCGCGCTTTATAAGGTTCCACACCGGCAGGGCATCGCTGGGACTGCGGCTCAATTCGCCTGGCATGTAAGCGATCTAATGAAAAAAGATAGCGCGTATCGTCGGAGGATTCGAACAGCTGTCCCTCTCCAGCGAGTTGCGTAAGGCGTCCAGCATTCTTCCAGCATCGAGGCTTCGTCATTGAGGAGATGTCAATGCAACAATTCCTGGTTGGTCTGGACGTGGGTTCTACGACCGTCAAAGCGATTGTGGTCGACGCAGCGACGGACAAGACCATATGGCAGGACTACCAGCGTCATGAGACGCGTCAGCCGGAGAAGGTTCTTGAGTTCCTGCGCCGCATGGAAGAGGACACAAACATTGCCCCAGGAAACACACGAATATTTGTCACCGGTTCGGGTGGCGGAACGATAGCCGAAATGATCGGTGCGAAGTTTGTCCAGGAAGTACATGCCGTCTCACTCGCGGTCGAAAAACTTCATCCAGAGGTTTACTCCGTTATCGAACTAGGCGGACAGGATGCGAAGATCATCGTGTTCAAAGACGATGAAGAGACTGGTCGCAAGAAGAAGATACCGTCGATGAATGACAAGTGCGCCGGAGGCACTGGGGCCGTCATCGACAAGATTAATGCCAAGCTCAAAATTCCCGCTGCAGAGCTCGCAAATCAGGGATATCACAACGTCAAACTACACAAGGTTGCCGGCAAGTGCGGCGTCTTTGCCGAGACCGACATCAACGGACTACAGAAGACCGGCACACCGTCTGACGAGTTGATGGCCTCTCTCTTTGAAGCCATCGTGCTACAGAATCTCAGCGTACTGACACGCGGACATACCCTGCGGCCCCATGTTCTTCTCCTTGGCGGTCCGAACGGATTTATCCGTGGCATGCGCGAAGCATGGCAAGCCAACATTCCGCGTATGTGGAAGGAACGCAAGGTTGAAATTCCGGAAGGCACAAATCCGGAGGAGTTGATTAAGGTCCCCGAGAACGCACAATACTTCGCGGCACTGGGATCGGTCGAATTTGGCAAAGAGGAAGAGCCCGCAATAGGTCGTTACCTCGGCACCGAAAAGCTTAACTACTACATCGACTACGGCCGCGCAGAAGAAAAGGCAGCCTCTGGTGGCAAAGGTTTGGTTGCGGAAGACGCTGAGCTAGTCGCTTTCAAGTCGGCTTATGCGAAGAAGAAATTTAACGTCGCAGAGTTTTATCCGGGGCAAGCGATCACTGGTTTCATTGGAATTGACGCAGGATCGACTTCGACCAAGGCTGTTGTACTCGACAAAGAAGGCGAGATTCTATGCAAGACCTACCAGCTTTCGAACGGGAATCCGATTCAAGATACGATCGAAGTTTTTGAGAAGCTTCGAGCGCAGATCGAGACGAAAGGCGCGACGCTCGAAATACTCGGTGTCGCCACTACCGGTTATGCCAAAGATATTCTCAAGGATGTTCTGAATGCCGACGTTGCTCTCGTGGAGACAGTCGCACACACGGAGTCGGCGCTAAAGTTCTACGACGATCCCCATGTCATCGTGGACGTTGGCGGTCAGGACATCAAACTCATCGTTCTGAAAGATGGCCGTGTAAAGGACTTCAAGCTGAACACACAATGCTCCGCCGGGAACGGATACTTCTTGCAATCGACTGCTGAGGGCTTCGGCATAAAGGTCGACGAGTTTGCCGACATTGCCTTCGCCGCCAAATCTATGCCGTCGTTCGGCTATGGATGCGCTGTGTTCATGCAATCCGACATCGTCAACTTCCAGCGACAAGGTTGGCGATCAGAAGAGATACTCGCAGGTCTCGCCGATGTTCTTCCTAAGAATGTCTTCCTCTACGTCGCGAGCATTCCTAATCTAGCGGCTCTGGGCACACGTTTTGTCCTCCAGGGTGGCACACAGAATAATCTTGCCGTAGTCAAAGCGGAGGTGGACTTCATTAAATCCAGCTTCCGCGCAAACGGAAGAGAGCCGGAGATTATTGTTCACGAGCACTGCGGCGAGTCTGGCGCAATCGGCGCCGCGCAGGAGGCCCTCCGACTCTGGCGCAATGGTCGTCAGACAACGTTTATCGGTCTTGAAGCCGTTGCAAACATCCGCTATCACACAACACGTAATGAAGATACTCGCTGCTACTTCTGCAAGAACAATTGCCTACGCACCTTTATCGACGTCGATGTTACGGGCGAAAAGAGCCACGAGCACAAGCACTCCCATGGTGTCGCAGAAGACCGCGCGGCCACGGTGGAAGAGATAGCAGAAGTCGTATCTACCCTGCCGTCACTTGAGCAGATCCAGGCAAATCTTCCGCCAGTTGAATCGCACGGTTCTTGCAGCAGTGGTGGGCACAGTTCTCCCTCAGTGTTCAAAGCTAAGGTAGAACCGCTAGTTCAAATTCAATTGACTCCCGGATCGAACAAGATCGTCGAGCTGCAGAAACCTACAGAGTTTCAGCCACGCAAGACCAAGGTTCCCTTGAAAGTAGGAGAACAACGGCTCATTATCGCCACGTGCGAAAAGGGTGCCGTGGAAGATCTCGACGAGATGAAGGGCATCAAGGCCGATATCGACAAAATCAAAGCCATCAATCCGAACTACGTTGATATCGCTGCGCGCGATGTCTTCCGCCATCGTGAGGTAGAGATCGTCTCCGACTCCATCCCATCTACCAAGGGGTTGTTCCTTTCGAAGACAACAAAGGAACGTGTCGCTCTCATGGAGCAGCGCAAGGAATACCGCGTAGGAATTCCGCGCCTCCTGAACACGTACACTTACGCGCCATTCTTCAATGCGTACTTCGCCAGCCTCGGGCTAAAGTCTGAAAACATCGTCTACTCCGATTACACAACGCCCGAACTTTATCGGGCGGGTGCAAGCCGCGGAGCGATCGACCCCTGCTATCCCTCAAAGATCGGCATCGCGCACGTCTACAATCTCCTCGCCACCAAACACACAAAGAAGCCGCTCCATGCGATCTGGTTCCCGATGTATGACGTATTGCATACGCATCTCGTAAACCTGACTGGATCGAATGCATGCCCCACAGTCACGGCAACCCCAGAGACGGTCAAAGCTGCCTTCACCAAGGAAAGCGACATCTTCTCCGAAAACGGCATCGTGTACATGGATCCAATCTTGAATCTCCAAGATGAGAGGATATGTGCTGACCAGATGTTTAGGGCCTGGAGTCCTGTATTAGGTCTAAGCCGCGAAGAAAATGAACGCGCAGTCGCCCTTGGATTCAAGTCCTTACATGAATGCGAAGTTGAAATTCGCCGGCAGGCGCGTGAGACCCTCGATCAACTCGAACGCGAAGACCGCATCGGCATTGTGATGCTGGGCCGCGTCTATCATCACGACCCAGGTCTCAACCACGAGATCATGGAAGAGTTTCAGAAACTGGGGTATCCAGTCTTTTCCCAAAGCACGTTGCCCCTGGACGAAGATTTGCTTGACCGACTATTTGGGGAGGAGGTTCGCGCTGGACTGATCACGCACCCACTGGACATCAGCGATGTGTGGAAGAATCGTTACTCCACCAGCACCAACCATAAGGTATGGGCTGCGAAATTTACGGCGCGCCATCCCAACCTGGTTGCTCTCGAGGTTTCCAGCTTCAAGTGCGGCCACGATGCTCCTATCTATGGAGTCATCGAAGGCATCATCGAACAATCAGGTACGCCTTATTTCTCATTTAAGGATCTTGACGAAAACAAGCCCTCAGGCTCCATCCGAATTCGTGTCGAGACGATCGATTATTTCCTGCGCCGTTATCGCGAAGACATCATCAAACGGCGAAGCCTCGAAACCGATATCGAAACACAATTAGCTGTTTTCGAACAGTCACTTCGCAGCAAACCACGAGGTGAGTTGGCAATGGCAGGTGATTAGCGTTGAGATTGACCTGGAATCCACTCTGTAACCTCTAAGCAAAGATGTGTCGCATATCTGCGGAGCCCCAACTTGTTCATGAGTGCATCGTGGAGTTCAATCAATCGGTTCGTCTTCTCCAACCTTGCTCGTCGCCCCATTCGCACTATCCTGAGTGTTCTGGCTATCGCGGTTGAAGTAACGATGATCCTTACCCTGGTCGGCGTCAGTTACGGGACGCTCGACGGGACAGCTCGTCGAGCTCGCGGTGTCGGAGCGGATATTCTGATCCGTCCACCTGGATCATCGATCATATCGCTCAGTACCGCTCCAATGAGCGATAAGCTAGTTTCGTTGCTCGCTAGCCAACCCGGAGTCGCGATGGCCATCGGTACGGTCGTTCAGCCTCTTCAAGGCCTCGATACGGTCACTGGTCTCGACCTCAACCAGTTTTCAAAGATGAGTGGAGGCTTTCACTTTCTGGAAGGCGGCCCTTTTCAAAGGGATGACGACATTCTTATTGATGAATTCTATGCGCGCGAAAAAAGACTCCACGCGGGCGATAATCTTAACCTGATTGGCCACGATTGGCATGTAGCCGGTGTCTTCGAGTCCGGCAAGCTTACCCGGATATGCATCAGGCTGCCGGTCCTGCAGCAACTAACCGGAAATCCAAACCACTTAAGCCAGATATATCTCAAGGTCGACAATCCTGCTCATGTGCAGGAAGTTGTCGACGAACTCCGCAAGACACTCCCCGGATATCCGGTTTATACGATGGAAGAATTCACGTCTCTTTTGTCGATCAACAGCGTCGGCTTGTTGCGCAACTTTATCGGCGTCGTAATCGCAATTGCTATTGTTGTGGGATTCATTGTCGTCTCAATGGCGATGTATACCGCTGTTCTTGAGCGCACCCGCGAGATCGGTATTCTGAGGTCGCTAGGTGCGTCCTCATCGTTCATCTTCAGCCTTCTTTTGAAAGAGACACTCCTCCTGGCGCTCGTTGGTACTGGCATAGGCATCGTGTTTACTTATTTCGCCCAATGGTCGATCGAGCACATTGGACACTCCGGCCTAACGCAGGAGACCGTCTACGCTTGGTGGCCTATAGCAGGTGCGATTGCCATTACAGGTGCAATACTTGGCACCTTGGCCCCGGCGTTCAAGGCTATCCACCAAGAAGTAACTCAGGCACTTTCCTATGAATAGGAACAATATCCTGGGCAATGAACGTGGTTCGCGGCTAATCACAAAGTCATAAAGTTATAGACTTGAGCTCTTCCTCATACCGCATCGGTGATGCTAGACCCAAACGGGATCCAGATTATCCTTCAATTGATCATCTGCGAGGGCGCTCAACAATCATCCACAGACGCGGATAGGCACGCAAACTCACAGACGACGATATACCTCTGCGCAGGCGGTCTCCGCAGATAAACGGAGTGCAAGTAGGAGGCAGGTAGAGTCGATGATGGAGGATGGAAGCGGCTTGGAAAATCCCCCCCCCCGCTGATTTTGGGATTGTCACTTAGGTTCGCCATAAACCATTTATTTTATTATGGTTTATGGCGGGGACGACGGGGCTCGAACCCGCGACCTCTGCCGTGACAGGGCAGCGCTCTAACCAACTGAGCTACGTCCCCAGACATGTCACATAAGAAGAAGCAATCTAGGAGAGTATCTCCATCGCTCTCTTCTAATCTGCTATTGCTTTGGAACCCATCTTTAGGCGATCAAAAAACCTATGGATCCGGTCAGCAACAGTATTGAGTGTATCAGAAGATGCGCCCAACAGACTAGCTCACTTCGAATCTATCTCCGCGCTTAGGGCACACGACCTCCAGCCCATATCGTTTTTCGATCTCTTCCTTCAGTGCCTCTTGTGCCAGCGGCTCGCCGTGCACCAAAAACACCTTCTTCAACCCCTTCACCGCAGGTTCCATCCAAGCCAACAACTCACTCTGATCCGCGTGACCGCTCAGCTCGCCGATCGAATCGACCTCCGCCCGCAGACGCATCGGCTCGCCAAAGATGTTCACCTCCGGCAGCCTGTCCACAATCTTTCGGCCTAGCGTATTTGCCGCCTGATAGCCAGTAATCAGCACCAGGTTGCGCGGATCCTCGATCCCATTCTTCAGATGATGCAGTATCCGTCCGGCCTCGCACATCCCCGACGCTGACATCACCAGAAAAGGTACGCGCAGATCATTCAGAGCTTTACTCTCCTGCACCGTACGGGTATAGCGCAATCGTTCCCATCCAAAGGGGTCCGTACCCTTGCTGTAGAATTCGCACGCCTCTTTGTCCCAATCCTCCGTATGCTTGCGAAAGACATCGGTCACAGCAACCGCCAGCGGACTGTCCACAAAAATCGGTATATCCGGAATCTGCTTCTCATCAATAAGCTGATGCAGCAGCAGTACCAGTTGCTGAGTCCGTTCCACGGCGAACGCCGGAACAATAATGTGGCCACCTCGCCCAATCGTCCGCTTCACCAATCTGGCCAGCTTCTGCTTCACCGGCCCAATCGGTTGATGCAGCCTATTCCCATACGTACTCTCCATAATCAGATAATCTGCAACCGGCGCCGCATCCGGATCGCGAATAATCGGCAGGTCTTTGCGCCCTACATCACCAGAAAAGAGTAGCCGCGTTGTCTGCCCTTTCTCTACAGCCTCGACCAGAACACAGGTCGAGCCCAGCATATGCCCCGCGTTCGACAGCGACACGCTGAACCCCGCGTCTTTCGTCGAACCAGCCAGCAGCTTCGGCTCGTGCATCTGTATCTGCTGCATCTGCCGGCTCACCTGCTCGGCATCCTCTTGCGTATAGAGCGGCTGAACCGGTTCAGCACCTTGCGGCAGCTTCAACAAGTTCCTGCGTCCACGCCGCCGATTCATGAAATCCGCATCGCCTTCCTGAATATGGGCACTATCTTTGAGCATCGGCCCGCATAGATCGATCGTCGAAGCAGTCGCGTAGATCGGCCCCCTATACCCTCGCTTCGCTAGCGACGGCAGATTGCCGCTATGGTCAATATGCGCATGCGACAATACCACCGCGTTCAACCCGCCAGTTCCCTGCCCCGCAAGCTGCTCGTCTGGCAAAGCCAGATGCGAATTGATCTCAACCGCCTCCTGCCGCCGCCCTTGAAACAGCCCGCAGTCCAGCAGAATATTCTGCCCGGCACACTCGAGATGATGAGACGATCCCGTAACCGTCTGTGCTGCGCCCCAAAAATGCAATCGAATGCCCATCTTCCCTCGGTCCAGCCTTGTGGAGTTGTTTGTGCCGGCTTTGCTGGCTGCTCTGTCGGGCCCCCCAGCTAGCCTCGTGTAAGACACAAAGGATGAAGATATCTCTCCACACACATGTTGACAATACCGGGCCTGAAATACGCCGATGCTGATGTTCGCAGTCAATCTTCTCTTTTGTCGGAGCGCCTCGCCCCTTCCGCATTGCATCCTGTGATCCACTCCCATACACTTAGATTGGTTCGTAGGAATCGGAGCGGGCGGTTAGCTCAGCTGGTTAGAGCGCCTGCCTTACAAGCAGGATGTCGGGGGTTCGAGTCCCTCACTGCCCACCATTTCACCGTCTCCCAAACCAAACGCCGCACATCGCATATTCCGCCGCGCCCTTACTCATGGCATCTCGCCTCATCATTAACGCGGACGACTTCGGCCTAACCCCCGGCATTAACCGAGCTATCGCCCAGCTTCATGAGGCTGGAGCCCTCACTTCAGCCACTCTCATGGCGACCGGGGCCGCATTCGACGACGCCGTATCTATCGCCCGTGCTCACCCCACACTTGGCATCGGCTGCCATATCGTCCTCACCGACGGCATCCCCGTCTCGCCCCCGCAGAGCATCCCCACCCTACTAGGCGCCGATGGCAAGACCTTCCGCCCCTCGCTCCTCGATTTTGTCCAAGTCCTTCTCCGCGGAATCATCCGCGAAGACGACATCGAGCGCGAGGCTCTGGCTCAGATTCAGAAACTCCAACGCGCCGGTATCGATGTCACCCACATCGACACCCACAAACATACCCATCTCTTCCCTGCCGCCTCGCGACCGCTCCTGCATATCGCCCAACGCTGTTCCATCGGAGCCATACGTAACCCCTTCGAGCCTGCCTTTACGCGGCGGCTTCCCCACGCCCCCCTTAAGCGTCGCCTACAATTCGCCCTCCTCAAGACTCTCCGCCCCAGATTCACCCAGCTTAGCCAACTTCGCCACGCCCATGTCCTTACTACTGACGGCACTCTCGGCGTCTCAGCCACAGGCAACGTTACTCCAGCCACACTCACCGAGATTCTTAACGCTCTCCCCTCGGGAGGAACGTACGAGATTGTCTGCCACCCTGGCTACAATGACGCAGACCTCGATCGCGTCCGCACCAGACTACGCTCCCATCGCGAGATCGAGATGCAGGCCCTCCTCAGGGCCATCCCCGCCATTCTCATGCAACCGAATCCGCCTGAGCTCATCCATTACGGTAACCTCGGAGCCTTCGATGCTCTTCGAGAGAATGGTCAGTTTAGCCCCAACACCGGTTATGAAAAGGTGCTGTAACCCGGCCACCACCAACGCAGGAGAGTTATGAAGATTGGCATCACCTGCTATCCCACCTACGGCGGCAGCGGAGTCGTCGCTACTGAACTGGGTATCGAACTCGCCGCTCGTGGCCATCAGATCCACTTCATCACGTCATCTCAGCCCTTCCGCCTCACCGGACGCGAGGCCAACATCCACTTCCATGAGGTCTCCGTCTCCACCTATCCCCTTTTCGAATACCCACCCTACGATCTCGCTCTCGCCACGCGCATGGCTGAAGTGGCCGACTTCTACTCGCTCGACCTCCTCCACGTGCACTACGCTATCCCGCATTCCGTCAGTGCCTTGCTTGCCAGCCAGATGCTTGCCACTCGCGGTCGCCGTCTCCCGTTCATTACGACCCTTCATGGCACCGATATCACGCTCGTAGGCCTCGATCCCTCCTACCTGCCCATTACTCGCTTCGGCATCGAACAATCCAACGGTGTCACAGCCATCTCTAGCCATCTTCGCGATCGAACGCGCGAAGCCTTCGATATCAAGTCAGAAATCGAGGTCATCCGAAACTTCGTCAACTGCGACGTCTATGTGCACAAGCCCGACCTCGTTGCCGCCATGCGCCCCAATTTCGCCAGTGCCAACGAACACCTCTTCGTCCATCTCTCTAACTTCCGCCCTGTGAAACGAGTCCAGGATGTCATCGAAGTCTTTGCCCGCGTCTCCCGTGTTCTTCCAGCCCGCCTCATGCTAATCGGCGATGGCCCCGACCGCAGCCTCGCCGAACAACTCGCTCTCCGTCATAACGTACAGGATCGTATCCACTTTCTCGGCAAGCAGGATAACGTCAACGAACTCCTCCCACTGGCTGACCTCATGATTATGCCTAGCCAGATGGAATCCTTTGGTCTAGCCGCCCTGGAAGCAATGGCATGTGGCGTTCCAGCAATCGCCACCCGCGTAGGTGGAGTTCCTGAACTAATCGATGATCAGATTAACGGCCTCTTGTTTGAGGTGGGTGACATCGAATCTATGGCCGCCGCGGCCATATCCTTACTCCGGGACCCGTCTCGTCTGAAGGCTCTTTCCGTCGCCGCGCGCCAGACCGCGCGGGACCGATTCTGTGCCTCCCGCATCATTCCGCTCTATGAGCAGTACTATGAGCGCGTCATCGCTCGGACAACATCCTCCACATAAGCGGGATCAATAGACTTTACGAACGATTTAGACGCCGCATCACATCTCCGACCGCGCTTGTTGCAGCCTCTAAAAGCTGTCGTTCGCCCTGTCCCCAAGTCTCTGCCTCCGCGTCGAGAATCGGCATCCTCAGGGTCACTTTCGTTCCCCTCCCAGGCCTGCTGTTGGTCTCCAACGAAGCCATTTCACCATACAGCACCTTCATCCGATCCCTCACATTGCGCATACCGATTCCCGTTCCTAACCGCACCAAACCGCTTACAGGCGATGCGATATTCCGCTCCGGAGCCATTCCCACTCCATCATCCTCCACCTCCACCAGCAGCATGCCATCGTTTGTGATTCTACTGCGCAATGTCACCGTTCCCCCGCTGATCCGCGGTTCCAGCCCATGCTTGAGGCTATTCTCGATCAGCGGTTGGAGCAGCATGCCAGGTACCACGATGTCGAGCGTATTATCCGCAATCTCCTTCACTACTCTCAACTTCTCTCCGAATCGGACTACCTCAATATCTAGGTAGTCATCGGTAAACGCGAGTTCTTCGCGGAACGGCACAAACGCCTCGCGGTCCTTCAGAAGCACGCGCAATATATTCGCGAGCTTAACAATCATCTCCCGCGCCAGTTCCGGCTGCGATCGGACAAGCGACGTAATCGAATTCAGCGTATTAAATAGAAAATGAGGATTGATCTGCCTTTGCAACGCATCCAGTCTTGCCTCCAGAAGCAATCTTCCCTGCTCCTCCAGCTTTCTTTCTATCCGGATCGAGTTCCATATCTTCAATGGAATCCCCACTACCACCGGAGCACACGCACAGATCAAAAGCTGTACCCACCAGTCGTCGGAGTGCAGATCGAAGTACAGGTGCGGACGAAACCGAGACAGCATGCTCGTGCAGAACTGCATCGCCGCAATCAGCACCAGTAGCAGAATCTGCCTATCCAGGTGAGGCCGCCGCAAATTCCGCGTCACCCACCGGTAGATGCTCAGGTCGATCATCGGCGAGAATGACCACACGTCCTCAGGATCGGCAAACCGTCCGAACGTTCCCGCCACCGCCGCCACAATCAGGTTCACCGGTAGCGCCCAGAATTCGTGGTGCACTATTGCTGGGATCGCAAGCGCCGCTCCTCCAGCCATCGCCGCAATCGGCCCAACCAGTATCCCCAGCAGAATTGTCGTCTCAAAGGACAGGTCCGCAGCCAGGAAGTTCGGCACCGTCACTCGAACCCAGACGCCCAGTGTCAGCGGCAAGCAGATCATCGCCACTAGCCACGCTGTCTGGCGCGGCGTCCGCTTTGCCATCAGCAGCAGGTTCTTGAATGCCTTAGACCGAGCCAGCGAACTCGATACCGCTGCCGCCACACCTAACTCCACCAGCAGCGTAATCAGAATCAGCTTGGAATCAATCTGTGTCACACCCTTACTTTACCCCCCATACCTGCTATCGCCCACCATGGCATTTCGCCTTTGGGCTGTGATTGCATCGAATCCACCTCCATCACAATCTAATGCCCTGTGAACATAGAACCGTATAATCGAATTATGCCCTTCTCCGCAGTAAATAAAGTAGCCGACGCCGACTTCCCCACCCGCTGGGGTCAATTCCGCATTCTCGGCTTTGAGGGCATCGTCGACTACCCCGAGCCGTGTAATGACGACATCCCCGCCCCGACAAAGCGGATCGAATCTGCCGTTGCTCTGGTGATGGGAGACATCCACTCCGCGCCTCCGATTGTCCGCATCCACTCCCAGTGTCTGACGGGTGATGTATTCCACTCCCTCCGCTGTGATTGCCGCCAGCAACTTGAGCTTGCTCTCGGCGCTATCTCTGACGCCGGCTCAGGCATATTGCTCTATGAGCAGCAGGAAGGCCGCGGCATCGGCCTTATGGCCAAGCTTCGTGCCTATGAACTCCAGGACCAGGGCCTCGACACCATCGAAGCCAACCTGGAACTCGGATATAAAGCCGACTGCCGAGAGTTCGAACTGCCCGCTGAAATACTCAAGCAGATGGGTGTGAATTCCGTCCGCCTCATCACCAACAATCCTGCCAAGGTCGAAGCCCTCGAACTGGCTGGCGTCAAGGTCGTTGAGAGAATCTCAGCCGAGGTTCCCACCGAACCCACCAACGAGCGTTATCTTCAGACCAAACGTGAAAAGATGGGTCACCTAGTCAGCTAATCACCCGCGAAATACCGCTGTCTCTGGATGATGGTTCATCCAGTCGAACCAGTAGTCCTTGTGCGAATCAATCTCTTTCAAACATTGCCCCGTCAGCTCCCCCTCGATGGCGCATCCCTGAAAATTCCACGTGCTCCCAGTTTCCGCGTCCAGCATCAACTTCTCGCCCTCACCTTTCGTAAATGTGAGCTGCGTCCGTTCCCCATCAAGTTTCGCTTCGAACACGCGGATCGATGCTCCATCCGGCCCCACGACGACTAGGACTGGCAACTCAGCAACGCTATCCTGAATGACTCTCGTTGCGAGAATCGGTTCGATCGGGTACGCCTTGTTCTTTCCGGCTACTGTGACCCCCAAGATTAACTGATGTGGACCGATTCCTGATTTCGATGTATCAACCACTGTTCGTGTGGTTTCTACATGTTTTTCCCAATCTTTGGGATCGTATTCGCTCACATATCGCTCATTAGGCTTGAGCACTTGCCCCTGAGGTTTCTCCTTGCGCCACAATGCAAAGGTTAGCTCGTCACTATGGACCAGATCCAAGTGCTTCCCCTTCAGCGGCCCAAAGATCGCTTCGCCCGTGCTTTGTTGCCAGATGCTGCTGGTCTCCTCATCCCGCATCAACGCATTTCCGTTGTTGATGCCTGCTAACCGGAAACGCAATAACCGTCCGTCAAGCATCCTGTTCCACACCAGTCCCGTGTGACACAACGTGCAGTAGGTCACTGCAATCGGTATCCCACCCACGGTGTCGTTCACAATGTGGTGATACCCCATCGTCCGTATTGGATAAGCTCGCGCCTGCCCGGCAATCATGACAGCCAAAACCTTGTCATCCGGATCCACCCGAACCGCATCCACACTTCCGAATACAGGGGCATCATATGGATGGAACATCTTCTCGAAGATGTTCACCTGCGTAAGACAAGCACCCACGATGGCCACAACACACAACGCGACCATCGCAATCCGGAGACTTACCTGCGAAATCTTCTTCCACGACCAAACGAATACTGCAAGCGCTATTACAGCGCACAAACCGGAGAGCCACGGCCCCACATGCCGCACACCTAGAGCCAGCGCCAGTTCCCGCGTACCCTGCGGGCGAAACGGACGAATTACATACATCGGAATTACCACGCACAAAATCGAGATCAGGGCACAAGCCGCCAAAGCTCCCACAGACTTTCGCGCCAACGTTCTGATCTCTTGAACCTCTTGAACTTGCATGCCATTTTCCCCTGCAGCGATTCAACTGTCCTGGACAAGGACCGTCAACCACAAAGTGATTGAAACGAGACTCCACCTATCGGAGTAAACTTCTGACCAGTTCGCCACATCAGAAGGGATACCTTCAATTCGCACGAATGAAAGGTCCTCCGTATGGCACGTCCGCGCCGCACTCTCCTGATCGTTCTCGGTAGCATCCTTGCCCTCATTGTGGCCGTGATACTCGCGATTCCGCTCTTCCTGAGCGCCGACGCCTTCCGTACCGAAATCGAATCCACTCTCTCCACCTCCCTCGGCCGCAAAGTCTCCCTTGGCAAGCTCGATCTATCGGTTTGGTCCGGCAGCCTTGTTGCACAAAACTCCACCGTAGCGGATGATCCTGCCTTCAGCACCCAGCCTTTTTTTGAGACCTCTCTTGTAAAAATCAAGGTTGAGCTACTTCCGCTCCTCATCCGTCACGAGATCCACATCACTGGATTCACCATTGATTCACCACACATCACTCTGCTGCGAGCCGCGAATGGCACATGGAACTACTCCACCATCGGTAGTGCAGCCCACAAGCCTGCGACTGCCAAGCAATCCAACACTGCGATCCCGAACCTTACTGTTGGCCACCTCACCATCACCAACGGTCAGATGACCGTCAACATTGCACCCGCACCTGGCGAACCCGCCTCTCCCCAACGCACCTACGACCAACTTAATATCGATGCCAAGGACTTTGCCTTCGACAAATCCTTTCCCTTCAGCGTTTCCGCGCGTCTTCCTGGTGACGGAACCATTTCCGCTAACGGCACCGCAGGCCCCGTGAACCAACACGACGCCTCGCTTACTCCCTTCAGCGCCCATTTCGAGCTCAAGCACCTTGACCCCCTCGCCTCGGGCTTCGTCGACAACACCGCGGGAATCACCGGGCTCATCAATGTCATCGACGTCCAGGCCATCTGGAACGGCCAGCAGCTTCATGTCGCCAACCTGCTTATCGACACTCCCAAGCTCACCCTCGTCCGTACCAATACCCCAACCCCGGCCAAGCCGCCTTCGCCGCCCAGTAGCAACGACATGCTCAGCACCCTCACGGCGGATCACCTTCAGGTCAAGAATGGCGCCATTACAATTACCGCGCCCGGTCAGGCAACACCCGGTGTCTACCAGCAACTCAATGCGGAGATCACCAACTTTTCGCCGAACACTGGGTCGCCCTTTAAGCTAAGCGCCCAGATCCCCGGCGGCGGCTCGCTCACTGCTGACGGAAATGCAGGTCCACTCAACCACGGTAATGCAGCGGCAACACCCCTCAATGCCCACGCTACTCTTACACACGTCGACCTCGCATCCAGCGGAATTATCGCCCCTGACGCTGGCATCAGCGGTCTTGCCAACGTCGACCTCCGCGCCCTCTCTGACGGCCAGACATTGAACGCTAACATCTCCGCGAATGTACAGGGACTTCGGCTTGCGAAAAACGGCTCGCCCTCGCCTAAGCCCGTCGATCTACAGCTGACGGTTGCCCAGAACATGCAATCTCTTACCGGCCAGATTTCGCGAGCCGTTATTACTATCGGGCATGCAGTCATCAATGTCACTGGCACTTATCAGACCAGCGGGCCCACTACCGCACTCAACCTACAGGTTAGCGGTCAGTCAGTGCCCATCGACGAGCTCGAGGCGTTTCTTCCCTCTGTTGGCGTCCATCTTCCTACCGGTTCCCGGCTTCAGGGAGGAACGCTGACCACTTCACTCAACGTCACAGGCTCCAGTGCCAATCCCATCATCAACGGGCCGGTCCGCCTCGACAACACTAACCTTGCGGGCTTCGACCTTGGTTCCAAACTGTCCGCCATTACCGCGCTAACGGGTGCCAAAACCGGCTCCGTCACCGCCATCCGTTCACTTAGCACGAACATCCGCGTGGCCAATGGCGACGTCCGAACCGACAACCTATCTCTTGTCGTCCCTGCTCTCGGGACGGCCACCGGAGCTGGGACGGTGAGCGCAGCTGGAGCGCTCAACTATCAGGTTGTCCTCAAGCTCACCGGTCTTGTCGGCGGTAGTAACGGTGCTGCAGGAGCCGGCGGCATAGCAGGTCAGCTCATGGCCTTAATACCCAATGGTGGCCCTGCCGGTTCTATCGGTGGTCTTGCCACGAACGCCCTCAAGAACGGTATCCCCGTCGCCATCGGCGGCACGACTTCCAATCCCACCTTCACTCCGAACCTTGGCGGACTCATGAGCAGTGGAGCGAGCAGCCTCACTAAAGGCAGCCAGCCCACCAGCAAAGGGCAAAGCACAACAGATTCACTTACCAACGCTCTCGGGGGCCTGCTCAAGCAACACTAAAGACTAGCGTACGCGGCTTTCGGCCATCTTTGTTGCTTCGTAGATCTGGTCGAAGGATTCGACAGCGTAGAGTACGGGCTGCATGGCTCCGGTGTCGAACTCCTGGTCGAGTACGGCGTCCAAGTTGAAGTCCTTCACCTCGCATCCGCCTGCCAGGACTCGGGTGCATTCGCCGTGTGAGCTGATCAAGCCGCTGCCGTAGACCTTGATCTCGCCGTCCTGGCGGATCAATCCGAACTCGACGGTAAACCAGAAGAGGCGACCCATGCGCTCGAGAGCGACGGGATCGGACATAAGGCCTGCGCAGATCTTGCCGTAGTGCTGGAGGAAGTTTCCGAAGACGGGATGGGCGTGCATGGGTACGTGGCCGAAGACGTCGTGGAAGATGTCGGGTTCGGGGGTGTACTCCATGGAGTCGCGCGAGCGAAGCCATGTGGTGGTCGGGAACATCCGAGCGGCGAGCATCTCGAAGAAGGCGTCGGGCGGAAGGAAGCCACTTACTGGGGTGGACTGCCAGCCGGTGCGAGGAGCGAGCCGGGCGCTGACGGCCTTGAGGTCCGGCAAGCGATCCTCGCGAAGGCCGATCTGCTCGAAGCCGTCGAGATACTCGCGGCAGGCATGTTGGCGGAGCTGAGGCATTCGGCGGCTGACCAGCTCGGCCCAGATGGCGTGCTGTTCAGGAGTATATGCGGCCCAATCCTGCTCAATCAGAAACGGCGCTGCTACCTTCAACGACCCCTGCGCCAAGTTCAAACCCGAAGTGGCAATTCCCATAGAACGTCCTGACCTAACCCGTTAGTGCCATCGAGAGGATACTCTTTCCGGGCTATTCTTGCCTTGCTGTTGCCAGGTCTGTCGCTCTCGCCCATGCTTTATGAGTGCTTGTGGTTTTAGACTTCTGACATCTGACTTCGTACTGGGAGAACGTTATTCTGAAGACTACAACCCTCCTCGCCTGGCTTGCCGTTTTGTTGGCCTCCGTTCTGTTTGTCTTCCGCGGGCCTTTGCGAGCCAATAGTAATGAAGTCAATGACTTTGCAGCGCCTTATGCTTCGGCGCGGCTGTGGATGCAAGGACAGAACCCTTACGACGCTAACCTTTTTTTCCCGACGTGGCGGGCGGCTGGTGCCCCGAGGGGGGAGGTGCCCTATAACGAGTCGGGGACGCATTCGGTCTATCCGCCGCCAAGCCTGGTGGTGATTCTTCCACTGGCCTTGCTGCCCTGGCCTGTGGCTTCACTGACGCTCGTCTGGATGAGCGCTGCGGTTTACGTTATTGCGGTGGTGCTGCTTGCGTCGTTTGTGGGTAGCAGCTGGCGAGATGTGGGCAAACCACTGTTTGTGGCGTTTGGGCTTGCCTTTGCTCCGGCGCAGTCGGCATTGCATGTGACGAATCTCGCCTGCTTGTCTGCCAGCCTGATGTTCCTTGCGATCTATCTGCTTGCAAAGCGGCTTCCTGCAAGCAATCGTTCGCAGGTGCCGGCGGCTGTATTCCTTGCGCTGTCGATCTGCCTGAAGGCTGCGCTTGGGCTGCTCCTAGTGCCTTACCTGCTCTGGGCACGTGCGTGGCGCGCGCTTGCCGCGACGGTCTTGATCGTTGGTGTTGCTACGGCAGTCTCCCTTTATCCTTCCCTGAAGAGCGGTTCGGCCTGGTTCGACAGCCTTCGATTCAACTCTTCGGTAGCCTTTGATAACAGTGGATCTTCTGACGTTGCCGAGACCAATCTCAACCGCTTTGACAGCATCGATCTACAGATTCCGATCTACTCCATGACACACCATCGCAAAATGACTACTGCGATTGGCTGTCTGATTGGTGGGGGGCTGTTGGTGCTTTGGTTTCTCTGCAAAGATCCGGATCGTTCGCTCGATCAGCATCTATTGCGGATGGGATCACTGTTCGCGATTGGATTGCTTCCTGTCTATCAGCGTTATTACATGGCGGTGTTGCTGTTGGTTCCGCTCATTTGGGCGTTGCGGAATCTGGAGTTGCGAGCCGCTCGGTGGGTGATAGCCTGTTGCGCGGTGTTCCTGGTCAATACCGAGGTGCTGCTGCAGCGGATTGGTCTGATTCGCGCCATTATGGTCCACCATCCTCATGTCGCGAATATTCTTGTCGGCCCTCATCTTTGCTGGCTGCTGCTTGGGCTGGCTTGCCTACTGGTGCACACGCTCCGGGACTTCAGCGAGGCTGCCGTTCCGTCCCGGGGCTACCCCATTGGGTACCGAATGGATGCAAAGTATTCGAAACAGATACTTTAGGTTCGGACTTCGGTCTGCACCGTGTTCCCCGGGTCAAGTGGCTGAAGTTGCGATCGCGTGCTGAGGATGGCTCGTTTACTGCTGCCTATGTTCTGGAACTTCGTGAGTCTTTCGTTTCTTTCAGTGCTGTCCCCTTCGGTACTGTTTCGACGCAAAGTATTCGAAATGGATACTTTAGGTCTGGACTTCGGTCTGTAATGTTTCGCTAAAAGCGGAACCCCGCCAGCGCGGGGTTCGTTTGGGCTTATGGTTTAATAAGTATAGCAAGTAGAGAGTAATTTCTTGGCAAGCGTATGTTGCTGATTATGTGATGGTTATACTGATAATGAGCTTGACAGGATTTTGCTGAGTCGCCTAATCGAGAAGCTCGTTTTACGGACATGTGCCATTCAGCCGACACCAGCTCCGGGTGAGAGATGGCACTAGGAACGAAGGATTCTTGCCCACTTTGTTAGCGGGAGTCGTTCTGGCTCCCATCTCTTCCAGGAAGAGATCGCCTCCGTGCCAACAATCGCCCTTCGGCCATAGGGCGAGCGTGGTCAGGAACGGCACTTTGGAAACCGCCGTCCATGCGTAGGTGTAATCCTGATCCTTGAACGTGCGGCCCGGGATCTTTCTTTGATAGAAAAGATTGCTGGGGTTCGACGATTTTGTGCGACTATCCCACCCATGGCTTTGCCCCAGTCCGAAGCAGCAGCGGAGCTCGGTTCCCATGCGCTTTACCGGCGGCTGCGCCTGCGCGATCTCGTTCTGACACAGATTCTGTGCGTCGTCGGTAGTTCGTGGGTGGGGGTTGCGGCTGGTCTCGGGCGCGCGCAAGCTGTGATGTGGATGGCTGCCATGCTGGTGTTTTATCTGCCTATGGCGGCGTCGGTCGTGTGCCTGAACCGTGAGATGCCGCTCGAAGGCGGACTTTACGTTTGGGCGAGGACGGCGTTTGGGGATCTGGGTGGCTTTATGACGGCGTGGAACATTTGGGTCTACGGAATCGTCATCACTGCCACTATTCTGTATGCCATTCCCTCTGAGCTTGCTTACCTGATCGGCCCTTCGGCTGCGTGGCTTCCTGATAGCCGGGTTGCTGCGCTCAGCATCGTTGGGTTCATTGTTGTTGCTGTTACCGCTGCGGCGGTTCGAGGCCTTGAGCTTGGTAAGTGGATCCACAATGTCGGCGGACTCTCGATTCTTTTTGTCTATGCGTCGCTGATTCTGCTTCCCGTGTGGGCGCTGTCGCGACACATGCATATTCATTGGGAGCCGCTGCAGCTGCAACTGCCGCAACTGAATCTATATTCGCTGGCGCTGTTCGGTCAGATGATTTTTGGGGCGCTGTGCGGGCTGGAGTACATTGCGATTCTCGCCGGGGAGAGTAGGTCGCCTGCACGGTCTATTGGCCAGTCGGTAATTATTTCATCGCCGATTATCTGCGCGATGTTCATTCTTGGGACCAGCTCTGTTGTTGCGTTCAGTCAGGGCAAGATTAATTTCATCGCTCCGATTCCTCAGACGCTGAGGTTGGCGCTGGGCGACCATGGGTTGGGGAATGTCTTCGCCATCGTTGCGATTATGCTGCTGCAGTTCCGGCTGATTGCGGCTGCGAGTTTCATCTTTACCGGAGTTACGCGGCTTCCGATGGCTGCGGGCTGGGACCACCTGATTCCGTCGTGGTTCACGCGGCTGCATCCTCGGTACCGAACGCCGGTTAACTCTATTGTCTGCACGTGTGTGATTATCCTTCTGCTGCTTGTGCTGTCGAACGTTGGGGTTCATGCGCAGGAGGCGTTTCAGGTTTTGTCCAACGCGGGGATTACTCACTACGAGCTTGCTTATATGTCTATGTTTGCTATTCCTCTGGTGGCGGGCGGAACGCTTCGTGCGGCGCTGCCTCGGTGGCTCAGGTGGACTTCGATTGCTGGGCTTTGCGCGACGCTGTTCAGCTTCTTTATTTCGGCTTACCCGTTTGTCGAGGTGGTTGATCCGCGTGCGTATGCTGCGAAGATTCTTGGGACTACGTTGCTCAGTAACGCTCTGGGATATACCTTTTACCGTATTCGCCGGGACAGGCCGGTTGTCAGATCAGCTGACCACTAGGCCGATTCTTTGGACCAGTCTTCGCCGCGGGCTTCGCGGCCGAGGGCGGTCACGGTGGCTACGGCGAGTGAGCCTATGACCACGGCTCCTGCCATGACGTAGGTGAGCATGCCGCCGAAGTATCGGGCGGCGATGGCTGCCTGGAAGACGCCGTTTCTGGAGGATATGAGGTTTCCGAGTTGATAGGCGAAGCCGGGGAAGACGGCACGGACTGGGCCAGGGGAGAGCTCGTTGATGTGAGCCGGGACGATGCCGAAGGCTCCCTGCACCATGAACTGCATGAGGAAGCCGCCTAGGGCCAGCGACGCTATGGAATGGGACCAGGCCCACAGCGGGATGACGGGGAGCGCCATGAGGGCTGAGATGATGATCATGCGCTTGCGGCCGAAGCGTTCGGATGCCGTGCCGCAGGTGATGCCGCCGAGGATGGCTCCGATGTTGCTGATGACTACGATGAAGCCGACATTGCTGGGGTCGAGGGCATGGTCTTTCTGGAGGAAGGTCGGGTAGAGGTCCTGCGAGCCGTGGCTGAAGGAGTTGAAGGCGGTCATAAGAGCGACGAGGAAGAGGAACCGAGGCCAGTAGTCGACGAAGGATTGGAAGCTGAAGGAGGAGCGATGGCTTCCTCCTTCGGCGAGGCGTTTGGCTTTGGCTGCTAGCCAGACGGGGGATTCTTCGACGCGGAACTGCATGTAGAAGGCGAGCAACGCGGGCAGGGCTCCGATCATGAAGAGGACACGCCATGCGGTGAAGATGCCGACGCCATGGAGATGCGGAAAGACAAGCCAGAAGAGAGCGCCGGCAAGGAGGTTGCCGAAGACGTAGCCTTCCTGAAGGAGCCCGGAGAAGGTGCCGCGGCCTGAGGCGGGCAGGGTTTCGAGAGCGAGAGCAGCAGCGACGCCCCAGACACCACCCATGGCGACGCCGAAGAGTGCACGCAAGACGAGGAAAGCGGTCAGCGTAGGAGCGAAGGCTGAGGCCAATCCGCAGATGGAGAAGGCCAGGACGTTGATCATCAGAGTGGGGCGTCGGCCAAAACGCTCGGCGAGGTAGCCGAAGAGGAGGGCGCCGACGGGTCGCATGACGAGCGTGAAGAAGATGGCCTCGGCGATCTGGGGGATGGTGACGCGAAAGTCGGCCGCGATGGCTTTGAGGCAGACGGTGAGGAGGAAGAAGTCGAAGGCGTCGAGGGTCCAGGCCAGGAAGCAGGCGGCAAAGGTTCTTCTCTGGACCGCGGTGAGCGATCGGAGTTCACGCAACAAGGCCATATGGTCGAGATGCTAGCATCTGCGCGGGGTGGGTTCCTACAGAATTACAAACCGGAGACAAATGGCCGGGATGGGCGAGGGCTTTTGCTGTTATAAGAGACTCATCGCATCGTTTGGCAGTCGAGCGCATCTGAAATAAGTCACCATATTGCAGTAAGAAAGCACGAGGAATGTATATGCGTAATAGATTCTTGCTGGCCCTGACGCTGGCCGGGCTGTCGCTGGGCGTGGCCGCGAACGCACAAGCGCAAACTTCTACCTGGGCCATCGATCCGAATCACTCGAGCATTGGGTTCGAGATACGCCATATGGGTGTGAGCAACGTTCGAGGGTCCATTGGCGGCGTCAAAGGGACCGTGACACTGAACGACAAGGATATGGCGAAGTCGAGTGTGGAAGCGACGGTGGATACGACTACGGTTACGACCAACGTTGATGCCCGCGATAAGCACCTGAAGTCACCAGATTTTTTCGATGTGGCTAAGTATCCGCAGATCACGTTCAAATCGACATCGCTGACCAACAACGGCGGCAAGCTGCAGTTGACCGGCGATCTAACCCTGACGGGTACGACAAAGAGTGTGACGCTGGATCTCGATGGGCCTGCACCTCCACAGACCGGCAAGGATGGCAAGACTCGCAGCGGCTTTTCGGCGACAGGTATGCTGAAGCGGTCTGATTACACCTTCGGGCCGAAGTTCCCCAGCGCGATGGTTGGCGACGAGGTGAAGTTCACGATCGACGTCGAGATCGACAAGCAGTAAGCGACAAGGTTGCGAGCAATAAGAAGGGCCCGCCGGATCGCGGGCCCCTTTTCAATTTCAGGAATGAATCTTCTACATCTTGGCGCGGAGGGGTTGGGTGGGTTCGGTCTGCGCCATGAGGTTGACCTCGGACTCCGGCAGATACTTCTTGAGCAGCTCGTGGTGGAGGCAGTAGAGAGCGAGCTCGAGACGGTCGGAGACGCCGAGCTTGTCATAGATCTTGCGCAGATAGTTCTTGATAACCTGCTCGGTTGTTCCGATCTGATAGGCGATCTCTTTGTTCCGCATGCCACGGGTGATGCAGCCGATGATGGCCAGCTCTTTTTTGGAGAGCTTGGGCTGGACGCGGGGATCGGTGAGGGTGGTGGCCTGCGAGCGGTAGGCTTCGATAACCCAGTTGATGGACTGGTTGTCGATCCAGGTTTCGCCCTCAGAGATCTTGCGTACGCATTTGACGAGGAGATCGGGGGCGATGGAACGGGGCACGACGCCACGGACGCCACGGCGATAGAGCTCGACCGTGTTGGACTCGTCAGACTCGGTGACCTGCACGATGAGTTTGGCTTCGGGGGCGCGGCGAACGAGTTCCGGGATGGCGTCGATGGTGCCGGCGATGAGTTGGCCTTCAAGGACGACGACGTCGGTGGGATAACGCTGGAGGGCGGCGTAGAGGTTGGCCAAGGTCTCGACTTGAGCGACGACACGTATATCGTCCTCGACGGCGAAGACTTTCTTCATCCCCACGCGGTAGATCGCTTGCGAATCAGCCAGAATCACCCGAACCCCGGCAGGAGAGTTACTTTCTTCCGGGGCTTCGTCCTCGCTCCGAGTTTGGTCAAAATGTACAACCGTCATAAAGTCAAGCCTTTAGAAAATATTCGTCGATCACAGCGGCGGCTTTCTTTTTGCCATCCTGCAGATAATGGCGTACGACACGGCCGATACAGTGAATGGTTACGTCTGTTGCAGAGCCCATGACAGCCGAGGGCATGGCTATCGTGAACTCGATCCTGCTATCGATGTCGGGCAGCCGGTCACTGACGAACAGCAGGCCGTTGGCCGATATGTTCTCTGTCACGGCGTCCAGTTCGCCCTGCTCGGTCTGGACGTGCAGTGCTAGCTTCATAGGAAAACGCACAGCAGTGCGAACTGGATTCTCTCCCTTAGGCTTTTGCCACTGGGCCACGCGTCCCTCCTCTTGCCAGCTGCTCTGCATTCGCGGACTTTCCTTGTCCTATAAAGTGAACACACTGGAGTCTACAGCAGATGTCGCGGAATTCCAGAGATTTTTCGACGGATCGGCCTTCCAGGAGCCGTCGGGGACGGCTAAACCACGGAGGCGACCAGGCGGTGGCGGTACAACTCTCTGAAAGGACTCGCCTATTGCGAAAATGGGTGATTTCCGCCATACTTAGGTGTTGGGTTGTGTATTCCGCCAGCTGTAAGAGAAATGGGCCTTGGCGGCATCGTCACCTCACCCAAAATCAAAGTTTTGAAAGGCATTCCCAGTGTTGATGATCCGTTTGGCGCGTGTTGGAGCGCGCAAGCAGCCCCACTACCGCATCGTTGTTATTGAAAAGGACCGCGCGCGCAACGGCCGTTCGGTTGAAGTTGTGGGTACGTACAATCCTCGCACGAACCCCGCGACTGTCGACCTGAAGCGTGACCGCATCGCCTATTGGACCGGTAACGGAGCCCAGCTGTCGGATCGCGTCGAGAAGCTTCTGGCCGCAGCTCCAAAGGCTGAAGTGGCTCCCGCGGCCTAAGGTCACTGAGGTAACGCAATCTTTGGGAATATCAAAACGGTTCCCAAAGATTGCTGACGTTGTAGATTCCCTTCTCGCATTCGACAACCTGCTCACGTACACTTCTGGATATCGCTTCACCGGGTTTTCCGGTGGGCGAGTGGTCAACGCTTTGGGTACTTGCCCAGGCTGTTATCCATGAACCGATGCTTCACCCGTTTCAATGCATTTCCTGGAAGATCTCGCGACAAAGACGAGGCGAAGGGTTTGGCATGAGCGTCGCATCGTGACTCCCAGGAGGTATATGTGATGGCCGAGGCCACACAGCAGGCAGCAGGGGATAACTCTGCTACGAATATGAAGGATCTCGTCTACGAGATTGCATGTGCTTTGGTGGACCACCCTGAGAGTGTCTCCGTGGAGGCATTCCCCGATGGTGAAGCTACCGTACTACGACTGCGCGTTGCTCCGTCTGATGTAGGCAAGGTGATCGGTAAGCAGGGCCGCACGGCGCGCTCGCTGCGTACGATCCTGAGCGCGGCCAGCATGAAGCAGCGGCATCGCTTTTCGCTGGACATTGTGGAAGAGGGTGGCACGCCTACTCATCCATGATCCGGCTTTCGCAGCTTGCCGCGAGGCTCGATGGTCATGGTTCCGGTGAAATCTGCGCATGACGAATAGCGATCCATCATGGGTTGTGCTGGCGCATCTGCTTCGACCGCAGGGCCGTAAGGGGGAGTTGCTGGCGGAGTTGCTGACCGACTTTCCTGAACGCTTCGAGGACCGGAAGCAGGTGTTTCTTGCGCCTGAGGGGTTTAGCGGGGAGGCTTCGGCTGCGCGTGCGGCGGAGGTAGTCGCGTTCTGGCTCCCGGTGGGCAAGAATGTGGGGCGAATCGTGCTGCAGTTTGCGGGAATCGACTCGATCTCTGCGGCCGAGGGGCTGGGGGGGCTCGATGTGATCGTTCCGTTTGAGGAGCGGCAGCCGCTGGATGAGGAATCGTCCTATATCAGCGACTTGATCGGGTGCACACTCTACGACGGCGCGACTCCGATTGGGGTGATCGACGATGTTCAGTTCCCTTCTACGCCTGACGGCAGCCGGAAACTTGAGGATGCAGCGCCGCTGCTTGCGGTGAGGGCGAACGATGGGGATGAGATTCTTGTTCCCTTTGCGAAGGCGTTTCTGGTTGGGGTCGATACGAAGGCGAAGCGGGTGGATATGGTGCTGCCGGTTGGACTGGTGGATGTGAACCGGGCTTTGGGTTCGGAGGGTCCGGACGGATCAGAAGCGGTAGGCAACCCCGACGGTGAGGATGGGGTAGACGGTTAGTTTCGCCAGATTACTGTTCAGTCTGGCAATCTCGGCCTTGAGGTTTAGTTGGGTTGTGGGGTCGATTGCGGCGTCGAAGCAGCCCTCGGTTGTGCAGGCGGTTCCGTGAAGTTCGACGTTCATGTGAGGCTGGCCGGTGAAGGCGGCGCCGAACTCGATGGGGATGGTGATGTGCTGGCCGCTGCGTGGAATCAGGTTGCCGAAGCCCGCGGTGAGCATCGGGGCTAGCCTGCGAGGGAGACATCGTCGACTCTTTGACCCGGCCCTTTCACCATGTGGTGTTTGGATACATTGGGGACTCATAAAATGGTAGAGCAGATGGCCCGGTGGATGAATGCCACTGTCTACAACTTCTCAGTGATATGTCGCGGCCCGGTTATCTAGCGGATCAAGCATCTCTGAACGGATTATCTTCAACGTATGCGCTTCGACATCATCACGATCTTTCCGGGCTTCTTCGATAGTCCGCTGGAGTACGGCATTCTTAGGCGCGCTCGTAATGCAGGGTTGGTGACGGTTGCCGCGCACGATCTGCGCAGCTTTACGCATGATCGACATCGCACGGTGGATGACCGGCCTTTCGGTGGCGGCGAAGGGATGGTGCTGAAGGCAGAGCCTATCTTCGATGCAGTGGAGTCATTGCATGTCACGCCTAAGGCTGAGCGCGATACGCAGAAGGAGACGGTGATTCTGCTGTCGGCGCAGGGGCGTCCGTTTACTCAGACTGTAGCTCAGGAGTTAGCTGGGATGGAGCGAGTGGTCATCCTTTGCGGACGGTATGAGGGCATCGATGAACGTGTGAATGAGCTGCTGTGCGACCGCGAGATTTCGATTGGGGACTATGTGCTTTCTGGCGGGGAGCTGGCGGCCGCGGTGATTGTGGATGCGGTCGTGCGGCTGCTGCCGGGGGCGTTGGGGAATCCTGATTCGTCGCGGTTTGAGAGCTTTGGGGCAGAGGAGGCCGGTGAGGAGGTTGGCGGGGTGGATGGGCCTCCGCGATCGACGTATGGGGCTGGGGGGCTGCTGGATTATCCGCATTACACCCGGCCAGCTGAGTTTAGAGGGGTGTCGATTCCGGATGCGCTGCTGGGGGGTAACCACGAGGTTATACGGCAATGGCGACGGCGAATGGCACTGAGGAAGACGCTGCGTAACCGGCCTGATTTGTTGGAGAAGATGCCGATCAGCGACGAGGATAGGGAAATTCTGGACGAGTTGCGGTATCTCGAGGAAAATCCCGAGGAATGAGGCGTGTTTCCTTGGGGATGCGGCCTTAAATGGGCGTTTTCGTGTACACTAAAGACTCGAGTTCATAACAGGAAAGTAGTCATGTCTATTCATCCCATCATGCAGAAGCTGGCCGCGAAGTTAGAGCGGACCGATCTCCCCGAGTTCGCCCCTGGCGACACAGTCCGCGTTCAGGTCAAGATTCGTGAAGGCGAGAAAGAGCGTCTGCAGGCATTCGAAGGAATGGTCATCGCCTGCAATAAAGGCGCTCAGGGCACGTTTACCGTTCGCAAGATGAGCTTCGGCCAGGGCGTCGAGCGCATCTTCCCGTACAACTCCAAGGTTGTCGACAAGGTCGAGAAGGTTCGGTCGTACGAAGTTCGCCGTTCGAAGCTGTTCTACCTGCGCGGTCTGCGCGGTAAGGCCGCTCGTCTGCGCGAGGTCGAGCGCGCCAAGTAGTTTTCGTACCAGTTCTCCACAGAGCCACGATTTCGGTCGTGGCTTTGTTCTGCTCGCGAGGTTATACACTTTTGCTGAAGAGTATGGCTTCCCTCCCTTCGACTCGCGCTTCCCGAACCGTTACAGCCGCTACTGCGAAGCAACGGATGCTCAAGCAGCTTGTATGCAGCGATGCTCCGGAACAGGCGTTGCGCTATCACGGTTTTCGGGTGATTGCGGGGGTGGATGAGGTGGGGCGGGGGGCTCTGTTTGGGCCGGTGGTGGCGGCGGCGGTGATTCTGCCGGAGCGGGTGAGCAGTCTGGCTCGGGCGGGGTTGAAGGACTCCAAGCAGTTGACACGGCAGGAGCGGGAGAAACTGGATCGTAAGGTTCGGCGGATGGCTCTGGCGATCAGTGTCGCCGAGGTGGATGCTGAGACGATCGATCGGGTGAATATCTATCAGGCTTCGCGGCAGGCCATGTTGATGGCGGTCATGGGGCTGTCTATTGCACCGGATCATCTGTTGATCGATGCTATGCGGATTGATCATCCGTGCCAGCAGACGAAGCTTTTTTATGGGGATTCTTTGAGCCTTTCGATTGCGGCGGCTTCGGTGGTCGCTAAGGTTCACCGGGATGCCTTGATGCGGGAGTTGGATTTGATGCACCCGGGGTATGGGTTGGCTTCGCATAAGGGGTATGGGACGCCTTCGCATCGGCGGGCGCTGGTGGAGTTGGGGCCTTCGGTGCTGCATCGGCGGACGTTTGCTCCGGTGCGTGCTGTGGATCCGGATGCGGTGGTGGAGGAGATGGTCTCAGAGGAGTTGCTGTTTGACGATGCGGAGCTTGAGGAGAGTGCGGATTGGGCTTGAAGCTGATGTGTGTGGTGGCTCATCCGGATGATGAGTGCTTTGCGTTTGGTGGGGCGTTGGCGTTAGCGGCTGATCGCGGGATCGAGACGTATGTGGTGTGCCTGACGGATGGGCAGGCGGCCAAGAATCGCGGCGTTGCAGCATCCGCGGCTGAGCTTGGACAGATGCGACGTGCTGAGTTTGCGGCTTCTTGCGAGGTACTGGGGGTGACGCACCATGAGTTGCTGGACTATCAAGATGGGAAGCTTGAGTTTCTTGAGTTTTCACAGGCCGCGGCTGGGTTGGTGGAACGGATGCGGCAGTTTCGTCCGAATGTAGTGCTTACCTTCGGCGGGGACGGCGGACTGAATGTGCATGTGGACCACATGATGGTCTCGTCGTTGACTACGGCGGCTTTTCACTGGTGCGGTCTGGCTAGGCGGTTTCCTGAACTGGGTGCGGTACATCAGCCGGATCGGTTGTTCTATCAGACGAGCAACTTCTTTTTGCCGAGGCCGGTGGTTCCCAAGCCTATGCCCTGGACGGTAACTCTGGATGTCCAGTCGGTGCTGGAGCGGAAGAAGGAGGCGTTCCGGCAGCATGTCTCGCAGGCTCCCCTGATGGAACAGACGAAGGCGCTGTTTGAGCGGTATGGGGCTGAGGAGTTCTATGCTCTGGTGGCTAGCGCGGAGGCTCGAGCGGCATGGCAGATGACGGATTTGTTTGAGGGGCTGAGGGCTTAGTGTTTCTCCTTTCTGGGGTGTCACCCTAGGTCTATTTCTCGCTAAAGTATTCCATTCAAATGAGATAGACTTGGACTTCGACGGTAAAGTATTGAAAACAAGGGCTGGCTTGTTTGTAAAGTATTGATTTAAATGGGAAAGGCTCCGGGGTTTCCGGGAGCCTTTTCTTCTTTTGCACTGTTTTAAGTATAGCGGGTTGGGCGGAATTAATTGCCAACGCTATCTCTTTGATTTGGTTTGATTTATGGAGGATTTGGGCTTGACAGGTTTTTGGCATGGCCGAGGTCTTGAGAATCTGGATGCAAGGACAAAAGTGAATAAGTAACGAGTTATGAGTCATGAGTAAGAGCAAAAGCAGCGGCAATGACTGATGCAGATCCCCTGCGGGGATGACAGACCAAAAGGCAACTGCAATCCGCAACGGCAAAGGCGGTAGGCGGTTTGAAGGGTTAGCAGGTTGGGACGTCGTTGGTTGTGGGGTGGGTGTAGTAGATGATGCGGTCGCGACCGGCGGCTTTGGCTTCGTAGAGGGCCTGGTCGGCACAGCGGATCATGTCTTCGACGGTGGTGGAGGGTGAGTCCATCCAGACTACGCCGAAGCTGGAGGTGACCTGGAGGGACTTGTCCAGGTATTGGAATGGCCTGTCAGAGATGGTTTGCTGGAGTTCAGTGAGGCGAGGGCAGGGGTCTTGGGGGTGGAGGCCAGGGAGGACCATGAGGAACTCCTCGCCGCCGTAGCGGCCTACGAAGTCGTAAGGACGGACGCTTTCGAGCATGCGCTGGGCGGCGTCGCGGAGGACGGAGTCGCCTGCCAGGTGGCCGTGGGTGTCGTTGATGCGCTTGAAGTGGTCGATGTCGGCGAGGACGACGGCGAGGTGGCTGCCTTCGCGGCGGGTGCGGTCGAGTTCGCGCTCGAGGACGTCGAGGATGGCGGAACGGTTCCAGATGCCGGTGAGAGCGTCGCGGGTGGCCTGGCGGCGGAGCTCTTCGCGGGTGGCTAGCAGCTCGGCTTTTTCGGCCTCTAGCTCAAGGGTGCGCTGGGCGACTAGCTTGCGGAGGATCTGCTGTCTGTGAATGAGTGCCCGTTCACGCCAGTACCAGACGAGGACTGAGAGCGAGGTTAAGAGGACGGCGAGGAAGAAGTAGAAGTACGTGGTGCGCCACCATGGTGGGCGGATGGTGAAGGCGAAGGAGGCGGTCTGTGATTGCTTCTGGTGGGCGGGGTCTACGGCTTGTACTTCGAAGCGATAGTCGCCGGGGGGCATGGCAGCGTAATGGAGATGACGGCCGGGGGTTTGGGTCCACTCGGATTCGAGACCGAGGAGTCGGTAGCGGAAGAGCAGAGAGCCGTCGCGGTCGAAGTTGAGTGAGGTGAAGGCGATGTCGAGAGGGACGTCGCGCCACCGCCAGACGTTGCGGCTGCCGGTGAGACGGAAGGCGCGGTCGCCGAGGGTGGCAGATTTGAGCTGGACGGCGAGGGGAGCTGGGGAGAAGAGTTGTTCGGGGTGGAGGAGATGGATGGCTCCGCCGTTGACGCCGATCCATATGGAGCCGTCATGATCGGCGAAGAAGGCTCCCTCGTCGGTGTCGTTGGAGATGAGGCCGTCTTGCTCGGTGAGGAGACGCCAGCGCGAGCCGTCGAAGACATTGACGCCGAGGTCGGTGCCGATCCAGAGCCAACCGCGATGATCGAAACGGACGATCTGAACGTCGGTGGAGACGAGATCGGGGGTCGAGACGGTGTTGAGGATGCTGGCCTGGGCTCCCTGCACGCGAAGATGGAGGAGGGCGGAGAGGCCACCGCCAATCCAGAGGGTGCCGTCGGGGGCGACGGCGATGTTACGCATCTGGCCGCGGGTGTAACGGCGGTCGATGGATATTTCCTCGAAGCGGCCGTCTGCGAGGCGGTAGAGGTGATTGTCGGCCAGGAACCAGAGGTCGTGGGAGGCGTCTTCGGCGGCGTCGGCGAAGGCGTCGGTTGAGATGAGGGGGTCGGTGAGTTTTTCTACCGTGGGATGGGGGCCGGGGTCTCGGACGACGTAGAGTCCTTCGCGAGTGAGGAACCAGATGCGGTGGGCGGAGTCCTGAAAGAGGCGGGCGGATGTGGGGATTTTGGTGCGGAAGGTGATGCGCTGACGGGAGGGGTCGTAACGGAGAAGATCACCGGCGATGTGGAGTATCCAGAGAGCTCCGTCGGGGGTTTGGGTGAGTCCGGTTGCGTGTGGGAGAGCGGTAGCGGCGAGTGCTGGTGGAACTCTGATGCGGTGGGCTATGTTGTCGAGTTGCGACAGCTGGAGCTGGTCGGCGATCCAGACGCGGGATTCGCGATCGCGCAGGATGGGCCAGACGATGTCGCTGCGCAGGCCCTGATCGGTCGTCCAGTTTTCAACCTGGTCGTAGCCAAGCCACCGATAGATACCGTGGCCTCGGGTGCTGATCCAGATTGAGCCTTGCTGGTCGGAGAGGATGGTGCTGATGGCGTCGAAGGCGAGGCCGTTGCTGCGGTCGAAGGTGCGCCAGCTGGTGCCGTTCCAGCGAGCTATGCCGGTGTCGGTTTGGGTGAGGAGGTCACCGTGGGCGTCTTCGGTGAAGGTGAGGAGGCCTGCTCCGGAATAGATCGAGAGGCCGTTAGGGGCGATGTCGCGAGAGGCAAAGCGGGTGGCATCGGGAGCAAGGACACGGATGTGCTGAGGGCTGCGGGCCCAGAGCCAGCCGTGGCGGTCGAGGTAAAGGTAGGTCCAGGACTCGTCGGGGAGGTCTTGCTGGGAGCCGAGGATGGTGAGTTGGCCGTCTTTGACGCGGCAGATGCGATGGCCGCAGCCTAGCCAGAGTGTGCCGGCGGAGGTGGCCATGATGCTGTGGAGTTGGGAGAGCTCGGGGTGGGTGGCGGTCTGCTGGGGCGTGAAGTAGGGCGCAGCGATCCAGAGCTGGGAGGCGTTTTGCTGGACCTGCATGAGGGTTCCCCGATCAAGGAAGAGGACGTGCCGGGGATCAAGGGTTGCGAGACGCTGGACGGCTGCGAACTGCATCGGGTGGGAGCCGGTCGGGACAGATTGGAAGCGGGTGCCGTCGAAGTAGTAGAGATGGTCGTTGGTGGTGGTCCAGATGCGGCCAGAGGAGTCGAGGGCGAGGGAGAGGACGAGGGATTCCTCGATACCGTCGGCAGCGGTGAAGCGGTGAAACTCGGAGCCATCGTAACGGAAGAGACCGTTTTCGGTGGCGATCCAGAGGAGGCCTTGGTTGTCCTGAACGATTTTGAAGACGTCGAGGTTACGGAGACCTTCGTTCTGGCCGTAGTGCCGGAAGGTGAACTGCTGTGCTCGGGAGGCGGATGCGAGAAGGCCGAACAGAAGCAGGAGAAGCATCTTTTGCAGGAGTACGTGTCGGAGTTTTGAGCTTCGACTGTTTCGGGGTCTTCGCGGACTGCTCAAGCGTACTCCTGGCGGTAGGTCACCTTAGATTTTAGACGGCTAAGACGCAGCCTAGCTTGGGTTAGGAGGAGAAGATTATTTTGGCAGTACCGATTTGATTCCTCTCTGTAGACTGGGGTGGTGATGGACGAACGACAGGTCGAGACGGCCGTGGATCCGGTTGCGCTGTTCCAGATGTGGATGGAAGATGCGGAGACTTCTGAGCCGAACGATCCGACCGCTGTCGCTTTGGCTACGGCGTCGGCTGACGGCGCTCCCAGTGTGCGGATGGTGCTGGTGAAGGGTGTGGACGAGAGGGGATTTTCTTTTTATACGAATGCTGAGAGCCGCAAGGGCGGGGAGCTGGGTGAGAATCCGCGGGCTGCGATGTGCTTTCACTGGAAGAGTCTGCGGCGGCAGGTTCGGGTGGAGGGGGTGGTGACGGAGCTGCCGGATGCTGAGGTAGATGCTTACTTTCATAGCCGATCGCGGGGGAGTCAAGTGGTGTCGGCGGTATCTCGGCAGAGTCAGCCGTTGGAGAGCCGGGAGATGCTGGTGGAGATGGCGCGGGAGTTGGTGCGGGAGACTCCGGGAGACGTTCAAAGGCCGGAGTGGTGGAAGGGATATGTGCTGAGGCCGGAGAGGATGGAGTTCTGGATGGAAGGCGAGTACCGGATGCATGACCGTTTTTTGTTTGTGCGTGGTGAGGTGGGGTGGATGAAGACGCGGTTGTTTCCTTAACGTAACGGGTCAGGATTTTACGGCAGCGACTTCATTTGTGGATTTGTGTGGTGCTGCTTGATGAGAGCGTAGCTTTTCGTATTTTGCGGCCAGCAGATCGAGGTCGGAGTCGGAGAGGTGTTCGATATCGATCATCTGGTTTCTTGCTGATTCGATGGCACGGATAAGTTCGTTCAGCTTGAGGTTCATTGCACGTGCATCGCGATTCTGGGTGTTCTGGATGAGGAAGACCATGAGAAAGGTGACGATGGTCGTGCCGGTGTTGATGATGAGCTGCCAAGTATCCGAGTAGTGGAAGAAGGGGCCTGTGATGCCCCATACAACGATGACTGCGATAGCGACGGCAAATGCCCAGTGGGAACCGAGATAGGTTGATGCGCAGGCAGCGAAGTGACCGAAGCTATCCTTCGATGCAACGGTCGGCGTACAGGCGTCGTGGCTGGACATTTTGATCCTCTATTTTCTGATAATCCATGTCATCAGACGCGAAAAATGGGCAGCCCGTTTCTATGTGATCGAAGATTGCTGGAATCTCATGTTTCGTTTGAGGCGATTTGCCAAGAGTAGATGGAGAGGAGTATTTTGTTCGGATCCAAAAGAATATCAATTGATGAGTTGATGTAAGTTTGGTGATGCAACAAAATCGAGCGGTTCGAAGGGACAGACGAGATGAGTCACGAAGCTTTGGCACGGCGGGCGTTTTTGAAGGGTGCAGCCAGCGGAATTGTTGGTTCGGGGTTGATGGCGGGAATGCCGGCGTTTGGGATGGGGATTGATCCGGCGCGTGTGGCTCATGAGGTGGCGGAGCCGGGGCAGGATGCGGATGCCAAGCCGAAGTACTCGATCAAGTTCGGCGTGTGTGGGATGAGCCATGACCATATCTATGGGATGGTTGGCGCGATTCAGCGGGGTGGTGGCGTGCTGGTGTCGGCGTATGGGGCTGAACCGGATAAGAAGGCTGCATTTGCGAAGAGGTTTCCGGATGTGAAGATGGTTGGGTCGGAGGAGGAGGTTCTGAATGATCCCTCGATTCAACTGGTGTTGAGTTCGACGATTCCTGATCAGCGGGCGGATCTGGGGATTCGTGTGATGAAGCTGGGCAAGGATTATTTGAGCGATAAGCCGGGTGCGACTTCGCTGGCGCAGATCGATGGGATTCGCAAGACGATTGCCGAAACGAAGCGGATCTATGGGATTCTCTACAGCGAGCGGCTTGAGGTGAAGGCTGCGGTGAAGGCTGGAGAGCTGGTGAAGGCGGGGGCGATTGGGCGAGTGATTCAGACGATCAATATTGCGCCGCACCAGATTGTGCAGCATGGGGCTGATCCGTATGCAGGCGGTGCGGGAGGACGGCCGGATTGGTTCTGGGAGCCGACGAAGTATGGCGGGATTTTGACGGATATTGGGTCGCATCAGGTTGACCAGTTTTTGTATTACACGGGGTCGACGGAGGCCGAGGTTGTGGCTTCGCAGGTAGCGAACGTGAATCACAAGGCGAAGCCACGGTTCCAGGATTTCGGCGACATGATGCTGCGTGGTGATCGCGGGTTTGGATATGTGCGGCTGGACTGGTTTACGCCGGATGGGCTGGGCACCTGGGGCGATGGGCGTTTGTTCATCCTGGGAACAGATGGGTACATCGAGCTGCGTAAGTATGTGGATGTAGCGCGGTCGAAGCTGGGCAACAACCTGTTTATTGTGGACAAGAACGAGGCGCGGTTTATCGACTGCAATAATCTGACGCTGCCGTTTGGGCCGCAGTTCGTTTCGGATGTGGTGAACAGGACGCATACGGCGCAGGACCAGACGCAGGCTCTGCTGGCTGCTGAGTTGGTGGTGCGGGCGCAGATGAAGGCTACAAAGGTGGAGTTGAAGGGGTAGTAGCGAGGAGGACTCATGGCGACGAAGCGTGAGGGTAGTGTTTCCCGGCGAAGGTTTTTGCAGACTTCGCTGGGTGCGGCGGCTGTGGCGGGGTTTCCGGCAATTGTGCCTGCGAGGGTGCTGGGGCAGATGGCTCCTAGCAAGCAGATCAACGTTGGCGCGATTGGCGTGGGGCGCATCTCGCGAGGGCATGATCTGCCGGCGATTCTGCGGAACGATAGCGCTCGCGTGATGGCGGTGTGCGACTTATCTGCAGATCGTGTCGATCTGGGGAAGAAGTTCGTCAACGACTTCTACGCGAAGAAGACGGGTAAGCCGTATGACGGGGTGACGGGGTACTCGAACTTTCGCGAGCTGCTGGCGAATAAAGACATTGATGCTGTTGTGATTTCGACGCCGGATCATCAGCACGCAATTCTTGCGGTGGCAGCAGTGCGGGCGGGGAAAGATGTGTATCTGCAGAAGCCGGCTTCGCTGACGATTGCGGAGGGGCGGTATCTGAGTGATGCGGTGCAGGCTTCGGGTCGGATACTGCAGATCGGGAGCCAGCAGCGGTCGTGGAAGCAGTTTCACAGGGCGTGCGAGTTGGTGCGGAATGGACGGATTGGGGAGATCAAGCACGTTGAGATAGGGCTGCCGGGTGATCCTGCGGGTGGGGATCCTACGCCGATGCCGGTGCCCACGGGGTTCAACTACGATTCGTGGCTGGGGTCGACGCCTGAGGTGCCTTATACGGTTGACCGGGTGATGCCTCTGAAGGGCTTCGACCGGCCGGGATGGCTGCGGATGGAACAGTTTGGAGCCGGGATGATCACAGGATGGGGTGCGCATCATGTGGATACGGCGCACTGGGGGATGGATACCGAGTACACGGGACCGGTGGAGATTTGGGGCACGGCGGAGTTTCCGACAACGGGGCTTTGGGATGTGCATGGGAAGTTTCTGACACATGCCATCTATGCGAATGGTGTCACGATGGACATCTCCGGGGATTTTCCGAACGGGATCAAGTGGTATGGGACGAAGGGCTGGCTGTTCGTTACGCGGGATGAGATGACTTCGCCTACTGCAGCGGCGGGGCAGAGTGTGAAGATCGAGCCGCTGATGGCGAGCGATCCGAAGATTCTGGATTCGGTGATCGGGCCGGATGAGATTCATCTGTATACCGCAACGGAACAGCATGCGAACTGGCTGGAGTGCATCCATACACGTAAGCAGCCGACGGCTCCGGTGGAGATTGGGCATCGGGCTTGCTCGACTTGCCTGCTGCATCATATTGCGATGAAGACGAAGCGTAGATTGCACTGGGATCCGGAGCGGGAGCGGTTCAATGGCGATGACAATGCGAATGCGATGTTGTCGCGGCCACAGCGTTCTCCTTATACATTTGCTGAGAGTAGCTGGGTTTAGGTTTGTTTAGGAGAGCGACGAGATGATTAAACAGCGGGATGTGGCGATCGTGGTGATAGCCGCGCTTGTGGGTGCGGTGACTATGGGCTCGGTTATGAGCCTGCTGCATTTGAAGTCGGGGGTCGCTCCGGTGAATGGGAAGCCGGTGATTGGCGAGTCGGTGTACGACTGGAACACGATGGAGGTCAAGAAGACTCCGGTTGGAGAGTCGCGAACTGTGTTGCGCGGGCCTACGGCTACTCTGGATGAACTGGAGATGCATGTGACGACACTGAATCCCGGGGAGGCGTCGCATCCGCCGCATAAGCATCCGAATGAAGAGCTGATCATTCTGGATCAGGGAACCGTGGAGGCTTTGATCAATGGGGAGTGGAAGCGTGTGGGGACGGGATCGGTGATCTTCAATGCGTCGGATGTGATGCACTCGCTACGGAATGTGGGGGATACTCCGGCGACGTATCACGTGGTGAATTGGCACACGGATAAGACGCCTAAGGAATAGAGCTAGAGATCAAGCGCGGTGGAGCAGAGGGTCGACGAAGGTGTGGAGCTTTTTGGGCGCGATGATGCGCCAGGCTTCGAGGAGATGGAGGGTTAGTTCGTCGTCGCTGACTCGGTTGAGTTCGACGCCTACCCAGCCGCGTACGCCCACGTAGGGCGGCTTGAAGAATGTTTGTGGCGAGGTTCGCGTTAGATGCTGCTGGGTTCCCGGTGTGGCTGGGATCCAAACGGCTACGTGGCCGTCGTGGTGGTGGTTGTTATCGAACATGGCAAAGACCTTCTTGTTGACGAAGAAGGTTGGTTCGCCGTGGGAGAGTTTTTCGGAGGTGGCGGGGAGGGCTGCGCAGATTCTCCGGACTCGACTGAGGTGCTCGTGATGCGGATCGGATTTTTGCGTTAGGTTTGGCATGGCGAGTTCTGACCGCCAGCAGTGTAGTCCTCAGGATGGCTTGGTGGCGAGGATGAGGGGTGACGGGCCGGGGGCATCGAGAGTGCGTGGTTTCTCGAAGCCGGCCTCGCGTAGCCAGGCGCTGATCTCCTCGAAGGAGTAGGTGCCGCCGTCGTCGGTGTTGACGAGCATGTTGACGGCGAAGAGCAGGCCATTGGGAGGACCGGTGCGGTCGGCGTTGACGAGGAACTCGGCGATAGCGATGGTGCCGCCGGGGGCGAGTGCTGCGAAGACTTTGGCGAGGAGAGCTTTGCTGCGTTCGACGCCTTCGCTGTGGAGGATGTGGCCGAGGGTGGCGACGTTGTGGCCAGTGCCGAAGTCAGCGCCGTCCAGGTCGCCGGGGGAGAAGGAGAACTGGCTGGTGAGACCGAAACGGGCGACGACCTCTTTAGTGGTGGGGAGTACGTTGGGCCAATCGACGGCGGTGACGTGGACAGTGGGTGCGCTTTGCGCGAGGGCGATGCCCCAGACTCCGGAGCCGGCTGCAAGGTCGAGTGCGCTGGTTGGCTGCTGGGTTGCTCCGAGGTTGAGATGGTGGGCGAGCGTCTTGGCTGAGGGGTAGCTCATGGGCAAGATATCCACGACAAATTTGTGGAAGAACTCGGTGCCGTCGGCCTCCTGGTTGACGGCTCGCACGGGTTTGCCGGTGGCCACGACTTCATTGAGATGGAGGAAATTGGGCATGAGTTGGCGGCTGGTGTGACGGAGAACGCCGCCGTGGAAGCTGGGTTTGGTGCTGACGAGGAAGGTGGAGCTCTCCGGGGTGAGGGAGTAGAGGGCGTCGCCGTTGTTGCCTGTCTTGGCGAGAAAGTTGAGGCCTACGAGGGCGTTCATGATGGCGTCGAGGCCGCGGACGGAGGCGTTGGTGGCTTCGTGGACCTGCTGGATGGTTTTGGGGCCGCTGTCGAGTGTGTCGAAGACGTGGTGGGTGATGGCTGCTTCAAGGACGAGCGTGGGGATGTAGCCCCAGGCGAATTGCATGATGCGCTCGGGGGTGACCGGCGCTTGCTGTGTGGGATTCAAGATTGCTCCTCGGACTGATATCGTGCCGGAGCAAGTTTAGCGGATGATAAGAGGCGGTGCTGGATTGTTTTCGAATCGTTAGCGGAGTTGAAATTCGGGGCTGCCCATGACGAGGGCGGTGAGGAGGTTGAGGGTATCGGTGGGTGGGGACGTGGGAGTGGTGAGTTCGGCAATCTGTTTGTGGATGAGCTGGTTAGTCTGCGAAGAGATTTCGCCGCCGATGAGTGTGGATTCGAGGACGTGGAGAGCGATGTCGGGGCCTGCGGTTTCGGGTGGTGTGTCGGTGGTGAGGACGGTTTCGGCGTAGCGGGGATGCTGGGTGGCCTGCACGGTGGTTGCGGGTTGGGCCATGAGGCCGAGCGCCAAGACGTGGGCGGAATCGAACTTCTGATTGGCGAATTTGTTGCCGGTGAGGGAGTATGCGAAGTTGAGGCGGTCGACGAGGGCGCTGGAGTTCATCCAGTGATCGGCGGTGATGTAATAGCCGGTGGGTGGAAGGGCGTAGTAGAGAGGCATGCCCATGGACTTGATGGTGTTGACGAGCGCGCCTGGGTTGGATGGGTCAGTTGCGGTGGTGCGGAAGGCAGAGGCCAGGAACTCCATGGGGGTTTTTACTTTGTTGCGGAAGTATTTGCGGGAGTTGAACTCGGGCGATTGGACGAGGGTGCGGAGGATGGCTTTGATGTCTCCGTCGGTGGCTAGGTAGGTGGCGGCCATGCGGTCGACGAGGACGGGTGGCGGCTCGTCGGCTACGAAGCGCTGAGCTAGTTTGTAGCTGATGAAGTGCGCGGTTTTAGGGCTGGCGGCTAGGAGGTTGAGGGCGTCGACGCCCTCGTTCATGCCGGTCGGAATGTTGGCGGGGAGAGTGGCGGCTTCGGCGTCTGTTGTGGCGATGGTGTGGCCGAGCCATTGCTTGGGGCCGGGCTCGTGGCGCTTGGCGTCGAATTGAAAGGGGCCGCCCTGGTTGGGCCGGTCGACGGTCCAGCCGGTGAGGATAGCGGAGAGGGCGGTCACGTCGGCCTGGGTGTAGCCTCCGTTGACGCCGACGGTGTGGAGCTCCATCACTTCCCTGCCGTAGTTTTCGTTGAGGCCGCGGTTCCCTTTCTTCGAGTTGGGATTGGACGGGTTAACTCCGTTGGCGAGGGAGTCGGGGCCGATGGACTGCCAGTTGTCGAGGTAGACCATCATGGCTGGGCTGGTGGCGGTGGCGAGAAGGAGATCGCGGAACTTGCCGAGGGCGTTTTTGCGGATGACGTCGCGCTCGTAGGTGGTGGTGTACCACTGGTCGGAGTCTTTTCCGATGTAGATGTTGAAGTGATTGAACCAGAAGTCGGTCATGACCTCCTGGAGCTGACGCTCGGAGAGGATGGCGCGGAGGAGCTTGGCTTGTGAGAGCTCGTTGATGATTTGGTAGGAAGTTCCGATGTTGGCAGCCATGGCGTTGAAGATCTGGCGCTCGCGGGGGGTCAACTGGCCGAGTAGCAGATTGCGCTGATCTCCGGCGACGTAGGTAGTGAAGGCTATGCGGTCAGATACGGGGAGCTTGATGAGCGCGGGCATGCGCTGCTCTTTTGGCAAAGTAAAGAGGTCGCCAGCGATGCGTGCGGCGGTCGCCTGGTCTTGTTTCTTTTGATCGGCTAGTTCGGCTTCGGTGGGGGGAGTAACGGCGGATTTGCTGTCGGCGTTGATCTTTTTGGCTTCGTTTTCTTTGTTGAGTTTGTAGATTTGGACTTCGTAGACAGCGGCGAGGTTGGGGTCAGACGGCATGGGGCGCTTGCTGTCGGCAACCTGTTGGATCGTGCCTCGGTCGGGGAACTGAGTGAGCGCCTGATCGGGTTGCATGTTGAGGGTGGGGTAGTCGTTGAGACGTTTGTTGAGTGCGTCGTCGTTGATGGTTTGCGGGTTGAGTTGCTGCTCGAACCATGCTTCGGGAGTCATGGCGAGGACTCGTTGAACATCGCCGGGGCGTGGGCCGAAGGTGAAGCGGTTAAGGAGCTGGAGGGCTTTTTCCTGTTGAGTTAGTGGTGTGAGTGGAGCGGATTTGGTGGGCGGGGGAAGTTTGGGTTTGGCGGTCTTCGAGGGTTTAGCGGTTGCTCTCGATGTGGGCTGCTGCATGGGAGCTTCGTTTTGCGCATGAAGCGGGGTCAGGGTGAGTGCCAACAGAAGAATTGGGGCCGCGCGCATAGAAACTCCTGCATGGTTAGACAGGTGTTTCGGGGGAGAAGTTGTGGCAGAGAAAAAAACTGCTGACTAACTTTTCGTAGTCCGGGTTGAAAGCGCGGGCTTGGCGCGCAGGCGCTTCATTGCGGTGTATGCGATGCGAACGAGCAGAAGAATTGTGAGGACTGCGGTGTCTTTCCAGGGGGTACGGACGCCCGTCTTGACCAGCCACCAGAAGTGGATGACGGCGGCGATGGCGGCGACGTAAATGAGGCGGTGGAGGCGTTGCCAGTTTTTGCCGCCTATGGCTCGCATGATGAACGCCGGTGAGGTGAGGGCGAGTGCGAGGAGGATGACCCAGGCGAAGAATCCTACCTGGATGAAGCGGCGTTTGAGGAGATCGTTGAGGATGGGTGGCCAGACGATCTTCCACTCTTTGATGATGACTCCGGGTTGGCCTGTCCGGAGGCCATTCAGAACCATGACGATATCGTAGCCGGAGAAGAGGATGATATAAGTCGCGAGATGGAGAGTCGCGTAGAAGAAGGCGTAGAGGCCGATGAGACGGCGGAAGCGGATTAGGAAGGCGAGCTTCGGCGAGAGGCGACGGAGAGGCGTGACTGCGAGGCAGGCCAACAGAATGTAGAGTGCCCAGTCGCCGGTGAAGTGCGTGATGTAGTTGACGGGATCGGCTTTGAAGGAGAGCGCGCCGGAGGTGTAGGAGTGTACGGGCCACGCGAATGGGACGAGGCAGAGGAGGTGCACGAGAACTTTGAGGGCGATGATGGCTCGTTTGGACATGTCGGCTGGGTTAGTTTAGCGCGGGAGGGATAAGGCAGAGCGTGATGAGACTGGTGGACGCTCCGAAAGCCTGCGATGATGGAACTATAGCTTTCAAAATATGCCGGTTCTTTATTTGCGCAAATTAACGGGCAAGGAACGAAGCCAAGGGGCGAATCGGCAATTGGCTCACTTTCTTGCGTTTATTGCAGGCGCAACGAATGCAGGTGGGTATGTTGCGGTGAAGCAATATACGTCACATATGTCGGGGATTGTGTCGGCGATGGCCGACAATCTGGCCCTGGGAGAGATGCGATGGACGGCAGCTGGGCTCAGTGCACTGCTGGCGTTTCTGGCAGGGGCAGCCTGCACGGCGGTTCTGGTGAACTGGGGACGCCGCCGCCGTCTGGAGAGCGAGTACGCGCTTCCGCTGATGGTTGAAGCAGCCATGCTGGTGTGCTTTGGATTGTTGGGCAATCGTTTTGAACAGCACCGCTGGCTACTGGTATCGGCTACGGCGGCGCTATTGTGTTTCACAATGGGTCTGCAGAACGCCATCATCACGAAGATTTCGCAGGCTGAGATTCGGACGACGCATGTGACGGGCATGGTGACGGACATTGGGATCGAGTTGGGTAAGGCAATGTATTGGAATCGACGTGGACAGGAGGTTGGGGTTGTCCAGGCGGATTTGGAAAAACTTTGGCTGCTGGTATCGCTCGTTGGCCTGTTTTTTATTGGCGGGGTGGTTGGGGCGATAGGTTTTAAACACATCGGTTTTCTGGCTACGTTGCCTCTGGCTGCTGTAGTCGTGGTCTTGGCCGCGGTTCCTGTGGTGGATGATCTGCGGGATCTGCGATAAGGCCCTCCGCCCCCAATCTACCGAGGGTTGCGAAGGGCCTTCGATGAGAGAACTGGCGTGTGGGAGAAAGACAGCAGTGAAACAGGAGGACCGGACGAGATATCCCGTTAGTAGTATTTTTTGAGATTCATGCCGGTGTAGAGGCTGGCAACCTGGTCGGAGTATCCGTTGAACATCTGCGTGGGGATGAAGCGAGGGAGAATGCTGTTAGTCGAATCGATGCGGCGTTCGCGGGCTTGCGACCAACGCGGATGATCGACGGTCGGGTTGACATTGGAATAGAAGCCGTACTCGCTAGAGTTTTGATCGTTCCAGGTGGTGTGAGGCTGCTTGTCGGTGAAGTTAAATTTGACGATGGACTTCGCGTTCTTGAAACCGTACTTCCAAGGCATGACGACGCGGATGGGAGCACCGTTCTGGTTGGGCAGGGTCTGGCCGTAGCAGCCAAAGGTCAGTAGGGTCAGAGGATTCATCGCTTCGTCGAGGCGAAGTCCTTCAGAGTAAGGCCAATCGAAGCCCCCAGGGAGATTCATCTGCTTGCGGTCGGCAAGCGAGAGGAACTGGACGAATTTGGCGCTGGGAAGCGGCTCGCAGAAGCTGATGAACTCGGAGAGCGAGTAACCGTCCCAGGGGATGACCATGGACCAGGCTTCGACGCAGCGGTGGCGGTAGACGCGGCTCTCGATGGGGCGGTACTTCATGATGCTGTCGATGTCGAGCGTCAGAGGCTTTTTGACCATGCCTGTGACCTGAACGGTCCAGGGGCGGGTCTTGAGGGTGTGGGCGTTTCTGGCAGGGTCGGATTTGTCGGTGCCGAACTCGTAGAAATTATTGTAGGTAGTGGCTTTGTTGAACGGGGTTTGGAGTTCAGTGGTGGTGTACTGGCTTGGTGTGGCGTGAAGGTCATCTGCGGCTTGTACGGATGCTGGATGGAGGAGGTCCGGTATCCGAGTGGCGGCGATGGCGCCTGCTCCAAGGGCAGCGGCTCCGGCGAGGAATCGGCGACGTGTGCGCTGGTGGGTCTCGAAGGCCTCCTGCGGGGTAATGTCGGACGACCGAATAGCGGCGTCGAAATGGGTGGACTTGCGTAGGAGCATGTAGAGCGGTCCCTTCTGTTGCCAGCAGTGCTAAAGGTAAGACTGGGCGTACCTGCCATTGGATAGATTACGCCTGAGGTGGGCGATTGGATGGCGAAAAACTGCGGCCGCAGGTTTGGGGTCTGCCATTTAGGAGCGGCGACAGCAGATCCGCTGCGGGGATGACAAACGAGAAAGGTAAGAGCAACTCCGAGGACAAGACAGAAGGGGGCGAGTTGGTGCAAACTGTTCGGATGATAAGCGGCGCGCAGGAACGACAACTGATGGATGCGGCGGACATGTTGCTCGACGCGCGGAGAACATGCAAGCCCATCATGGATCTTCCAGTAGATCACCGACCGACGACGCTGGAAGAGGCGTACTTCGTACAGGACCGCATGTCGTGGGCATATGAAGCGATAGGCGGATGGAAGGTTGGGGCTCCAACACCGGATGCGACGCCATCGTATGCGCCGATGCCGGCGGCGTGGACGTCGTGCAGTGGATGCGAGATGCGTGGGCTGACGCATCGCTACCGTGGACTCGAAGCTGAGATTGCGTTTTTGCTGGGGAAGGACCTGCCACCGCGTGAGACGCCCTACACGCGGGAAGAGGTCATAGCGGCGATTGCGAGCTGCCACCCGGCGATCGAGATACTGGAGAGCGGGCTGGTGGATCCGGCGCAGGCGTCGAAGCTGTCGGGGGTTGCCGATCTGGCACTGCATGGCGGATTTGTGTTTGGAGATGCTTATCCGGATTGGCAGAATCTGGACTTCTCGAAGGAGCATGTGACGATCGCTGTGGATGGTACGGTGCGGGCGGATCGAACGGGGTCGAATACCTCGGGGGATTTAATGCGTCTTCTGCCGTGGCTTGCCAATGAAGGAGCCAGCCGAACAGAAGGATTGAAGAAGGGCGACTGGATCACGACTGGAAGCTGGACCGGCTTTACACAGGCGTGCGGAGGATCAAACGTTGACGTGGAGTTCGCGCATGCGGGCAAGGTGCATCTGCGGTTTGCCTGAGGACTGCAAAACTTACGACCGCGGATCATCGCGGATTAAGTGCGGATTTAAAGACGAGGTGAATGGATGGGTTTTGGTGATGGGGTCAAGGTGCTTGCGCCTGTGACGGAGCGGGCGGCGGAGGTATTGACTCCGGAGGCGGTGGATTTTGTTGTGGGTTTGCAACGGGCCTTCAACGCGAGGCGTAAGGAGTTGCTTGCGGCTCGGGTTGTACGTCAGAAGCAGCTTGATGCAGGAGAGCGGCCGGATTTCTTGCCGGAGACGAAGACGATTCGGGAGAGCGAGTGGACAGTGGCTCCCTTGCCCGCCGATCTGCTGGATCGCAGGGTGGAGATCACAGGCCCGGTCGATCGGAAGATGATCATTAACGCGCTGAATAGTGGCGCGAAGGTGTTTATGGCGGACTTTGAGGACTCTACGACGCCGACGTGGGAGAACGTGATCGATGGGCAGGCGAATCTGCGGGATGCCGTGCGGCGGACTATTACGTTTGAAGATAAAAGTAACGGTAAAAGTTACAAGTTGAATGAGAAGAGCGCTGTGCTCTTTGTGCGGCCGCGTGGGTGGTATCTGGAAGAGAGGCATGTGCTGGTTGATGGCGAGCCGATGAGTGGGTCGCTGTTTGATTTCGGGCTGTATGCCTTTCACAATGCGAAGGAACTGCTGGCTCGCGGGTCGGGGGCTTACTTTTATTTGCCGAAGATGGAGAGCCATCTGGAGGCTCGGCTTTGGAATGATGTATTTGTGCAGGCGGAGAGTGCGCTGGGGATTCCGGCGGGATCGATCAAAGGCACGGTGCTGATCGAGACGATTCTTGCTTCGTTTGAGATGGATGAGATTCTTTGGGAGTTGCGCGATCACTCGGCTGGGCTGAATTGCGGGCGGTGGGACTACATCTTCAGCTTCATCAAGAAGTTTGCGGCGGACAATGAGGTCGTGCTGCCGGATCGTGCACAGGTGACGATGACGACGCACTTCATGCGGAGTTATTCGAAGCTGGCGATTAAGACTTGTCATCGCCGTGGTGCGAGTGCCATGGGTGGAATGAGCGCGTTTATTCCTATCAAGAACGATCCTGTGGCGAACGAGCGAGCGCTGACTCAGGTGAGATCTGATAAGGAGCGTGAGGCTACCGACGGGCATGATGGGACGTGGGTGGCGCATCCGGGGCTGGTGCCGGTGGCGCTGGAGGTGTTCAATCGTGTGATGCCGCAGCCAAATCAGATTGGACGACAATTGACGGAGTATCACGCGACTGCTGATGACTTGCTGCGGATTCCTGAAGGGACGATCTCGGAGGCGGGTGTGCGGCAGAATGTCGCTGTCGGGCTGGGCTATGTGGAGGCGTGGCTGCGCGGGATTGGATGCGTGCCGCTGTTCAATCTGATGGAAGATGCAGCTACGGCGGAGATTAGCAGGGCTCAGTTGTGGCAGTGGATTCACCACGGTGCGGTGATGGATGACGGGCTTCCGGTGACGATCGAGCTGGTGGAAGAGGAGATCTCCGACGAACTGGATCGGGTGCGTCCGATTGTGGATGACAAACGCTATGAGGCGTACGAGCGAGCCGCGGAGTTGATGCGGGAGCTGGTGCGAGCGCCGAAGTTTGCGGATTTTCTGACCGTGCCGGCTTATGAACGAGTGCTTGAAAGCGAGAAGCAGCAGATAACAGCCTAGTTATAAGCTTCTTCAACAACACTGCATCCGGTATGTCGTGCGGAAGCATACGAATAGGTAGTGGGTTGTCAGCAGGTAGGTGCGCGTGATGACACTGAGCAGTAAAAACGAGGCGAAAAATATTTTGGCATCCCTGCTGGTGGCGTGGAGAATCTGATGTGTACGGATATCTCCGTAGCGAGTGAGGTTCTGCCGTGGCGCGTCCTTATTGGTCTGGTCAGATTCAGATATCTCTTGTTTCGTTTGGCGTGAAGTTGTTTGTGGCTACGGAGGCGAAGAGTGAGATTCGCTTTCACCAGATAAGCCGGAAGACGGGCGAGCGGGTGCGGCATCAGAAGGTGCTGGCCAGCGCTCTCGAGGACAATCCGGGTGAGGCCGCCAATCCTGTTGAGAAGGATGAGATCGTCAAAGGCTACGAGTACCGCAAGGGCGAGTATGTTCTGATCGAACCGAAGGAACTGGAGGAACTACGCGTGCCTTCGAAGCATGCGATTGAGGTTTCGCAGTTTGTCGGGGTTGATGAGCTGAATCCTGAGTATCTGGAGAAGCCTTACTTCATTGTTCCTGAAGACGATGTTCAGGCTGAGGCGTTTGCTGTAGTGCGGAAGGCGCTGCAGAAGACGAAGAAGGCGGCGCTTGGCAAGATTGCATTCGGCGGACGTGAACATGTCTTCGCGATTACGGCGACCGATGACGACACGCTGGGTGGAATGATGGGCTACACGATGCGTTATCAGGAAGAACTACGCGACCCGGCTGAGTACTTCAAGGACATCAAGAAAGTTGCGGTGAACGAAGACTCGCTCGATCTGGCGATGGAGCTGATCAAGCGCAAGGCGGCGAAGTTCGATCCGAGCAAGTTCAAGGATGGATATGAGGTTGCCGTGAAGGAACTGGTTGAGGCGAAGATTAAGAATGCACCTATACCGAAGGATGAGGAAGCTGCTCCGCGACGTGGTCAGGTGATCAACCTGATGGATGCGCTGCGCAAGAGTGTCGGTGAGGGCGAGGCGGTGGCGGCTGCTTCGGGCAAGAAGAAGCCTGCGGCCTCAGCGAAGAGTGAGGGGAAGAAAGGTATCGCGCTGGTGAAGGCGGCGGCTGGGAAGCGGAAGTCGGCCTAACGAGTCTTCCAGGAGTTCGGGATGGTGCCGGTCAAGAAGGCTGCGAAGAAGGCTTCCGCGAAAAAGAGTGCGAAGAAGAGTTCGTCTGGAGATACTGCCTCAAACGTTGTCGACGAGCAGCTGGCAAAATATCGCTCGATGCGTGATTTCCATGTGACGGCGGAGCCTAGTGGGGCATCGTCTGCGAAGAACAAAGGCAAAACGGCTGGACTACCGTTCTGCATTCAGAAGCATGCGGCTTCGCATCTGCATTATGACTTCAGGCTAGGGTGGAACGGTGTTTTGAAGAGCTGGGCCATTGCGAAGGGTCCGAGCTACGTGACCGGAGACAAGAGGCTAGCTGTGCAGGTGGAAGATCACCCGATGGAGTATGGGGGATTTGAGGGGATCATTCCTGCCGGACAGTATGGCGGCGGTACGGTGATGCTGTGGGATCAGGGTACGTGGGAGCCGCAACCAGGGTATGCGGATATTGATGCGGGGCTGCGTGATGGGAGCCTGAAGTTCGTGTTGCATGGCACGAAGATGAAAGGCAAGTGGGCTCTGATCCGTATGGGTGGCAAGTGGGCGAAGGAGAAGAAGCCGAATTGGTTGTTGATCAAGGAGCATGATGAGTTTGAGCGTGGGCCGGATGACCCTGCAGTGACGGAGGCTGAGCCTGACTCGGTGGTGACGGAACGCTCGATTGAGCAGATCGCCAAGAGCGAAGACCATGTTTGGAACTCGAAGGACACGGCTGGCCAGGGAAAGGCGTGGTTTCGGCAGGAGAGCAAAGGTGAAGCTGCAGGATCGAATTCTGCAAAGCTGGCTGTATTGGAGACAAAGCTCAGGGAGCTTCCTGAGGAACGGCAGCCTGGATTTGTGTCGCCTCAACTGGCGCTGATGGCTGCGACTCCTCCCCTTGAAAAAGGGTGGCTGCATGAGTTGAAGCTTGATGGCTACAGGATGCAGGCTCGTAAGGATGGCAAAGGCGTGCAGATGCTGACACGGACTGGACTCGATTGGACTAATCGTGTGCGGTCGGTGGCCAACGAGGTTGCGAAACTGGCGATCGACAAAGTTACGCTCGACGGCGAAGTGGTTGTGGTTGCGCCGAATGGGACGACGAACTTTGCCGATCTACAGGCGTCGATGCAGGAAGGGGCGAAGCATCTGCTGACTTATTTCTGCTTCGATCTGCTGCATGTGGATGGAAGAAATGTGCGCGATCTGCCGCTGCGGGAGCGAAAAGAATTACTGGGCGATGTGCTGAACGGTGCCGATGAAGATGTCGTTCGGGTGAGCGAGCATATCGAGACAGGTGGCGCGGAATTGCTGCACAAGGCTTGCGAATTACAGGCTGAGGGCATCGTCTCGAAGCGGGCTTCGGGCAAGTATTCGCCAGGGCGCAGCAGCGACTGGCTGAAAATGAAGTGTTTGCATGAGCAGGAGTTTGTCGTCGGCGGGTATACGCTGCCGTCGAATGAGATTCGCGGCGTCGGCGCTTTGTTGTTGGGTTACTACAAGGATGGTCAGCTCGTCTACGCGGGACGCACGGGAACGGGATTTACCCAGAAGACGCACAGGATATTGCGGGACAAGCTAGAGCCATTGGAGCAGAAGGTGAGTCCATTTGCACGTGTGCCAGCGGATGCAAAGCGAGGAGTTATATGGGTCAAGCCGGAGATGGTTGTGCAGGTGCGTTTTGCAACGTGGACGGCGGATGATCTGGTACGGCAGGCGGCGTTCCTTGGAGTGCGTGAGGATAAGGCTGCGAAGGAGGTCGTGCGAGAGGACACTGAAACAGCTTTGAGGCCGAGGGGAGTACGACGGAAGGAGGCTTCGCATTCTGTCCAACTTGTTGCAGTGGCGGCGAAGAAGGTGACTGCGGCCGATGTCGGGGAACATGCTCCTGTTCGGCTGACGCATCCCGCGAAGGTGCTGGATGCGGAATCGGGAATGACGAAGCAGATGCTGGCCGACTACTACTGGGCTGTCGCGGAGTGGATGCTGCCGCACATCGCGGACAGGCCAGTAAGTTTGGTGCGGTGTCCTGAGGGGTCGGGGAGTCCATGTTTTTTTCAGAAGCATGTGAACCATATGCTGCCCAAAGGGATTGGGAGCGTTGATATTGCGGACAAGAATGGAAAGGTAGAGCCGTATATCACGCTGAATAATGCGGAGGCTCTGGCGGGGTTGGCGCAGATGGGTGTTTTTGAGGTGCATCCGTGGGGTTCGCGGAATCAGAGCCTCGAACAGCCTGATCGCTTGATTTTCGATCTCGATCCGGATGAAGCGCTGACGTGGAAGGTATTGGCCGGGGCTGCGACCGATGTGCGGGCACAGTTGAAGAAGATAGGGCTGGAGAGCTTTGTCAAAACCACGGGAGGCAAAGGACTGCACGTTGTTGTGCCGATCGAGCCGGAGTTGGAGTGGCCCGCGATCAAGGAGTTCGCGCGTGGCGTGGTCGTCAGTATGGAGAAAGCGAATCCTGGGCTTTATTTGACGAAGATGACGAAGGCGGCTCGGGTTGGCAAGATTTATCTGGATTATCTGCGGAACGAGCGAGGAGCGACTTCGGTGGCGGCTTACTCTCCGCGTGCGCGGGCTGGAGCGCCGGTGTCGATGCCGCTTAGCTGGAGTGAGTTGAAGCTGACGGATAGGCCAGTGTTTCGTGTCGCCGAATTCAGTGACTGGAAGGCACGGTTGAAGAAGGATCCCTGGAAAGGGATGAGTGGTGTGAAGCAGCACATTACTGCAGCGGCGCTTGAGAGTGTCGGCCTGAAGAGCTAGTTGTCGTTTCGACTTTCGCAGCGCTTAGGCGCATGACGAGGCATTTTGCTGCTCCACCGGCTTTGAGGAATTCGCTAAGCGAGACGGGGACTACATGGAAGCCGTGGTCTTCGAGTTGGGCCGTCAGTTCCCTGCTGATGTCGTTCAGGATGATTGTGCGGTCGATGTTGATGGCGTTGCAGGCGAAGCGGGTGGCGTCTGGCTCGTTGACGATGATTCGTTTTGAGGGTGGGTAGAAGGCCTCAATCTTTGCGAGAGATGAGGCGTCGAAGGCTTGTGGGTAATACATCGCGTAGTTGTTTTCGAGTGGTGCGAAGCAGGTGTCAAGGTGGTAAAAACGTGGATCGATGAGGTGAAGTGGCACCACCTCGACGTTCCAGATTTTGCTGAGGTAGTGGTGGCTGGCCGCTGTGGTGCGGGGGCCGTGGCCTGCCCAGAGGCGGGTGCCGTCGGTGGAGAAGAGGGCGTCGCCTTCGCCTTCGAACGGGGTTTCGCGGGGGATGTCGCTGACGGTGTAACCGGCGTCCTGGAACCAGTGGCGGAAGTGCTGCTCTTCGGCTTGGCGTTCGGCGTGGAAGAAGCTGCTGAGAGCTACTATTCCGTGGTGTTCGAGGCCAGCGTTGGCGGTGAAGACCATGTCGGGGGAGCCGGGTTGGGGCTCGACTAGTTCGACGTCGGCTACTTCGGTGAGGGCTTCGTAGAGCCGATGCCACTGTTGTGCGGCGCGTTCGCGGGAGGAGGCATGAACGTTGCCGGCCATCCACGGATTGATGACGTAGTTGACGTCGTAGAGACGGGGCGGACACATGAGGTACGTGGGCCGGGATGCGGCGAGTGGTGCAAGGGGTGCGGCAAGTTCAATCGGTTGGGTGCTCATGTGTGTCTCCATCATGAGCATCACAGTTGCGAAAACCCGCGTCAACACTAATGATTATGCATGTCCTGATGCATAATCATGCATCCGAAAGACGGTGTTGCCGAGGGTGAGTGTTAGACTTCGTGAGCATTGCCGGGCCAGGATGCTCAATCGGATCGAGGAGGACGGCAGGATGGAATCTCGAACAAGCTGGCCGGGCTGGTTGTATGCGTGCGTGATTGTTGGAGCGCTGTTGATGGCTCTGGGTGGGGTGATTGCTTTGATAAATCCGGCTATGCTGCTGGCTCCCGGTGAGCCGATTACTGCCGGGGTCAGGGTGTATGCAGGGTATCTGGTATCGCGCAACATTGCGCTGGCTGTGATGCTGATGGCGATGCTCGCTGTACGAGCTCGTCGGATGCTGTGCGGCCTGATGCTGCTGACAGCGCTGATTCAGGCGTTGGATGCGATCCTCGATGCTCGCGACGGGCGGTGGATGCTGGTGCCCGGAGTGACTGTATTTGCCGTTGTCTTCCTTTTTGGAGCGTGGTGGCTCGCTGGGAAAGGCTTGTGGCGGATCTGGCGTCAGGACTCGGAGAGCATCCGGGCCTGAATGTGGTGTTAGGTTCTGTGAAGCTGAGCTGCTAGAGGTTGCCGCGGAGTTCTTGTTCGCGTTCGATGGCTTCGAAGAGGGCTTTGAAGTTGCCTTTGCCGAAGCTGCGGCTCCCCTTGCGCTGGATGATCTCGTAGAAGACGGTGGGGCGATCTTCTACAGGGCGGGTGAAGATCTGGAGCATGTAGCCTTCATCGTCTCGGTCGACCAGGATGCCTAGTCGCTCGAGTTCGTCGATAGGCTCGTCGATCTTGCCGATGCGGTTTTGCAGTTCGGTGTAGTAGGTGTGGGGAACGGTGAGGAAGTCGACGCCCTGCTGCTGCATCTTTGCGACGGTCTCGAGGATGTTGCCGGTGGCGAGGGCGATGTGCTGGACGCCGGGGCCCTGGTAGAAGTCGAGGTACTCTTCGATCTGGGACTTGCGGCGGCCTTCGGCGGGTTCGTTGATTGGGAACTTGACGTAGCCGTTGCCGTTGGCCATCACCTTCGACATTAGGGCGGAGTACTCGGTGGAGATGTCTTTGTCGTCGAAGTGCTGGTAGAGACTGAAACCCATGACGTGAGCGTAGAAGTCGACCCACTCGTTCATGGCGTGCCAGCCTACGTTGCCGACCATGTGGTCGATGTGGAGGAGGCCTACGGGGCGGGCGACGTGGTCGTGGGCGATGTGACGGTACCCGGGAAAGAAGGGACCATCGTAGTGGGTACGATCGACGAAGGTGTGGATGGTGTCGCCGTAGGCTGCGATGCTGGCGATAGTGACGCGACCGTGGTCGTCGGAGAACTCGGTTGGCTCCTGGATGCTGCGGGCTCCGCGGCTGGTAGTCTCGGTCCAGGCTTGGCGGGCGTCGTCGACCCAGAGGGCTATGGCGCGGACGCCGTCGCCGTGGGTGTGGACGTGACGGGCGATCTCGGAGTCGGGGCGCAGCGCGGTGGTCAGGACGAAGCGGATCTTGCCCTGTTGGAGCACATATGAGGCGCGGTCACGGTGGCCGGTCTCCGGGCCTGCGTAGGCGATCAAGGACATTCCGAAGGCGGCTCGGTAGAAGTAGGCTGCCTGGCGCGCGTTACCGACGTAGAACTCGACGTGGTCAGTGCCCTTGAGGGGGAGGAAATCGGTCGCCTGCGTGGGTTTCGTTTGGGGGAGCGCGGATGTGGACATCAGGAGATTCTCCGGTTCGTTTGATGCAGGAACGAGGATATGCCCGCTGCGATGGAGTTGGCTAGAGGTTCCGAACTGCGCCCCGTCAAGGTATCTTCCCCGGTGACGTTTTGCGGCAAAGCATTGAAATTTATTGTTTTAGCATCGGAACCGTTCACCCCATAGACTGAAAGTCCAGACCTTAGCCACATCGTTCGAAATCTTTAGGAACGACAGCCTGGGGAGTGGCAAGTATCCGCGGTCGCACGCCCAACTCGGTCCGGTCCTACTCAAAGAAAAAGGCACCGGGAATAACGCTGGCAGTCTCCCGCCAACAATCTCCCGGTGCCTCTTCGATTCAGAACTATCTTCGACTAAGCGACGACTTCGATGCCCATCGAGCGGGCCGTGCCGCGGATGGTCTTCATCGCTGCCTCGACCGATGCCGCGTTCATGTCCGGCATCTTCTGAGTCGCGATCTCGCGGATTTGCTTCTCCGTCACCTTGCCCAGCTTCTCCTTGTTCGGAGTGCCCGAGCCCTTGGGGATACCAGCGGCCTTGAGCAGAAGCACAGGAGCCGGAGGTGTCTTGGTGACAAACGTAAAGGTGCGGTCAGCATAGACGCTGATCACGACCGGAATCGTGAGCCCAGCCAGATCGGGAGCCTTCGTCCGGTCGTTGAACTGCTTGCAGAACTCCATGATGTTGACCTGAGCCTGACCAAGCGCGGGGCCAACGGGAGGTGCAGGGGTGGCCTTGCCGGCCATGATCTGAAGCTTGACGTATCCAGTAATCTTCTTCGGTGCCATTGCGGTAAATCCTCTTTATGTCTCTAGCGGCAGGCTCCAAAGCCGGCTGCTGAAATGGGTAAATCTAAACTCGTTCTTCCTGCAAGCAGGAGAAGTGTTACGCCTCGATCTTGTCTACCTTCGAGAATTCGATCTCGACCGGGGTGGAGCGGCCAAAGATGCTGACCATCACCTTCAACGTTTGCTTGTCTTCGTTGATGTCGTCCACTGCTCCGGTGAAGTTGGCGAATGGCCCCTCGTTGATGCGAACCTGCTCGCCCTTGTCGAACTTGACCTTCATCGAAGGCTTATCCTTCGACACGTCGGAACGGAAGAGAATGGAGCTTACTTCCTGCTCGGAGAGTGCCACCGGATTGTCGCCCGTTCCAAGGAAGCCCGTAACGCGCGGCGTGTTCTTGATGACGTGCCACAGGTCGTTGTCGAGTTCCATCTCAACCAGAACGTAGCCCGGAAGGAAGACGCGTTCGATGGTGTACTTCTTGCCGTTGCGAAGCTCAGTAACCGGCTCGGTCGGGATCATGATGCGACCGATGCGGTTCTGCAGGCCGAATGCAGCGATGCGGCTCTCGAGCGACTCGCGAACCTTGCGCTCGAAGCCCGAGTAGGCGTGGATGATGTACCACTTGAAGTTGTCGTTGACCGGCGGTGCGAGCTGGTCGGTCGGCTGCTCGGAGGACGATTCGCCGGCGTTCGACGTCTCTGGATTTTGCTCTTCCGGATTCTGCTCTTCTGCCGCCATGGTTGTGCCTTTTTCGCGCATCTGTCTGCTTCTCTCTACTACTGGAACTGCAAAAATCTTTAGTGCTGGGTCAAACGGTGCAACAAGGCCTCGATCGCACGGCCGATGATGTTGTCTACCAGCCAGAAGTACGCCGCAAAGATGAACACCGTCACAATCACAACGGTCGTCGTCGCCTGAACTTCAGCCCGCGACGGCGTAATCACCTTGCGCATCTCACTGCGCACGTCCTTCAGGAAGCTGCTGATGCGTTCCGGCAGTGACTTCAACTGCTGTAACCCAGTGCTTGTCTCTTCCGCTACTGCAATTGTCTTGGCCATCGTACTGCCTCACATCTTTATGTTGCTGAGTAACTTGTTCCGCCTTGGGCGTCGACCGGACTCAGACCGGGCAATGCTGGCGGGGGAGCTCGGATTCGAACCGAGAAGTTCGGTTTTGGAGACCGACAGTTTAACCGTTGAGCTTACTCCCCCGGTAAAGCTGCTAGCTCTTGCTTCCTGCTTACCGGAAGCGAACGGCTAAAAGCTACTTCGTCTCTTTGTGATCTGTGTGCTTGCGGCAGGTATTGCAGAACTTCGAGAACTCGAGACGGCCCGTGGTCGTCTTCTTGTTCTTCGTCGTTGAGTAGTTCCTGTTCTTGCACTCAGGGCACTGCAGTGTGATAATTTCGCGCATCTATTTATCCTAACCGATTTCAGGCCCTTTCCTGGGCCACAATCTTCACATTCTTATTCTATCCGGGCTACATCTCGGTAAACAACTCAACCGACACGAGACGTTCCGGAGAATCCGGCGTGGCCGCAAATAACTGTTTCCACGCGGGATTCGCATTTTCATACGCCGTTCTGGCTCCATAAGCCGCCATATCGGCATATTCGATCATCAGGTAAACCGCCCCGGTGTCGGGTCCCGGCACCGTACTGCGCATCAGGCGTATGCCCCGTGGCATCACCGGACTATTGAAATCAGGCGAAGCCGCTCGTTGCAGCTTCGCCATGAAATCGTTCATCCGTCCCGGCTTTACTTCGTACTTGAAGACCGCCAGAACCACGAGGCACCAGCCTGTTTACTTGATGATCTCGCTGATGGTGCCGGCACCGACGGTACGTCCGCCTTCGCGGATAGCGAACCGAAGGCCCTTCTCCATGGCAACCGGCGTGTGCAGCGTGATCTCCAGCGAGATGTTGTCGCCAGGCATCACCATCTCCGTGCCTTCCGGCAGCTTCGCCGAGCCCGTCACGTCCGTCGTGCGGAAGTAGAACTGGGGACGGTAGC